>Ga0163144_10008833_pt1 | contig 21741 bp, 21 predicted proteins | sample OliLak19BULKMAT1_FD_123175 | JGI IMG/M metagenome (GOLD analysis project Ga0163144, IMG submission 123175) | Freshwater microbial mat bacterial communities from Lake Vanda, McMurdo Dry Valleys, Antarctica - Oligotrophic Lake LV.19.BULKMAT1 | ecosystem: Environmental > Aquatic > Freshwater >... | reverse complement strand
ACAAGGCCTTCAAACTGCTTGGACTGAATCCCGCCTGTACCCAGTAACCGCACCCCGTAAATCGACAAAGATCAATGCGGGCGCGGAGTTACGTTCGGGACACCGTCAAAGTTCGGTCTAGGGTACATCGACATCTCGCTCGCCGAAGCCGGTCTGCCCTGGTTCATCTGGGAGGCCGCTGCATTCTTTGCCAACGGCACCGTTCCGAAGGCGACCGGCAGCCGGCACCGGGTGTCGGCGCCGTACCAGGCGTTCCGGACCGGCGCCGGCTACATCGTCATCGGCGCCGCCAACCAGCGGACGTGGGAGCGCCTCTGCACCGGCGTGCTGGGCCGTCCCGACGTGATCGAAGATCCGCGCTTCAGGACCAACAGCGGCCGCCAGGACCATGTCGAGGCGCTGGAGGCGCTGCTGGAGGCGGAGTTCGCGAAGGCCGATGCGCTGACCTGGATCGCGCGCTGCGAGGCGAGCGGCGTTCCGTGCGGACCGATCAACGACTTCGCCCAGGCGCTGGCGGATCCCCACTTCCTCGCGCGGGAAATGGTCACCGAAGTCGACCATCCGATCCTCGGTCGGATGAAGATGCTGGGGATTCCGACCAAATTCTCGAAGACGCCCGGTGCGGTCAGGTCCGCTGCGCCCACCTTCGGGCAGGACACCGATCGGGTGCTGGACCAGCTCGGCCTGTCCGCCGAGCGGATCGCCGCGCTGCGGGCGAGCGGTGCGGTGCAGTGAACCCGCACCGGCGTGCCGGCCGGTGCCGCGCCTCAGCTGAGGCCGCCGAAAAAGTCCCGGTCCTGGCGCCGACGCAGGTCGAACAGCGTGGAGGCCGGCCCCGGTTCCAGGTCGTTCAGCACGATCGTGCTGCCGGCCGCGACCGGGCGCGCCAGCCGCCGGTCGGCGGCGAGATAGTAAGGCACCGGCGTTTCCGGCCCGAGAGGACCGGCCGACACCAGTTCCGCGGTCACGTCGGCGATTGAGTGATGATGGCCCGAGGCCGTCAGCAAGGTGCCGGCGGGAATGTCCCGTGTCGTCCGGGTAATCAGGTCCAGCACCGGCCGAGGTTCGACGCCGCCCGTCGACTGCCCCAACGCGGCACCGATGACGCTGGTCGCCGCTTCCAGGCCCAGCAGATGGCGCGGCAGATAGAGCAGCGCCGTCTTCCGGTCCCGGCTGAGCAGATGCCCCTTCTCCTCGAGCAGGTCCCAGGTCGGGCGGTCTTCGCAACGGACGACGATGAATACGCCGCCGGCAAAGCTGATCTCGCCGGGCGTTCTCAGGCAGTGGAAGACGTCCAGGCGGCGCGTGCCGCCGAGCAGGCCGCCGTCCGCCTGCAGGCCGAACAGGCTGGGGACTTCTGGAATTCTCGCGATCGGGGTATGCAGGCCGGGCGTGTCCGCGACGAACCCGGTTGCGTTCGCGACGACCTGCAGTTCGCAGAGGTCCGGCACCGCGCGCTGCGGCAGCCGCGCCGCCATCGCTGCGCGGCGGGCGACGAGTTCGCCGCAATCCAGCTGCCCCAACGCCATCACCGCATCGAAGCCGGGCACCTCGATCGTCCGGCCGTTGCTGGACAGGCTCGACGTGGCCGAATCGAAGACGAAGTCGTATTAGCTCGACTTGCCGCCTGCGATGATCTCGAAGCCCAGCGTCTCGGCCCAGGTGATCAGGCCGATCAGCAGGCTCGGCTGGTCGCCGTCCACCGGCGTGACAATCCGGCCGCGTTCGGCGGCGAGACGGGCCAGGATCGGCCCCACGACGCTGTCGACCTCCTTGCTGACCAGCGCCAGATGCTTGCCGGCCTCGACCGCCATCAGCGCATGGCGGGCACCGGCTTCGGGATGGCCGGTTGCCTCGACGATCACGTCGAGCGGCAGCTGAAGGACGGTGGCGAGGTCGTCGGCGGCGATCCAGTCGCCGGCGGCCCAGGCCCGGTCGGCGTCTGCCGGCGTCCGGCAGATCCGGATCCGGTCGGGAGCCACGCCCAGTTCGGCGAAGAGGCTCGCGACCGTCTCCGCCTGCCGGTCGACCGCGACCCGCGCGTGCATCAGCGGCACCTTCATGGCCTGCGCGATGAAGCTCCGGCCGAACCCGCCGGCGCCGACGATGCAGGCCTGCACCGGGCGTTCGAGGCCGGCGAAGCAGCGGTGCAGGTTCATCCCTTCTTCCCTTGTTGTGATCGCCTGAGAGTCCAGCGCAGGATCGTGTAGGCCCAGACGAGGAGGGTGATGATGCCGAGCACTGCCGAGATTGGCCGCTCGAAGAAGCCGAGCAGATTGCCCTGCGTGCTGATCAGCGCCTGGACGAGGTTCTGTTCGACGATCTTTCCGAGGACGATGCCCAGCACGATCGGCGCGATCGGAAAGCCGCATTCCTCGAGCACGTAGGCGAGCACGCCCATGATCAGCATGACCCAGACACCCGAGAAGTCGTTGTCGATCGCGAATGCGCCGACGATCGCCAGGACGAGCAGCGCCGGCATCAGCAGGTCGCGCGGGATGCCGAGCACGACCTTCGCGAGGCGCACCGCGATCCAGCCGAACGGCAGCAGCAGCAGGTTGGCGACGATGAAGACGAGAAAAACGGCGTAAACGAGGTCGGCGTTGTTGATGAATACCGCCGGGCCCGGGTTCATGCCCTTCAGGTACAGCACGCCGATCGCGATCGCCGTGATCGTGTCGCCCGGGATCGCGAAGACCAGCGCTGGAATCCAGGCGCCACCCAGCGCGGCGTTGTTGGCCGAGCTGCCGGCGATCACGCCTTCGATGTGCCCGGTTCCCCATTTCTTCGGCTCACGGGAGAAGCGCCGGGCGACCGCGAACGAGATCCAGGCCGCGATGTCGGCGCCCGCGCCCGGCAGGATCCCGATGCCGGTGCCGAGGGCGCTGCTGCGCAGCACGACGCGCCGGTATTGGAAGATCGACCGAAGCGCGCCTTTCCAGTCGTCGGTGACCGCGGCGCCGGACGCCGAGACGACGGCGGCGCCCTTGAGCATCGAGCGCAGGATCTCTGGCAGAGCGAACATGCCGATCAGCGCCGGAATGAACGAGATGCCCTCGAGCAGGTTGGTGTTGCCGAAGGTAAAGCGCGCGAAGCCGCTCGAGTAGTCCATGCCGACGGTCGCGATCAGCAGGCCGATCAGCATCGCGATCGCGCCCTTGACGGGACTGTCCCCGGCGACGAACGCGCCGGCGCTCAGGCCCAGGAAGCTGAGCCAGAAGAACTCGAACACGCTGAACTTCAGCGCGACGTCCGCCAGCAGCGGCGCGGCCAGGATCAGCACGAGGGTGCCGATGACGCCGCCGATCATCGAACAGATCGCGTTGACCCCGAGCACGTAGCCGGCGCGTCCCGACCGGGTCAGCAGGTACGCCTCCTCGACGTAGGCTGCCGATGCAGGCGTCCCGGGTATCCGCAGCAGCGCGCCCGGAATGTCGCCCGCGAACATCGCCATCGCCGACGCGGCGACGATCGATGCGATCGCGGCGAGTGGGCTCAGCAGGAAGGTGATCGGCACCAGCAGGGCGACCGCCATCGTCGCCGTCAGCCCCGGCAAGGCGCCGACGATGAAGCCGAACAGCGAGGCGAGCAGCACCGCCAGCAGCGTGTCGGGCTGCAGCACCAGTCGGAGGGCCGGAACGAGGTAGTCCATCAGTGGCGGTGCCGGTGGGCTACCACCAGGGCAGGTCGGCGAGCCAGCCCGTTGGCAGCGGCACGCGGAGCAGCCTGCTGAAGAGCAGATCGAGGCACAGCGTCACCACGAAGCCGGTTGCAACCGACCTGACCACGCCGCGGCCGGCGGTCAGGTACATCAGGGTCATCGTGACGAACGCAAGGATCTGGAAGCCGACGCGGTCGCCGGCGTAGATGAACGCCAGGATCGACGCCGCCATCAGTGCGACACCGGCCAGCCCGCGGCGCGATCCTCGCCAGTCCGGGAAAGCCAGCCAGGTGCCGGCGAGGCCCGACTTGCGCAGCCCCGCGCCGCAGAGGACCCCTCCGCCGATCACGAATCCCCACCCGATCAGCGTCGGGAACATCGCCGGTCCATAGAACTGGCCGGCGACGGCGGGAAATCCCGCGCTGTGCCGCAATACGGCGATGCCGAGCAGGCAGATCAGAGCGCCGAAGAGCCGGTCGTCGATCCGCATGTCGGCCGCGATGCCCGCGTCTTCCCGCGCCGGGGCTACTTCTTGACCTGCTGCAGGATCTTGGTGGTCGACTCGAGATCTTCTGCCAGGGCCTTCCGGTACGCGTCGCCCGGCAGCCAGGCCACTTCGATCGAGCGCGGTGCCATCGCCTCGCGGAACGCGTCGCTCTGGATCACCTTGCCGAGCGCGTCGCCGAGGCGCTTGGCGATGTCATCCGGCAGGCCCTTCGGGCCGGCGACGCCGTGCACGACCGAGTAGGTCCAAGGGGAATTGATTGCCTCCTTCAGCGTCGGTGTGTCCGGGAACCCTTTCAGCCGCCCGGTCGCCATGACCGCCAGCGGCTGCAGCTTGCCGGCCGCGATCAGCGCCGTCGCTTCGGCCATCGATGCGGTGGAGAAGGTCGAGTTGCCGGCGGCCACGTCGAGGTGACCCGCGGTACCGCCCTGCGTCGGGACCCAGACGACTGACTCGGGCGCCACGCCCAGGTCCAGCATCAGTCCCAGGAACGCGATGTGCCAGTTGACGCCCGGCGCGGCACCCGTCGCCTTCAATTGCCCCGGCTTCGTCCGGATCGCGTCGGCCAGATCCTTGACCGTCTTGTACGGCGACCCCGCGATCACGTTGATGCCGGACGCAATGCGCGTAGCCTGGGCGAGCGGCCGCAGGTCCTCGTACGTGAGCGTTGCCAGCCCCTGCGGCTTGTAGAGGCTGATGTCGTTGGTCAGGACGCCGATCGTGTAGCCGTCCGGTTTCGCCGTCGCGATCGCCGTATGGCCCGGAACCGCCGCACCGCCGCCCCGGTTGACCACGTTGACCGGGACGCCCAGTTCCTTCTCCAGCAATCCGGCCCAGGTCCGACCGCCGATGTCGGCACCGCCGCCGGCGGGGTAGGGAACGATCACGGTGATCGGACGATTGGGGTAGGCCTGGGCCATGACCGGACCGGCCGCGGCCAGTGCGCTGGCGCAGACTGCGAGGCTCAGCGCAAGGCGCCGGAATTGATTCTGGATCGAAGGCACGAGGGGTCTCCTGTTCTGGGCATCTTGAAGGACGAGCATCGCCGGGCGCGAGTTCGCGACGGGTGACGAGATCTCTCGCCGACTTGGTCAGCCAATTTGGTATAAGGTATTCTATCCACGAGACATCGGCGATCAATCAACTCTCGCGTCGCATGGCCCTCGCCGAGCCGATAGCCTTCCGGGCCGGTCTCCCCTCTGTCAGGATAGATCTCGCCTCCAAATCTCAAGCGGATGATCCGCGTGCGAGATGCCGCCAGCAAGGCAGCCCGAGACCGAGCAGGCCCAGTCGGCACCGGACTACGAATTCGATCAGCGCATTGCCTGGTAGTGCCGCCGCAAGACGAACCGCTGCTGGTGGCGGGGCGCCGTGCAGCGGACGTTGCGCCACGGCGATTGTGGACGTGTGAACGCGCCCATGGGATCGAAGCGCCGCGCATCAATCCCCGATCCCACAGGGTTCGCACGCCGTCCTTCGGCTCGGCTGCGCGTACCGCTCAGGACGTCGCCGCAATCCATGCGCCACCGGGGCGGTAGCGCCAGACACCCACGTCGTCGCCAAGGCGGAACAGGTGGAGCCACTCGTTGTCGACCAGTTGGCGCACCGTGGTGTTCTTGGCAACGATGTCGTCGATCGGCGCCTGCGGCGCCTGGATGAACACGCTCAGCCGCAAGGGCGTGTGGCGGAATCGCTGGCCGTCGTGCAGCGACTGCATCGGCAGGCCGATGCGCAGATCGCCGCCATTGCCTTCGAAGACGCCGATGTTGCCGCCCACCACGTTGTGCAGCACCTTGTCGCCGCTGCCGTAGCGCGCGTTGTCCACGGTCGACGCGTGGTACTGCAAATTGATCCAGTTGGTCACCACCATGGGCGCGGTCATGATCAGCTCCAGCACCCCGAAGCCGTCGTCGCGCTGCCAGGCGTAGTCATGCAGGAAGCTGCGGCCGGCCAGGTTCATGTGCCGGCTGCGGTTGCGCGGTGCCACGATGAAAGCGGCGCAGTCGGCCAGGCCCCACTCGGGCCGCACCTGCGCCCAGTCGGTGCTGCGCTCACCCACTGCCTTGCTCAGCGCGGCGGCGTCAGTGGCGCAAGCGGCCAGCCCCAGTGACGCGGCACGCTCGGCGCGTGCGCGGCGGCCGGCGTCCCCCAGCCAGCTTTTCAGCCGGGACAAGTCCTGGGTGTGGCCGGCGGGCAGCAGGTCGGTGTCGAAGAGCTGCATCTCGTCGGTCGTGGTGTTGTGCAGCCCGGCCAGGAACCACGTGCTCTCGGGAACGACCACCCCGCGGGCCTGCAGGCCCTGGCGCACCCGCGGTTCGTTGAGCAGCAGGGCCAGCGCACGCGCATTGACCTCGCCGGTCTGGCCCCCACAGGCGCCGCAGTCCAGCCCGGCGGCGTGCGGGTTGTTGGCGCTGGCGCTGCCGTGGCCGGCCAGCATCACCAGGCGCGCATGGTCGGCGGTCAGGCCCATCGCGCCGAGTGCAGTGGCGGCGGCGTTGACGCGGGTCTCGAGATCGGGGCCGCCCGCGAGCGGAAAGCGCGGGCGCAGCTGGCTGCGCTGCGCCGCGGACAGGCCGGTCTGCTCAACGGGGGCCGGGTCGGCCTCGCCGCCCAGGCTGCTCTCGAGCAGCTTGCCGGCAAACAGCAGGCCGCAGGACTCGACGAAGGAGAAGCTCGAACCGGCACCGCTGCGAAAAGCCTGCCACTGCTGGCGCCACTGCAGCTTCTTGCGCCGCTGCAGGGCCAGCGCCTGGCCCAGACCCGGTGCGTCGCACGCGTCGGTGATGCACAGGCCAGGCGCCATCAGGCCGGGCAGTTGTGGACGCTTCATCTCACTGCCCAGCGGCTGGTAGGCGACGAACAACGCAAAGAAGCCGGCAAAGCCCAGCGTCTGCACGTCGGGGCTGCTGGCTTCCAGCGCGCGGCGGTACACCTCGGAGCGCACGTCGATGCAGAACACTGCCTGCACGGCGGGCGGCGCTACCGTGGGCTCAGCAGCGGCAGCCGGGGCGCGGTACAGCCCCTGACACAGCGGTTCCTGGTAGCTGCGCTCCAGGGCGGCCTGCCACAGCCAGTCGGTCTGCTGTGCGCGCTGCGCCTGCCCGATACACACCTCACTGCCGCGCCAGGCGCCGGCCAGACCGCTGGCCACACCCAGCCCGGCATGCCCTTCGTGCAGCAGCCACTCCCACGCCAGCCGCACCGCCAGCAGGTGAACGATCTGCTCGTCGTCCCGCTGTTCCAGCCGGGCCTGCCAGCGCTGGTAGGCACACCAGGAAGCCCAGCCGTTGATGCTCATCAGCAGCGCGGTGAAGTAGGCCTCGTGCGCCGCGGCGGGCACCTGCAGCGCCTGCATCGCTGCAGCGATCAGCGCCTGCGGCTCGTCGGGCAGGCGGGCCAGACGCGCGCTGAAGCCGCGGTAGCCCATCAGCATGCCCGGGCCCAGGTCATGGGCCGACTGTCGCAACCAGCTCGGATAAAGGCCGCCGTTGCGGTCCGGGCCCCAGACGGCCTGGCCCTGGTCGAAGAAGGCGGCACAGCACTGGCTGATGTGGTGCGTGATGTAGTCGCGCCAAGCCATGGCGTGGCTCAGGTCGCGCTGTGCGTCGACGAGGTCGGTGGCCAGCGGCAGGCGTGCGGGCAGCGCAGGCCAAGCGTCCAGGCTGGCCAGCAGCGTGTCCACGGTCTCGGCGGACCCGGCGGCGGCAATAGTGGCCTGCAGGTGCTGGCGATTCAGCAGGCCGGCCTGCCAATGCTTGCGGAAACCGTTGCGCGACATCAGCATCGGGCTGCCCGACAGCGTGGCCAGCTGGGCCGCAGCGGCGGCGATGGGCCGCTCGAGATGGCCCCAGTAGGGGTTGACCGCGATGAAGCGGTCCAGCGGCCATGTCGGCGCGATGCGGGCGCAAGCGCGATCGATCGCAGGCTGCAGGGCGGCCGCCGCGGAAGGCGCCGGGCGCGCAGTGGACAGGGTGGTGTTCATGGCGAAACTCTGTGGTGTGAAGCGGGGGCGCGATCAGCGATCAAGACTGGGTCTGCACGTCGGGCTGCCGTGCGGCAAGCGTGTCCAGCGTGCCCGGCATGGCCGGCACGCGCGCCGGCCACAGGCGGAAAGTCAACCGGGTGAACAGTTCGTCGAGGTACAGACCGGCGAACAGCGTCGGGTAGAGCCAACGTGCCAGCGCCCCATGCGGCCACACGCGCACGGCGCCCTGCACCACGAACAACAGGCCGAAGCAAGCCAGCACCCAGACCACCAGGGCCGGGCTGGCACTGCCTGCACCGGCCACGCCGAGCCAGCCGCTGAACACGGCGTGCAGCCCGAAGTAGGCCAGCGCAACCACCGATGCGCCGGCCAGCCCCACCAGTGCCCCCAGCGTGCCGGCGCGCAGCAGCGGCCCGGTGAGCAGCGGCGCCAGCGCCAGCGCCAGGATGCCGCCCATGGCCCAGAGCGCCGGTTCGGCGGCCGGCGTGAGGCCCCAGGCCAGCGCGGCGGCAGCCACCACGGCCATGCCGACCGCCGCCCCCAGGCCCCAGGTCGCAGCGCCCAGCGGCGGAGCGGATGGCGTCATCTGCCGCAAGCGGTTTTGCTCCACCGCACCCCCGGCGGCCAGGAAGGCATGGGCCTTGTACAGCGAGTGCGCCACCAGATGCAGCAGCGCCAGCTCATGCAGTCCCAAGCCGCACTGCATCAGCATGAAGCCCATCTGCGCGCAAGTGGACCAGGCCAGCGAGACCTTGATGCTGACGCGCGTTGTCATCACCAGCGCCGCGACCACGGCCGTGACGCTGCCCACGACCACCAGCAAGGCCTGCGCCGCTGGCACGTCGGCAACCAGCGCGCCGACGCGGATCAGCAGAAAGCCGCCCAGGTTGACCACGCCGGCATGCAGCAGCGCGGACACCGGCGTCGGTGCCTCCATCACCTGGATCAGCCAGCCGTGCACCGGCAGTTGCGCGCATTTCAGCATCGCGCTGGCCGCCAGCAGCAGCGCCGCGGCCTGCAAGGCGCCGGGCATCGCCGGCAACGCGCGCGCGGCGGCGATGGCGCGGTCGATCTCCAGCGTGCCGAGCTGCTGGCCGACCAGCGCCACACCGCCCAGCAGGCACAGGTCGGCAACACGGCTGGCCAGGAACTTCTTGTGCGCCGCGATCAGCGCCTGCGGCCGATCTTCGAAGAAAGTCAGCAACCCGTGCAGCGCCAGGCTGGTGGCGATCCACGCCAGTGCCAGCACGGCCAGGTTGTTGGTGACCACCAGCAGCGACACCGCTGCCAGCGTCAGCATCAGCCAGCGGATGTAGCGCGGCTGGCCCCGTGCACCGCCCAGGTAGGGCTGCGAGTAGCCCGTAATCACCCAGCCGATGAAGCTCACCAACACCAGCATCAGGCCGCCCAGAGCGTCGATGCGCAGGCCGAAGTGCAGTCCACCGGCGTCGCCCAGCATCCCCGGCAAGGCCAGCGCCGGCCCGCGCAGCAGCGCCGCGCCGCCAGCCAGCAGCCCGCCCAGCGACAGCAGTGCCGCGCCCAGCGCCAACGCCGCGCTCCAGCGGGCGACACGCCAGCCTGCGTCGTGCCGCTGCCCGAGCGCCGTGGCGGCAGCAGCAGCGCCCACGTACAGCAGCGGCACCAGCGCCAGCATGACGGCGCGCCAGGGTGAAAGTTCCAGCAGATTCGGTTCCATGGTGCGGGACTCGCAGGCTTCGGTTGGCAGCGACTTTGCCGAATGGCATGAGTTCCGTAAAATTCATTGTTACGGACAATCCGTTCCATAAAACAGATACTTCTGCTCATGTCGCGACTGAACTTTCACCACCTGCACTACTTCTGGGCCGTGGCCAAAGAGGGCAACCTGACGCGAGCAGCCACCCGGCTGAACGTGTCGCAGTCGGTGCTGTCCACGCAGATCAAGCGGCTGGAAGAGCAACTCGGCCACGCGCTGTTCAACCGGGTCGGCCGCACCTTGCAGATCACCGAAGCCGGCCGCATGACCTTGACCTACGCCGAGTCGATCTTCACCTCGGGCAACGAACTGCTGGCGATGCTGCGCGACGGCGCCATGCACACGCGCCAGGTGTTGCGCATCGGATCGGTGGCGACGCTGTCACGCAATTTCCAGGAGAACTTCGTCAAGCCGCTGCTGACACGCAACGACGTCGAGCTGGTGCTGCAGTCCGGCAGCCTGGAGGAACTGCTGCAGCGCCTGCGTGTCCACATGCTCGACGTCGTGCTGTCGAACCGGCGCGTGCACGCTGACGCCGATCACCCTTGGCGCTGCCGCAGCATCGCGCGCCAGCCTGTCAGCCTGGTGGGCAGGCCGCGGCCCCGGGGCCAAGCTTTCCGGTTCCCGCAGGAACTGGCCGAAGCGCCCCTGCTGCTGCCGGGCCGCGATAGCGACATCCGCGCCGCCTTCGACCTGATGTGCGAGCAGCACGGCCTGCGCTGCCAGGTGCTGGCCGAGGTCGACGACATGGCTTTGTTGCGCCTGCTGGCCCGCGACTCGGGCGCCGTGGCCCTGCTGCCGTCGGTGGTGGTGCGTGACGAATTGTCCAGCGGCCAGCTCGTCGAATACTGCGTCGTGCCCGACCTGATCGAGAACTTCTACGCCATCACGGTCAAGCGCCACTTCGAGCCGCCGTTGCTCAAGGAGCTGCTGCGTCGTGACGAGATCGACGTCCTGGGCATGTCGGGTCAGACGTGACGGCGTTGTTCCGTGCAGACGCCCGGTGCTCGAGCCGTGAGGCGTGCGCTTCTCTGGGCCGTTCCTGCACCACCCCGGTCGCCGTTACTTTCCTGCCACCCTGCGCACCCTTCGACTTCGTGAGTCGTCGGATTGGTACGGCCGGGGCCGACACGCGCGAGGTGGTCGTCCGTTGGGGCGCGACCGATCTCGTGCGGGTGATCGAGCCCGTCGCGGAGCTGACGCGCATCTGGCGCCTTTTGAAGACCCCCCGAGTTGCGACACACGCCTCGCGTCGCCGCGTTCTTCAATTTCATCGTGAGCGAAATCGACACGCCTCGCCCGATCATCGCGGGCCGAACTCGGTCGCCCGAGGTGGCGGGTGTCCTACAGCCTCTCGGCCAACAGGATGACGCGATCGGTGCGGTCCGGGCCGTATAAGAAGTTGTTGCCCGAGCCTTGGGCTCATCTCATCGTCGACCTTCCAGGAGATTTCCATGAACGGATCGTCCACCATGCCATTGAACACCCCACCGGTTGACAAAGACCTCGCCGAGCAGGCCCATCCCGGCCACGGCGTTCCCTCGCAAGACCCGGCGTCCGCGGCACAGTTTCCGTTGAAACCCGAGGAAGCCGAGCGCGAAGCCAAGTCGGTATTGGTGGGTGGCGGCGTGGTGGCAGGCGCGTCGACCGGTGCCACCCTCGGCGTCGTGGTGGCCGGCCCGGTGGGTGTGATGGTGGGTGGCGCGCTGGGTGCCGTTGTCGGCGCATTGGGTGCTGCTGCCGCGGGTTCCATGGTGAACCCGGAAGACCCCAGTCGCACCGACACAGCGTCCGCGGACACAGTGCGCTCGCGCACCGAAGACAACGCTGACGGCGGGCGACCGACCGCACAGGAGGACAAGGTGATTGCAGCATCTGCAGTGAAATCTGGACAGCCCTGACGACGCCCTCAACGCTGAAGCAATTCTTCTTCGACGCCGATGTCATCACGGACTGCAAGGTGGGCGGCCGATGAGCCAGCGCATGCCTGATGGCCCGCATATCTGGAGCATCCACACGTGACCATCATGGGAAGCTGCCACTGCGACAAGACGGCTTTTCGCATCGATACCGAGATGCCCGCCCAACTGACGCGCTGCGACAACTTCGACGCCGCGCTCTGGAAGGTCGTCTTTATCGACGGCAAGCACCTCTGGTAGCTCTCACAAGGACCCCAATGCAGATCCTGCTCAACTCAGACCCCAACACCGACGGTGGCCACCTCATGGCTGACCACCTGGAGAAAGTGGTGCAAGACGCCATGGCGCGCTTCGCCGAACGTGTCACGCGGGTCGAGGCCCATCTGTCCGACAGCAACAGCCAAGCGAAGTCGAGCGACGGCGACATCCATTGCACGTTGGAGGCCAGGCTGGTGGGTCTCGATGCCATTGCGGTGAAAGACCAAGCCAGCAATGCCCATCAGGCCATCGAGGGCGCCGTGCGAAAACTCAAGCGTGCGGTCGGAACCGCACTTGCAAAGCACGATCCCCGAAGCCACCGTGAGCGCCAGTAAGGATCCGCGTTCAGATGCCGGTAATGTTGATTTCTTGGTTTGACGTGTTTGTTTGCGGCGCTGTCGATGGCTGTCGATGGCTGACGAAGACGCTGCGGGGGCTGGCGGGGTGACGACGGCCCTCAGATCTGCCGCCGCTTCTCCACCAGCCCGAGAAAGCGCTCGTACTCCGCATCATCCACGCCATAACTGTGGTCGGCGTCCGGGAACTGCCCGCCCTTGACCTCCGCCACGTAGGCCTTCAGCCCGGCCACCGCCACCTCGGTGAGGTTGGCGTAGCGCTTCGTGAACTTGGGCTTGAAATCGGTGAACACGCCGAGCAGGTCGTAGGACAGCAGGATCTGCCCGTCGCAACCTACGCCCGCGCCGATGCCGATGGTCGGGATCTCGAGCTGGCGCGAGATCACCTCGGCGATCTTCGAGGGCACCGCCTCGAACTCGAGCATGAAACAGCCGGCATCCTGGATCGCGAGCGCGTCCTCGAGGATCTTCATCGCCGCGTCCGCCGTGCGGCCCTGGATGCGGAAGCCGCCGAAGGTCGCCACCGTGTGCGGCGTCAGGCCGATGTGCGACGCGGTGGGGATGCCCGCATCGACCAGCGCCTTCAGGATGTGCGCCTGCGATTTGCCGCCCTGCGGCTTCACCGCGTCGCAGCCGGCCTCCTGCATGAAGCGGGTGGCGTTGAGCAGCGCGCGGTCGACGGTGTGGTAACTCTGGTAGGGCATGCAGCCGAGCACGAAGGTGTTCGGCGCGCCGCGGCGCACCGCCTGCGCATGCATCACCATCATGTCCATCGTGGCGGGGATGGTGTTGCTGTGACCGTGGGCGACCATCGCGAGGCTGTCGCCGACCACGGCCACGTCCACGCCCGCCAGCTCGGCCCATTTGGCCGAGGTGTAGTCGGGCACCGAGGTGTAGACCATCTTCTCGCCCGTCTGCTTCGACGCGCGGATCTCGGTGATGGTGCGCTTCTTGCGCTCCACGGGGGCGGCTGGGGTCGGGGTGGCGGCCATGTCGGACTCCTGAAGGAATGAACGGAAGGGATCAGTCGGCCACGGGTGCCGCACGCGGCGGGTTGCGGCCGAACACGGCGGCGCCGGCGAAGCGGGCGCGCGCGCCGAGGCGTTCCTCGATGCGCAGCGCCGCATTCCACTTGGCCATGCGTTCGCCGCGCGCGAAGGAGCCGACCTTGAGCTGGCCGGTGTTCCAGGCGATCGCGAGGTCGACGATCGTGGTGTCCTCGGTCTCGCCCGACCGCGCCGAGACGATGCCGGCGTAACCGAGCGCCCGCGCCGCGTCCCAGGCCGCGCGCGTCTCGGTCAGCGTGCCGCGCTGGTTGGGCTTGAGCAGCACGGTGTTGGCCGCGCCCGCGGCCGCCGCCTCGCGCACCAGCGGGGCGTGCGAGACCAGCAGGTCGTCGCCGACCACCTGCACGCGGTGGCCCACGGCCTGCGTGAAGCGGGCGAAACCGGCGAGGTCGTCCTCGGCCAGCGGGTCTTCGATCGAGACGATCGGAAAGCGGTCGATCCAACGGATCAGCAACTCGCTCAGGCTGTCGGCATCGAGCTCGCGGGATTCGAGGCCGAGCGTGTAACGGCCGCCGCGGCCGAATTCGGACGCGGCGATGTCGAGCGCGATCGCCACCTCGCTGCCCGGCATGAAGCCGGCGCGTTCGATCGCCGCCAGCAGGGTCTCCAGCGCCTGTTCGTTGGTCGCGAAATCGGGCCACCAGCCGCCTTCGTCGGCCACGCCGCGGCGCGGGCCGCGCTGGTCCATCAGTTCACCGGCGCAGCGGTAGACCTCGGCGGTGTGTTCGAGCGCCTCGGCGAAACACGTGGCGCCGGGGCACACGACCATGAAGTCCTGGATGTCGACGCGCCGGCCCGCGTGGGCGCCCCCGCCGAAGACCTGGATCTGCGGCATCGGCAACAGCGTGGCCTCGGTGCCGCCGATCGATTCGTACAACGGCAGGCCGCGCGCCGCGGCCACCGCCTGGGCGGCGGCCATCGAGACCGCCAGCGTCGCGTTGGCGCCGAGCCGCGACTTCGTGGTCGTGCCGTCGCGCTCGATCAGGCAGCGGTCCAGCGCCGCCTGGTCGTCGGCGGCCCGGCCACGCAGCGCCGCGGCGATCTCGCCGTCGACATGGGCGACCGCCTGCCGCACGTCGAGCCCGCCGAAACGCGGCCCGCCATCGCGCAACTCCAGCGCCTCGCGCGTGCCTTTCGACGCACCCGCCGGCACGATGGCCCGCCCCACCGCACCACCGGCGAGCACCACCTCGGCTTCGACGGTGGGCCGGCCGCGGCTGTCCCAGACGCGGCGGCCATGGACACGTTCGATCTGCATCTCGTTCATCCGGGAAGCTCCTGAAGCCAGGCGGCAGCGACCTGCGACAAGCGATCGACCGGATGCCGCAGCAAGTGGGCCGCCACACGGCGCACCACCTCTTGGTCGGTGGTCCGGGTGAGGTATTCGACCGGCGACTTGCCGTCCACCCGCGCCAGCAGCAGGCCCGGCAGCAGCGCTGCAGCGCGTTGTTCGAGGGCGGCCGGCGCTTCCCAGTCGACCGCCCGCAGGTAGGCCGTGGCCAGCGCGTCGAACGCGGCCAGGAAGGCATCACGCGCAGCCGGTGTCCACAGGCACTTCAGCAGCAGGTGGTTCAGGCAGAACGCGAGGTCGAAGGCCGGGTCGCCCCAGACGGCACATTCGGCGTCGAGCAGGACCGGCCCCTGCGGCCCAGTGAGGATGTTCTTCGGGCTCACGTCGCCGTGCACCAGCGTGCGGCCGTTCGCCTGAGTGACCTCGACCAGTCGCTGCAACGCCGGCGCAAGGCCGGGATGGCGCTGCGCGGTGGCGAGCAGGTAGGGCTCGAGCCGGATGTCGAAGAAGATGGCCTGGCTGTCGAAGCCGGCCGCGAGGCCGGGCCGCGCGGCGGCGTAGGCATGGATGCGGCCGAGCAACCGGCCGACGTCGCGGGCGGTCGCGAGGTCCACACGCCCGTCGCGCAACGCGGCCTTCCACAGGCCGTGGTCCGACGGCGCCAGGTAGTCCATCACTAGCACGCCCAGCGCCACATGCTGGCCGAGCAGGCGCGGCACATGCCCCGGCGCCGCCTGGTTCGCCACCTCCATCCAGTGCGCCTCGTAGCGGTTGCGTTCGATCGGCGCACGCCAGTCGGCCGCCACACGCAGCCTGGCGAGCGCACGCTTGGCGCAGACCGGGCCGCGGTCGGTGTCGATGCGCCAGATGTCGGACGAGACCCCGCCGGTCAGGGCCTCGCCCTGCAGCGGCGCGGCGCCGGCGAGCCCAAGCGCACGCAGGGCCTCGGTGAATTCGGCCGGAACGGGCTCGCTCACGGGTGCGACCTGGCGCTCATTGCGCTTGAGGCATGGCCGGTCTTGACCAGCTTGACCAGCGCGTGCATGGCCTGGTTGACCGGCGTCTCGGTGTCCGCGCGCAGGCGCGCATCGCGCCGAAGACGCTGCCGACCGCACCGGCCCCGACGACGGCGATGGACGCGATAGGCGGGTTTCACCATTGCACCCCGGTCAGCGCGCCACCAGCGGCACAGCCTCTTCCTGCTGCAGCGCGAAGATCGAGCTGTAGCCCTTAGACCAGTCGGGCGGGATCAGGCAGGGCCGCGGGTCGTGGTGGGCGAACCGCGCGCGCTGGCCACGCAGGATGGCCTGGTCGTGTTTCGGCTTGATCGGGTTCACGGTGTAGGGGAAGGCATCGGCCGAGGTCAGCGTGTTCAGCAGCAGCGGGCGGCCGAGGTCGGAGTTGTTTCTCGCCGAGTAGTGCAGCGTGCGGCAGTTGTGCAAGGTCAGCGAGCCGGCCGGGCCGGGCATGTAGACCGCCTCCGCCAGGTCGAGTCTGGCGCAGTCGGCCTCGGACAGGCAACCGGTCCAGTTCCCCTTCGCGTCGTATTGCGACAGCATCGGATCGATCAGGTGGCTGCGCGGCAGCACCGCGAGCGGGCCCTGGTCCATGCCGCAGTCGTACAGGTAGGTGCCCACCGTCAGCGGCGAGTAGTTGGTGTGTGGCCAGAAGCTGATGTCGTAGTGCCACTTGACCTCCTCGCCACCATTCGCCCACTTGAAGTTGAGCTTGGAGTGGTGGAACTTCACATCGGGGCCGACTAGGTCGGACACGATGTCCGGCATCACCGAGTTCAGGCAGTAGTCCCAGAACGCCGTGTGCTGCTCGACCGGGTTCGACACTCGGCGCAGCGCCGGTGTGCTGGCGCTGTGGCGCGGCTCGAGGTCGAACACCGCATCGGCCACGGTGATGGCGCGGCTGCGCTCGATCAATTCGTCGGTGGCGGCGCGCAGCTTCGCGAGCCAGGCGTCGTCGATTGCACGCTCCACTAGCAGGTAGCCCTCGGTGAAATAGAACTCGCGCTGCTGGCGGGTCAGCACCTTCGGGGGGATGTCGAGGATCTGTTCAGGGGTCACGGCAGGAGCTCCGGTGAGTGGTTGGCAGGCGCGGCGATGGCGGCGCGGGGGGGGAAGGATCGGACAGGGTGTGCGGCCTCAGACCATGCCCCACTTGCCGGCGGGCAGGCGCGACAGCAGCACCGCGATGGCCAGGCGCCCCTGTTCGGTCGGCGACAGCAGGTGGCGGGCGAGCGGCACCAGCACCTCGTCCTCGAACTGCGCATGGCGGCCGTACAGCGCGGCCAGCTCGCCGAGTGCGCCTGCGGGCAGGTCGGTGGGCCGCCCGCGCGCCAGGCTGGCCAGCGGCGGCAGCAGGGCCGCCCAGCGCGACTCGAGTTCGACGTGTTCGTGCTGCAGGCGCGCCGCCGCCTCGACAAATCGTGCGTGGTCGTCGGGATCGCTGCGCGTGCAGCTGACCAGCGGCCAGAACTCGCGCTCTTCCTCGCGGTGGTGGGGCAGCACGACGGTATCGAAGCAGCTCAGCAGCTGTTCGGCCATGGCGCGTTGTTCGACCGTGGGCGTCAGGTGGTCGCCGGCCTCCGCGAGGCCGCGCATCGTCGCCAGCGCCTCGCGGATCTGGGTGTGCGACCCCATGAACAGCTCGAAGGGGTCGCGCCGGTGGGTGCCGGCGGACGTGGCGGAAGACGGAACGGTGGGCATGGTGTGGACTCCGGCGGACGCTAGGCTGCGGTCAGGGCGACACCGGCGGGAAACGTCCGCCGGCGCCGAAGGCGGCATTGAACTGTGCCAGCGAGGGCGCCTGGCGGGCATGGTCGAAGCGGCCGGTCGAGAGGATGCCTGCGGCGCCGCGCAGCAGCTCGGCATAGGCCGCGCGGGCGAGCGACGAGCCGAGGCTGATGCGGCGCACCCCGAGCGCGGCGAGGGTGGGCAGGTCGAGCGGCGAGCCGGCCATCCCCATCAGCACGTTGACCGGCGCCGGCGCCACCGCCTGCACCACCTGGGCCACCTCGTCGGCGGTCTTCAGGCCCGGCGCGTACACCACGTCGGCGCCGGCCTCGGCAAAGGCCTGCAGGCGACGCACGGTGTCGTCAAGGTCGGGGCGGCCCCACAGCAGGTTTTCGGCGCGGGCAGTCAGCACGAACGGGAAGGGCAGCGCACGCACCGCGGCGACCGCGGCGCGCACCCGTGCCACCGCGTGGTCGAAGGGGTAGATCGGCTCGTCGGCGCGGCCGGTGGCGTCCTCGATCGACGCGCCGACGACACCGAGTGCGGCCACCGCGCGCAGCGTGTCGGCACAGGCCTCGGCGGTATCCCCGAAACCGTTCTCGAGGTCCGCGCTCAGCGGCAGCGACGTGGCCTCGACCAGGTCCTGCAGGTGCGCAAGCGTCTCGGCACGACCGAGCGCCCCGTCGGGCAGGCCGCGGCTGTAGGCATGGCCAGCGCTGCTGCTGGCCAGGGCCGAAAAGCCCAGGCCCGCGAGCAACATCGCCGAGCCGCGGTCCCAGGGGTTCGGGATCACGAAGCAGCCGGCGCGGTGCAGCTCGACGAATCGTTCGGCGCGTTCGGCGGTGCTCATGGCGGTCTCCCGACGGGCCTCATTCGTCGAGCCGCGCGCCCTGGCGGTTCAGGGCGCGCCGCACTTCCTCGCCCGGCAGCTGGCGCGGCATCAGCCGCTCGCGGGCGGCCAGCGTGGCGGCCACGCCGAGCGCCTGGCCGTAGGAAAAACACTGCGCCGTGACGCGCGCCGAGGCCACCGCCTCGTGTTCCGCCGACAGGCAGCGCCCGCCGAACAGCAGGCCCTCGCCGCGCTCGGGCACGAAGCAGCCGTAGGGCACCTCGTAGTGGTCGTCGAGCAGCCACTCGACGCGCGGCTTCTGGCCGGCGTGCAGCTCGATCGGCCAGGGCGAACGCGCGACGCCGTCGGCACACTTGCGGCCCGCCACCACGTCGGCGTTGCGCAGCACGCTCACACCGGCCCCCTGGCGCGTCTGGCGCACGCCCACCTGCACACCCGTGTCGTTGACCCAGCTCGCTTCGCAGCCGGGCAGCTGCTCGCGGAAGAACCGGGCGTAGGCGCGCACCTGCCGGCGGCCCTGCACCTCGGCCTCGCTGAAGTCCTCCGCGATCACCGCGTTCAGCTCGCGGCCGTCGGCACCGCGGATGCGGGTGCAGTTGCACAGCAGCTCGCCGGGGCGGGTGGTGGTGAAGAGCCAGATCTTGCTGCGCGGCAGGTCCTCGCCGCGCTGCTGCGCCTCGACGATGCGCGCGCCCACCGCCGCCGGCATGATGGTGTCGTCGCCATGGGCGGCCAGGAAGCGCGCTGTGTCCACCCCTTGCAGGCGGAAAATCATGGTCGGGTTCTGCACCGTGCCGTCGGCGCCGCACCAGGTGCGCAGGCCGGCCATCGCCAGCAGGTCGGCGTCGCCGCTGGCGTCGATGGTCAGCGCGGCGCGCACGTCGAGCACACCGGCCTTGGTCCAGACGAGGGCGCCGCCGATCAGGTCGCCGTCGCGGTGCACACCGGTGCACAGCGCGTGGTACAGCACCCGCACGCCGGCCGAGGCGAGCAGCGCGTCGGCGCTGTCCCGCCAGGCGAGCGGCTCGTGCACGCGGGTCCAGGTCTTGCCGTAGCGCAGCGGTGCGGTCAAACCGCCGCGCGCCTCCATCGCAGTGATGAACTCGTCTACGAAGCCGTGCACCACCTGCCGCGGCACGCGCGGGTCGTCTTCCGCGGCGTAGAGGCCGCAGATCGTTCCCGACAGGCCCGCCACCGCACCGCCACCACAGAAGCCGTAGCGTTCCACCAGCAGCACCCGCAGACCCGCGCGCGCCGCGGTGCAGGCCGCAGCCACCCCTGTCGCACCCCCACCGACGACGAGCACGTCGACCTCGGTGCGTTCGATCGGGCGGGCGTCCACGGCGGGCCCCGATCAGCGCAGCTGCATGGCCACGCCCGGCAGCCAGGTGACGAGCTGCGGCCAGGTCATCGTCATCGCGAGCACCACCACCTGCAGCGCAATGAAGGGCGCCATGCCGGCGTACATGTGGCGCATCGTGATCTCCGGCGGCGCCACCGCGCGCAGATAGAAGATGGCCGGCGCCATCGGCGGCGTGAGGTAGCTGGTCTGGATCATGATCAGGAACAGGATGCAGAACCACACCGGGTCGAAACCGGCGGCCGTGACCAGCGGCGTGAAGATCGGCAGGAAGATCAGCACGATCGAGATCCAGTCGAGGAAGAAGCCGACGATGAACAGGATGAACAACAGCGTGCCGAGCAGCTCCCAGGGCGTGAGCTTCATCGCGCTGATCAACGAGCTGGCAAGGTTGATGCCGCCACCACCGATGAACACGCCGGTGAACAAGGTGCCGCCCAGCAGCACGGCCATGATCATCGCGGTGACGCGCACCGTCTTCAGCAGCGAGTCGTACAGGCCGCGCAGCGTGAACTGGCGGTAGATCACGGTCAATAGCACGGCACAGACACTGCCGATCGCCGCCGCCTCGGTGGGCGAGGCCAGGCCCGCGAGGATGGAGCCGAGTACCGCCGCAATCATGCCCAGCGGCGGCACCAGGTTGCGCAGCGTGATGCCGAGCTTCTGCACGAAGCCGGGCTCGTCGGGCTCGCGCGGGATGCGCGGTCCGTACTCGGGTTTCACGATGCACAGAACCAGGATGTAGAACAGGTACAGCCCGGCCATCAGGAAGCCGGGGAAAACCATGCCGTACATCAAATCGCCGACCGACACGTTGGCCAGCGGGCCCATCACCACCACCACCACCGACGGCGGGATGATGGTGCCGAGCGAACCGCCGGCGCAGATGACGCCGCTGATCAGCGGCTTGTGGTAGCCGTAGCGCAGCATGATCGGGATCGTCAGCAGGCCGACCACGGATTCGGTGGCGCCGATCACGCCGCTGGATGCCGCGAACACCACACACATCAGCACTGTGGCGATGGCCAGTCCACCGGGCAGGTGGCGCGTCCAGATGTGGATGGCCTCGAACAAGCGGTCGGCGATGCCGGATTTCTCGAGCACCGCGCCCATGAAGACGAACAGCGGGATCGCCGCGAAGACGAAGTTCGACGCCAGGTCGTCGATCTTCTCGACGAACTGGTGCATCACCGCCGGTCCGAAGGTCAGCAGGCCGAAGCCGGTGGCGGTCAGCAGCATCGCGAACGTGACCTGCACGCCGAGGAACATCATGCCGAAGGCCACCGGCAGCATCAGGAAGGGCAGGTACTCGGTCATGGTTGTCGGCCGGCGGGGCCGACCGGCAGCAGGGATTTGGCGAGTTCACACAGCACCTGCAGCGCAAAGGTCGCGAAGGCAAGGGTGAAGACGGCGCGGAAAGGCCACACCGGCAGGTTCAGGGCCGACTGGCCGGAGTTCTCGCCGCGGGCAAACCCGTTCAGGGCATAGGCGCCGAGCGTCCAGGTGATCCACACCAGGATCGGCAGCACGACGGCATAGGCCAACGCGTCGATGGCGCGCCGCACCGCGGGCGACATCGCGGCACTGAACACGTCGATGCGGATGTGTTCCCCCTGGCGCAGCGTGTAGGCCAACGCGAGCAGGAAATGGGCCCCGGTGAGCGAGTAGCCCACCTCGTAGGCCCAAATGGTGGGTGCACCGAAGGCGTACCGCGCGAACACTTCCCAGGTGGTGGCCAGCACCAGCGGGACCAGCAGCATGGCCGCGAGCACACCGATCCCCACGACCCACCGTTCGGCCAGGCCGATCAGACTTCTCAAGGACTCGTCCCCCGTCTCGGGCGGACCGGCGCCGGTCCGCGGAACACGCGCACCGGGTGCCGGTGCGCGAGGGCATGCATCAGGTGCGCTTGACCTTCACCTTGCGCCAGTCGTCGGCATCACGCCATGCGAGGTCGAAGTCGGTCTGGCTCTTGTGCACCCGGGCGAACCACTTCGACTTGCCTTCCTT
>Ga0163144_10008832_pt1 | contig 21742 bp, 18 predicted proteins | sample OliLak19BULKMAT1_FD_123175 | JGI IMG/M metagenome (GOLD analysis project Ga0163144, IMG submission 123175) | Freshwater microbial mat bacterial communities from Lake Vanda, McMurdo Dry Valleys, Antarctica - Oligotrophic Lake LV.19.BULKMAT1 | ecosystem: Environmental > Aquatic > Freshwater >... | reverse complement strand
TGACTTGCAATTGTTTTAACATCACGCATTATTTTGGGTGAGAGCGTCGAACTGAGAGCTTTGAGATAGGCTTCGATCGTATCAACTGCACCCTTTCGAATCGATCGAAGTCCCAAGCCCCCAGCATTATCAAGATCCACGCCCGACATTCGAGAATTTGCAGTAAACGGAATGAATTTAGCTTTGAGCTCAGCAATATTTCTTCCACGAATTTTAAACTTTTCTTTTGCCAAAATTACAATTGATCGGCCCTCTGGCGTTTCGTCCGCAAGTGATGCTAACTGAGCCGCATCTGCCAACTCCTCCTTAGAAACTCCCTCAGCCGGAAAAAAATCCGTGGCCATTCTATTTCCCAAAGTAATGGTTCCCGTTTTATCCAAGAGCAAAACGTCCACGTCGCCGGCAGCTTCAACAGCGCGACCGCTCATCGCAATCACATTCTCCTTGATCAAGCGGTCAATACCACTAATCCCAATGGAGCTGAGAAGCCCCCCAATCGTCGTGGGAATCAGACAAACTAAAAGTGCTATCAGAATTATCAGATTCAAACTCGATGGTCCTACCTGTCCTGCAGCCAACTCCGAATATGTCCCAAAAGCCTTCAAGCTAACAACCGTGACGAAGCAGGTAATCGTCATTGCGACGAGTAGGATCGTCAGAGCAATTTCATTCGGAGTTTTTTGTCGCTTGGCCGACTCAATGAGAGAAATCATCCGATCCAAAAATGTATCTCCAGGTCTGGAGGTAATTCGAATGACGATGCGGTCACTCAGAACTTTCGTACCCCCTGTAACCGCAGAGCGGTCGCCGCCCGATTCCCGAATTACGGGAGCCGACTCGCCTGTGATGGCCGATTCATCGACGCTAGAAATTCCCTCGATGATCTCACCGTCTCCAGGAATAATTTCGCCAGATTCGCAAACTACAAGATCACCAGGTTGTAATTCGGAAGATAACTTGCGGCTTTCTTTTCCATCACGCAAAAGACGCGCCTCAGTTTGAGTACGGACTTTTTTAAGGCTATCGGCTTGTGCTTTGCCCCGGCCTTCTGCCAAGGCCTCCGCAAAGTTAGAAAACAATACCGTAATCCAGAGCCAAATGCAGATTTGAAACTCAAAGGGTGAAAATTCAGGAAAACTAGCAAGAAAATGAAGGCTGCATACAATCGTTCCACAATAAACCGCGAACATGACGAGATTTCGGATTTGCTCACGAGGATTCAACTTCAAAATCGACCCGACTAAAGCTCGTTTAAACACTGAAGTTGTATTGCCTGCCGATTTGCGATGCGCATGAACAACCATTCTAAAATCCTCTTCCAGCAATCATCAGTAGATGTTCAAGATAGGGCCCAAGAGCAAAAGCTGGGAAGAATGTAAGAGCGCCGTCGAGAATTACAACAACAATCAGAAGTACAGCAAAGGTGGGACCATTGGTGGGAAAGGTTCCAGAACTCGGAGGCGTAATTTTTGCAGCGGCAAATTTACCCGCGACGGCGATAACAGGAAGAATCACTCCAAATCTACCCAAAAACATGCAAAAACTCCCAGCCCACAAATAGAAAGGTGAAGAAGCATTGAGCGAACCAAATGCACTCCCATTATTTCCCACCATCGATCCAAATGCGTAAAGTACTTCGGTTAGTCCATGCGGTCCTGCATGACCTAAAGCAGATAGTCCAAGCGTCGAAATTGTCGCAACGCTTGAAAAAATCAAGATGAGTAAGGCTGGCCCAAGCACTCCAATCGACGATAGAATTACAATATCCGCGGTGATCTTCTTGCCCAAATATTCAGGCGTGCGACCCACCATGAGGCCGGCCAAAAAAACAGTAAGAATCGCATAAAGAACCAAACCGTAAACGCCGCTTCCAACTCCACCAAAAATTACTTCGCCAGTAAGAATATTAAAGAGGGCGACAAGCCCAGAGATGGGAGACATCGAGGTGAGTGAGAGATTGACCGATCCGTTTGAACTCGCCGAAGTAGCCGCGGCCCAAAACGAAGAGCTTGCCAGTCCATTTCTGAGTTCGACTCCTTCCAAAAATGGTAGGCCACCCAAAAATGCATTTCCCTGAGCTTGAGCCCAAAAAACTATAGTGAGGCCCACTATAAATAGAGCGAACGAGGCCCCGAAGAGTGCCCATGCGTGCTTGCGGTCATCTACCAAAAGACCATAAGTAAAAATCAAAGCCCCCGGAAGCAGCAAGAGTGCGAGTATCTGTAAAAAGTTTGAAAATGGAGTGGAGTTCTCGAATGGATGAGCCGAATTCGCTCCATAATATCCCCCGCCATTCGACCCGAGCTGCTTAATGGCAACTTGAGAAGCCACGGGTCCTACTTTCATCGCTTGTGGTTTGCCTTCGAGGCTTATGATTTCCTGATCAGCACTAAAACTCTGTACCACGCCCTGAGAGACGAGGGCCAAAGATCCGATGAGACTCAAAGGCAGAAGAACATAAATGGTAGAACGCACCAGATCCGTCCAAAAATTTCCAACTCCGGCGCTAAGTTTTCGCTTAATAGACCGAGCCAAAACTAAAACCACAGCAATTCCAGTTGCCGCACTTAAAAAATGTTGAACTCCCAAGCCAAGCATTTGAATCATGGGAGTTAAATCTACTTCCCCTGAATAGGCCTGCCAGTTTGTATTTGTGACAAAACTGATGGCGACGTTCAAACTCAATCCAAAGCTCATTCCATGAAACTTTAAGATCGAAAATAGTAGAAATATCCCTGCAAGATTGAAATAAATTAATGCCTTCGCGTAATTCTTCCATGTCATGTCTTCAAGAGGGTTGATGCCACATATTTGATAAATGAATCGCTCGATGAATGTGAAAGGATGTCGTGCAGCAACGTCGGCATTCGAAAACAAGCGAGCAATCGAGAACCCCAAAAATGGAATGACGGCCACCAATATCGACAGGGTCACAAGGATCTCAAGAAGATTCAGGCCCCAGAAGTTCATCCGCAAAGATTTACGCTCCCCGACAATCGTCGGCAACGAGAGACTTTTAACTGAGTAAACTGAGCTCGATAAGTCGCCATTCAGCTTTTGAGAGAAGGTTTGTAATCAAGGGTCCCTGAAATTTTTCATGCATTTCGAGCCTATACTTTGCTTCGACTTCATCCGCCTGTTCCTCGAGCAAGCCTGTCAGGAGAATACGAGATCTTGACTTCATTCGCTCAGTAAGGCTCTGCGTAACCTCGAGAAGTACCGGCCTCAGAATATTGGCCATGATGAGATCGTAGGACTCGAACTTCAAATCATTGAGGGTCAGTGCAAATTGAATCCGATCCTCCACTTGATTGAGAGCAGCAGAGTCTTTCGCGCTTTCAAGTGCCATCGGGTCAATCTCTACGGCATCCACCTGTGCCCCTAATTTCGCCGCTGCAACCGCCAAAATTCCTGAGCCAGTTCCAAAATCGAGTACCCGAGCGCCAGACAAAGACTGGGGATTTTTTAAGTAATCGCGACCCATGACTTCCAAACATAGTTGGGTGGTTGGATGTGTGCCCGATCCAAACCCCAAACCAGGATTTATAAGAATTCGCTTCTTGTTGGACACTGCGGAGACTGCGATTTCTTTTGCTCTCCAATCGGGAAGAATCTCCCAGAACGGCGCAATATCAACGCCTCGAAAAGACTTCTTCCACTCTTGATTCCAATCCTGCGATTTCTCTTCTTTGATTGAAACTCGAAGCTCAGTGGACTCAAGACTCTCAATCCGGTCGCGCATCAATTCAGCAGCTTCTCGATTGGAAAAATAAATTCTGGACTCCAGGATTTCGCAACCGCTCAAGAGATCGTTTTGGTAGTCGGGAATTGCTGAATCCAGCCTTCGCTCGTGTACTATCAGACTTCCCTCTTCCGCCCCCAAAAAAGACGGATTCCCTGAAAGCTCAGACATCCAGTTCGACCACCAGACATCTCTATCTTTAAATGCAAACTTTTTGGGAGCTCGGATCTCTACCGAATAATAGGACGTCATCGCTTCTTGCCTTTAGTTCAAAAAATGCCGGAGGTACAAATAAAAAAGCCCGACTCAATTAAGAGCCGGGCTCAATCTTCAAAATAAACGAAGATTCAATTATTTCTTGGTATCTGTAGGAGTCGAAGGAGTCCACTTTCCGTGGGCGTCCGTACAGGATTTTTCGTCCATCTTGGTTGCATCCGCTTTGCCGTTAATCGTGCAGATTCCATGGGCACTCGCCATCAAGGCACTTCCGCTTAGTGAAACAAACGCGGACACTGCCAAAATATTTAATACTTTCATCGTAACTCCTTAAAATTAATTTTTCTAATCAGCTCACTCATCGAGCGAGTTAAACGGATTCTCGGAGAAGACTTGAACCAGAGCAATTCAAAATAACTGAATGTCGCTAAAATTTAGTCGAAAATGAAACGAGGATAAAAATACTGGCGATTGATCCTAAAGAATTCGCAGGCCAAAGGCGCTCAAGAGCATTTCCGCTGCGAGCGCGGCGGTTTTATTTTCGCGATCTAGAACCGGGTTCACCTCTGTGACTTCAATGGAAATCATCTTTCCGGTATCGGCAATCAACTCCATACACAAATGACTCTCTCGATAGGATCCGCCACCTCGAACAGGAGTTCCCACGCCCGGCGCGTCGGCCGGATCAATCCAATCCATATCGCAAGAAACATGAATTCCAGAAGTTCCATTCGAGGCAATTTTAATCGATTGTTCCATCACTGCTCTCATTCCCATTTCGTCAATTTCTCGCATTGTAAAGCAGGTAACACCGAGCTTTCGAATTGTTTCTTTTTCACCCGGATCTAAATCACGCAGCCCCACCAAAACGACTTTCGTTTTATCAAGAATGGGCTGAAAGTCAGCCACTGCAAGTAAGTCTTTATTTCCAATACCCAAAAGGTGCGCCACTGGCATTCCATGGACATTGCCACTCGGAGATGTTTCGGGAGTATTGATATCTGCGTGAGCATCAAACCAAATCATTCCAATTGATTCTTTTTTCTCACGATAGAATTTTGAAATTCCCGCAACAGAGCCGATCGAGAGCGAATGATCACCACCTAAAATCAAAGGAATCGACCCCTCTTTACAGGCTTGATAGGTTAAATCAGAAAGAACTTTTAAAGGTTTTGCAATCTCGGCTGCGTATTTTGCATTTCCTGTGCCTTCGCTTAATGACTCTCGCCCTCGAATTTCAATATTGCCTCGATCAACAACAGTATGGCCGAGCTTCTCGAGCTTCTCCTGAAGGTTTGCAATTCGCACAGCGGATGGTCCCATATCGACGCCCCGGCGCGCAGAACCAAGATCCATCGGAACACCAATTATGCTAATTTTTCTGCCATGAGTGTTTGCCATAGGACGAAGGTTTATCAGAGAGAATCAAAAAAATCTTGGATCATTTGATCAGCATCTAAAAAGCCCTCGGTCGGGACATACTTCGAGACTCGCCCGGTGGGCCTTACAGCAAGGTATGTAGGCTCCTCCCCCAAGATGTCAAAATTCACCATGAATTCGTCTTGCATGAAGCGCGTGATTTGCTCACGTGAAATGGCCTCGTCCTGAGCAATCTTCTTCAATACTCGGACCTGTTGAATATAGGAGGCCATTACAAAGATGTGAATACTTTGGCGCTCGCTTAAATCCATTTTCTTTTGTTTGGCGCGCTCATAAAGAAGCTCGGCGATCTTAAAAGTAAGAGGCGGATTTCGTCTTAGACGGTCGAGTTTGGTTCGCTCCTTTGATGACACGCCTCCGAATTTAAACTCAAAAACAACGAGTCCCTCCAATTGAGTTTCTGAGTTTGACTCCAAGTCGTCCACGACTTTAGCTCGCACATACCACCTAAAATTTTCCTCAGGTCTTCCGAATGTCACTTTCAAACCCAGGCCCCGGCTTCGCGATTCAATTGTCTTATCGGATTGCTCAACTCGCTCCACGTAAAAGGGTTGAATCTCGACCCACTTTGAATAGTAGTCAGACAAATCGACAGGAATCACAACGCCGAGTTCCAAATCCTTCGGCCCCTTCGCCGTAATGTCGTCTGCAATACTATTTCCACTTACGCCGACGGATATTTTGCCTGCGCCCGTATCGACGTGGACTTCCTTAGTCGTAGGTTGAAGTAGTAAAGCGGCGAATCCAAAAATAAACAGGTGCATTCAGCTTTTTCTAGCACAAATAGGCCCGAAGTCTTTAATCTATCGAAATTACTATGGATTATTTTGATGTCGTGAAGACACGTCGATCAGTTCGGAAATTCAGTGCGAAGAAGATTCCCGAGGACGTCATAAAGCGGGCGCTTGAAGCAGCGCTCCTAGCTCCTAATTCTTCGAATATGCAGCCGTGGGAATTTTATTGGGTAAAGACACCCGAGAAACGAGAGGCATTGATTAAGGCATGTTTGTCACAACAAGCTGCACGATCATCGTCGGATATGATTGTGGCGGTTTCTCGAATTGATACGTGGAAGAGAAATCGAAAGATGATGCTCGAAAAGATCGACGAAAATCCGAAGTCACCCGCAATTTTGCGAAAATATTACGCCAAGCTCATACCGCTGATGTATCGAAGCGATCCGTTTGGATTTTGGGCCGTCGTTAAATGGATTTTATTTACATCGATGGGACTTTTTAGACCTGTGACAAGAGGCCCGCTCGGGCGAGCTGAATTGTTTGAGATGGTGACTAAGAGCACGGCTCTTGCGTGTGAGAATTTGATGCTTGCAATTGTTGCTCAGGGTTACGCTTGCTGCCCGATGGAGGGATTCGATCAAAGGAGAGTGAAGAAAATTCTAGGGCTAGGATGCGGTTCCCATATAGTGATGGTTATAGGAATGGGCGAAGGCCTGCCACAGGGAATTTACGGCGCTCAACTTCGATTTGATCCCAAGCACTTTGTTTTTGAAGTTTAAAAGAATGATAAGAACGCTGCGCCCACGAGTATTCTGTACCACCCAAAAATCTCGAGTGAATGAGAAGTCAAAAATTTTAAAAAGGCTCGGATCACTACAAGGGCCGTGAGAAACGAAAACCCAAGTCCAATTGCAAGAGCGACCATGCTCATATCGGAGTTCGCTATTGCCTCTCGAGATTTAAAAAGATCATAGACCGATGCACCAATGATTGTCGGAATCGCCAAAAGGAATGAAAATTCCGCGGCTTGTTTACTAGACAGTCCTGCCAGGCGGCCGCCAAGAATCGTGGCCATAGATCGTGAGGTCCCCGGCCAAAGCGAGAAGCACTGGGCAAATCCAATTCCGAGTGCTTTGAGTTTAGAAAGTTTTTCAAAACTTGCGCCAACATTGATCGTGACGGGTCTAGAAAATTTGCGCTCGATGAGAATCATCACAAGGCCTCCTACGATTAAGGCGTAGGCAACAGGCGTCACGCCGAAGAGATGCTCCTTGATGTATTTGCTTAGAAGCACGCCGATGATCGCAGCGGGCAAAAACGAAATGACGACGAGGTTAAAGAGATGCAGAGATGCGGACTGACGTTGAATGATTCCGATGCAAGTTTTTCCAAGCAGCTTTCGATACTCCCAGATGACAGCGAAGATTGCGCCCGATTGAATGATCACTTCGAATGCTTTAGTGGCCTCTGATTCTCCCAACCCCAAAAGATAGCTGGCTAAAATCAGATGCCCTGTAGAGGAAACGGGAAGAAATTCGGTTAGACCTTCGATAATTCCAAGAACCGCAGCGTCGAGATAAGTCACACCGAAAGTCTAACGAGAAGAAGCGAGAGGTCCAAGGCAAATCATGAGGCAGTGTGATCCCAAATTCCTCCTGCCCCCCCCCTTGATTCTGCCTTATTTATGTATATACTTGTATATACATGTGGCTCCTCGAAATTGTTAAGGCGCTCAAGAAGGCCGGAGTGGAATTCGCCGTTGCTGGAGGCTATGCCGTTTCTCTGCACGGCGCTGTGCGAGGAACAATCGATTTAGATTTTGTCATATCGCTAAACGAGAAGAATATGCACAAACTTCAAGATTGCTTGGTGAGTCTTGGCTACCGCTCCAAACTCCCCGTCACCGCCGATGAGATTCATAAGTTTCGAAAGGAATATATTGAGAAAAGAAATCTCATTGCCTGGTCGTTTTATGAGGCCTCCAATCCAGCGCATATTATAGATATTATTATTACCGAGGATCTTCGCAAATTGACGAGCCAGAATATGAGCGCTTACGGCGAGAAGATCCCCGTACTGAGTCTCAAGAGTCTGATCCAGATGAAGCGACGCTCAAATCGGCCTCAAGATAAGGAAGATGTGAAAGCTTTGGAGATGCTTGAGTGAAAAGGAATAAGACGTTACAAAAATTGAGTCGGGATCAGATTAGAGCCTCTCAAAAACTATCGGCTGAAAGCATACTTCAGTTTCAAGACGACTTTCAGAAGATGAATCAAGGTCTCGACGAACCCGCGAAAATGATTAGCATTCGCATTCCCGCGAATATTTTGCGCTCCCTCAAGCTCATGGCCCAAACTCAGAACCGCGGCTACCAAAGTCTGATGATCGAGTTGGTGCGAAGCGGTCTAAATAAATATAATTTATAGATAGCTATCCTACTGAAATCTAACGGGTTTTCTGGATGGGGTAAAATGGAGGCATTCGTAGTTTCTAGATTCTCCGGGGGGGGGGGAAGTCGTGTCGAATGCGCCAATCGAGCTGACGAAGCAACATTTCAGCACGAAAATCTATAAGGCGTTTCTCTATTATATAGAGAAGAATTTCCAGGATGTGGATGTTCGTAAGCTCGTAGAGGATGCGGGCCTCCCCTATGACTACATCAAAGATGAGAACAATTGGGTCTCGGTAACCTTCTCCCGACGATTCACGACACTCGCTGCCGCGAGAACCGGCTGCTCTGACATTTCGATGCGCGCCGGGAAACAGCCCCTTTCACCTCAAACCATTGGATACGTTCTCTATTTTCTTACACGAAACACAATTTCAATTCGTAAATTTTACGACCTCGTAGCGAGCTACACCCATCTCTTCAGCAAGATTACATCAATCAGAATTCTAAAAAATGATGGATCTGAATTCATTGTGCAGATGTCAATTCTGGAGGATCGACTTGATGCTGAGGACTACATTGCAGTCAGGGATGACCTCGAGGGAATATTTGAGAACACAATTGGATACTATGCGGCGATTCCTAGCTGCCAAGACTTGCCAATGGCAGAGCCTGAGATTCGCAGAATCGAGCGACCCAATGCCCTTCCAATCTATGAAGTCAGCTTTCGCTATCAGTCACCGAATCCGATCTTTCGGTTTGCTCTCCTGCTTTTGCCTTTTATTCTTAGCATTCTCGTCGCGGTTGCGGCCCACCGGTTTTTCGACCTATCCACTAATTTGTCGATATGGATGACCTATCTAGCCTTTAGTATCTCTGCCATTTTTGCTCTCTATAAACGAGCGTCGTCGCTCCACAAACAAATCATACTTGGGAATGATGCACTGAACCTACAAAGCGGAACATTCTTAAAACTTCAGAAGCACAAAGAGATGTCGGATAAGTTCATTCCTTGGGAATTTGTGAATGCGCTCAATCCGAGCGGCATCACATCGCTCACCCTTTCCGACAATGTCGAAGTAAGGAGAAGTGTTCTATTCTGCGATATTCGTGGATTTAGTAAACGAGCTGAGATGCTTGGACCGAAGAGAACCTTGGAATTTTTGAATCGCTTCTTTTCAATCGTGGGCCCAATTATCAAAGAGAATAATGGGAAAGAAGTGAATTATGCGGGGGATGAAGTCCTTGCAATTTTTGTTGAGCCTAGAGATGCCGTTAGAGCTGGTGTGCGGATGATTGAGGAACTTAGGCATCGAAATTCCGAGTTGGCAGCCGGCGGGCACGAGATTATAGAAATTGGAATTGGTATCAATGCTGGTGAAATGACCCTGGGAGTCCTGGGATATCAAGATCAGATGCGCATTTCTGTGATTTCAGATCATGTGAACGTTGCCAAGAGACTGCAGACAATTTCCAAGGACTTCGGCTCCAATATTGTCATGGGAGAATCTGCGCTTGAAGATCTTCCGGATTCGATGAAGGTGGGATGGAGATATTTAGGACGCGTTCAATTTAAAGGTAAGAAACAAAAGGTTTGCATATTTGATCTAGTTGAAACACATCATGAGCCGACTCGCTCCCTCATTATCTTGACCAAGGGGCTCTTTGAAGAAGCCGTAAAACTTTATGAAGCAAATCGGCAAGAAGATGCAAGAATTAAATTCACCGAGGTTCTAAAAACAAATCCACTCGACCGAGCAGCGCAGTACTATTTAAATTTGATTCACTCCAATCAAACATCTGATCCCGCGTCGAATGCGATCAGCAATTGGTTAAAGCCCTAATCTAAGCAGCCTTCTCAATACTCGTTTTTCTGGCAGCGACGGTTTCCGACAAATCTCTGTAATGATGAGTTACTTGATTGTCCGCAGCCACAAATGCATCTTCCAACATCCGAGCATAAAGAACCGATGCCGTGTGCGCACCGTAAAGAAAGTCTTCAAGATCTTCATCTGATCGTACAAAGGCCGCGATATATTCTTCATTGAGGCGCATATGAGCGACATCGAATTGAGAATGCTCCTCTACGAAGGTCAACGCAGTTTCAGGAATACCTCTTTCCTTCAGTCGCTCAATCCAAATGGGCCCAGACGTCACTGCCATAGATTCTAAGTGATAAATATAGCCCAGATAAACGTTGGTCCTTTCTACCAACGAAGCATGATAAGCAAACGACTTCATTGCAACGGTTCCGGGTAGTGAGCGATACGTCGAGGTCTCCAACGAATCCTCCCCGAGCGATACAATATCATTCAGGGCAAGTTGATCATGACCGACTTCCGCGATCGCATGACCAAGAATTTTTCGAATCATTTGGCGCTCAGATCCTTTGAGCCTCAGCGTCCACGCAGCTTGCTGCTGAGGATTGTCTCGAGTTTGAAGATAGATTTGTCTCATGACAGATTTGTAATGTTCAATTCCAAGATTCCCTTCGGTCTGTCTCCGAAAAGCTGGCATTTGGCGCATCTCACTATCAATTTTTTTCCAGGCTTTGAGTGCTTCTTCTTTGTAATTTTTCATGTCGAAGTCCTTTCTTCTTTGTTCTGAATACGTTCTAGGCTCAAAAATCTAAACTTTCTACGAACACGCCCTGACATCGTCTGACATCCTTAAGTAGCTGAAATTATAGGGTTATTTTGGCTGTCAAAATCGAGGGGGGACATAGAAAGCAGATCGTCGACGAGAGAGTTAAAGCTCCCAATTTCCTCAAAACACGAGCCTTGAGTGTCACATTCAAGAATTGCTTCGGTGATCATTTCGCCATAGAGAGCGGCCCATGCATTTGGCTCACTGCAAGACCCTGAATCTGGAGGCGCAGAAAGCCCTCTGTTTTGAGCATAAGCTTGAAGGATTTCGTTCATTCCGCTTTTATTCTTTCGTAGTTTTTTGATTTTTCCATAAAATTAAATCGCTGCTAGCTGGAAACGTGGTGAAAATCTGAAGTCTCCGGAAATTGAGTTTTGAACACTTGGAAAATATATCTCGGCCAGTGAAGCCAAAGGAGATCGGCACCTCGTGAGCGCATCGATATCGTCGAGGTGTAGAACCATGGGATTCGAAGAGCCATAGTCGGCCCATACTGTTCGCGGGCGATGTTGAGCGAATCCAAGGCGTGAGAAGAGGGGAACCAGTTGGTCGGCCGTCGCCATGAAGTTCAGGCGACATCCCCTGGAAGCGATAACATGATAGAGCTTTTTGCAGAGCTCTAGGAACATCAAGCTTCCTCTCCACTCAGGATCGATCATCATTTTTGAAGTAAGGGAGATGTTGGAATCATAGTCCGACAAAAAATCGGTAAAGCGGTAAAGTTCATTTTCAGAAAATTCTTCGTCGTGCCAGAAATTCACTCGTGCGACTCCAATAATGGAGCCATCGATCTTTGAGTAGGCGGCGATATGGACGGCTTTCTCGTCCATCGGATCTGAACAAGTTTTGCTAAATGGATCGGCGTACTTTTTGTCCCGGCCCATTTGTTCGAAGTAAATTCGGTAACGGAATTTGTAGACTTCTAATTTTTCCGCTTCACTTCTTGCGATTCGAATTTCGAACGAAGTCCTTGCGGATTCGAAAGTTGGCTTTGGTAGACTTTGTGTTTGTGTCGCAGTGGCTGTGTTCATAAGTATCTCCTTCTGTTGACCCAGAAGTAGCCCTCATGATCGGCAACACCCACGAACACGCCCTGACATCGCCTGACATATGTCGTGTATCCCACACACGTGTGGCGGATCCCCCACAGCCGTATCCCGTTAAACCTTCTCCAGAGCCGTTAATCGCTGGTTTGGGGCTTTATTGGCCCTGGCACAATTGCTGCTCTAGTGAGGCACCAGTAGCGCGGAACTGGGGCGGGGGCGCGCAGGATTGTAAAGAAAGGGCTCTGCTGGTAAGGGCAGCGCTGCGAAACCCATATGAAGGAGCCGCCCTCAAATGAAAAACTCTGATTTAAAGATTCTCTTGGCCACCACTTTCCTTGTGGGCTGTTCTAGTAACCCAGTCCACGTCGAACCCGTGAAGGAAGTTCCTGGTGAGACAATAAAAGTTGAAAGTATCGTCGAGAAACCCATACCTACATCGTGGCAGTTGGCACAATTTGAAGCTCAGTGGTCTGCTGCTAATTCAAGTCAGAGCCAGCTCAAAGTTTTAAAAGACCTCCAAATTTTTGCAGCCCCCGGATTCGATGTTTGGGGGATGTGGAACGGCTTCGCGCAGAAGAGGTATCTTTGGCCATCACCAGAATCTTTGAGCGTCCATCAAGAACTTCTCGGACTCCAACGCTTGTCCTGTGATGCGCCATCTGTAAATGCATTTGCAACATTTGCTCTCGCAGTTGCTCAGTCCTCTCAGCCCTACGAGATTCGTGAAGGTTACAGATCGGCTGCCTTCGGTTCAGGGCGCCTCTGCTCAGTTCCACCCTCATTGACTTTAAGTCTTGAGAATCTCGAATGGCTCTTGCGACTCGCTTCATCGAGTGGCCCTCAAGGCGCCTCACAAGTCGTTGAGGCTCTCGATCTCGTGGAAAAATCTGCAAGAATTCATCAGAGTTTCGACAACGGATTGATCCTCCTCTCTGACGAAGCTCTCGTACTCTTAGAAGAGCTCTCGGCAAAGACAAGTCTCTTTGGCGCATCTGCAAGTATTGATGGAGCGCGGCTAGTGAGTTTGAGCTATGCACTTTCTCGAATTTCGGGATCGTTTGATGCAGTTCGAGACTCTATTTTAAATTCAGCATTTCGCTCGGCAAATAGTCTGAAAGTTTTCATCGAAGCTTGCGATGCCTCCGCTGAATGTCGGTTTTCCGATGTCCTTCGCGCATGGGCGTCTCAAAATCCACTTCAATTGGAAGCCCTGGGTGATGACGAAGTGATGGCCCGTGTCGAAATCATTTCTCAAGTTGTGATGCGGCGCGAGCTTTCTGACATCCTTCGCTCTTACGACGAACTTCGTGCATTTCTGACAGCTCTAAATGTCGCTCAATCTTCTCAACAAACGAAACTCTCCTATTATTATAAGCGCGGCGCGGAGGCCCTCGATCGGTGGAGCGATGCCTTTCATAGAAGAAGCGAGGGTGATCGAACAAGATTTGCAGATTGGCTCGTTTCAAGAAGACATTCAAAGGAGCCCATGCTGGATTCTTGGATTCTATCGACATTAATCGAAGTTTCAAAATGGGAAACTCGCGTCAGACTGCTTGTGAAATCACCTAGCTCTGAATCTTCCTGGTTGAGGTGGCGAAACCTGATGCGACTTCCGGCTACAGATCGCGTGGAGTGGTCAAAGCGAAAAAATTCGTATTGCAAGTATTTGGAGTCCATCGGACTCAACGGCGGAGACCTATCCAGTGAAGATCTAAAATCGCAGTTGATCTCGCACGAGGGTCTTCAAGGTGGATGCTGGCGGATAGAGAATCCTAGTCCTCACTTTAATCAGGCCACATCAATTGAAATCGCATCTCGTCGAATTCTTGCGAGCGCCGAAAGCGTCATCAGCGTTGAAGGAATATCTCTCGCACTTAGAGGTGATGAATCAAAACTGGGCATCGTTGACCTAAGTTCGCAGAAAGTTCTTCCACAACACCAAATTGACCGGGAGAATTCTCTCGATCGAGTCCTAAGAGACTCGATCATATTTCCAATTCTTTTCGTACTCGACGTTCCTGGGAACTCGGATTCAAGAGAAGACTGCAAGGCTGAAGGCTCCGGCATCTTCTATTCTCAGAATGGGACAGACCAATTGAAAAGATATTTGAAATTTTGCCCGGGCCAACACATGAGTGTGTTTCATTTTCCTGTTCAAATTGCTCAGGATGCTCCCGATTTAGAAATTGCTCCAGAGCCCGCGCCGAGCGGCGGAGATTTAGATCTAACTGGAGTGAGGAAAGTTTTCGAAACGCTGCAGTTTGTGTCTTTCGGCACTCAAGGACAACTGCCCTACCCTGCAGAACTCGGAGGACGCACTGACAGAAGCTATGCGCTATCAGCTTTTGGAAATCCCGAAACGGAACAAGCAAGCCTCAAATCTTTTGTTTCGTCGTATCAACATTTGGTGATGAAAGAGGAGCAAAGATTGTACTTTCATGAACGCTTGATGGCGACCGAACTTCAACAGCTCCTTTCGCAAGCTTTCGTGAACTCAAGTCCAGAAGTTCGAGTGGTTGTACCCGCTGGATACCTTGACCTGCTACATCACGACGATCGGATGCAAGTGATATCACGATGCGGTGGCGATGATGCCGAAAGTCTCCGAGTCTGCTTTTCAAAGTTAAGTCCCGCGATAAATCAAATTCTGAATCGCGTGCTCAGAATGTCTCCCGATGACTACAACATCTTCAAACGCTTTGACGATCCGCTAGTTTCTAAAGTTGGATTTAAAGGAGAAGATGGATCAGACTTTTTTGATTCACGCGACTCGGTTTTTCTTTACGGCGGTCGAAATGGAAATACAGGTCCTGCTGGATTGGCTGGTGAACCAGGAGAACTAAAGGTCAATTCAATCGTCGGAGCCCTCGATGAGAGCCGCTAAACTCAAAATTCTGAAATTAATATTTGTTGTGATGCTCACGCCTCTCATGACATCTACAACCCCCCTCGAGAATCTCCGAAAGCTCGATGGACTCGAATTCGCGGATGCCACTCGCTTCGTTGTGGAAGCTCCACTTACTTTAACGACTTCAACTAATATTTCTTCAGATGAAGTATTGATCACGCATCCCATCGTGACGATGGGCCATTCTCTTTCTATCGAAACCAGGCGATTGATTTTTGAGGGAGGCGGAAAAATTATTGCATTCCCTGCTGGCTCCGAAGGTGCCGCCGCACCGGCTGGACAAGTGGGAGGTATTGGCAAGCATGGCACGGACGGGCACGTCACGTACGACACTGGTAAAACAAAAAAGGTCAGGCGCTTAAGGGGATCGATCGACGGAAATCTTGAAACCTACGAAGTAGACGTCCCGATCAAGTTCACCCGAGGTGAAGAAGGAGGCCAAGGATCTGATGGCAATCGCGCTGAGATTCCTGCAAGCCCAGGAGCCGATGCTGGTGAGATCAATATCTCAGCTGCAAAAGTTGAAGGAACTCTTGTTGTGGATGGCCGTGGACAGAAAGGCGGACGCGGTGGACAGGGCGGCACTGGTGGAAAAGGTGGAAATGGAGCCCCCGGTCGAAATGGAATAGCTGGATATTTTGGATTCGGTGGAAGAGATCCCAGTGATGGGGGCTTGGGTGGCCGAGGTGGCAATGGCGGAAATGGTGGCAATGGTGGAAGCGGCGGTCGCGGCGCAGTTATTCGGATTCAAGTGGCTTCAGAATTAAACTCGCCAAGTATTTTGGTGGATGGGGGCTTTGGAGGAGACTCCGGAGCAGGTGGTGAGGTTGGAGAAGGTGGTAAAGGCGGTGGAAAGGGCAGACCCGCAAAGGGATTTTTGGTAGTAATTCGAACGGCATCAGGAAGTGCTGACACCGATGGTCTAGATGGAAATGATACCAAAGCACTTCACTATCCAAATCAGGCTCTTCCGAACGATGGGAAGGCTGGTAACCACGGATTAGCTGGTACCGCCGGATCAACGGCCGTGCTCTTAGTTCCTGATCTAGAGTCTGCTCGCCTGAATGCCGTAAATGCATTTTTGGAATTTCAGTTGGAGAGAAACTTCTGGGCACTCGTTGAGAAAACCTATGCTCAAGTCGAAGATGCGTTGGTCATTGGATCGCTGCAGGAATCGCTGACGCGAAGTTTCATTTCAACCGAAGCTTCTCAGCTTCACAATGCCTCCCTCACAGAAGGCGAGAAACTGGCCTACTTCTCAAGAGCTTGGTCGGTATTTGATGAAGTTTTTAAAGATCTCGATCAGGGCGATGCATCGATGAAATCGCTGAGCGAAAGTTATCGGCAGGTGAAGGCCTCACTTGAAATTCTTCGAAGTGCTCAGACAAGTGAAACGCACCTTCTGAAAGCGCAAGAATCTCTTGATCGACTTTCATTTCGAAGATTCTCAAGGTTTCGGGCAAGCTTTGTGCGTATGAGTCAGGCCTGCGAGATATTCCTGAGCAGGCTATCCGAAGAATGGAAAGCGGCGAGTTCGAACGGTTGGCTTTTAAATAGACACTTTGTCGTGCCAGGCTGTTTGGAACTGGATCGAATTGAGGCAAGCCCACTGCGCCCCATTGTCATCCAATCGTCAGGAGATCTACTCGTTTCGCCCGGCAAACTACGCTCGCATTTAAAGACTCAGGAAGTCGAACTCTATGCGACCAAACTCAAAAACCCATTTTCCTTTCTTCGATATGCGTGGCCGAGTGCCTATGCCCTCGCTAATATGAACGACGACGCTCTTAACGGAGATATTGTTTGGAGTGTTGAAAACCTCAACAAGATTTCCCTCGAACATATAGCATCAGCCTATTTGAATCACAACGTCGTCGGCCGTTCAGGCATTCCGACCGCTCTTCGCTCGCTCGTATTTGAGATGGTTAAGAATCCAGGAGATGTCGAAGTCCTGGCGATTATCAATGCTGCGAGCTGGAATGCGATATTTACTAAACGAGGTGCAAGATGAAAATACTGCATGCGCTTGCAGTCTCGTTGACCTCGCAGGTCCTTTTCCCCTCGTATTTAACTGCAGACGATTCGTGGCAAGAGATCAAAAGAGAATACGGAAGAATGCGAGATGATTGGCGCGAGAACTACGCCAATGATGTCCGAGCAGCGCACAAGCAGACTACCCTTGCGCACTTTCAAATCGCTCGTCTGGATATGATCGAAGCATTCCGCTTTCTGCAGGAAGTCGCCGTTGTTGAAGCTCAGCGCTTTCGTGTGGCCTATTTGGAGTTTGTTCATGACTCACAGTCGCATGGCGATGACGCCGTGACGAAGATTTCGCTTTTCAATCGCGGCGCAACCCAGCTTTCAGCAGCGCGAAGAGCACTTCAGAACTTCTCCGAAGTTCAAAACGAAATCCAAGAACTCAAAGGCGTAGTGGGCAACCTCTGTTCTCCTCAATACTTGAAGTGGCCGCAGGATTACTTTAATGCACAAACTCTCTTCGCACCGCCTATGATGGCACTAGAGCAAGAGCCCAATTTCGATCTCAACTACGAGATTAGCGTTTCATATTCGGTGAAGTACGGCGGTGGAAAGTCTTCAACAAGTGATGTTGATGCTAGCTTCACGATGAATGCCGAAAACCAAACAGAGGCATCCATCCAAGCTGGGCTAGTGGCTGGAGGCTGTGCGATTGGCAATGTTATTCCCGGCATTGGCTGCGTCGCAGGTGTTGCAATTGCGCAGTTTGTATTTAGTGTTGGAAAATTTCTCTTTAAGAGCTTTTCTCAGATGCACGAGATTTTTGCGTATAATCAAGCTCTTTCAATTATTGATGACATCAATAAGATTCTCGGAGCAGGCACACCGACTCGCTCTGATTCAGATCAAAAGGTGGAAGACCTCTGCAGTGAGATCTTGATTAAAACGGCCGCAGATCAGAAAACTTTTTACGCCGACTGGGATTCTGGCATAAGCGACATTGCTGAACTCTCAGTCGCCCAGACTGGTGCCATGACTCAGCTTCAAGTGGCCCAGGAAGGTCGATATCAAAGAGTGGCACAGCTATTGGATTCTCAACTTACACTCGCGCGATCTGCTTCATTTTCCATCAATGCGTCTCGGAACCTTGAGACCGATTTTGAAGCCGCACGAAATTGGAATACTCAAGTGCGTGATTTGGCTCAAAAAATCATTCTCCGAAAATCCGAGCGCATCCAAGATCCTAAAGATTTTTGGGTGGAGGCTTCACGCGCTATTGAGGATGACTTATTGATCATCGAGGCGAGAACATTGATTTCGCCTAAAGACGAATCAAGTTATCGACAACAAACTGAAGTGGAATCAAAACCACTCTTCCGCATTCTTCAGGAGATATCGCGATGATAACTTTGGCCCTCATTTTCTTGATTCAGATAGATGATTTAACAACAAAGGAACATAAAATCTCCGATCTTCAAGTTTATCGAATCGAGTTGGATCATCGAGGCTTGAACTCTCTCTCAGAACGCCTTGCTAAGGGCTATTCTCTGGGAAAATTTGTGCCGATCGATAAGGGCGAAAAAGCCTCGGAAAAGAAGAAAGTTGGTCTTACCGAATTCCATGGCCACCTCGCTCAGCAAATGTCTTCCATTGGTGCAGAGATCACGCGATTAGCAAATGCCACGTTAACTCGGGCGACAGAAACTCAGCTGAAGAATCTGACTGACCTTCGAAATGATGCGATTCACAATCAGATCCATTTGAATCCAGGGTCGGAACCCGTGCAGATCGAGTCTGTTGAACGATCTTGGGACGCTTTTAAATTCTGCGTAAAGACTGCCGAGAACTATTTGTTTGAGGTGAAGGGGAATGGCTCAGTTCTTGAATGTTTGAATTTGATTCCAGAAAATTCACTCCCGCCAAATTTTAAAAGTAATCACCGTAAGCCATCTTCCGAACTAATTCTTTTGTTTAATGATCTCATTAAGTTCGAGGTAGATGATCAGATTTGGATTTTACCTGCTTTCGATCGAAACTTTCCGGCGGAGCTTGGCATTGCCGCTCGTGAACTCTGGGTGGGAATGCGTTACTTGAGATCAAAGGGCGTGACACTCGATGAAGCACTCGCACAGGTAGTTGAACAATTGCCAAGCTTTCAATCGGAGCCTACAATCAGGATTCCTTTTGTTGATCGGGATCCAGTTCGAAAAGATTTCTGTGAGCGATGGACAAATCTAGTGCGAACAGAGTCGAAGCAAATAATAGAGAGGACTGATTTATGCAAAGTTTAATAATCTTCGCATGGCTAACGAATGCCTTGATCGGACAAGCCGTTATCGAGGTTGATCTCGGTGACGGAAAGAGCATGCAGGGTTATATTGCGTCCGGCAGTTGGCCAGACGGATTCGGCAGTGCAGGCGCAAGCGTGATCAATTCAGTCCCCGGTGCTGGTGGAGGTGGTAGCGGAGGAGGAAATGGCGACCCTAGAAGTGGAGTGCCAGACATCAGAATTCGCACGGGATCCGGCATCAACATTTTAGTACCCGGCAGTTCATTCAATGGGCATCCCCCGCCGCTTCAAAGGCCCGATACTTCACGGGCAGATGCAGCGAGCAATCTTCACATCAGCCAGAATCAAATGGAGTGGCTGAGAATTCAACAGGCAGCGCTCGAGGGTTTGAATGATCGAATCGGAAAAGCATCCAAGTATTTGCAGGATGCAGAAGCGCGAACAGATGTGCTTAAGAGCCTGCGGGCAAGTACTCAAGGTGCTGAGTGGGCTCATTTGAGTGACCAAGCCCTTCTAGTCACAGCTGAAAATGATCTCAATGCACTTAGAAGGAATTCAGAATCTGAGCTTCTAAAAATTCAGCAAGACCAAGATTTTTTTAAGGAGCTAGAGCAGAGCAGTTCGAGTTCGGATTCTCTCACGACTCTCTATGAGCGCGGATACAAGGGCTCTGCACTGAGTCAGGCTGAGTATGTTGCTTGGAACGGCGGGGGCGCATCGGATCAAGATCGAAAAAGAATTCGACAAGATTTTTTTAACGAAAACGGATTGTTTAAGCGCGATATTGTAAATGCAAACATTGAGGGCCTTCAGTTTCAGACTTCAATCATCTCGTCTGATGGTCAGCTGCTTCGTTCCATTGCAAACTCAGGCCTCCTGGCAGAGGAAATGGGAGATAGTCTCGGCTTACATGACTTGGGTCGTGATTTGCAGACCGCATCTCAGATCGCAGATCATCTCATTTCGACGGGTGAAGCTGCTGGTTACGCAATGCTTCGTTCATTGAGCCTCACGTCCGAATTTGTAAGAGGCGTTGTCGATGGCGGTGTGGGTTTTGTTGTAGGAACCTATTCGCTGGCAGAGGCATTGGTTCTCAACACTCGGCAGGTCGCGAGTTCAATTGCATCCGCGATTATCAACTGTGACAAAACCTATGAAGCCGTTGAGCGCTGGGCAGAAAATAAATGGGGGGAGTTTAAAAGCGGAGACGCGGAGTTAAGAGCTCATATGCTCGGTGAACTTACGTTTGAAGTGGGTTCAGCTTTGATCCCCGTGGGTGCTCTTGCTAAGGGCGCTGTCAAAGTGGCTGAGGCCACCCATCTTGCGGCAGTAGCTCGAGGAATTGCCGGAGCATCAAGTCGACGAGTTCAATCAGAAATCGTTGAAGGACTGAGTCGGCTGGAAGGAATTCAAAAAGGCGCAGCACTTTCGACCTCCCATCTTTCACGAGAGGCGGCGACCACTCTGAGCTCTCGCCTCAAATCCCTCAGTGATTCAGAACTGATGGCTTTTCGAGCGGTTGAAGCCAACAATCCGGGCTGGATTGTTCCCGAGATACTTTCTCAACCCCAGTCGATTGAAAAGTATGCAAAGCTCGCCGATGAGGCGAGGAGAACTGTACTAGGCCGTCTCACTTCTGGTCCAGGAGGCTCAAGAAAGTGGAGAGAAAGTTTAAACAATGCTACTATTAAACGAGCTGAGTATTTGGATTCCTATTACGCCTCGCGCAACTGGGAATTGCCTTATCAAAAAGGAACATTTGTGGTGGAAGGTACTACAACAAAGGTAGAGGAGTTTGTTCGAGTGCATGGAATTGTGAATCAGCCAGGTGAATTTATGGTGAGGAAAGAAGCCATTGATCACCTCACTCCAAAGCAGATTAAAGACAAGTATTCTTTGAAATCAATTCCCACTCACATATCCGATGTTAGCATTCCAACAGGAACAGAGATGCGCTGGGGCAGAGTGAAGTCGAACTTTGGTGGAAGCGAAGGCGCTATTCAGTATGAAATCTTGAGAGATGTTGGACTTGAAGATGATGTTTTCAAATCATGGTTTACAAATATGAGGCCACTACAATGATAAAATTATCTCATACACTTGAAAATGGAATACTCCATATCAATGGATCTCTAACTCAACTTAAAGACGCAGAAATATCTAAAGTCATCCAGCCGGAATTCGGGCTGGCGGTAGAGGTGAACAAGCTTATACGTGGCTCCAAAGGTACCCCACCCCGAAATGTATTTTTGCTCGACGACGCTGGCAAAATTATTTGGCAGATCGAAGAGTTTAAATTTGGTGATCGGCCAGAGTATTTTTCAAACATCTGGCTAAACGATAAGGGGCAG
>Ga0163144_10008829_pt1 | contig 21744 bp, 20 predicted proteins | sample OliLak19BULKMAT1_FD_123175 | JGI IMG/M metagenome (GOLD analysis project Ga0163144, IMG submission 123175) | Freshwater microbial mat bacterial communities from Lake Vanda, McMurdo Dry Valleys, Antarctica - Oligotrophic Lake LV.19.BULKMAT1 | ecosystem: Environmental > Aquatic > Freshwater >... | reverse complement strand
CAAGGCCCGGCCCGCCTGGATGCACTGTTCGGCCCCGGAACCGCAGTGCGCGTAATAGCCGCAGATGCGCCCGGCCATATCCGGACCCCCTGGTATTGCCGGGGGAAACGCGGAACGATTGTCGAGTTGTGCGGCTTTTTCCCCAACCCGGAGGAACTGGCCTACGCGCGCGAAGGCGCGCCTTTGCAGCCGTTATACCGGGTCGCCTTCAGTGCCGCGCAGTTGTGGCCGGATACCCCGGCAAACGACAAGGACCAGCTTGAGATCGACATTTATCAACACTGGCTGGAGCGCACCTCGTGAAGGAAGCGCAAGTGGACGCATCCCCTGACCCGGCCGGAAGCCGCGACAAGTCGCGCGACCAGGGCTACTACCCGCGCATGCAGACGGCGGTGGAAGCATTGCTGATCCTGAAGGGCATCATCAGTCCCGCCGACGTCGAGCGGGAAGTCGAGAAAATGGCGGGTCGCGACTACCGGAGCGGTGCGCGCATGGTGGCCCGCGCCTGGCAGGACCCCGGCTATCGCCTGCGCCTGCTGGCCGATGGTGCGGCCGCCGCGCGTGAACTCGGCATGGACGTCGGGCAGCTGCGCCTCATCGTGCTCGAGAACACAGCGCAGGTCCATCACGTCATCGTGTGCACGCTGTGCTCGTGTTATCCGCGCGCCCTGCTGGGCATTCCGCCGGGCTGGTACAAAAGCCGCGAATATCGCAGCCGCGTCGTCCGGGAACCGCGTGCGATATTGTCCGAGTTCGGCACGCAACTTCCCGAGTCGGTGCAAATCCGCGTGCACGACTCCATCGCCGACCAGCGCTACATGGTGCTGCCGTTGCGCCCTGAAGGCACTGAAGCGCTGGATGAGGGCGCTCTCGCGTCGCTGGTCACGCGCGACAGCCTGATCGGGGTCGGGCTGGCCAGGCTCCCCGAATGATCCGCGGACTTCACGCGCCGCTACAATCCGCCCTGTACCACCGGCACATCGCCGTGCACACTGCGCTGCGACACATGCCAGGGCAGCAGCAGCGATTCGGCCACATCGACCATGTAAAACAGGATGGTGCCGAGCAACGCGAGGAGCATAAGCGCGACAAACACCCGCGGCGTGTCGAAGTTGCCCTGGCTGAGCAGGATGATGTGGCCGAGGCCGATCGAGCCCGCGACGAATTCGCCGACGATGGCGCCCACCAGCGCAAAGGAAATCGCCACCTTCATGCCGGCGAATATAGACGGCAGCGCATTTGGGAAGCGGATCTTCAATAGGATCTTGAAGCTCGAGGCGCGGCAGGACTTGGCGAGGTTGATCATCTCGGGGTCAACCGATTTCAAGCCCAGCACGGTGTCGATGACGATGGGGAAAATCGCGATCATTATCGAGATGGCGATTTTCGGTTCGGTGCCGGTGCCAAGCCAGATCACGAACAGCGGCGCGAGGGCGACCTTGGGCACTGCGTTGAGGGACACCAGCATCGCCGAGAGCACGCGGTCAAGGAATTTCGAATAGACGATGCCCACGGCGCAGGCGATGCCGCCGATCACCGCCACGATAAAACCGACAAAGGTGATCAGCAGCGTGTAGCCGCTGTGCTTCATGAAATACGCCGGTGCCGACAGGAAGTCCTTTATCACCGCGCTTGGCGCGGGCAGGATGAATGGCCGGATGGCCAGCGCCCAGCAGAGCACCTCCCATATGGCCAGCATCACCGCCAGCACCACCAGTACCGAACGCATGCGTTCGCTTCGATCCCACCACGCGCTCATGTCAACTGTCCTTGAGAACGCCCATGACCGTGAACAGCTCGCGGATGTGGGCGGTATAACGGCCGAATTCAGGGGTTTCGCGCACCGACAGCGCACGCGGGCGCGGCAGGTCGACGCTGATGATCTCGGCGATCCGGCCCGGATTGCGCGACATCACCACGACGCGGTCGGACAAATAGACTGCCTCGGTGATCGAATGGGTGATGAACAGCACGGTCTTGCGGTTTTCCGTCCACATGCGCTGCAGTTCGAGGTTCAGTTCGTCGCGCGTCATCGCATCAAGCGCGCCGAAGGGCTCGTCCATGAGCAGCAGTTCGGGGTCGACGAGCAGCGCGCGGCAGATCGAGGCGCGCTGGCGCATGCCACCGGAGAGCTCCCACGGGAAGCGCCTGGCGAATTCCTCCAGGCCAAAGAGCTTCAGCAGTTGCATCGCGCGCGGCTCGTACTGCGCGCGCGACAGATTGCGAAACTCGGCGGTGACCAGCACGTTATCGAGGATGGTGCGCCAGTCGAGCAGCACGTCACGCTGGAACACGATGCCCATGTTGTCCGGTGGGCCTGCGACCGTCACCCCGCCGATGGAAATGGAGCCTCCGGTAATGCCCTCGAGCGCCGCGAGGCACTTCAGCAGGGTGCTCTTGCCGCAGCCGCTGGGCCCCAGGACACTGACGAATTCGTGTTGCGCAATATCGAGCGAAATGCCCTCAAGCGCCTTGACCGGACCGCGCGGCGAGGCGTAGGTCTTGTCAAGGCGCTCGATGCGTATGTACTTGTCAGCGTCAGCCATAAGTGGATATCGGCCCGGCCGGGGTTTGCCGCGGCCGGCCGGGAAGCAGGCCCGCTCCCGCGTGCCGAGCGCTCAATCCACGAACTGGTTGGTGTAGTACTCGGACGGCTTGCGTCCGGCCTTGATCGCCCCGGCCGTTTCCATCGACTTGATCGCCGCAACCCAGTCGGCCTCGGCCTGCCAGCCAAAGCGCTTGCCCTTGGTGTTGGGCGTGTCAAAGAATTCGCGATAGGCGACGATCTGGCCGCGCAGCAGGTCGGCGTCGAGCTTGGCCTGGGGCCGTTCGCTCATGATGGCCTTCACGCCCTCCTCGAGGTTGGCCGGGCTCTGGTAGATGTACTCCCAGGCGCGGATATTGACCTGTACCAACTTACGCAGCACCGCCGGACGTTTCTTGATTGTCTCTTCGTTTGACACCAGCCCGAAGCTCGGGAACACGATGCCGGCATCGCCCGCGAGCAACGCGCGCGAGGGCCGCGACTTGGCCACCATCGGCACGCCGAACGGGCCCATCGAGAGAAAGCCGTCGGCGTTGCCAGACGCATAGGTGGCGACCATGGCCGGCGGTGCCACCATGGTGACGGCAAACTGGTCCTCGGTCAGGCCGGCGCCCTTGGCGAAACTCTTGATAAAGGGCACCCAGGGGCTGCCGGTAAATGATACGAACTTCTTGCCCGCCAGCTCCTTGAAGCTCTTGGGGCCGGTGGCCGCATCGACCATGACCGCAAGGTCGCCCTTGCGCGCGAAGCCGGCGATGCCGACCACGGGCAGGCCGTTTTCACGCGCCAGCGCCATGGGACCGAGTTGTACTGCGGCGACCTCGACCTTGCCGGCACCGACCAACTGGATGCCTGGCAGCGTGCCGGTGCCGTCCTCTATGGTCACATCGAGCCCTTGTTCGGCAAACCAGCCCTTGCTCTTGGCAAGGTGCAGCGCCGCCTGGATGCCCCAGGGCGTGAAATCAAGCCTGACGGTGATCTTCTCTGGAGCCTGCGCGCCGGCCGTTGTGGCCGAGAGCAGCAGCGCCGCGCCCACCAGTGCAGCGCCTACCGACTTTAACAAACCTGATGCCGTATGTTTCATTGCGATCTCCGTGTCTAATTTGATGCGAGTGTGAACATGCGAATATCGGTTCGAGTGACTCTACCTGCGCGCATTCCCTCACGCAAGCTTCATGCCGCACGATTCGACTCCGCGCGTAACGCTGCTGTTGCCGCTTCGTCCAGCACCCCGCTGGCGCCGTCCACCACAACGCTGTGATGCGCGCGTGCAAAAGCCGCCGTGATCTTGCCATTCCAGACATCCCTGGCCACGCGCGCGGGCTCACGCAGCAGCGGCGGGCCGAAACCGCCGCCCCCCGGTTGTGCATGAGTCACCAGGTCGCCTTTTTTCAGCCACATGGTCACCTTGCCCGGCAGCACGGTTTGCGCGCCGGCCTCACCCAGCAGGTTGCTGGCAGTCGCGGCCGGTTCGCCGCCCTTCAGGCCATAAGGCGGAAACTTGATGCGATCGGCGCGCAATTGCAGGAAGGCTTCATCGGCGAGCAGGCGGTAGCTGCGGCGGATGCCGAGGCCGCCGCGCCAGGTGCCCGCGCCGCAGGTGTCGGCCACCAGCTCGTAGGCCTCGACCCGCACCGGGTGCTGTGCTTCCATCGTCTCGACCGGTGTGTTGGACAGGTTTTGCGAGGCGTTGGTGATGGCCTCGATGCCGTCCGCCGCCGGGCGCGCACCCCAGGCGCCGCAAATCATATCGACAATGATGAAGGGCGAGGCACTGCCGTCCGGGTTGGGCTTGCGCCCGGACAGGCAGACGACGGTGTTACCGCCCTCGCCCGCCGCCGGAATCCGATCGGGCACGATTTGCGCGAGCGCGCCCAGCATGGCGTCGAACACGCGGTAACCGGTGAGCGCGCGCGCCGCGACCGCAGCCGGCTCGCGCGGATTTAGCACGCAGCCCTCGGGCACGATGACCTCGATGGCGCGAAACACCCCGGCGTTGTTGGGCACGTCGCCCTTGAGCGCGCAGCGCACCGACAAATAGGTGCAGGAATTGGTGTACGAGCGCGTCGAATTGATCGCCGCCTTGACCTGCGGCGCGGAGCCGGCGTAATCGACGCTGACCCGGTCCTCATGCACGGTGATGGCGACGTTGATCTTGATCGGGTCGGGCGACAGGCCGTCGTCGTCGATGTAATCGGTAAAGCGGAAGGTGCCCTTGGGCCAGCGGCGGATTTCATCGCGCGTCAGGCGCTCGGCGTAGTCGAGCATTTCCTCGAGATAGACGCGCGAGACCTCGCGGCCGTAGCGCGTAAACAGCTTGCCCAGTTCGCGCACGCCCACCTGCGCGCCGGCATATTGCGCCCGCAGGTCGCCCAGCACGCGGTCGGGCAGGCGCACGTTGAGCCCGATCAGGCGCTCGAGCATGTCGTTCATGCGGCCTTTTTCGTAGAGCTTTACCACCGGAATGCGCAGGCCCTCCTGGAAAATCTCGGTCGAATCGCTGGCATTCGATCCGGGCACGCGCCCGCCGACATCGGTGTGGTGGCAGATGACGACGCAAAACCCTTCCAGCGTCCCTTCATGGAAAAACGGCACGAACATGAAAATGTCCGGCAGGTGCATGCCGCCCTGGTAGGGGTCGTTGACCACCACCGCGTCGCCCGGCGACAAATCATCGCCATAGACCTTGAGCATGGAGCTCATGGCCTCGGGAATCGCACCAAGGTGCAGCGCAATGGTCTTGGCCTGCACCACCATGCGCCCCTGGCGGTCGCAGATGGCCGCTGAGTAATCCATGACGTCCTTGACGATTTCCGAGCGCGCGGTGCGCAACACCGTGTAGGCGACCTCGTCGGCGATGGCGTCCATGGCGTTCTTGATCACGGCAAAGGTGATCGGATCGAGCGTGGCGCGAACGCCCACCGGAGCGCGTTGGTTCATTGGCTTGCCTCCTTTGATCCGGGCACGATTGCGTGCAAATCGAGGATGATGTTGCCCACCGCATCGGCATGCGCACTGACACTTGGCGGCACCACCACGGTAGTGTCGTAGGACTCGATGATCAGGGGGCCTTGCAGCGGCGTTAGCGGCATGTCGGCGCGCGCCAGAATGCGCGTGTCGCGTGGCGGCTCGGTGCGCTCGAAGCTCGCCAGCCGGCTGCCGCTCGAGCCCGCAAGCGCCGCCCCGCCCATGCGAATGCGCGAAAAATCCAGGCGCTCCTGCCGCCGGCCGCGCGCCGCGAGGCGCAGGTTCACCAGCTCCAGCGGTTCGTCGTTGGCATAGCCGAAGGTGTCGCGATAGGCGACCTGGAAATCTTGCTGCAGCGCGGCCAGCGCCGGCGCGTCAAAATGCGCGCCGCGCACCGGCACCGTCAGTTCCGATGACTGCCCGACATAGCGTAAATCGGCCTTGAGCGTGAAAGAAACCGTGCTCTCCGGATAGCCCTCGGCGGCCAGCGACACCAGGCCCTGGCGGCGCAGCGATTCGGACACCGCTTCGAGCGCCACTGGGTCGCAGCCGTCCATGCGGCGCAGCACCGAGCGCAGGAAATCGTGACCGGCGTCGGCCGCCAGCATACCGGCGGAGCAGAACACGCCCGCCATCACCGGTGCGATGACGCGACGGATGCCCAGCAGCCGCGCCACATCAACGGCGTGCACCGGCCCGCCGCCGCCGAAGGCGATCAGGGTCAGATCGCGCGGGTCGCGGCCGCGTTCCACCGTGACAGCGCGAATAGCGCGCGCCATATTGACGTTGGCGACATAGCGGATGCCGTGCGCGGCGTCCATCACCGACAAGCCCAGCTTCGCGGCGATGTGGGTTTCGATGGCGCGACGCGACAGCGCCGGATCAACCTTGAGGCTGCCGCCGGCAAGCGCCACCGGATTGAGCAGTCCGAGCACCATGTTGGCATCGGTCACCGTCGGTCGCTCGTTGCCAAGCTGGTAGCACGCCGGCCCGGGATAGGCGCCGACCGACTCGGGCCCGACGTGCAGCAGGCCACCGGCGTCTATGGTGGCGACCGAGCCGCCCCCGGCCCCCACTTCCGCGATGTCTATTGCAGGGACCTTGAGCACATAGCCGCCGCCTTTGACAAAACGGCTGGGCGATGAAATGCCGTCGCGAAATTCGTATTCGTTGGTGAGCGAAGGCTGCCCGGCCTCGATGATGGAGGCCTTGGCCGTGGTGCCGCCCATGTCGAACACGATCAGGTCGCTGTCGCCGGTGACCCGTCCGAGATGGGCCGAACCGGTGACGCCGCCCGCAGGCCCCGACCCTACGGCGAAGACCGGCTTGCCGCTCGCAGCGGCGATGCCCATCATGCCGCCGTTGGAGGCCATGACCTGTATCGGCGCGGTGATGCCAATCGCCGCCAGGTCGCGCCGCAGGTTGGCAAGATAGCTGCGCATCGCCGGCAGGATGTAGGCGTTGACCACGGTGGTGCTGGTGCGTTCGTATTCCTTCATTTCCGGCAGCACTTCGCAGGATGCGGTTACCAGCAACTGCGGAAACTCGGCTTCGAGGATCAGCTTGGCGGCGAGTTCGTGCACCGGATTGGCATAGCTGTTGAGAAAGCAGATCGCCACCGCCTGCACGCCCTCGGCGACAAAAAACGCCGCGACCTCGCGCAGTTGCTGCGGGTCGAGGGCCCGCACCACCGAACCGTCGGCGGCGATGCGTTCGTCGACCTCGCAGCGGTAGCGCCGCGGCGACAGCGGCTCGGGCTTGGACCAGGACAGGTCGAACATGGTGGGTGTGCGGATGCGGCCGATTTCCAGCACGTCGCGAAAGCCGCGCGTGGTCAGCACGCCGGTGCGCGCGCCGACCTTTTGCAGGATGGTGTTGGAGGCGGTGGTGGTGCCGTGCACGATCTCGGTCACCGCCGAGGGCGCGACGCCGGTCGCCTGCAGCACCTCGCGGATGGCGTCGACGACGGCGCGACCCGGGTCGTCCGGCGTGGTCGAGGTCTTGTTGATGTACAACGTGCCGTCCGGCAGTTCGGCGACCACGTCCGTGAAAGTACCGCCGATGTCACAACCTATGCGCATTGCGAAAAGTCCGGTTAGCCGCCGCAGGTTAGCCGCCGTAAATGGGCTTCGTGTGGCTATTGTACTGACTGGTTAGTTGCCATCATCGGGCCAAAGCACCCTGCTTGTCAAAAATGCACGACGCACCACCAGCGGGCGTGTCGCGACTTGCCCCTTGTTCGGCGGCAGAATGGGCACCCGGGAATTGACTCAACCGAGCGTGCAATGAGCGGCATTCCAGGCTTCAAAGCAGGCTTGATAGCAGATTCGATGACGCTGCGCCTGTTGCGTTTCCTGCGCATCCTGTTGATCGGTTACACAGGCTCAACTCGATCGCATCGCCAGGCAGATGAATGACCGACCACGCCAGACCGATCACGCCAGACCCTGGACTGGCTCTCCCCTGACGAGGCGAGGCCGTTGCTAAACCGCCCGAGGATTCTGTTTGACGCGATTGCTCAGACCACCTCCTGGTTGCATTTTGCCTACTGGTCGGCACCGAAATAACCGGGGTCGACTTCGCCGGCATAACAGACCGGTGAGGCGAGCGGCGAGCTCGTCCCCACCGCAGGCGCGCCGAGAAATACCAGTTTGTTCCCGTCGCGCCGGTAAATGCCGCGTTCGGTGACGACGTAATCCATGGCGATGTCGTAGGGCTGCGGGTGAATCGATTCCAGCCTGCCTATTTCATGCACGACGCCGATGACCACAGGCCGCTTGCTCATGCCGGCCAGCGTGCGATCAAAAAAGCCGCCGCCATACCCGAGCCGGAAACCGGCCGCGTCAAAACCGACCATGGGTAACAACACCGTATCGGGCGTCATGGCGCGGCCGTTGGCCGGATACGGAATGCCCAGCGCGCCTTTGGCGAGCAGGGTGCCCGGATGCCATTGGCGAAAAATCAGCGGTGTTGCGGCGGCGACCACCACCGGCAACACCGTGCGCGCGCCCGCGGCGCGCGCCTTTGCGGCGACATGCCGCGCATCGTACTCGTTGCGATAAGGCCAGCAAAACGCCAGCACGCCGCGGGCGAGCCCGGGGAAGCCGCGTGTCAGGTGCAGGTCCATGGCCTGGCGCCAGGCGAGCAGGGTGGTCGCATCGACCGCCTGCCGCCGCGCGATCAGGTCTTTGCGCAGCGCTTTGCGCCAGGCTGCAATGTCAGCGGGAATCACGCTCATGCGTTGTATATGGGATCGGGGAAAACCCCGTCGAAATAATGATTTGCTGTGCTATTCTCAAAAGAATCATGAACATCCAACGCCATCGCGCGACTATAGCATTGTGCCTGACGCTGCTGCTGCCGGCCACGCTGTTCGCCGCGCCGCGCAATCCGACGCCGGACGAGGCCATGCTGCAGGCACGCGACGCGTTTCGCGCCGGCGATGCCGCGAGGCTGGGCAAGGCGGCGGCCCATGTCGGCAAGCACGTGCTCGCGCCCTGGGTCGAGTATTGGCAACTCAAGCTTCGCCTCGAGTCCGCAACACCCGAGGCGGCCGGCGCTTTTTTCCTCAAGCATTCCGGAACATTGCTGGCCGAGAACCTGCGCCGCGACTGGCTCAAGTTGCAGGGCCGGCGCGGACAGTGGGAGGCCTTTCAGGCGGAGTTTCCGCAACTGGTTAATGAAGATGCCGACACCAGTTGCTACGGCCTCGCCGCGCGCTGGCGCCAGCAGGACGCGAGCGCCCTCGCCGAAGTAAGGCGCTACTGGAATACTGCGAAGGAGTTACCCGAGGCCTGCGTCACGCTGGCCGAGGTGCAGCTCTCGAATGGCCGTTACACCGCCGGCGATGTGTGGTCGCGCATCCGCCTGCTGGTCGAAGCCGGGCAGATCGGCCAGGCGAGGCGCACCGCAGAGTATTTGCCGCGCGACGAAGCACTCGACGTGCGCCAGTTCGACGCCGCCACCCAGTCGCCGCAACGCCAGCTCGAAAAGCCGGGCAGCCTCGAGCGGCGTGCCGCACGCGAGCTGGTGATATTTGCGCTGATGCGCCTCGCCAAGAGCGACCCGCAAGCCGCAGCCGGCTACTGGGACCCCAAGCTGCGCGACAAATTCTCCGCCGAGGACCGCGCCTATGTCTGGGGCCAGCTGGCCTTTGCCGGCGCGCGCCGCCTGATGCCCGCAGCGCTGGCCTGGTATGGCGAAACGGCGGATACCGCGCTCTCGGCGGATCAACTTGCCTGGTACGTGCGCATCGCGCTGCGCCAGGGCCACTGGCCGGCGGTCATGGCGGCGATTCAACGCATGGACAGCCTGCAGCGCAATGACCCGACCTGGATGTACTGGCAGGGCCGCGCGCTGCAGGCGCAGGGCAATGTCCCCGGGGCGCAAAAATTATTCATGACGGTCGCCGACAATCACCACTTCTACGGCCGTCTGGCTGCCGAGGAACTGGGACGCGCCATCGAAATTCCGGCCAAGGTCGCCGTGCCGACCAAAGAAGAGGTCGCGGCGGCTGCGGCCAATCCCGGGCTGACCCGCGCGCTCGCGCTCTATCGCCTCGACATGCGCACCGAGGCGACACGCGAGTGGCTGTGGGCGATTCGCGGCACCGATGACCGTTTCCTGCTCGCCGCCGCCGACCACGCGCGCAAGTTCGAAATCTGGGATCGCGCCATCAGCACCGCCGATCGCACGCTGGCGCAACACGACTTTTCGCTGCGCTATCTCGCGCCGCACCGCCAGGTGTTCGCCGAGTCGGCGCGCGCGCTGCAACTCGAAGAGCCCTGGGTGCTGGGTCTGGTGCGCCAGGAAAGCCGCTTCATCACCGCCGCCAAATCCTCGGTGGGCGCATCGGGCCTGATGCAACTGATGCCGGCCACGGCGAAATGGATGGCCGGCAAGATCGGCATGAGCAATTTCAGCCACGCCCGTGTCAATGACATCGACGTCAATGTGCGCCTGGGCACCGCCTACCTGCGCCATGTGCTCGATGACCAGGGCGGCTCACCGGTGCTGGCCGCCGCCGCCTACAACGCCGGTCCGGGCCGCGCCCGGCGCTGGCGCGATGCGCGGCCGCTCGAGGGCGCGATCTATGCCGAGAGCATTCCCTTTGACGAGACACGCGACTACGTCAAGAAGGTGATGATCAACACCGTCTATTACGCCGCGATGCTGGGTGATCCGACGCGGTCGCTGAAAACCCGCATGGGTATCATTCCCGCACGCCAGGGCCCCGACAATACGCTGGCGCTGCGCGAAGAGCAGGCGCAGGCGCAGTAAAATAGCGCCGCACCGGCCGGCTCCCGCCGGGCGTGCCGGCCTGCGGCTTTTCCCCGGGCAAATTCAGACAAGAGCAGGCATACCAACATGTCAAAAATCTGTGTAATCGGCGGCAGCGGATTCATCGGTCGCCATATCGTCGGCATGCTGGCCGCGCAAGGCCATGTCGTGGTCGTGCCCACGCGCGGGCGCGACCGCGCCAAGCACCTCATCACGCTGCCGACCGTTGATGTGATCGAGGCCAATGTGCATGATGCGGCCACGCTGCCGGACTTGCTCGCCGGTTGTGACGCCCTCATCAATCTTGTCGGCATTCTGCACAGCCGGCCGGGCATGCCCTATGGACGCGATTTTGCGCGGGCCCATGTCGAACTGCCAACGGCGCTCGCCGCCGCCTGCATGAGCGCCGGCGTGCCGCGCCTCGTGCACATGAGCGCGCTGTGCGCGGCGGCGGATGCGCCGAGCGAGTACCTGCGCTCCAAGGCCGATGGCGAGGCCGCGGTGCTGGCCGTCGCCGACAAAGTGGCGGTCACCATTTTCCAACCCTCGGTGGTGTTCGGCCAGGGCGACCGTTTCCTCAACCTGTTCGCCACGCTGCTGCGCATTTCGCCGTTCATGCCGCTCGGGTCGCCCAACGCGCGCTTTCAACCGGTGTACGTCGGCGATGTCGCGCGTGCCTTTGTGCAAAGCCTCACCGAACGCGCAAGCCACGGCAAGACCTATGCGCTCGCCGGCCCGCGCGTCTATACGCTGCGTGAACTCATCGCCTACACCGGCCGTGTCATCGGTTGCGAGCGGCCCATTATCGGCCTCGGAAAAATCCTCTCCGGCTTGCAGGCCTTTTCACTCGAGATCCTGCCCGGTTCGCTGCTGACACTGGACAACCTGCGCTCGATGGAACGCGACAACGTCAGCGACGCCGCATTTCCCTTCGGCATCGTGCCCGAGGCGCTAGAAGCCGTGGCGCCCTCGTATCTTTCCGGCGTGCTGCCGCGCACACGCTTCAACCTTTTCCGCATCCGCGCCGGACGCTAGCCAGCACATGCGGCTGCAACTGGTCATAGCCAACAAGAATTACTCGTCCTGGTCGATGCGCCCATGGGTAGCCCTGCGCCAGGCCGGCATCGCCTTCGAAGAGGTGCAGCTCAAGTTCAGCGACGAGGGCAGGGTGCGCGGCATCGAGGCCTTCCCCTCACCCAACGGCCAGGTGCCGCTGCTGTTGATCGACGGCGTTCCGGTGTGGGATTCGCTGGCCATTTGCGAGACGCTGGCAGAAATGTTTCCGCAACAGGCGCTGTGGCCCGCCGGTGCGCGGGCGCGGCAACTGGCGCGTGCCGCCTGCGCCGAAATGCACGGCGGTTTTCGCGCACTGCGCACCGGCATGCCGATGAATATCCGCGCCGCACACCCGGGCAAGGGCATGAGTGCCGAGGTGCAGCGCGACATCGGGCGCATTTGCGCGCTGTGGCGGGTCTGTCGCGAACACGCCGATGGTTCGGGTGATCTGTTGTTCGGCGCGTTCAGCCTTGCCGACGCCTACTACGCCCCGGTGGTGATGCGCTTCATCACCCATGCCGTGCTGCTGCCCGACGATGCACAGCGCTATTGCGACGCCGTGCGCACGCTGTCCGCGGTGCGGGCGTGGGTGGACGGCGCGCGCGCCGAAACCGAATTCGTGCCGGCGGACGAGCCCTATGCCTGAATGCCGCAGCAGCCAGCAACACCGTCGCGCCGGCGCGCGCCGCCGATGAAGATTTACGAAGTCGGCGGCGCGGTGCGCGACCGGCTGCTTGGCCTGCCGGTGAAAGACCGCGACTATGTCGTCGTCGGCGCGACGCCCGAAGACATGACACGTCTTGGCTACACGCCCGTGGGCAAGGATTTTCCGGTGTTCCTGCATCCTGCGACGCACGATGAATACGCGCTCGCCCGCACCGAGCGCAAGAGCGCACCCGGCTACACGGGCTTCCAGATTTACGCCGCACCGGACGTCACGCTGGAACAAGACCTGGCGCGGCGCGACTTCACCATCAACGCCATCGCCTGTGACACCGAAGGCCGCCTGATCGACCCCTACGGCGGCCAGGCTGACATCAAGGCCGGTGTGATGCGCCATGTCGGCAGCGCCTTCGCCGAAGATCCGGTGCGCATCCTGCGCGGCGCGCGCTTCGCCGCGCGCTTCGGTTTTGCCGTCGCGCCCGAAACCCTGGACCTGATGCGCGGCATGGCCGCCTCGGGTGAGGCCGACGCTCTGGTGCCCGAACGCGTCTGGCAGGAACTGGCAAAGGGCCTGATGGAAGATGCGCCCGCGCGAATGTTTGCGGTGCTGGCGCAATGCGGCGCCCTCGCCGCCATCCTGCCCGAAGCGGCTGCGCACGCCGCCGACCCGCTGCCGGCGTTGCGCGGCCTCGAGCATGCCGCGCGCCACGCGCTGCCGCTGCCGGTGCGCTTTGCCGCCTGCGCCCTCGGGCTTGCCGGCAGCGCCGCCGGCGCGCTGGCCGGGCGCCTCAAGGCGCCTGGCGATTGTCGTGACCTGGCGGTGCTCGCCGCCGCCTTGTACGCGCGTATTGCCGCGGCGGAGGGTGCCGCCGCCGGCGAATTGCTCGCGCTGTTGCAAGCCGGCGACGCGTTCCGGCGGCCCGGGCGTTATACCGACCTGCTCGATGCCTGCGTCTGCGAAATGGCCCGCACCACGCCGGTACCTTTACTGCCGTGGCCGCCGCGTGCGCGCATTGAGCTCGCCTTGTCGGCTGCCGCCGCAGTCGATGCCGGGGCCGTTGCCAGGGCCGGGGCTGCAGCCGACATTCCCGCGCGCCTGCGGGTGGCGCGGGTCGCCGCCATCGCCGCCGCACTGGCGCGCGTTGCGTGCGCATCAGGGCGCGGCTGACATGCCCTATCCTGGCGAACGCCTGCTGCAGGGCCTCAAGCACAATGTGATTGCCGGCACGCGCCTCGCCTTGTTCATGCGCGTGCGCACGCTCGATTTTCGCGTATCGGCCGAAGACTATGCCGTTTTGTTCGTCTTCAACCTGCTGCTGTGGCTGGTCGGCGGCATGCTGCGTGCCGGTTTCCCCGGCGCGGTCAACCTGTCGGCGCTGACGGTGCCGCTGGTGCAGGTGCCGCTCACGCTGCTCGCCTGCCTCATCATCGCCAGACTTTACCGCAGGCGCGAACTGCTGCTCGCCTTCGCCGTGTTGCTGATCGCGCCGGACACCGTGTTCGAGATCGCCGGCAGCGTGCTGCAAACCGTCTTCGCCGAGCAGGCGCTGCCGCCGGACACCTCCTTGCTGCTCTACTACGCCTACATCGCCTGGTCGGTGGCGGTGATGCTGCGCATCGTCGCCCTGCTCGGCGGGTGGAGCCGGCCACGGGCGCTCGCGGCAAGCGGCGTGCTGACCGTGCTGCTGGCGGTGTTCCTGTTTGCGCTGCCGCGCGCCGAGCTGTGGCAGGCCCAGCCGCAGCAGGGCACGGAGGACACGGCCTCAATCACGCAGGAGCAGTTGTTTCATGCGCAGACGCCGCTCCTGATGGAGCAGCTTGACGCGCTCGAGCCCGATCGCCCCGGCGTCACCGATTTGTATTTTTTGGGCGTGGCGCCCTTCGGCACGCAGGATGTGTTCGGCCGGGAGCTGGCGGTGGTCGATGAGCTGCTTGGCAGCCGCTTTGACACCGGCGGCCGCAACATCCTGATGTCGAACAATCCGCAAACCCTGGGCCAACTGCCCATCGCCACGGTCACCCACCTGCGCCTCGCGCTCGCGCGCATCGCCGCGGCAATGAACCCGGACGAGGATGTGTTGCTGCTCTACATCACCACCCACGGTTCGGAGCAGCACGAGCTCAGCTTTGAGTTGCCGCCGCTGCAACTGGCGCAACTGACGCCTGCGGCGTTGTCGCGCCTGCTCGCCGAGAGCGGCATCAAGTGGAAGGCACTGGTCATTTCGGCCTGTTACTCGGGTGGTTTTGTCGAACCGCTGAAGGATGACAACACGCTGATCATCACTGCCGCCGCGGCGGACCGGCAGTCGTTCGGCTGCTCGAACGAGGCGGATTTCACCTATTTCGGGCGTGCTTATTTCAATGAAGCCCTGCGCCGAAGCCTGTCGTTTACCGACGCCTTCGATATTGCCAGCCGCAGCATTGCGACGCGTGAGCGCGCCGAAAAACTCGAACCCTCCAGGCCGCAACTGTTCGCCGGTGCGCCGATGCGCGACAAACTGGCCGAAATCGAGGTGCGGCTCAAATCGCGCGCCAACATCAGGCAGGCGGACTTGCGCCTCGGCGTCGGGCGCGAGGGCAACAAAGCGTCCGTTGCAAAATAAAACCCGCCGCGCGTCGTGCGCGGCGGGGGCTGCGGTCAACCAGAGCGTCACCGCGCCGTTGGTTTGCCTATGACGCGAGCTTTGTGCATACCGCTCTTGCTGTTGTTCGCCGCTCCGCTGGTAATTGGCGCGGAGACGGGCGGACGTGACGCCAGACAGTTGCGGACAATCGACGCCGATGGCAACGGCATGATTTCGCGGGACGAAGCGCGCGTTTCGGCGACGCTTGCCGCGGACTTTGACGCCATTGACGCCAATCGCGACGGCCAGATCACGCCCGATGAGTTGCGCGCCTGGAAAAAAATCCGCGCCGGACGCAGGCCCCCTGGCCGCGCCAATGGCAGTGGTGGCGGCGGCCTTGAAGAGCAGTTCACCCGGGCCGACAGCAATGGCGACGGCCGGCTCAGCCGCGCCGAGGGCGAAAAAGCCCTGCCGCGCGTGGCGCGTAACTTCGACGCCATCGATGCCAATCGCGATGGCGCTATCACGCTGGAAGAACTTCGCGCCTACGCGCGCGCACGGCGGGAGGCGCGACGGCCAGGCTAGTGGCGGGCGGCCTCGAGAAAATGCCGAACCTGCAGCGCAGCACCCCCGCCGGTGAAATTCTTTGCGGCCGTGGCGGCATCAACCGCCTGCCGGCGTGAAGGGCGGCGATTACAAGCTGTAAAAGATGTAAAACCCGGTTACAGCTTGTTCCGCCCGGCCGCGCGCCGGCTAAGATTGAGTCCATCCGCCATCTCTATAAAGACAAGGGCCGCTCATGAAACGCACCGCATTATTCATCTCACTGTTGTCGATCACCGCCGCCAGCTGGGGTCAGACGTCACCAGCCGCGAATGAGGAGCGCCGCGCCGGCGCGCCGCGCGAACACATGGAACAAAGGCGTGAGCAAATGAAGCAGCGCTTTGACGCTGAGTTCAAAAAGGCCGATGCCGACGGCGACGGTGCGATTTCAAAGGCCGAAGCCGACAAGGGCATGCCGCGCCTCGCCCGGGATTTCGACAAGCTCGACGCCAACAAGGACGGCAAGGTGACGCCCGATGAGATGCGCGCCCACATGCAGGCGCGCATGGCCGAGCGTCACCAAGGCAAGGATAAAGGACCCGATGGCAAGGGCGGTGCCGGTGGCGATCGTCGCGAGCAGGGCAAGCAACGCTTTGAAGAACAGTTCAAGAAAGCCGATACCGACGGTGACGGCGCCCTGTCTAAGGCCGAGGTGGAAAAATCCATGCCGCGCATGGCGAGAGCCTTCGAGGCCATCGACGCCAACAAGGATGGCAAGGTCACGCCCGATGAAATACGCGGCCACATGCAGGCGCGCAGGGCGGAACATCATAAGGGCCATGGCACGGGCGAGCCGCCCAAGCCGCAGTAATTGCCGCCCGTCCCGGGCCCCCCTCTTCTCAGCAGTAGTTTTGCCGGTGCCGGCCAATGGCGATATTGGCCGCCACCGGCTTCTTGTTTTGGACGACCGGCTAACGTGACGCGGGTGACGCGGGTGACGCGGGTGGCGCGGGTTGCGCGGGTGGCGCGATGCGCTTTGCCTCCCAGTTGCGTGTCGATCCGCCGGCGGCCTGCGAGCGGCCGCTGATGCGGTCGCCCTGGATGTGTCCAAAAAACCGGCGCAGGTTGCCGCGACGATCGCCGACGGCAAAGGTGATGAGATCACCATGCAGCGTCACATCGGTCAGCGGCAGCGTGTCGCCGCCGGCCAGCAGTTCACCGCTGACGGTCTGAAAGCGCTGGGTCAGGCGCAGACGGTCGTCGCGCTGCGACCCCGGCCCGTGCAGGCGCAACTGCCACACGCCGTTCGCCAGCGCCGGAACAATCCACAAATAGGCGTTGCGATTGTCAAAGCCCAGCACCTTGTCCGGGGACCATTCGCCAAGGCCCGGTTGCAACGCCAGAACGCGCGAGCCGGGTCTGAGTGCGAGCAGTTTGGGCAGCAGACGCAGCGTGTCACCGGGCGCCGACAAGACCACCACATTCGCCCGCGACAAATCGACATCGACCGCGTCACCCTGCAAAAAGCGCACACGACCGGCGAGGCCCATGTCGCGGGCGCGCTGCGCATTGAGCGCAACCAGCGCCGCATCGGTATCGACCCCCAGCGCGCGGGCGCCAAAGCGGCGCCCCGCAGCCAGTGCGGTACGGCCGTCGCCGGTGCCAAGATCGATCAGCCCGTCGGTGGGCCCGACTTTGGCCGCGCGCAACATCGTCTCGACCATGCTCTCGGGCGGCAACAATATCGTCACCGGCCCGGCGGCGCGCGCGGGCAGCACGAGCAGCACGAGCAGCAGGGCGAGGCAGGCGGCGGCCTGGAGCGGGGGCATGCCTACACCAGTCGGCTTACCAGGGTCAGCAACAGCGACAACAGGATGGTCGAGGTGAGCGGCAGTAAATAGGTCCGTCCGCGCATGCGCACCGTCACATCGCCGGGCAGGCGTCCGAGTCCGCGGCGCGCCAGCCATGGCGACAGTGCGGTCAGCACCGCGAGCGCAACAATCAGGGTCAGCAGCCACTTGAGCATGCGACGATTGTACTCGCGTGCCCGCGCCCAGCCCCCTGTTGTACACTTTGGCCCTCGGTGGCCCGCACCAGCGCCCCAGCCGGCCGGCCGCCACCGCCGACGGGAAAGAATGTAAAACGTGCAAAGCGTGCAAAACGCGAACAAAGCCAGGAGAGCAGCGATGATTGAGCTGTACACATGGGGCACGCCCAACGGGAAAAAAGTTTCGATCATGCTCGAGGAGTGCGGCCTCGCCTACAACACCCACAAGATCAACATCGGCACCAACACCGAGCAGTTCGCGCCCGAGTACCTGAAGATCAACCCCAACGGCAAGATTCCGTCCATCGTCGATCCCGACGGCCCGGACGGCATGCCGATCAACATGATGGAGTCGGGCGCGATCCTGATTTACCTCGCCGACAAGACCGGCAAGTTTTTGCCCGCGGCGGGCAGCGCGCGCTACAACACGCTCGAATGGCTGATGTTCCAGATGGGCGGCGTCGGGCCGATGTTCGGCCAGGTGCACCACTTTGTCCGTGCCGCAAAAGAAAAAGTGCCTTATGGCATCGAACGCTACAGCAAGGAAAAAGACCGCCTCTACGGCGTGCTCGACAAACGCCTTGGTGAAACCGCGTTTCTTGCCGGTGACTACTCCATCGCCGATATGGCGACCTATCCGTGGGTGTCGCGCCACGAGTGGCATAACACCGACCTCAACAATCATCCCAATGTGAAACGCTGGTTCGACGCCATCAGCGCGCGTCCGGGCGTGCAGCGCGGCATGAGCGTGCCGGCCTGAGTCTTGTCACCGCACTTCACCCTACCCAACACTGCCCACGGGGACTAGCGCATGAGCCTGAGCAACGAACAACTCGCCGAACTCCTCGCCGGCATCGCCCGTTCGCAACAGGCGATCATCGATGCCATGGATCGTGCCGAGCCGGGGTTTCGCAACACCCACCTCGTGCCGGTGCTGACGGTTGCAGCCAACCTGCGCCTCAATGAGGGCCGCCTGCTCGACCTGCCTTCGCGCATTTTGTTGCGGGCGCAGGGGCGCGCGGCGATGGACGCTGCCACCGTATTGCGTGACCTTGAGTCCATTCTGACCGGGGTGCCGGTGCCACCGACCGCGACTGCCGGGGCGCCGCAACAGTTGCCGCCGGCGGCACAGCGCGCTGCGGCGCGCGCTGCCGGCGCGGTCGCGGCACGGCCTGCCGCCGCCCCCGCCGCCCCCGCCCCGGCAGCGCCGGCTGCCCCCGCCGCCGCCGGAGACGATATGGACTTCACTGCCAAGCCCTGAATGGGCTTTTCCCCGGGCCAAGCTGGTCGTTTCCATCTGTCGCGGGAGCGCGCGAATCTGGCCGTTCCCGGCAAAGCCCTTGGGGTGGAATGCTGCATCGCGGTATCATCGCGCCCTGATACCAGTATTTCCCGTAATAAAAGCAAATGAGCGGCGGCGTGCGCCCAGCCTGGATTGAACATGGACTTTGACCTGCAAATCGGCAAGTACACCGTCAAGCGAATGCTTGGCAAGGGCGCTACCGGCACCGTCTATCTTGCCTATGACGCGTTCTCGGGCGCCGAGGTGGCGTTAAAGACCATCGAGCCCGAGGTCTTTTCCGACCCCGAGTTCGGTTCGATTTACCGCTCGCAGTTTCTCAATGAAGCCTCGCTTGCCGGCAAGCTCAAGCACCCGCACATCGTCGCCATTCTGGACGCGGTGGTCGGCGAGGACTCGGGCCACATCGCCATGGAATACGTGCCCGGCGGCGACTTGTCCGAGCATGTGCGTGTCGACAAGATGCTGTCGGTCGAGGATGTGGTGCAGGTCGGCTTCAAGTGCTGCTGGGCGCTCGACTACGCCTTTCGTGAAGGCATCGTCCATCGTGACATCAAACCCGCCAACATCATGTTCATCGGTGGCACCGAAGTGAAAATCGCGGATTTTGGCGCCGCGCTTCTGCGCAAGACGCAGGTGGTGCAGACGGCCAACATCGGCTCGCCCTATTACATGTCGCCGGAGCAATTGTCGGGCAAGGAACTGACGCTGCACAGCGACATGTATTGCCTCGGCGTGGTGTTGTACGAATTGCTCACCGGGCAGCGGCCGTTCAACGCCGGCAACATGGAAGACCTGGTCAAGAAAATCCTCAACGACGCGCCGGTGCCGCCGTCAAAGCTGCGCCCCAGCCTGTCGCCGTCAATAGACAAGATCGTGTTGCAGGCGCTGGGCAAGCGGCCCGAGCATCGCTATCCGACATGGGCCGATTTCGCAGCCGACCTGTCGGCGGTGGCGCAGTTCATGAGTGCATTGGATACCGTTCCCGACAGCGAAAAATTCATCGCCCTGAAGCGTGTCGCCATGCTCAACACGCTGACCGACGCCGAGACCTGGGAACTGGTCAAGGCCGGCAACTGGACGCGCGCCGAGCCGGCGCAAATCCTCATCACCGAAGAGCAGTCCGGCCAGAGTTTTTTCTTCCTGGCGCAGGGCCAGGTCAAGGTCACGCAAAAGGGCCGGCTGCTCAACCTAATCGACCACGGCGAATGCGTCGGCGAGATGGGTTATATCCGCGGCGGTGAAATGACGCGCCAGGCGACGGTCAGCACCATGACCAAGTGCACCCTCGCCGAATTCGAACCGGCGGCGCTGGCGCGCATGAGCGTGGGCGCGCAACTGCACTTCACGCGCGCACTGGCGAGCAACCTCGTTGACCGCCTCGCGCTGGCCAATTCGCGCATCAAGTAAAGCGGCTTTTCTGCAATGCCATAGGCTGGAAATGCCCGACTGGCGCGGGTTTCCAGCCTATTGCCCCAGACGGGCAGACCCTCCGCGGCAAGCTGATAGCGCGCCGCCGGCTGCTCTATGCGATTGAGCGGCGACTTCACGCCGCGCCCGCCCTTGTTCATGACGTGGGTGTAGATCATCGTGGTCTCGACGCTGGCATGACCGAGCAGCTCCTGCACGGTGCGAATGTCGTAGCCATTCTCCGAGCAAGTGTGTGGCAAAGGAATGGCGCAAGGTGTGGCAGCTTATGTGCTTGGCAATGCCGGCCGGGCGTGCCGCCTGCTTTAACGCCCGCCCGGGCACATCGTCATAAACATGATGCCGCCTGATCACGCCAGAGCGCGGATCGACAGACAGCTTGCGCGACGGAAACACGAACTTCCAACCCCATTCGCAGGCGGCGCGCGGATATTTGCGGACCAGCGCATCAGCTAGCTCGACATCGCCGAACCCGTCAGCAAGGTCTTTTTCATGCCATTCCCTGACGCGCACAAGATGTTGCTTGAGCGGCATGAGCAAAGCTTCGGGCAGCATCGTGACACGGTCCCTGGCACCCTTGCCATCCCGGATCAGCACCAGCCGATATTCAAAATCGACGTCCTTGACGCGCAACTTCAAACACGCGCGCAAGCGCAATCGGGCACCGTAGATCAGACTTGCCATGAGCCAGTGGGTCCCCTCCAGGCGCGCCAGGAGGCGTTGCGTTTCGGCGGCGGTCAGCACGCTCGGCAGTCGCGCCGGGCGCTTGGCGCGGTCAAGATCATCAAGCCAGGCCTGCGGGCGGACGAGCACCTCCTTGTAGCGAAACAGCAGCGCCGAGAGCGCCTGATTCTATGTGGCTGCGGCTACGCCGCGCTCCCTGGCAAGGTAGTTGAGAAAAGCCGTGACCCCGGCCTCGCCAAGATCACGCGGATGCCGTTTGTCGTGGAAGTAGATGAAGTGTTTGATCCAGTGGACATAGGCATCCTCGGTGCGCAGGCTGTAATGCCGTCGCCGGATGAGGTCCCGCACCTGATCGAGCAGCCACGGCGGTCGGGCAGCATCGTCCGTTTTTATAGTATGGTTACGCATCGCGCCATCCGAATCACAGGAATTTTTTATGCCATACTGCTTTTGACGTATTGATCTTGCGGAAGGATGACAGCGAAATGCGCGATCTGACGCTTTGCATTCCGTCGTTTCGGCAACCTACTTCGTCAGGCAGCTGAACAAATGCCACGCTCATACGCCCGCTGCCCGAACACAATCAATACTGTGCTTGCTTTCCGTCAAGCACAGACTACTTGGAGAAAGATATGACAGACAAGAAAAGTGTCCTGGTGATTGGGCT
>Ga0163144_10008828_pt1 | contig 21745 bp, 18 predicted proteins | sample OliLak19BULKMAT1_FD_123175 | JGI IMG/M metagenome (GOLD analysis project Ga0163144, IMG submission 123175) | Freshwater microbial mat bacterial communities from Lake Vanda, McMurdo Dry Valleys, Antarctica - Oligotrophic Lake LV.19.BULKMAT1 | ecosystem: Environmental > Aquatic > Freshwater >... | reverse complement strand
CCGCCAGCTTCGGCACCAGCGGCACCATTTACGCCTGTGCGGAAAAGCCCGTCATCGATCCCGAGGGCGAGATCGCCGCGTTCTGCGACAGCACGAATCGCTGGCTCCCGTTGCTTTGCACGATGAACGTCACCGTGGCCACCGAGATGATGCGCCTAGACTTTGGCTATTCGCATGAATTGTTCGCCGGTAAAGCCGCGACCATTCCCGCCGGCTCAAATGGGCTGCTGCTTCTGCCTTATCTCGAAGGCGAGCGCACACCGAACATTCCCGACGGCACCGGTGTGATGCTCGGCATCAACCAGCGCACTTTCTCCGCGAGCCACTACTGCCGTGCCGCGATGGAAGGCGTCACCCTCGGCATGAATTACGGCCTGCGCCGCCTCGCTGAACTCGGCGTGAAGCCCCAGCAGATTCGCGCCACTGGCGGAGGGGCTAAATCCAAGGTCTGGCGTCAAATTATGGCCGACATCTTCGACGCCGAAGTGGTCACGCTCAAGGTCACCGAGGGCGCCGCTTATGGCGCGGCGCTGCAGGCGTTGTGGTGCTGGCGCAAGCAGCAGGGCGAGAAGATTGCCATTGAGGACATCACCGACGAGTTCGTGGAAGTAAACTCCAGCGAGACGCACACGCCTGACGCGAAGAACGCCGAGGTCTATCGCGAGTTGCAGGCGCTGCAGGACCACGCCTCGCGCGCCCTGCGCGAGGTTTTCGCCCGCCATCGGCGTTTCGTTCTGCGGTGATGGGTCGGAGGAAGCGTCCGATTTGGGATGGATTTTCCGCCCGGCGTTCTCTACGTTTCCGTCATGCCAGATAAAACCATCAACGAGATACCTCGCGATCTGCGCGACCTTTACCAACGCGGCAAAGCCGCCTTCGACCGCCAGAATTTCGACTACGCCATCACCTTCTTCCAGCAGGTGCTCCAGCGCGAACCGGGCTTCCTCGAATGCCGCCAGTCCCTGCGCGTCGCGCAATTCAAGAAGAGCGGCGGCAACACCGGCTTCTTCAAGAAGATCGTCGGCGGCGCCAGCGTCCAGCCGCTCGTCGCCAAGGCCCAGATGGCGAAAGGCAAGAACCCCACCGAGGCCATGGCCATCGCCGAGCAGATCCTCGACGGCGATCCGGGCAACAACACCGCCCACAAGATCATCGCCGAGGCCGCGCTCCAGGTCGGCCTGCCCAAGACCGCGTGCTTCGCCTACGAACTGTTGCTGAAGAACAACCCGAAGGATTACGACCTCAGCATGGCCTATGGCGCCGCTCTCGCGCAGGCCGGTCTCAGCGAAAAAGCTGAGCAGGTTTACAGCGAACTCCAGCGCGCCCATCCGCACAAGGCTGAGATCTCCACCGCGCTCAAGAACCTCTCCGCCCACAAGACCATCGACTCCGGCTACGGCGCTCTGGCCGACGGCACTGGCAGCTACCGCGACGTGTTGCGGAACAAGGAAGAAGCCGTCACCCTTGAACAGGAGAAGCGCGTGGTGCGCAGCGATGACCGCACGGCTGATCTCATCACCGAATACGAGGCGCAAGTCGCCCGCGAACCGGGCAACCTCAAGCGCCTGCGTGATCTCGCGGAGCTTTACAAGCAGCGCAAGGATTTCGACAAGGCCATCTCCTACTACGAACAAATCCGCGCCACCGACGCGGGCAGCGCCGACTCCTCGCTCGAGAAAGCCATCAACGAGACGACGCTCCGCCGCTACGACCATCAGATCTCGCAGCTTGACGCCACGAATCCCGAGCAGGCTGCCGCGCTGGCGCAGCTTCAGCAGGAGAGGACCGCCTTCCAGCTCGAAGACGCCCGGAAACGCAGCGAGCGTTACCCGACGGATCTCATCATCAAGTTCGAGTTGGGCCAGCTCTACTTCCAGGCCGGCAATTTCACTGAGGCCATGGCGGAATTCCAGAAGGCTCAGAATAATCCCCAAAAGCGTCTTCAGGCCATGAGCTACCTCGGCCAGTGCCTCGCCGCCAAGGGCATGAACGACATGGCTGCTCGCCGCATCCAGGATGCCCTCAAGGAAAAGCCCACCTTCGATGACGAGAAGAAGGAGTTGCTCTACATCCTCGGCAGCGTGCTGGAGAAGATGGGCAAGAAGGAGGAGGCTCTGGAGCAGTACAAGCAGATTTTCGAAGTGGACATGGGCTACAAAGACGTCCTCGCCAAGGTCGAGGCCTCCTATTCCGGTCAGGGGTGACCGGGTTGTTGGGCAGGCGCCAGCAAGGCCCTAAGTGACCTCGCATGTGTGCATCCTGCTGGCCGGTCCTCTCGTCCTGATTCTCATTGCCGACAACTCACCCACGCTGGCGTCGGTCTCGCTCTTTAATGCCGCCGGAAGACGAGGCGGTGCTCGATGCGCTTGGTCTGGGTGAAATCCAGCGGCGGCAGGTCCGTGATGGTCGGGGATTCGGTCTCGTTTAGGATGCCCTTGGCCATCGCTTGCAACGCGGTCCAGCGCGCCCAGTCGAGCGTCGGCGCCTTGCCGATCTGTCGGAGCAGACTACGCCATTCGATGATGATGCGGTCGATGTCGCCCGCGCCGAGGAACTCCGTCACCCATGAGCTTTTGCTCAGCGGATGCTTATGGAGGTTGGCCACAATTTTTTCTGCGCCGCTGCCGTAGCGCGGCGGCACGCCGTTCTCGAGGTAGCCGGGGATGCTCTGCAATCCGTAGAGACGATGACAGGCGAGGGGGATGCGCCCGGCCCAGCGGTTTTCCTCGCCGCAGAAACGAAACCCGGCGTCGAGATTCGCCAGTTCGTAGATCAATTCATCGAGGGGAAACCGTTCGTCCTCCAAAGCAGCGGCGACGGCGAGCCCATCCTCCTGCTGGAAGAAGCTCACGATGCGCCCGCGTCGCGTGGGCACGCCGCGCGCATCGACAAGCCCGAGCTTGCGCCAGAGCATGGCCACGCCCATGCCCGCATTCAGATTGCGGCAGATGTTTATGAGATCGCAGCGCGCGCAGTCCCCGGGCAGCACCTCGCGCTCGACCGGCCTGTAAATTGCCACGCCATGTGAGTCCACGGGCACCTTCATCGTAAGGTCGGCGATGTTGAGCAGCGCGATAATGCCCTGCCCGCGTCGTTCGAAGCGAAGCACGGGCGTTTTCTGCGCGGCGAATTTCTTCTCCACGAGGGGGACGATGCGTTCGTTCCACAGGGCGAGCGTCGCCTGTCGTCCGCTCCAGTTGGTGAGACGGCGAATCCATTTGGCGATCAGCACGCGGTCGTCGGCGAGGATGTCGGCGACGGTGGCGGAACGACCGTAGGTCTTCACGTCGTTCTCTTCGCTGATGATCTCTAGGGCGCCCTGGCCGAGCTTATCGAGCGCGGCGGGGACGGACAGGGCGGGGAGAAAGGAATGTCCAATGACCGGATGACCAAGGTCCAATATCGGATCGGCTGAAGCGCCGGTCGCCTCTTGGGGCATCGGGCTGTGGGCCTTGGGCATTGCAACGCGGGGAGCGGGCACGCGAATTTCCCTCACCGGTCTTTCCACGAACCGCGGCATTGGCTCCCATTCGCCGCGGCTGTTTAGGATCTCGCGCGCGCGTGTGCGAACGTGCCGGGCGCGTTCGCTGTCGGTCTTGAGTCCGCAGGGCGTCTCGGGATTTTTCAGCGATTCCTCGACACCAAGGAAGATGGGCTTGGTGGTGAAGAGCCGCTGCTGAATGTGGACGGCCTCGGTGAACGGATCGCGTCCCTGTTCCGCGGCGGCGGCCATGATGCCGAGGAGGGCGCTCCAATCTACCAGGCCACTGCGGCTAAGGTGGGCGGGCGCGCCTTCACGGAGGCGGACGCCGTTGGCGTTGACAAGGACGTAACCGATCTCGTCGATGCCGCGGCGTCCGGCGCGTCCGAACATCTGGAGGAGTTCGTCGGAGCCGAGCGGGTATTCGATGTTGTCGCGGCGGTAGCTGTCGGCGGCCAGCGCGACGCTGCGCAGGCTGAAGTTGATCCCGGCGGCCAGCCCCATCGTGGCGACGACGACGCGGAGCTGCCCGGCCTTGGCGAGCGGTTCGATGACGCCCGCGCGCGCGGCGTAGCTGAGTCCGCTGTGATGATAGGCGACGCGGCCCTTGAGCATTTTGGCAAGGTGTTCGCCGACGAGGTGCTTCTGCTCGAGGCTGAGCGTGAGTGGATTGGGCGCCGGCAGTTGGCGGGCGATTTCCGCGGCCAGCACTTCGGTGGCCTGACGGCGCGGGGCAAAGATAAGGATGGGCCCGAGATTCTCCGCGAGCGCCTTGGCGACGAAGCGCGGCCAATAGCCGCGAATCTCGGACGGGACGTGGTAATTGAGATTGTTCGCCTCGACTTCCTCCAGCGGCACGGGCCGGTGATCATGGCGCACCAGCAGCGCCCTCCGTCCGAGGCGCGTGAACCATTTCACGATATCTTGTGGATTGGAGACGCTGCCGCTGAGGAGAAGAAGTTGCGTCCGTGGCGGGGCGAGGGCGAGGGCAAGCTCGTAGTTTAGTCCGCGATCCGCGTCGCCGAGCATCTGGTATTCATCCACGACGAGCAGCGTCGGGCCATCGCCGCGAATGAGACGGTTCTTCTGCGTTTCGAGCGTGGCGACGATCACGGGCGCGTCGAGATTTTCCGAGAGATCGCCGGTGGCGATGCCGACGTTCCAGCCGCGCGCGCGCCACTCGGCGAGTTTGTCGTTGGCCAGGGCGCGGGTCGGCACGGTGTAGATGGCTTGTCCGCGGGGTTTGCCTTGATTGGACCAGAGCTCAAAGACGAGCGTCTTGCCGGAGCCGGTCGGCGCCTGCACCACGACGTCCATGCCTTCACGCAACGCGCTGACGGCCTGCTGCTGCCAGAGGTCGGGGACGGTGACCTGGTTTAGCGAGGCACCGATGGATGATGGATCGAATGAGTCACCGATGGTCTGCACGCGGCCAAGATAGTGGAAGCATTGCCCGCGTCCAAATCGAATGAACCGCCAGCGGGGAAAATCTCAGCGTGGGAATTCAGCGCGAAGGGTCACCAAGTCATTGCTGCGGAGCAGACGATTTTGCAGCCTGAGCCCGACGCAGCATCCATACCCGGCATCTGTCATGCGCGCGGCGAGAATGACGGACTGCCCGCCCAGTGGTTGCTCTACATCACCGTGGCGGATGTAGAGAAGAGTCTGAAGGAATGCCGCAAGTCCACCGGGCGGGTCTTGGTCAAGCGGCGTTTCCTCGGCGAAGGAACCGTCGCCGTGATTCGCGATCCAGCGGGAGCGGTGGCGGCTCTCTTCCAGCCGGAAGCTTGAATATCCCCTCGATCAGCCGTGTCAAGCTACATGGCGACCGCGGCTGCCGGGCTTGTCAGTGGGCGTGAAGCGGTGTCTAGTAGGGTCGGAAATCGGTATCAATCCGGTCATGGTCACGAACAGCAACAACATCATTTCAGCTCCCGCGAAAAAGAAGCCACTGATTTACCTGGTGGACGATCAATCGATGTTGCTGGATCTCGCTGAGATTTCACTCGAAGCCGACGGCTATAACTTGAAGAAGTTCGAGGATCCAGAACTGGCCTTGAAGTCATTCCTCAAGGCTCGCTCCAAACCGGTGCTGTTGATCACCGATTACGCGATGGGGAAGCTCAACGGCCTCGACCTCATCGAGCGTTGCAAGGAAGTGAAGCCCGACCTGAAGACCATCATGATCAGCGGCACGGCCAGCGCGGAGATACTGCTGGAGGCGACGGTGCAGGTGGATCGCTTCCTCGGCAAACCGTACCAGCCGCAGAACCTCGCCGAACTTGTTCGACGCGTCCTGGCGGCGGCGGCTTAGCACGAAGCCATTTCCCGTGATTGAACTGCGCGGAAAAAAACTGGGCATCCTGATCTCGGCCGCTCCGACGCATCGCAATTTCCTCCACGGCCTTTCCCTGGCGGAATCCGCCTTGAAGGCGGAGGTCACAGTCTTTCTCTACTGCATCGACGAGGCGGTCTTCGGGGTGGGCGATGGGCGACTGCAAGAGTTGAAGGCACGCGGGGTCCGGCTCTTCGCTTGTGCCGACGCAGCACAAAAGCGGAACATCCCGATGACGGATGCGGCTGTATTTTCCGGACTGACGGTGGTGAATGAACTGATCGCGGCCACGGACCGGTTCGTGAGTTTCAACCAGTCATGAATCGAAGCGCCTTGTTCATCGTGACCAGCGATCCCCGCCAGACGGGGCGCGTAGCCGAAGCAGTGCGCATCGCCGCCGGTGTCGGAGCGTGGCCACAGGTGGAGGTGACCTTGTATCTGCATGGCCATGCCGCTCTCGCCCTGGGTGAAGACGCGGAAGACTTGATCGACGGAGATAACTTCATGCGCTACCTGCCGATGCTGGCGGAAGCCGGACGATCCATTCTCGTGCAGCAGGGAGCCGGTGTGACATTGAATTCAGCGGATGCGCCGCCGCTGGTGGAGTTCATCGACATGGCACAGTTGGCCGCGCGCATGGCGGCGAGTCATTGCGTGCTTCGCTTCTGAACGCATGGGAATGACGCTCCATATTCTCACCCGACCCGATGATCCACTTCCCCGCGAGATCATCGCCTGTCAGCGGGCGCAGGAGGCGACCGAAGCGGTTGAGGTTTTCGATCTGCCCGTGCCCGCGCCGGATTACTCGACATTGCTGGAGAAGATCTTCTCCGCCGACTCCGTGGCGGTTTGGTGAATGGCGGCGCTGAACTTTCCGCAGCCGGTTCTTGCGAAATGAGGCGTGATCTCGTATTCGTCTTAAGTTGCCCAAACCGGAATTTTTCCCGTGAAGTGCCCTGCGATGAATCCTTTGTTGTGTCCCGCCGCCAAGCGTTCGAGCCAGTCCATCATGGGCAGGATGTGGCGGCCGGTCTGGTTCTGTCTGACGATCCTCTGCTGGGCAGTGCTGCCTCAAACCACCCGCGCCACGGTCTTCGATTTCTCCTCACCGCTCAGTCTGACGGCCTTCAACAATGGCAGTACGGTTACGTTGCAGGTGGTGGACAAGGGAGTGCTTCGCGCCACGAACGTCGTGGCGGCCTCCGCGCCTTTTGACCTGCCGTCGCAAGGGGGCGTGGCGGCTTGGAGCAGTGGTTCCACCGCTTACTTCTACACGTATGATCCGGCACTGATGAACTTCACCGGCGGCACGGCGGCGTTGGGCGGCACGGCCTTCGACATGGCTGCCACCAATGGCATCGTGACTTGGTATGCAAACGGCAAAGTCTATGGGCGCGTGTACGATCGTTCGCGCCGCTCGTGGAAAGCGATGGAGGTCACAAGCGCTTCACCCTCCGGCCTTCGCACCGTGGATGGCGTGGTCGCGTGGAGTTCGTCCAGCGGAACCTACTTTGCAGCCTACGACCCGACCCGTGGAACGTGGGTGAACGGCAGCGTGGCGACAGCCCTGCCCAACGATTTGAGAAACACGAATGGCGTCGTCGCCTGGAGCAAGAGCATGACGGTCTATTCCTACATCTACGATCCGACGCGCAGCGGATGGATGGGCACCGCCGTGCCCAACAGCACCACCATCTTTGACCTGCGCATCAACAACGGCGTCGTCGCCTGGAGCAGTGGCACACTGGTGAAATTCCAAGTTTACGATCCCAGCCGCGGCCAGTGGATGGGTGCCACCCAGAACTCCACAGCGAGCACCTTTGACCTCGCGGTGAACAATTCGACCGTCACTTGGACGGTGGCCGCGCAGTCGTTCCTGCGCGGCTACAATCCAGGCACCGGCGGCTGGGCAGCCCAGCCTGCCGCGCCGCTGGCGTGGTTCGCCGTCTCAACTAACGCCGGCAATGCGCCGCTCGTGGTCAACTTCATGGACATGTCCCTCGCTGGTGCTTCGTGGTCCTGGGATCTTGGCAACGGGCAGACCACCAACGCCCGCTCCTTCACCTGGCTCTACACGAATTTCACGCCAATCATCGTCACGGAAAGCATCACCAGCGCGCTCGGCGTACCATCATCCTTCAACCAGTTCATCGCGACGGACATCACGCCGCCCGCCGGCACCATCGTCATCAACAGCAACGCGGCGCTCACCATCACCAACGTCGTCTTCCTCACCCTCGCCGCGTCGGACAACAGCGGCGTGGTGAGCTACATGCAGTTCTCCAATGACGGGCTGCCCTACTCGCCCCTGGAGCCATACGCCACGTCGAAGGTGTGGACCTTGTCCGGCCTCACGGCGGGAACCCGCACGGTCTCGGTGCGCTTCGCGGATGCTCTGACGAATCTTGTCACCGCCACTGACACCATCACCTTTGATCCCACGCCCCAGCCAACCGTCAGCGTCATCAGCACCAACGTCCTGGAAAGCGCGGGGACCGTGAACTTTTTCATCCAGTTGGATCATCCTCTGAACCGGCAGGTCTCGATTTACTACTTCACGTCGGATGGCACGGCCAAGGCGGGAGAGGACTACATTGCGGTCAGCAATCGTGTGGATTTCGCGCCCGGAGAAACGCTGCGTGTCGGCACGGTGAACATCACCCAGGATGCGAAGGTGGAACTTCACGAATCGTTTCAGATCAATCTCCTCAACATTACCAATGCCATGACCACCGGTTCGGGCACCGTCGTCATTCTCGACGACGACCTCGCCTCGGTGTCCTTTGCGAGCACGAACTTCAGCGCCTTTGAAAATGAGGGCGTGGGCAACGTCAGCCTCCGGCTCAACGCCGCGTCAGGCAGTCCGGTGACGGTTCGCTTCTCGGCGACGAATGGGACGGCTTTGAGCGGCTCGGACTTCGTCGCCACCAATCTCCTCGTCACCATTCCGCCGGGCCAGACCAACCTGTCGGTCTCCGTCCGGCTGATTGACGATGCGCTCGACGAACTTCCCGAGACTGTTCTCCTGCGCCTGACCAGCGTGACCAACGGAATCTTCGGCCTGCCGACCAATGCGACCCTGATCATCCTCGACGAGGACGCGCCGAGGATCAGCTTCGTCGCGGCGCGCCTCCCGGTGTTCGAGGACGAAGGCGTCGCCGTGGTCCATGTCCTCCTGAGCAAGCCATTCCTCCTGCCCGTCGAGGTGGACTACACGGCCTTCGGCGGCAGCGCCGTGCCCGGCGTATCTGGCGATTATCTCCCTGCCAACGGACGCCTGACCTTCCCGACGAACATCACCGACCGGTTGTTCTTCGTGAACCTCGTGAACGACAACACGGCCGAGCCGGACAAGACGATTCACCTCACCTTGAGCGGCTTCAGCGGCGCGCTGCCCGGCACCTTTGTCGAGGCGGACATTCTGCTTTGGGATGACGACGGCGCTCCTCGTCTGCTCTCGCCCCGTCTCACGACGAATGGCCTGTTCGCCGCCACGGCGCGCGGCAAGACCAATCAGGTGTTCGCGCTGGAATTCTCCCCACAACTTCCCGCGCCTAGTCCGTGGATGCCACTGGCCAGCTACACGAACGCCACCGGCACCTTGGAAATCACCGCTCCTTCGAGCACAAACGGCTTCCGTGTCTACCGCACTCGCGTCGGGCCTTGAGGCTCAAGGCTTCGGCGGCGGCTCGGGCACGAATGCTTTCCCGTAGTGCTTCTCGAACCACGCCTTCCAGTGGTCCAGCGCCGCTTTGCGCGCCGCGGCATCGAGCTTCGTATCCAGCTTCGCCTCCGCATTGAAACCCACGCGCGGCTGACGCGAGAGAATCACCAGCACGCGCTCGATGGCTGGAATGAACTCCGGCCGCTCCAGCATCTGGTTGATGAAGTCTGCCGCCAGATCCTCGGACGGATCCTTGCCCTTGCGTGCGCGGCCTTCGATCATGATGGCCCTCGCCTCCTCGGAAATCTTCCCGATGGCGATGACGGAGGCATGAACCACGCTGGGTTCATCGTGGAAGACTCCCTGGAAAATCAGGTGATGCAACGTCTCCTCCGTTGGCTGTCTCGCCCACGCCTCGAAGATCACTCCGAGCAGTCGCGCTTCATCCGGCGTGGTGGAGTCGAGATTGTTGAATTCATCGTCGAGGAATTCCACCACGTGCTCGCCCTTGCATTCGCCGATCTTTTTCAGCAGCCCGACCTTCGCTGCCACCTTTTTGGTCGAGCGGTAATCGCGAACTAGTTTGTCCACGACGTTGGTGGGCGTCGCCGAAGTCTTCTCCGCCGCGTCCGCGGTCAGGCACAGTAATACAGCGGCGACCGTAACGAGGAGGAAGCGGAGCATGGACATGGTTTCAAGCGAGATACGGAATGGTGAGAGGTCCCTGCGGCAGCACCGCCACCGTGGCGTCGGGACCAAGCTGCGCCAGTCTCTCGCGCACTGCGGCGGCGATGTCCTGGCACGGCTCCAGATGACACGCGCGAATCACTTCATCCGGCAGCGAGCTGTGCACGAGAACCCTCGCCTTGCGCTGCACCAGCGATTGAATCTGCGCCTGCCATTGCTCCGGCCGTACGAAGCCCGGCGTGGTGAGCATCGTTAGAATTTCCTCTGAACTCCCCGCGCTGCGCAGCAACTTGTCCAGCGGACTGCCCGCGGGCACGCCCTCGCGACATTCCGCCGCCAGGATGAGCAGGCCGCCCGGCTTGATCACGCGCGCTCCGGCGCTCATGCCCTTCACGCCCTGATAAAGATTCATGTCGAGCGGATAGCCGCTGTTCGTCGTCACCACCACATCGAAGGGCTTCGCCACCTTCTGCATCGCCGAGGCGCGCACGAACTCGCAGCCCTCCCGGTGCGCCTTGATTAAATCTCCCGCGAACACGCCGGTGATCGCGCGCTGCTCGTTCAGCGTCACGTTCAACACGAAGCTCGGCCCCACGCGAAGCGCGATGTCGCGCAATTCCTCCCACAGCGGATTGCCCGTCGTCACGCCGAAGGTGGCGTTCGCGTCGCCGATGTTCTTCGCGCCGTGATTGCTCATCACGGTCTGGAGCGCCGCTGTGCCCGGCATGATGCCCTTCACGCCGCCGCTGAAGCCCGCGAAGAAATGCGGCTCGATGAAGCCCGAGATGATACGCACGTCCGCCTCGACGACGTGCTTGTTGATCAAAGCCGGCGTGCCGTCGCTGGTCGTCCCCAGTTGCGTGTGCGCGGAAATCTCCTCCGGCTCGTGGTTCAGCACGCGATAATCGCGAACCACCTCGGGCGTGAGCATCTTCTCCAGCTCCGCCTTCGTGTTCGGGCGATGCGTGCCGAGCTGGTTGAGCAAGGTGATGTTCTCGCGCGGGATGTGCGACAGATGCTGGAGCAGCCATGGGATGATCCGGTCGTTCGGCGTCGCCCTCGTGATGTCGGTGAAGGTGATGCACACCTTCTGCCCCGGCTTCACGATGTCCTTCAGCGGCTTCGCACCGATTGGATTCTCCAGCGCGCGAATGACCGCCGCGCGCTCATCGGGCAGCCCCGCCTTGTGCAGGGGCGCGATGATCGTGGTGCGGTCCTTGGGCAGTTCAATCGTCAGGTGGCCCTGGCCGTAGGCGAGATCGACTTTCATGGAGGCAACGTGTGTCACAGGTTCACGTTAATTAGCGCAACCCCTGACTGGAGGCGAACCCAAAGTGCGTTTCGGAACAAGCTATCGCTGCGAGCCTGTGCCCGTTCCCTCCCCGGAAGCGTGCGAGGAAGGTGCTTTGGCGTCACCCACCCGCAAACCCACGGGACCCCGGATCGCTGGCTGGCTTCATGGTCTCTCGAAACGGACGATTTACTTGGATAACTGGGGTGATACCTTTTCGCCGTCACCTCCGTCTATCCGGCTAGCAATGCAGCCAACGACTGACGCTCAGCCAACATGAATAACGATTTCTTTCGCCATCATTTTCCTCAGCCCGAGGATTTTTTTCAAACGCGCCGGCAGTTCCTTGGCCGTTTCGGGCTTGGTTTAGGCGCGCTTGGACTCGCGACCATGCTGGGTGAATCAGGCTCCGTCGCGGCGGACGCTGCGGCCCTTGCCGGCAATGCGAATCCGCTTTCCCCCCGCAAGGCTCCGCTCGCGACCAAGGCGAAAAGCGTCGTTCACATTTTCGCCCAGGGCGCGCCTTCACAAGTGGACACCTGGGATCCCAAGCCGATGCTCGTGAAGCTCGACGGCAAATCGATCCCCGGCAACAGCGGCGTGGCTTACGGTTCGCCGTTCAAGTTCGCGAAGCACGGCAAGTCGGGTATCGAGGTAAGCGAGGTATTTTCCAAGGTCGCCCAGCATGTGGATGACATGGCGATCATCCGTTCAATGTATACCGACATCCCGGCGCATGACGTGGCGACCATCTTCATGAACACGGGTTCGTTGCGGCTGGCGAAGCCCAGCCTCGGCTCGTGGGTGCTCTACGGCCTCGGCACGGAGAACCAGAACATGCCGGGCTTCATCTCGCTGCGCCCGGGCAATGCTCCTCCGGGCGGCGCGTCGAACTGGCAGGCGGCTTTCCTTCCCGGAGTCTATCAGGGCTCCAGCGTGAACACGAAAAGCCCGAGCGTGGACCAGATGATCGAGAACATCCGGAATCCCTTTCTCGGTCCAAAGGAACAGCGGCATCAACTCGACCTCGTGCACAAGCTCAACGCGATGCACAGCCAGAATCTCCAGAAGGAAGCGCAACTCGAGGCGCGCATCGAAGCATTCGAGATGGCTTACAAGATGCAGATGGAGGCGAGCGACGCCTTCGACATCACGAAGGAGCCGCAAAGCATCCGCGAGTTGTATGGCAACTCCCCGCAAGGCCGGCAGTTGCTCATCACGCGCCGACTCATCGAGCGCGGTGTGCGTTTCGTGCAAGTCTGGGCCGGCGGCTGGGATCATCATCAAGACCTTGAGGATCGTCTGATCAAGAGCGCTTCCGAAATCGACGGGCCTTGCGCCGCCTTCCTCACCGACCTCAAGCAGCGCGGCCTCCTCGACAGCACGCTGGTGATGTGGGGCGGAGAATTCGGGCGCAAGCCGGTCCGCGACCGCAATGGTAACGAGAATCCTGGCCGCGATCACAACAACCGCGCCTTCAGCACATGGCTGGCGGGTGGTGGCGTGAAAGGCGGCACGGTCTATGGCGCGACGGATGAATTCGGCGGCGCGGCGGTGGAGAACAAGGTTCACGTCCACGATTTGCACGCGACGATCCTGCGGTTGCTCGGTTTCGATCATGAGAAGCTCACCTATCGCTACAACGGTCGGGATTTTCGCCTCACAGATGTCTACGGCAAGGTCATCAACGGCGTCATCGCTTGAAATTTTCCGACTATGAATCGCTTCTTCTTCACCTTCAGCCTGGCCTCGGGCTTGGCTGTGGTCGCTCCGGTTTTCGCCGCGCCGGCCGCACCTCCATTGAGCGCGGCGCAAACCGAGTTCTTCGAGAGCAAGGTCCGCCCTGTGCTCGCGAAGAATTGCTACAAGTGCCACAGCGCCGAGTCCGCGAAGGTGAAGGGCGGCCTGCTGCTCGACACGCGCGATGGCTTGCTCAAGGGCGGAGACACCGGCCCGGCCATCGTGGCTGGCGACGCGGACAAGAGTCTTCTCGTTAAAGCGATTCGATACTCCGATCCCGATCTGCAAATGCCTCCGAAGGGCGAGAAGCTTAGCGAACAACAGATCGCCGACCTTGTGAACTGGGTGAAAATGGGCGCACCGGACCCGCGCACCGGCACCGCTACGGCCGGAGCAAAGAAGGCTTACGCGAAGGATCACTGGTCTTTTCAGCCGGTGAAGAAACCTGTCGTGCCAAGGGTGAAGGACATGGACCGTCTCGGTGATGACGTCGATGCGTTCATCATCGCCAAGCTGGAAGATCAGGGGATGAAGCTCTCGCCGTCTGCGGACCGGCGCACGTTGATTCGTCGCGTGTATTACGATCTGGTCGGTCTTCCGCCGTCGCCCGAGGCCGTGCAGGCCTTCCTGGACGACAAGTCACCGACGGCCTTCGAGAAAATCATCGACCGATTGCTCGCGTCGCCGCAATACGGCGAGCGCTGGGGACGCCATTGGCTGGATGTCGCGCGCTACGCCGACACCAAGGGCGAGATCAAGCGCCAGCGTGACACGCCGCTGTATCCCTTCGCGTGGACCTATCGCGACTACGTGATTCGTTCCTTCAACGAGGACAAGCCTTTCGATCGCTTCATCATCGAGCAAATCGCCGCAGACAAACTGCCGCTGCCCAAGGACAGTCCGTCGCTGGCGGCGCTCGGCTTCCTCACGCTGGGCGAACGCTTTCAAGGCAACGAGAACGACATCATCAACGACCGCATCGACGTGGTGAGCAAAGGATTCCTCGGGTTGAGCGTGAGTTGCGCCCGGTGCCACGATCACATGTTCGATCCGATTCCCACCCAGGATTACTATTCGTTGCGCGGCATCTTCTCCAGCAGCTACGAGCCGAAGATCGAGCCGATCATCGGCGCGCTCAACACCCGCGATCCCAACTACGCGGATTACTTCAAGCAACGCACCGAACTTCAAACCAAGCTGGATGACATGCTCCCGAAGTTGCGCAAAGGGGACCAGAAGGCGAAGAAGGAATTGCAGAAGGAGCGCATCGAGACGCAGAACAAGATCGACGCGCTGGAGTTGACGCATCCGGGCGCGCCCGGCCGCGCCCATGTCCTCCTCGACAACGAAAAGCCCAAGGACTCGCCCGTGTTCCTCCGGGGCGAGGCGGAGAACAAAGGACCGAGTGTTCCGCGACAATTCCTGGAATGCCTCTCCGGGCCGAACCGCAAGCCCTTCACCATCGGCAGTGGACGCATCGAACTGGCCAACGCCATCGCGAGCAAGAGCAACCCGCTCACCGCGCGCGTGGCGGTCAATCGCATCTGGCAGCATCATTTTGGCGAAGGCATCGTGAGTTCGCCGGATGACTTCGGCTCGATGGGATCGCCGCCGACGCATCCTGAGCTGCTCGATTATCTCGCGACGTACTTCGCGGACCACGAGTGGTCCGTGAAGGCCATGCACAAGCTCATCCTGCTTTCCAGCGCGTGGCAGCAGGCCAGCGACAACAACCCGCGCTTCGCCCAGATCGATCCCTTCAACCATCTGCTCTGGCGGCAGAACGTCCGCCGTCTCGAATTCGAGCCGTTGCGCGACTCGCTTCTCGCCATGGGCGGCAAGCTCGACACGAATCTGTACGGCAAGCCCGTGCCGCTGGCGCAGGCCAGGGGCCGCAATGCCCGCGCGGCCATGATCCTCGAGCCCAGCCACCGCATCCAGGACATGGGCTACACGACGCGCCGGACCATCTACGGCTACATCGACCGCTCCGATTTGCCGGAAGTGTTCAACCATTTCGACTTCGCCAACCCGGACATGGCGAGCGGGAAGCGTTACCAGACCACCGTGCCGCAGCAGGCGCTCTTCCTCATGAACAGCCCGCTCGTCGTCGAGCAGGCGCGCAACCTCGTCGAGCGCGAGGACGTGAAGCGCCTCAACTCTGACGAGGCGAAGATTCAGCGACTTTACGAAATCATCTACCAGCGTCCGCCGCGGGTGGAAGAGATTCAGATGGGAATGGAATTCCTCGAAGACGCCGCCACGCCGGCTGATTCGTCTCCGGCGACGGCGGCCACGCAGCCCGTGGGCTTTGGCAAAGGCAAGGGCAAGCTTCAGGACCAGGTGCAGGCGCGGCGCGAGGCGATGATCGCCGGTCGCAAGGCCGGCGTGCGCGAGTTGAAGCCGCTGGGTGCCTGGGCCGAATACACTCACGCCCTCATCCTCGCGAACGAGGCTTCCTTCGTGAACTGAGCGGCGCACGAGTGTGGCTTGCGCGCGGCCCCGGCAAGCTCACCCCATGTTGCTCAGGCTCTTCCCCCCGGTTGTCCTCGCAGCTTCGTGTGCAGGGCGTGCAGGCTTACGGCCTCGGCTCAGTGTCTGAAGATGGCGACAGCGCGCGCATCCACGGGAACGACGAGCGCGTCTCCGTCGCTGGGCTGCGGACCTTTCTCGAGTACCTGTGGACCGCCGTCGTGGACGTGGCGGGGCCCCCCAACTGATTCACCTGAACGCAGGAGAAAGTGCTTGCCGTCGTTTTCTCGAAGCGTCGACACTCCTTTGGCTCAAGCACTACGCACCGCATGAACAACGTCCGCATAGGCATCATCGGCATGGGGAACATCGGCAAGCACCATGCCGGATACCTACTCGACGGCAAGGTCAGCCGCGCGCAACTCACTGCCGTGTGCTCCACGTCGCCCGGCAAGCTCGACGGCTACAAGGCGAAGGGACTGCACATTTTCGACGATGGCCTCAAGCTCATCCAATCCCGCCAGGTCGATGCTGTCATCGTGGCCACGCCGCATTACCAGCACACCGCGCTGGGCATTGCCGCGCTCGAAGCGGGCGTTCACTTGATGGTTGAGAAGCCCATCTCCGCGCACAAGGCCGACGCCGAGCGCCTCATCGCCGTGGCGAAAAAACATTCCAGGGTGAAGTTTAGCGGCATGTTCCAGCTTCGCGTCGAGCCGCGCTACACGCGCATCCAAAAGCTCATTCAATCCGGCGAGCTTGGCACCATCGTCCGCGTGAGCTGGCTCATCACCGACTGGTTTCGCACCGAGGCTTATTACGCCAGCGGTGGCTGGCGCGCGACGTGGAAGGGCGAGGGCGGCGGCGTGCTGCTCAACCAATGTCTTCACAACCTCGACGTGATGGCGTGGCTGCTCGGGATGCCTGCCCGCGTGCGCGGCTTCTGCCAGTTGGGCCGCTACCACAACATCGAGGTCGAGGACAACGTTACCGCCTACCTTGAGTATCCCAACGGCGCGACCGGCGTCTTCATCACGTCCACCGGCGAGACGCCCGGCACCAACCGCTTCGAGATCGCCGGCACGCGCGGGCGGGTCGTGCTCGAAAACAACAAGCTCACGTTCACGCGCAACGAGACGGACATGCTCGAATGGAGCCGCACCGCCAAGGTCGGCTTCAGCAAGCCCGAGGTGTGGAACGCCGACCTTCCCTTCGAGAACGCGCCCACCGCACACGCCACGCTCATGCAGAACTTCGTCGATGCGATCCTCGACGGCACGCCGTTGCTTGTGCCTGGCGAGGAAGGACTTCATTCCGTCGAACTCGCCAACGTGATGCTCTACTCCTCTTTGTTAAGTCAAACCGTGGAACTCCCCATGGACGGCGCGGCCTTCGAGAAGAAACTGAACGAGTTGATCGCTGGCTCCAAATTCCAGAAGAAGGTGGTGGAGATCGCCGGCGACGATTTCACCAAGTCCTTCCATCGTTGAGAGCGTTGCAACGGCGCGAAATCCAACTAGTCTTGCCCCATGTCTGTTGTCAGCAAACCCAGGCCGGTCGCTCGTCGCGTGGTGACCGTTAACGTGCCGCAGGCCGGCAAGCGCTCTGCGCGCCCCCTTATTCACGCGCGAGTCCGGCCGCGTCTGAACTTCCTTGGTGAATTTCTTCGCCAGCCCTGGACCACTGGCAGCGTGTGGCCCAGTTCCCGCGTGCTCTCCCGCGCGGTCGTGGAGAATTGCGCGCTGTGTCCCGACGAATTTGTGGTGGAGCTCGGGCCCGGCACTGGTCCCTTCACCGAGTTGCTCATCGAGCGCGTGAATGGGAACGGCCGCATCGTCGCGGTGGAGATCAACTCCGCCAATGCCGACGTGCTGCGCAAACGCTTTCCGGATTGCGAGGTGGTGAATGACTCCGCCGAACATCTCACCCGCCATTTCCCCCGCGCCTCCGTCGACTGCATCATCAGCGGGCTGGCCTGGGGTAACATGCGCTCCCGTATGCAGGACCGCATTTTTCGCGCGATTCTCAAGTCCCTCGCGCCGAACGGCCGCTTCGTCGGATTTGCCTACGCCCATGCGCGATGGTTCCCCACCACGCAACGCTTCCGCAAAAGCCTCGAGCGTTACTTCGACCGGGTGGAGCTGACCCCCATCGTCTGGCGCAATCTCCCTCCCGCCTACGTCTATCGCTGCTACAAGTCCCCGCGCCCCGCGCGCAGCGCGCTTCGCTGAACGGCCCGCGTGGGCTGCGTCCTCAAGGCACGCGCAGCCGGAAGAATCCCACCGTGTTCGTCAGGCCCATCTGCAGCACGAACTCGCCGCTCAGTCGCTGCGGCGCGATAGCCACCGGCACCCAGTTTGCCGGGAAATCCGCCGACCTTTCCAGTATCGCATTCGCCTCGTTCGTGGACCACGACACCCGCAACTGCCCGCCAATTCTCGTCGCAACAAAGCTCGGATACGTCCCCGTCCACAGCGACTCCACCCATTCCGGATGATCCACAAAGGGATTCCGGTTGTGCTGGAAGCGCCGGTCAACCAGATCGTTCCTCCGCAGCTCCGCCGCATCCACCGGGTCGCGCAAATGCCAGCGCAGCAGCGTCGTCAGCCGCCCCATCCGGTTCGTGATGCTGGTGATGAGTGACGCGCGGTCCGTGAGCATCAAATCCAGCTCGTTCGTCCGCTCGCCCTCGTAACGCACATCCACGTAGAAGATCGCCCGCGCGATGTCGCCCTTCACGGCGTCCGGCGGCTCCCACGAATCCGTGTCCGTTGAAGTCAACGGCGCCTCCGCGTGCCCGGGCCGGCGATAGTTCGCGTCGTTTGTGCTGCTCAAGTCGAAGAACTTGTTTCCCCGCGCGCTGTTCACGTTCTCGTCCTCCGGCCGCAGGTGATGCAAATCGCTGTAGGCCGGCCCGCGTGAATCGATCCCGTAGCTGTTCGGCCACAGATGCTCGCGATTCCAGCCCCCGGTCACATTGAAATTCGTCTTCGCCTCCGAGCGCCGGGTGTAAATGAGGATGACGTTGTTCGTGTTCAACGGATCTTCATCCAGCGCGCTCAAGGCATCCACCACATCGACGCCCACGCTGCTGCTGTAGGGGATCATCGTGTGCCCCTTGATGACGTTGCGCAGTGCGAGGCGCAAAACCACCCCGGTTTTGCCAAGGGCAGAATCGTAGTAGCCTGCGGACGGCTGTGCATTGAGTCCAGGAGCGGCCATCGCCAGAAATGCGATCAGCCAAGAACGGCGAGCAAACATCTGCCCCAACCTACCGGCGAATCTGCCCTCCGCAAACGGGCATGCTTTTCCATCACGTCAGTCGGCCAAAAGCCGGGCAGGGAAGACACTCAGGTTTTCGCCACTTCCTGCTGGAAACAACACGTTGCCTCCGCCGAATGCCGGGGATGAGCTTCGCGCTGCCATTCCTTGTTTCCTTTCGCTCTCCTTTGGCTAACGTCCATGCGCAATGAGAATGATCGGCACCATCTCGGATGAGCGGGCGGCGCGGCGCTTCGGCGATGCGCTGCTCGTGCAAGGCATCGCCAATGAAGTGGAGCCGGGTGCGGCCAGCGGCTGGGCCGTGTGGGTGAAGTCCGACGACGAGGTGGTGCGCGCGTCGGAATTCCTGCGCTTGTATGCCGGGAATCCTGCAGACGCGGCTTTCAACGATGTCTCCGAACAAGCGGCGAAGGTGCGCGCCATGGCGGAGGCCGACCTCGAACGCTATCGCCGGCGGGTGAAGGATTCCGGCAAAATTTTCCCCAGCGTGCGCGGCCATCGTTTCGGGCCTTTCACCTACAGCCTGATCTTCCTTTGCATCGTGGTGTTCCTCTTCATGAAAATGGGCGATGACACCGAGGCGGTGCGGAAGCTCTTCTTCTCTGAGTTCGAGCATCGCGGCACCTGGTGGGAGCGCCTCATTTTTGCGCCCGAGGTGCGGGCGGGTGAAGTCTGGCGGTTGGTCACGCCCATCTTTCTCCACTTCAGTTTGGTCCACATTCTCTTCAACATGATGTGGATGGCGGACCTCGGCAGCATGATCGAGCGACGCGTGTCGACGTGGCTGCTGTTGCGTCTGGTGCTTGGCCTGGCGATCGGATCGAACCTCGTCCAATACGCAGTGACGGGCCATCCGGCCTTCGGCGGCATGTCGGGCGTGGTCTACGGGTTGGTGGGCTATATCTGGATGCGCGGCAAATTTGATCCGGCCTGCGGTCTCTTCCTGAACAAGCAGACCGTGGTCATGTCGCTCATCTGGTTCGTTGTCTGCCTGGTGGGCTTGATCCCCAATGTCGCGAACGGCGCGCATGGGGGCGGGTTGATCCTCGGAATGGCCTGGGGTTGGCTGGCGAGCACGAGAAAGGTGTAAGCCGCATTCGAGGCGGGGCCGCGCGGGCGGTTGATTTCAACCACGTAAATTGACCATCGCCTCGCGCAGGTGCGGAAACTGAAACTCAAAGCCGGAGGCCAGAAGCCGTCCCGGCACGACGCGTCGACTCTTGATAACCAGTTCGGTTTCGGTCCGGATGAAGAACGCGCCAACCTCCAACAGCCACTCCGGAGCAGGCAGACCGAGGGATACGCCGCAGCGTTCACGCACCGTCGCCATCATCTCGCGATTCGTGACCGGGTTCGGCGCGGCGAGATTCACCGGCCCGGAAATGTCCTCGTGTTCCACGATCCAGTCGATGGCGCGGCACAGGTCGACCTCGTGGATCCAGGAAACGTATTGGCGTCCGCTGCTCATGTGCCCGCCGAGACCGCAGCGCGCCAGGCGGCAGAGCACGGGGAAGACGCTGTTCCTTCCTTGGCCCAGCACCATCGCCATGCGCAGCGCGACTTTGCGGGTGCGCGGGGTTTGCGCCGCGTCGAAGGCGCGTTCCCATGCGGTGGCAATCTCGATGGAGAAGGCATCTTGGGCCTCGGGCGTCGCGCCGATTTCGCCGGACTCGTCCCATGCGGGGCCAAGCGTGTGTTTGTAGATGGTCGCCGTGCTGGAGTTGAGCCAGACCTTGGGAGGATTCGCGCAGCGGGCGATGGCTTCGCCAAGAACGCGGGTCGAGTCCACCCGCGAATCCATCATGAGCCGGCGATTGCGCGCGGTGGCGCGGCAATCCACGGAGCGCCCCGCGAGATTGATGAGCACGTCCGCACCGTCGAGTTCCTTGGTCCATTCGCCGGGCGTGCGTCCATCCCAAAAGCATTCGCGGAAATTACCATCCCGCTGGCGAGGAGAACGTGTCAGCACCACCACATCGCAGCCCTGCTTGAGAAAATGATCCCGCAGGACATGCCCGAGGAAACCGCTGCCACCCGCGAGGATGATGCGGCGGGCTTTCATGGCATCTCAAAGAAGACGCGCCGGGCTTTGCGTGCGTGATGAATCAAGCATCGTCCGCCGAGGCAGTGCCGATGCGCTGCAAGGTGAGAATAGAGCCGCCGGAGCAAGGGCAGGGCACCGGGCAATTGGGCGAGGCCCGCGATGGGGCGTGCCCACCAGAGGTGACGGGCGATTTCGAGGAAGGCATCCGCGCCGCGCAGTCGTTGGCCCGAGGAGGTGAGCAGATGCATCTCGGCGAGCAGGTCGCGCGTGGTCACGCCAAGGCGTTCGGCAATGCCGGGTGTTTGCAGCGGCAGGAAGCGGAATCCGTGTCCAGTCAACAGTCGATCCACGCGGGACGCCAGTTGGGTGCAGAAGGGGCAGCCGGCATCGAAGAAAATCCAACCGCAGTTCAAGTCGCTGGTGATGGCTGGGGCATTTGTCTTCACAGGAACCTTTCTTCCACGAGAGTGGGCGTCAGTCGCCGCCCAGACCCAGGAGCTTCCGCACCTTGTCGCCGAGTTTGATGAACTTGGTCAGCGCGCTGGTCGGCCAGATGCGAATCTGGCCATACCAGGCGGTGGTGATCTCGAAGAACGAGGCGAGGTCGCGCAGGCGTTGTTCGGTGTATTCGTCGGTCTCCTTGTCCTTCTCCGCCTCGGCGATGCAATCGCGCAGAATGGCGAGCGTGGGATCAATCTCGCGCTTCTTCCGCTCGTCGAGCACCACGCGGAACATCTCCCATACATCTT
>Ga0163144_10008827_pt1 | contig 21746 bp, 17 predicted proteins | sample OliLak19BULKMAT1_FD_123175 | JGI IMG/M metagenome (GOLD analysis project Ga0163144, IMG submission 123175) | Freshwater microbial mat bacterial communities from Lake Vanda, McMurdo Dry Valleys, Antarctica - Oligotrophic Lake LV.19.BULKMAT1 | ecosystem: Environmental > Aquatic > Freshwater >... | reverse complement strand
GTTGATACGTACCATGTCGTCAGCAACGTACGTGCCTCGAGCGACTCGAACACGGGGCGGGTTAAACGTTTGCACGTCGTCATCGGTGTACGTCTCCATGGTGAACTTGCCCGGGTCGCTCGGGGCAGCGTGAGTAGCGATCGCTCATCCACCCTCACGCATCGAAAAGGCCCCCACGCGACCGAGAGCGGCCACCCGCAGGGGTCGCTGTGGCCACTCGTTCGGATCGCGATGGGAGGCAGACGACCATGCGGACGCTCAGGCACGTCGACGCCGAAGCGCCAGCAGCCCACCCAGACCGATCAAACCGATCGACGCAGGCTCTGGAACGGCGGCGGACTGGAAAGTCACGACGACGTTGTCAATGTAATTCTCGCGCCTGCCGGCTCCTGTTGCACCCCAACCACTGCCGAAAAAGATGCCCAGTTCATCAAAACTGGTATACGGTGCCGCAGTGTCGTCGGCGACGATGGTCGCCCCGGCGAAGCTGCTGGTCACCGTATTCTTAAGACCGTCGGCCGAGCGCGTGATTGTCAACGTGACGGGTAATACCGTGTTGAACGCAGCCGTCGTGCCAACGACCGGGGCGCCAACGTTCGTAAGGCCCGTCAGCGTCCCCGTGAATAAACCGTTGCTGGCGGTGCCGGCCGAACGATCTTGAACAACATTCGCCGTTGTGGTGCTGGCGGTCGCGTTGGGCGTGTACTGCACGCTGTAACCCTGATGCCCATTGAATGTCGTGTCACCGTACGCGCCTAAATTGGTCGTCTGTCGAACGCCATTGGAGTTGAACAGTCCGACGCGGAATCCATTGGCACCGGTAGGATTGGCCACGGTTGAAGCCACCGTGAAGCTGACCGAAATACTGTCACCGTTGCCCAGCACCTGTGGGCTGCCGGACGTGGTGAAATACGCCTTCCAGTCATAGAAACCACCGATGGCGTTTGTTTTAAGCGAGGCGCTCCCGCTCGTGCCCGTGGCGACAGACGGCCCATCGGGGTTGGTGCTCGGCGGGGGAAGCGTCCCGGCCATCGAGCCAAAACTGCTGCTGATCAACCACTTGGCCGAACTGCTTAGGGACTGGTTCGTGTAGTCGGTGTCGGTGAAGGCGTCGTTCAACAACGTGGTTGCGGCCTTGGCCCCACCTGTTGCTACGTGCCCTAACACTGCGGCGATCAGGACGGCGGTGACTCTCATGTTTTTCATATGTGCTCCATTCTTGACCCGTGACCCGATGACCTCAGTGCGATCGCCAACGTGGCGTCGCCCACCATTCATCCGGGGCAACTGTGTTTTGTTATGTGATCTCATTTAATCCAACCGATCGGACCGACGAGCTGGATTCAAACCTGCTGCGTTCATGGATTTCGATCGATCGTGAACTTGCGTCCTTCATCCAGGGATGATCGTGGTCTGGGACCCTTGCGGGGTGCCTCCATTTTCCGAGCCTGGACAGACCTTGGTTACGGGACGACCTTCGTGATCAACGTAACCTCCCATCGACGATTGGCATCGGTGTTGAGGACCGGCCGGTCGTAAAGGTTGTCACCGATCGTCGGCAATTGGTTTCCACCCACTGGGGCCGCGTGTCCATCGAGAAACACCACGTTGCTCTGGCGGTCCATCAAACGTTTCGACTGAAGGTTCCCGTGCCGAACCGTGAAGCGTGTAGCCTCAAGACTGTGAGCGTGCAGCCCGTCGAACACCAGCGGGACACGTATGGACTGTTTGACCTTGAACATGTTCTCGGCACGTGCCGACATCACGGGTGCGACCGGTGCCGGGTTATAGGTAACGAACGGGAACCATTCTGTGTACGGTGCGGTTGCATGCCACCAGGCCTTGCTCGAAAACCCTACGCCGTTCACCGCATAGCTGGAAGCGAAATTTTGCGTCGCATCCTTGCCGGGATAGACCGCGTAACCCTGGTCGGCTAACGGGCTGGCCGGAGAGACGTTCGATGGGATCGTCACATCCCGGGCAGCCGACGGGCAGTTGAGCACGCCTACTGGTGTGCCAGAACCATCGGGGGTCAAGAATTTGGAATCCGAAAGCGTGCTCATCCATTGGCTGCTGTAAAACTTGCCGACGTACTGAAGCGGCATGAGCTTGCCCTTACTCTGATTCATGTACATCTGCAAACCGAGACCGATCTGTCTCAGGTTGGAAAGGCATTGCACCGCATTAGCGGATTGGCGAGCGCGGTTGAGCGCCGGCAATAGCATCGAGATCAGCAGCGCGATGATGCCGATGACCACGAGTAATTCTACAAGCGTGAACCCCGGCTTACGGGCCGTTGCAGGTTGACAGACGCGACTGACGATGTGCTTGGACATGGACGCTCCAATGTTTCAGACGTGAGAAGTGCGATCGCGGTTCGACGGTGCCGCGTTCATGTAGGAAACTTACACCGCCAAATTGGGCAAGCCACTCTATATCCGGTCTATCGTGCTCCGTTTTGCGTTCGCGGTTGGCGAGGGTAAGCTTTGCATGTGGATCAAACCGTTGATACGAGGGCTTCGGACATAACCCGCGTGCCCGAACTTCCGGCCGTTGTACCGCTGCGCAAGCGACCGATCCGGGTTGGGGTCATCGTTGACCCGGTCTACGCACACGGGCGCGGCATCCTCCGGGGGATCATGTCTTACGGTTTGGGCTGCGGTTGGGATTTCCAGAAGCCAAGTGGTTGGTTTTTCGAGGCCGTCCCCGACATGCGGAACTGGAAGGTCGACGGGCTGATCGCGTCAATTCATGATGAAGCGATGGCCGACTTCGTGGGGCAGATGGGCGTGCCGACCGTCAACATTTCCAGCTCACACACGTATGGGAATTGGCCGTCTGCGGTCTGCGATAATGTGATGATCGGGCGGATAGCTGCGATGCACTACCTCGACCGTGGCATTCGGTCACTGGCATACGTGGGGCTCGATCGGGCACGCTGGTCGGTCGAGCGTCTGGCAGGCTTTACCGCCGTTGCGATCGACCACGGCATCACACCGCGCATCTGCCCGTACGACCCCTATCTCACGACCGACCGTAGTGAACCGGCGACCGTCACGCCGATCGGGCAATGGCTCGCCGATCTGCCGCGGTCGACCGGTGTCTTGGCGGGCAACGACTCGATCGGTGAGATGGTCCTGTCCGACGCGCGCCTCGCCGGGCTGCACGTTCCGGAGGACTTGGCCGTGCTCGGCGTTGACAACGACGACATGACCGTGCTGATGACGAGCCCCCCGTTGTCCAGCATCGAGAGCAACGCGAGCCTCGTTGGCCAGGAAGCAGCCCGGGTGCTGGCGAGCCTTATGGCGGGCAACCCCGCGCCGACCGAGCCGGTGCGCGTCCCCCCACTGGGCGTGGTGGCGCGGGCGTCGACAGATGTACTGGCGCTGAGCGACGCCGACGTGACCACCGCCGTCCGCTTCATCCGTGAGAACGCCGCCGCCGAGATCAGTGTCAACGACGTGCTGGCCGAGGTGCCGCTGTCGCGCAGACCGTTGGAGAAGCGTTTCCGCAGGGTGCTGGGTCGGTCGATCCTCGGTGAGATTCACCGCGTCCACGTCGAGCGCGCCGCCCAACTGCTGGTAGCGACCGACCTGTCGATGCCCGCCGTCGCGCGCGCCAGCGGGTTCGCGACTTACACCCGCCTGGGCATCGTCTTCCGCAAACTCAACGGCTGTTCCCCGTCCGACTACCGCCTGAAATATCGTCCCAGCCGGTTGAAAGAGGTTTAACGATCGCTGCACGACATCGCCCGACTCGGCTCGCGCCGCGTTCACTCGGCGGCGCGGTGAGAGCTTTGATTGGCCCGTGGCATGGTAGAGTCCGCAGATGAACAAATTCTTTGACGAGCTTGGGCGCATCATTCTGGAGCGTTGGAAGAAGGATAATTTTTCGTTGGTGAAGTTCCCGGAACTTGCCCGTGCAGCACTCGATGAGCGCAACCCGGCTGAGAAGGTGAAGCTTGCGTCGCTGATGCGAAATTTTCTGCTGGCTGACGATCAGCCCTTTCAAACCGACTCGGATTTTGGTGAACCGGAGATCGTGGTCTACAGCCACCCGCGGTTCTACATTCAACTGCTGTTCTGGCTTGACGGGACGACGGCCATTCACCAGCACGAGTTCTCCGGTGCATTTCACGTCATGCATGGGTCGAGCATTCACGCGCATTATGACTTCGAGAAGGCGCAATCGATCACGCCGTACCTGCGCGTTGGCAACGTTCGATTGAAGGAGATCGAGTTGCTGGAAACAGGGCGCACCGTCGCGATCGCTTCGGGACAGCGCGCGATTCATTCACTGTTTCACCTGGATTCACCGTCGGTGACAGTGGTCGTTCGAACACAGCACGACCCTGGGACGGGCCCACAGTTCAACTACCTTCCGCCACACATCGCGTACGACCCGCACTTCAGTGACAAACTCACGATGCGGCGAAAGCAACTGCTCGATGTGCTGGAGCGAACGGGAGACGCCAGTTACGTCAAGTGGGTCAAAGACATGGTCGCCGACCTCGATTTCGAGCGTGGGTTTTCTATTTTGCATCACACCCGTGGATATTTACAGCAACTCGACGAGTGGGACCCGGTCCTTCAGATATTTGAAAAGAAGTATGGCCCGCTGGCCGTCGGCATCGCGGCGACGCTGAAGGAAGATGCCCGGCGTAACGTCATCCGAGGATTGCGAAGCACGATCCTCGACCCTGAACATCGATTCTTCCTGGCCTTGCTGATGAATGCGCCCACGCGCGACGATCTGCTGGCGCTGGTGGCGCAGCGGTTTCCCGAAGATAAACCGGCCGACATCGTTCTGCGCTGGGTCGAGGAACTGGCCGAGGTTTCAGACGAAGGCGTTTCAATCCTGGACGCGATATTCCCCGAGACGGTGAACGTCGAGTTCATAGCTCAACCGGAAGTTTTCCTGTCAGCGTTTGGGCACTTTATGCTGCGCGGCAAGAAACTTCCCGCGCCCATCCAACGGCTGACTGCAACGGACGTCCAGAACCTGCGGGCGACTTTCGCGGGATCGGCCTTCGGCGTGTTGATCGGCAATTAGTCCGAGCTTGTCCACGACCATCCATGCGGGCTCCAGCTTTTCCGTGAGCGCCTTTTCAATGGCTGACGGTGTTTGACACCCGTCCCGCATTGCCGATGATTCAACCCAGCGCACGGAAGCCACTAACCGAGGCCGTGCGTACCCAATTATGATTCGCACGAAGATCATCGCGACGATGGGACCGGCCTGTGGGTCGGTCGACGTTCTCCTCAAACTGTTCGAGGCTGGCGCGAACGTTTGCCGGCTTAATTTTTCCCACGGCACCCTCGACGAACACCTGCTGCAACTGCGACACATCCGCGAGGCGGCAGCGCGGTTTGACCAGCCTATCGCCGTCCTTGGTGACCTCTGTGGCCCGAAAATTCGCCTCGGAAAAATAGCGGATGTCGGTGGGACGGGTGGCTTGCCGGTGGAAGTCGGCGATACGCTCGTCATCCAGCGCGCCGAGATCGTCGGCAACATCATCGACGGCGAGAAGCGCGTCAGCAGCATCTTCAAGGGCTTTGTTGACGACGTACAGGTTGGAGATCGCATCCTGGTCGAAGACGGTCTGATTCGGTTCGTCTGCGTAGAAAAGCATCGCGACGAGGTTCATGCCAACTGCACCGTTGCTGGCGTGTTGAAGAACAACAAAGGCATCAACCTCCCCAACACGTTTGTGAACGCACCGAGCATCACAGACAAAGACTGGGAATGCGCCAACTGGGCCATCGAGAACGACCTCGATTACCTCGCGCTGTCGTTCGTTCGCAGCGCTGACGATCTCAATCACCTGCGCGACCACCTGACGAAGCAACACAGCGGGATGCACCTGATCGCGAAGATCGAAAAGTCGGAGGCGATCAAGCAGATCGACCAGATCATCGACGCGTCCGACGGCCTGATGGTGGCGCGCGGTGACCTCGGTGTTGAAATGGACGTTGCCGAGGTGCCGATTCTGCAGAAAGACCTTGTTCGTCGATGCCAGGCCGCCGGCAAACCGGTGATCGTCGCAACGCAGATGCTGCAAAGCATGGTCGACGCAGCGAGCCCGACGCGCGCCGAAGTGAGTGACGTCGCCAACGCGATTTTTGACGGCACAGACGCCGTCATGTTGTCCGGCGAGACGAGCGTCGGGAAGTTCCCGGTTGTCACGGTCCACACGATGTCGCACGTTGCCGACGTCACCGAGCGATACCTCACCCAGCAGGGCTCTGGCAAAGAGCCCGCGCTGAAGCTCAAGACGATGCAGACCCCCGCCGCCGTCGCGAAGGGGACGTGGGAGATCGTCAAAGCGCTGGAGATGAAGCTCGTCGTCATCTGGAGCCAAAGCGGCGCGACAGCTCGCATCTTCAGCAAGATGCGCTTCCCGGTGCCGATCATGGCACTGTCGAGCGATCACCGTGCGTTGCGTCGCATGGCGTTGCACTACGGGGTCGTTCCACAGGAAATGGCGCCACCGGACGATATCAAGCAGATGGTCGCCGACACCGATCAGGTCCTGCTGTCGCGCAAGTACGCGAAACTGGGTGACCGCATCGTCATCGTCGCCGGCGCGGCGATGGCCACGCCGGGGACGTTGAATGGCTTGTTCCTGCACACGGTCGGTGAACAGTTCACGACGAACCCGCACGACGAGTCGACTGTCGGCATCAAGCTGCCCGTTGACAGCGGTGTGTAGGCTTGGACCGCACTGTGATGAACGTACGACATCCTCTGGTCATTCTCGCTAGTCTGTTGTTTGGCGGATGTGCCACGCCCGGCGTGTCGAAGATCGACCCGATCACGGCCCCGCCTGAAGTGGCCACGACCGACTATTGGTTCGCGCAGCCCCCGAGCGTAACGGTCACGGCCGGCGACTATGACGTGCTCTACCGGGCCTGCGAAAACGTTTTGCGCGCGAGATACTTCCCGCTGGAACGCCGAGACTATCGCAATGGTGTGCTGACAACTCGACCGGTTGAAGGTGGCCAACTGCTCGAACTGTGGCGGCGCGATATTCCCGATGCTTACTCGGTCGCCGAAAGTAACCTGCAATCAGTCAGGCGGACCGTTCAGTTTAAGATCCAACCGACTGATGACGGTTTCCAGGCCCTGCCGAAGGTGGTCGTCGAACGGCAGGCGCTTCTTGAACGGCGCGTCACGCTCGGCATCCTGAATCGCAACGCGTTCAGTGGCGCATCGGTGTCGGGATACAACGACTACGACCCCAACGTCAGCTATTCACCGGTGTACTGGTACGCGACCCGGCGGGACGAAAATCTGGAAGCACAACTTGCTGCCGATCTCCGTGGGCGGTTGCGCCAATAACCCCTGCATCCATCACGCGATCCGCAGCGGGCGTGGGGGCGAATCGATCAATTCGAGCTTGGCCGCCAGAGTGTGAAACCGAATGATGGCCTCCAGTTGGCGTGGGCCGATATCATACGTCAGATACTCGGTCAGATAGCGTCGCGCGACATCCGCCGGCCAACCGGTAGGAAGCGCGTATGTCGCGACCAGGCGATCAACGTCGGCTAATCCCTGCTCTTTCGCTCGCTGAAGTCGCTGCGGCAGGTCGCCCAGGTCGACGCCAATCCGCGCTGTCCAGACGGCGAACACAAACGGCAGTCCGGTCAGCCGCTTCCACGCTTGGCCCAAGTCCAGTTGGTACGGATAGCCGACGGGCTCATCGCAAACCACTTTGTCGCCGATCAACAGCAATGTGGGTGGCGCGGTGGCCCGATCGAGCGCTGTAAGCTCAGGGCGTAAACCATACTGTTCCTTCAAGATCACCTGCGCCAGCGCGACCGACGTATGGCTTTCCACGTCGCAGGCCAGCGACTCGATCCGAGCAATAGGTACTCGACTGAAGATGCGCACCGTTAGCGTCGGACCATCGCAACCAATACCCCCTGCGGGCAAGACGACCAGCCCATCTAACCGCTGATAGTCGATGACAGGCAGCAGTGCCACGTCCGTTCGTCCTTCGCGCAAACCATCAATCAGTTTTGCCGGCACCGCCAGTGAGAGGTCGATCGCGGGGTCACGATCCAGCCCTGCAATGAGTGGTTTGGAATTGAAGTAAGCCACGCTTGCGACGCGCAGGCGTTCACTGCAGTAGTGAGCGGCAGCAGCTTGTTCGGTCGGGCTCTCGTTCATACGGAATCGTATACAAGGCAAGGGTTCATCATGTGACATGCGCTCACGTTTTGAAAGAAGCACGCGCCCGTATTTCCGTTCCATTTTCCCTGGAGGGTCGGATGGGCTATTGTGCATTGCATGTTCGGTCCCGTCATCTCAGCCGCCACGCGATGTCGCGTGATTGTTCAGCATTTTCTGTTGCGGCTTGGGTTTCGTGAAGATGCGTTCCTGCTGTTCGTAGCTGTCTTTGTCGGCATCGTCACCGCTGCGGCAGCGGTGGGTTTCCACGAGTTGATCACACTGTTGCGGAATTTGCTTTATCGCGATTTTGGCCCGAGCCTGTACGACCGCTGGATCGCTCTGCTGATCATCTGGCCGGCCATGGGTGGGCTGGCGGTCGGTGTGCTCAGCAGGCTGGTGTTTCGCGCGCGCGAGGGCCACGGTGTCATCGACGTGATCGAGTCGGTCGTCCGATCAAGCGGGTTCGTCAAACCGGGCAGCGCGATCGAAAAGATTCTTACCAGTGCGATCACCATCGGTACGGGTGGCAGCACCGGGGCCGAGGGGCCTATCGTGCAGATCGGTGCTGCGATTTCGTCTGCGTTCGGGTCGCTGTTTGCGATCACGCGTCAGCAGATGCCCGTCATCGTCGGTTGCGGCGCGGCGGCTGGAATCAGCGCGATCTTCAACGCGCCGATCGGTGGGTTGCTCTTTACGCTGGAAGTGATCCTTCGGGATTTTTCAATTCGTACGATCACGCCGGTCGTCGTGGCAAGCGTGGTCGCGAACGTGACGACGCAGGCCATCTACCGCAATGTGATTGATACCACCGGTCACGAGGCGCGCTTCGACTCAATCTTCAACGTCCCCCAATGGCTTCGCGAGTCGCACGCCGACGTCCTATGGCCGCAGTTGGGCACCTTTGCGCTGCTCGGGGCAACCTGTGGATTGCTCGCCGTGGCTTTGACCAAGAGCATGTTCTGGTCGGAAGCCTGGTTCGCACGCCGACGCTGGCCAAACTGGCTTAAGCCGGCGATTGGTGGCGCGATGCTGGGGGTGATCGGCATCGTTTACGTCCTTGCATTCCGCCCGTTGCTCGCGGGTGACGCTAAACCAATCCCGTTCGCCAATTACGCGGCCCCGGCGTTTTACAGTGATGGATACGGCGCAATTCAGGTGTTGCTTGGTCCCGAGTTTTACGCCAGCCGTACACCGTTCGTGATTGGGGGTCTGCTGTTCTTCTGGTTGATCGCCAAGATTGTCGGCACATGCGTCACCGTCTCCAGCGGTGGCAGTGGTGGTGTTATCGCGCCGGCGTTGTTCATCGGCGCAACGGGTGGTGGGTTGCTGGGTCTCGTGCTGCAAGGGCTCAACCTCTTTTCAACCGTTCGTCCGGAGCTCTACGCCCTGCTGGGCATGGCGAGCGTGCTGGCGGCGGTCGTGCATGCGCCGTTGGCTTCGATCCTGATCCTGATGGAGCTTACCGGTGACAGTTCGCTCGTGCTCCCTGCGATGTTGACCGCAGTGACGGCCACGAGTATTGCCCGGATGGTCCTCCCAGACTCGATCTACACTCACACCCTGCGCGAGCGCGGCGTGCCGATCGGCACTGGTACCGACCTGCTGCTGTTACGCCGTCTGAGCATCGAACAGGTCGACCTCAGTCCCGTTAATGCCGTCGCAGAGGGTGAAGCGATCGAACGCGTTCTCAGCGCCGTCGCCGAGGGTGCCGATGCCAACTTCGTTGCCGTCGACGCAGCCGGGAACTACGTTGGCATGCTCAGTGATGACGACCTGCGTATCGCGATGGTCGACCGTGACGCCGCCCCGTTGCTGCTCGTGCGCGATGTCATGCGAAGCGATCTGAAGCCGGTCAACACGACAGATGATCTGGTCACAGTCATGGACCGTTTTGCGACGACGAATGCGGAGTGGCTACCGGTAACCGTCGCGTCTAAACCCCTGAAGGTGGTCGGTACGATCAGCCGCAACTCGTTGATGACGCGCTACCGGCAAGCGATGAACGACGAAGGCTGAAGGACCGAACAGGCTACCAGCGAAAATCACTGGGCTTTGGATGGCCCCATTGCGCCGCCAGCGCGTCGGCGGCGCGTTCGGGATCTTCACCGGGAAATCGGCCCGAATTGCGCAGGTGTGCGTGGGCCAGCTCGTGGGCAATTACCCATCGGACAAACTCGGGTGGGCGATGGCGCAGCGTTCGCTTGAGCACAACCGACCGACTCGCCGACCGTGCCCGTGGAACACCTACGCGGACCATAAACGCGCGACCGGGCACCGGTTCATAATCACTCATGTGGAACGCGGGGTCGTCGGTCAGGTCTGACAGGACATCGTTCGGCAGCGACGTAAAGACAATCAGCACGTGCGTCCGCAACGCCGCGTCGAGCCCGAAGCCGTCCAACCATAGGTGAAGGTCCGCCATAGGCACACCGCACGATATGCCGCCGACGGGTGTTGGATCAAGCGCAATCCGCGGAACGGTCGCCAACCTCTCGCCACTTCGCCACACCGCCTGTAGAGTTGCTCGACCATGAAGACCCAATCGCTCGGAAATTCGTCCCTCATTTCGTCGCGTCTTTCCTACGGGAACATGCGGACAGTCGGCACGTGGAACCCCGCCGAGGTCACCGATGACAAGATGGCGATCGCCGTTCAGAGCCATATCACGGCGTACGAAGCCGGCTACACGCTCTTCGACACTGCCGACATCTATTGCCGTGGCATGTGCGAAGTGGCGCTCGGCAAGACGCTCAAACAGGTGCGCGGGATGCGCGACCAAATCCTGATCGCGACCAAGTGCGGTATTCGTTTCAAGGGTGATCCCACACCCGAATCACCCCACCGTTACGACTTCTCCGCCGAGCACATCCTGTGGTCGGTGGACAACTCACTGAAGAACCTTGGCGTCGAGACGATCGATCTCTACCAGCTTCATCGTCCTGATCTGCTGATGAATCCTCCCGAGATAGCGCAGGCGTTCGTGAAGTTAAAGAAGGCCGGCAAGGTTCGTGAGTTCGGTGTCAGCAATTTCATGCCGAGCTTTGTGTCGGCGCTGGCAGCTCATCTGCCGGCGGACATCGCGCTGCTCGTCAATCAGGTTGAAATTCACCTCGGTCGACTCGACCCGTTTACCGACGGCACGCTCGACCAGTGTATCGAGCGAAACATGACCCCGCTTAGCTGGAGCCCGCTGGGGGGTGGCTGGCTGGGTGAAGGCAAGGCGTTGAAGCAAGACGCGCCCGACCGCGACAAGCGGCAATCTTTGCTCGACGTCCTCGACACCACGGCGAAAGAGCACGGTGTGTCGCGGACGGTGATCTCGCTGGCGTGGCTTCTCAAGCACCCAAGCCGGATCATCCCCATCGTGGGTTCCAACAACCCTTCAAACATCAAGGACGCCGCCAAAGCCGACGACGTCGACCTGACGCGCGATCAATGGTATCGGATCCTGCTGGCGGCCCGTGGGAAAGCGCTCCCGTAAGCGCTGTCTGGCTCCTGTCCCTTGTACTCGTGGGAGAGGCTGGGTAAGGGCGTTTCCGAGTCGCGAACGGCTCTGCGTCCGCAAAAGAGATTCCTCAACACTTACACGTTCTTCGTCATCACGAAAGCTCCAACCGTATACCGGCCGGTTGAGTTGAGAAGCATCGTATAGCGGCCGTTAATGTAATTGCCGTTGACGCTGAGGGCGCCGTTGAAGCTGACGACGGCGGTGTCGGTCTTGATCAGCATCTTCACCTCGTTCAACCGGCTCATCTGAACGGTCGTCAACGCGGCGCTGTTGCCGATCATCGCCGACAAGTTGAACGTGCCGGTGAACGCCTGCTTCATGATGTTCTTGTTGCCCGGGTGGCGGATGTTGAAGTTGACCGAGAAGTACGAGTCGGCCAGCGCCTGACCCGCGCGGAAAGCCCCGGACCATTCGCCGATCAAATCCTGTGTCTTGAACAGGGGCGCGTTGTTCGGTCCTTTCGACGCTTTGACTGCGGGCGTCTTCGGCACGACACCACCCACATTGCGGATCTCGACGATCAAGTCGTTGAACCCACCGTATGAAGCGACCGGAACGACCGTGGTTGGCACTGGCCCGAACTCCGGCGCCGCGAACATCTGGCGCGACTCAAGGCTCTCAACAGTCGCCCGCCGAGGCGCCGCTGATGTCTGGCGCAACTTCCGGTTCCGTGTATTGAAGGCCAATGCGAACATGGTCAACGCTCCAATCCCTTCCACTCTCGTGCCGGCAGGCATCCCCATGCGACGGACGCAACTCAATCGCATGGTGCCGCTTTGATCTACAATTGAAAACGGCAGAACGGCAAGTCAAAGTAAGCAGAATTCGACTGATTTCCGCTATGGGACGTGCGCAAACTCACGAATAACCGCGTCGGACTAAGGCGCGGGTGCCGTGGTCGGCGCAGTCGTCGCGGGCAGTGTGGATGGCGCAGTCGTTACAGACTGCGTGGTCGGCAAGGTCGTGGGGATCGGGGCTTCGGCTGGGGCGTTCTCGAAGGACTGCACGATGATCACCAAGTCGACCGGTGAATCGTCCAGAGCGTTGGTCGTAGTTGGGGTCGGTCGTGTGGTCGCGCCCTCAGTGGGCAGTGTGGACGGTAACGTCGTCGCGAAAAAGTTCAGCGTGGTCGGGCCGCTCGTGGGCAACGTGGTTGGCATGGCGTTTTGCGGCTCGGCGCGGGCCACGCGGACCGTCGGGGTGTTGATAAGACTCGAATCGCGATACCGACTGCCAACACTGCGCGACAGTTCGTCCGTCGTCAGCCCCGCGGCCCGCACGGGTTCGACCATTGGCATCGTCACGTTGCCATCGGCGCCTACGGTTGTCACGTTGCGCTTCTCGACGCCTGCTCCGACCAACTCGTCGACGGTAATCTCGATCGTGTCCCCAGGCCGAATGGTATCTTCCAACTTTGTGGCCTGCGGTTCGATCATCCGCAATTCCTGCTGGGCATTCCTGGACACAGCCGACTGCAACGACGCAACCTGACCGCGCGTCATGTTGCGGGCGAGCAGTTGCTGGGAGACGATCTTCTTGCCCTGCATGAGCCGCAACTCTTCGTTCAACGCGTCGTTCTGGCGTGGCGCCATCGATGCGCCATCCTGCGACGCCTGCTGAGTCGCTTGCTTCATCATCTGCTGCGACTGCTGTTGATATTGATACTGATCCTTGGCGTCACCGGACGACTTGGCAATCTCACTGGCCTTGGCCTTTGATTCGTTTTCACTGCGCGCCTGAACCTTCCCACCTTCGTAGCCAGTCAGCGACGACGGAACCATGTTCTCGTATTGGATGCGGTTGTCGGTGAGGAAATTCGCGACTTCACTGTTCGCTAGCGCAACGTCCGTTGCGTCAACGATCATGTACACCGCGTTGCTCGGCACAGCGCTGGCTGCCAGAGCGCGAGTGGCGTCGGGTCCGCTGGGCCCTTCGGTAACGCCCGCGATCGCTGCCGGCGCCGGTGATGTCGTCGCGAGCGCGTCGGCAACGCCTGAGCGACTTTGCGCGCCCATCGCGACCTCGTCAGGTTTAGCTGCGTCCACGCTCGCGATGGGTTCACTCGCGACACCGTCACCACCCGCCACTGGCGGGCCCGCTCCGGGTTCCAATACGCCCGGCAGCGCTGGAGACAACGCGCCCGGTGTAGCGGCGATCGCGACGGCGCCGGGCGTTACGGGCGCAGTGGTCGACGGGGCAACCATTACCGTGGTATCCGCATCGGCATCCGTACGTTCACCCGGGAGTGTGATCGTCGCAAACGTGGTCGTCGGTCGACTGGCCGGCAACGTCCCGGTAGCGCCCAGTGCGCCTGATTCCGTATCGTTCTTCGTCACGGCCAGTCGGTCCGCGCCGCTGTGGAGCGCTACGTAAACAACGGTCGCCAATCCCGCTGCCAGCAGCAGCACCGCCGCCACCGAGATAATCTGTGGCCAACGGCTCGTGTGGATCTGCAGCGCCTTCTCTTCCTCAGCGATCCCATCGAGCAGCGAAGACCGCTCGAGCTGACCTTGCAACGTCTCGACCAACTCCGACGGCGCCTTGGACCGCGGCAAATCTCGCACGAAGTCGCGCGTGCGCTTGAGTTCATCGATCAACTTCCGATGTGACGGGTTGGCCGCTAGATGCTGCTCGATCTCGGCGCGACCGGCTACATCCAGGTCGCCTTCGATGTAAGCGCTGAGCTTGGCTTCGATGTTTTCCTGAGAGTCAGACATAACGTATCATGGAACTCAGAATGCGGAATTCGGATTGAGATGAATGTCTCATTCCGCACGCCTCACTCCACATTTGGTACTTCACTTAAAATATCCCTTTAACTCATCCCGCAGCGCCAGGCGCGCCCGGAACAAGCGACTCTTGAGCGTTCCCAGTGGCAGGCCAAGGACATCGGCCATCTGCTGGTAATCGAAACCTTCTATATCGCGCATGACCAGAACCGCGCGATACTCCGCATCTAAACGACCGAGCGCCGCCAGCACGTGCTGGTCGCGCTCACGGTTTTCGACCTGCTGGCCCGGTGTCGGTGAAGCGCCCCGACCAAATCGATCGGCGAGCCCGGCCGCCTGGTCCTGGGGGTGTCGACCGTTGGCGCTCGGGGGCGCGTCCAATGAAAACACGCGCCGGCGTTGCACTTTTCGCAACTGACTGATCGCCAGGTTCGCCGCAATGCGGAACAACCACGTGTACGGCGCCGCGTCACCACGGAAACTGTCGAGCTTGGCAAACCCGCGCGTAAACGATTCCTGCGTCAGCTCACGAGCCTCTTCCACATCCCCGACCAACCGCAGGACCGCGTTGTACAGCCGATCCTGATACTTCAGGACAATCTGTCCATACGCACCCCGATCCCCGAGCTGCGCTTTCTTCAGCAGATCGGCGTCCTGTCGAACCAACGGATCGACGAACGGCGGTGACGGTTGTGTGTCCTTCAGGCTCGCCATGACTTTAGACGCAAAACGACGATGGAAGTTCCCAAGGGTGAACGACGGATCGTCAATATCCCATCGACGCGCGGACACGTCAACGCCGATGCGACCCCCTGCAGCCATCCGTTCCTGCGCGGCGGGATGGGCAAACAAAAACTCCGCTCGTCGGGACATTCCGGGGCATGGTGGGACATCCGTAACGAACGACTCGATGCAGGAAGATGCTCGACTCGAGCGTTCTTAGTTTTCGTCTAGCGTCAGAGTGGCCCCAATATGATCCCGAGGGAAGCGGTAGCGACCCGAGGGATCTCGACCTGACAAAAACCGCTCGGCCAATCGAGATCCCTCAAGTCGCTTCCACTGGCTTCGGGATGACACGCTACAGGAATTTCGGAACGCCATCGCGCACGCGGCGGTTTGGGTAAAGGGAAGTGACGTTTTTTGCACCATTCTGCACCGTTTTGCACCATCGAACGGTGTGATCGGTGTTTAATAGACCTCATCACGTGCCTTCTCCTTTCGACGTGTGTCGGAACAGAACGCGCGCCTGCATCTTGTACTAACTTGGTGCGCGCAACGTGCACGCACGACACACCGTCGCCCGCGGTAGTGTGATGGGACAACGGGTTACAAACTCGATTGAATCGAGATCGCGCCGGTGGCGCAGTCGCGGATCGTGTATGTGGCGCGCACTTGGCAAGTTGTGCGCGTTCGTACCAACTTCACGGATACGGCGTCTTGCGAGGCTCGTCACCTGGCATCTGCAAGGCACCGACGAGGTCGGTCAGACGATCGACCCCTTGTTTGACAAGGTAGTCGTTCAGCCCGTCGCAGATCTTGTTGGGCGTTGAAGGGTCGACGAACAGCGCGGTGCCGATGCTGATGCCGGTCGCGCCGGCGAGTGTGAATTCGACGGCGTCCTGCCAGGTCTGCACACCCCCCATACCGATGATCGGTGTGCCAGTATGCCGGGTAACGTTGCGATAGACCCGACTGACCAGGTGCAGCGCGATCGGCTTGATCGCCGGTCCACTCAAGCCACCCGTCACGTTTGCGAGACGCGGGCGCTTCTTGTAGATGTCGATCGCCATCGCGGTGAACGTGTTCACGAGAGAAAGCACGTCCGCGCCACCGTCAATCGCGGCTCTGGCGGTAACAGTGATGTCCTCCACGTTGGGTGACAGTTTCACGATCAGCGGCTTGTTCGGCAGCGCCTTCTTCACCTCGGTCGTCAGTTCTTTCAGACGACCGGGATGCGTGCCGAACGTCAACCCATCTTTCACGTTGGGGCACGAAACGTTCAACTCAACGCCCGCCAGGCAATCGATGCCGTTCATCGCTGCGACCGTCTCGGTGTAGTCGTCAAAACTATGCCCAGCGACGTTCACGATGACCGGGCACGGCATCTTCCGCAACTGCGGCACCTTCTCGTCGATGAACCGCTTGAGCCCGACATTGGCCAAACCAATCGCATTGAGCATGCCAGCCCGCGTCTCGACAATGCGCGTCGGCTCGTTGCCCTTGCGCTCCTCGCGCGTGATCGATTTGGTGACAAAAGCGCCGAGGCGAGACAAATCCATAAAGTCGGCATACTCGAACGCGTACCCGCACGTCCCTGAGCAGGTCATCGTAGGGTTAGAAAGCTTCAATCCCGCAAGGTTGATGGAAAGGTCTGGCACGAGAGATGTTGTACAGAAAGGACGACTGAAGTTCGAGGACGAGGAAATCAGATTACGTCGATCACGTCCGTTCGAAGGCTCGGGTTTAGCGCGAGGAAGTGAAACGCGCTAATCCCCATTCATGGGTCCGGCCCGGTACTGGGTCAGGTCGTCAAGGGAGCATTGGATATACGCCCGTAACTGACGTTCAAGTCTCTTTTCCAACACTGGGTCATCCAACGGCGCGATGGAAGGACGGGGTCCCACATCATACGTCAGCAATGTCGGCTTACCGGTTGCGGCGCCGAGGACGAGGAGTTTGTCGTCCTGCGCGATCGCGACGGCGCGGCCGCCTCCTGACATTTTGAACACAGCGAAGTTCGCATCCGGAAAAGAGTCGTTGAACAGGCTGCGACCCCACGAAACGTGTGGCGTGTCCTTCAGGCCCAGTAGTCCCAGGACGCTGGGGATGATGTTCATGTTCGTCGCCACGCGATGGTCGACGCGCGGCGGGATCAAGCCTGGCGCGTAAAACAAGGCCGGCACGTGGTGATAGAGAAGATGCACTTCCGTCAGCACTGGTGGTACATGGAAGCCGTGGTCGCCCAGGAAGACGAACAGTGTGTTCTTGAAGTAATCAAGCTTCTTGGCGTCCTCGACAAACTTGCCGACGGCGTAGTCGGCGTACTCCATGGCGGTCATGCGGCCATTGAACTCACCCTGGTCGGTGATTGGTGTCGCTCCCGGCACCGGTGGCACCTGGAACGGCGCATGGTTCGACAGGGTCAACAGGGCCGCCATGAAGGGACCCTTCTTGTTGGCGGCCTCAAACTCGCGATTGGCCCGGTCGAACATATCACCATCGGACACACCCCAGACTTCGTCGACGTACTTGGCGTCGGCCTCCATCTGCTCGCGGCCGATGAAAGTCTCGATGCCCTGCTTGCGGAAGAAGCCGCGCATGTTGTCCCACGCGAAATTCCCGTTGTAGAGGAACATCGTCTGGTACCCCATTTCCTCGAAGATCTCACTGGCCGAGAGGAAGTGCTGGTTGGAGATGTTGGCTTCCATCAGCGTTTCATAGCCAGGGATGTTGGGGAACCCGAGATGGGTCGTAAAGATACCCTGATGCGTGTGCGAGCCGGCCGACAGGAAGCGATCGAACAGAACGCCCTCTTTGGCAATCGCGTCAAACCGGGGCGTAAACGACCGCGCGGCGCCGAGCGACCCGGAGAACCGCCCGGAAAAACTCTCCATCAGCACGATGACGACGTTCATCGGTCGGCCACCAACCCGTGGCAGCACCAGGCTCGACCCGACATCGCCTTTGCGATAAACCGTGCGGTCGTGTGGATCGAGAACCTTCTCGGTGGGCGCGACGACCATTTGGCGCACGATGGAACGCGCCTCGTCCATGCGGAGCTTGCCCGCCCAGCGCGATGACTTCACGCTGCGCGTGTTCATGTCCTGCAGGGTGTCACCCAGGCAGAAGATGCCGTTGAGGCTCATCTGGTTGGCAAACTCGTTGTTTCCACGAAACGCGTCGCCCCAGCGCAACGGTTCATTCTGAAAGCCTCCACGGCTACCGAAACCGAGGATCAGGACGACGAGTGTCGCGCCGATGATCTCCGTGCGCCACGCGATCGGCGCGCCAGGCGGTTGAACCGGATATGCCCAGCGGAGCGCTAGCCGTAAACCGAAGTAGACGAGGACACCGAGTAGCAGGCCCCCCAGGACGTATCGTACGACCGGATAGTTGTACCAGACCATTCCACCGACCGTCACCGGATGCCGCAGGTAGCGAAACGCAAGCTCGTTGAACCGCGATTGAAATTCATGAAAGAACTCGTACTCACACAACAGCGTGAACCCGAGGCTGGAGATGATCACCGTCCACGTCCAGAGGAACCATCGCCGAATGCGGAACGATCGCCAGGGTGCTATCCAGGGAAGATAACAGCAGATCATCGCGACGATATCGATGTAGCATGCAATAGCAAAGTCAAAACGCAGACCGATCAGGAACGCCCACAGCAGGTCGTGCCATGGAACGTCCGGCGACCAATTGCGTAAGACCAACCCAACACGGGTGAACATAAAAAGGACGACCAGCAACAACTGAAACATCAGCAGAAAGCGAAGGTTGGCCGACACGTTACGCGTCAGCCAATGGCGATTGGGAGTGGAAGACGATTCTGCGGGGGTCGGCAACGGGTTGATTGCGGTGGTCAATTCGATCCTTCAAGGCTTGAAACGGTCCCATCAATCGATATGGGCACCGCTGCGGAAACACGCAGCTACCGCCAATCCGTGGTTGCATTCATACTACGGATTTTCAGCTGACCGTGTGCGGATGACAGGGAATTCATCACCAGATCAGATCCGCGCCGGTGAAGACCGGACCGTCGGTGCACGCGAGCTTATATCGCCACGCGTTATCAGGGCCGGCTTTGACTTTGATCACACAACTCTGACACGTCCCCATACCGCACGCCATCGCGCGTTCGACCGCGATCTGGACCGTCAGCCCGCGCGCGGCAGCGATGTCGGCGACACGGCGCATCATCGGTTCCGGACCGCACGTGTAGATCGTCGGCGCCGGTGATTGACCGGGCGTGTATTGATGATCGAGGTAATGTTCGAGCGCCTGGGTGACATACCCGCGAAAGCCGATAGAGCCATCGTCGGTACTGATGACGGACGGCACGCCGTACCGGGCAAATTCACCGGTCACGATCTGGCCTGATAGTTGGGGTTGATTGGTTGCCACCCCGTCACTGATAACCGTTAACGCCAGCAAGTCGCGCGTCAACGCCCCACAGAACGCGATTGCGGGACGTCCGATCAGTTGGGACGCCAAGTACATCATGGGTGGAATGCCCACACCACCGCCGACGAGCAATGCCGTTCCACCGTCGGTTGGCAGTGTGAACGCATTGCCAAGGGGACCGATCAGATTGACCCCATCCCCGACCGCCAGTCGGCTTAACCAATCGGTACCCGCGCCGACGACGCGATGAATCAGTTCCAGTTCCACCCCACTAGCGGCGTCTCGTCGTCCCGCCAACGAAAACGGGCGTCGTAAGACTGCGGTTTGGCCGACGAGCTCGTCGCCCGTTAAACGCGGTGGTTGAGCTTCGTCCCATTCAACCTCCACGTCGATCGCCTCGGCATCGGTGCAGGCCACCTGCACGAACTGCCCCGGCTGGGTCGGTGGAAAGTGGGGAATGCCCAGTACCAGTCGATAGTGCTCCCGACACAAATTGATATTGGCGACCACGGTCGACTCAAATTGGCCACGGGCGGGTAGCGATGCGGGAGACTGACTCATGGAGTCGAATATTACGCGCGGTCGGTAAAATTTACAGAGCGAATGGCGAAAACAACGTTGAGTGGAGCCGAAGGAAGCAACTGGCAATCACTATGAAAACGAAGCGCAAAAAAAGACTTCCGGAGGGGTGGCTCCTATCCACCTCCGGAAGTGCGCCACGGCTAGGAAGCCGCTTGAATCGCGATGTTTCGCGTCGAACTCGTTCATCCGACGCGTGGAACTATACCGGTCGTGCTGCTTAAATGTCAACGAAACAATCCTGCAGAACTGAAATTCCAATTCGACCATAAGTCATTGCAAAATATAGACTTAATTATTTACCAAATTGGCGCAGAATTCGCTACTGGAGCATCGGAATGTCATGAAGGTCCGAGGGCTTGTCTTTTCACACTGAACGGCTAAACTTGCCCATCCAAAATCGGGCGTTTAGCTCAGTTGGCTAGAGCGCAGGTATCACACACCTGAGGTCACAGGTTCGAGCCCTGTATCGCCCACTTGATCAATATGCAAGTATCGGGATGAACTGGAATCGCTCGGTAAATCCGGGCGATTCTTATTTGTGGCGTTGGTCGGTTTCTCGCCTGTTCCAGCAGTTACCGCCGCAGACTGCGCCGGATTCTGCGCCGCCTGTTCGAAGTGCAGGTCGGTCACTTGCAGGTAGTGTTCTTGGGCGACAGCACGGCTGTTCCCCAACCACGCGCACACCACGTGAATCGGGTACTTCTCGGCCAGCTCGGTCTGGCGGGTCGCCCGCAGGTTGTGAAACAGCTTTGGCCACGCCTGCAAGCCCGCCCGCTTGATGATCCGCTCAAACTGGGTCCGCAGATTCACTCCCGCCCCACGGTAGCGGGTGATGACATGTTCGCCGCCCGGATCCGCCTCTTCAAAAGCATCCATTAGCGGCGTTCGCAGTTCCGGGAACATCGGCAGCCAGCGCTCGGCCTTGCCTTCGTGGTGTTCTGTTTTTGGCGAATGCACGAGTATGCGTCCACGTTCCCAATCCACGTCCGACCACTTCAACGCCAGGTGTTCAGACGGGCATCGCAGCCCGCCATAGCGGCTCAGGGCGAACAGCAGCCGCCATTGGGCATCCGGACAGCTTTGCAGCACCTTCGCCGCGTCATCGCTGGTTAAGAAGTATTCTCGCCCCTTGTTGCCTCTCACACGGGCTTTCAGGTCGGCGAAGGGGTTTGTGTCAATCAGCTTGCGACGATGCGCCGCACGGAAGAATTGCTTGGCAATGCCGCTCCGCCGACCGATCGTTGCCTCCGCCAGCTTTTGATCACCCAATGACGCACGCCACCGATCCGCGTCGCCGCTGGTGATGGAACGAAGCGGAAGCTTTGCGCCAAAAAACTCGATCAGGCATCGGCGGGTATGACCAAACACCACCAGCGTTGCGGGCTTCGCGTCGGTGCGCTCGGCAATGAATTGATCGACAAACTCGCCCAAAGCAACACATTCGCGCTTCTGGACCAGCCCCGACGCCGCCAATCGGGCGTGAATCTTAGCATCCAGCCCGGCCAGCCAGCGCGACGTTTCATCATCCATGCTGCCGGTGATGCAGGCGCTCACCAGCGTTTCCACCCGCACTCGAAACGTCTGCGCCTGCTTCGCGCTGCACTTGCCCAGCCGGATCGGGCGTC
>Ga0163144_10008826_pt1 | contig 21747 bp, 24 predicted proteins | sample OliLak19BULKMAT1_FD_123175 | JGI IMG/M metagenome (GOLD analysis project Ga0163144, IMG submission 123175) | Freshwater microbial mat bacterial communities from Lake Vanda, McMurdo Dry Valleys, Antarctica - Oligotrophic Lake LV.19.BULKMAT1 | ecosystem: Environmental > Aquatic > Freshwater >... | reverse complement strand
CTTTTCAACTCGAGAACACCCGCTTGGCCAGCTGCCCACCCCTGGCTTCCCCGACTCAAACGACTACCAATCGCACAATGGGCATTCCAGGCCGACACAGCACTATCTGGCCGGGAATTGCTGCTTCCAGGATAGACCTGTCCGTTGCGGAACGGTTGGCCTGGTCGTACATCATCTCGATTCATTCGAGATCTCTATGCCGAAGCACCCTGTTATTCAGGTGCTCCGGCATCCGCTTTTTAAGGGATCTCGATATGCTGCCTACTCGCGATACAGAACTGTTGGCCTCCGTTGCGCGGTACTACACGCTCACGCGCAAGCAGATCAACTTGCTCCATTTCCCTTCCGACGTCGACGGGAGAATTGCCCGGAAGCGTCTCCGTTTACTTCACGAAGCGAAGCTGATCAACAAGACAAACATGCACGTCGTGAACCCGTCGATGGGAGCTCCGGCGCCGGTGTATTTCCCTTCTGCGGAAGGCTGCGCCTTTCTTGCCCAGGAACTCAACGACGACACGTACAAGGAAGCATGCACGCTCACGCCGAACTGGATGTACCTCTATCACTGGGTCGAAGTCGCCGAAACCCGAATCCGCCTGGATCGAGCCGTACAGAAGTATCCTGGCGTGTCCCTGCCAGGGTGGATGGCGGAATGGTCCCTTGCGGATGCGAACGAGAAGGAACCGGAGAAACGATACCGCCTCTACACGCGCCTGGGACCGAAGCTCGTCTGCTGTCCGGATGCCGCGTTCCTGTTGGAGAAGGACGGCTTTCGCAAAGTGCACTACTTGGAAGAGGACCGCGACACGACGAAGAATGCGGATCGCATTGTTGCGCAAAAATACCACGGGTACGCGGGCCTGCATGAGCAGCGGTTACATCTGAATCGCCACTTCGGGCTCGCGAACGTCGAAAAATTCACGGTGCTCTTCGTGGCGCCGTCCGTCAACCGCAGGGAGTCGCTTCGAAAGGCGTTCGCCTCGAAGGACTGCGCGTGGATGTACAAGTTCGCCGCGAAGCCCGAACTGAACTCCGACACGTTCCTCCGGGCGCCAGTGTGGTATCCGTGCACCGGGGAGCCAATGCCCTTGGTTAAAGAACAGGATGACCCCGCTCCTCTTGATTTGAGGAGGAACTGAACCATGGGTCCGCAGAGGGGTCCGGAAGTGGTCCGGAATGGGTCCGGCACGACCAAACGATGTTTTTTCAGTGATCGCTGCATCCCGGCTGATTGCTTGCCTTTGGGGTGCCAGGCCTTCCGAAGCTGCGGCTTCTCCAGCCCTGGCACCCCAAAGTTGATGTTGGCCAGATCGTATTCGTTTGCTCCTCAGGAGAGATGGACGAGTGCGTTTTTGGACCGATCCATCCGGGTCGGTTTCTATATCCTTCCGCTTCACCGTATGAACACCACGAAGCGAAGGCAGTGGCACAAGCCGGAGAGGCTGGACACCCAGCTCTTCGACTTCACCGTCTTCTGCCTGTTCATCATCCTCGGAGGTATTTACTTCGCAGGGTGATTTCTATTTCTTCCGCCATTTTGTTTATGGATGAACAGAAACAGACGGACGATTGCCTCTTGGCGTCGTTCAAAGGCAATCTCCGCATCCGCGTTCACGAAGTTACGAAGCACGACGGCTCGCCGACCTACGTCGTCGAAATCGCCGCGTGGAACTCGTGGGCCGGACAAGGCAAGATTCTCCTTCTCCAAGGTGGTCTGGATCTCGGAACTGCCCATGAACTCTTCACTGCATTCACGACACAGTTCCGTGGATACGACTGGATTAAAAATGAGTTAGAGATGGAGACATAGTAGGATGCTCTGAGGCGCTGCTCCTGACGGCGCCTCAGCCTCGATCCGAAAGGATCATCTCTCGCGAACGTTTTTCGACGTTCGCGAAACCTTGTTCTCAAGCAGTCAATCGGGTCGTTCGCGACATCAGGGTGTTCGTTCGGCCCGGTTGAATTAGCACCATCTGGTGCATTTTTTCCTATCGCTTTTATGACGAAAGCCACGAAGAACAAGGACGTTGCCGGCAAGACGCCGGTAGAAACCGCTCCTCAAGACGAGAAGCGCCGCCCGCTGAAGAGTTACCGTCAAGGTGACGTTTCAGCGAGCGTTTGGGCCAGGGACTATGCAGTCCGTGGCGAGACCCGGAGGTTTTACTCGATCACGTTCGAGCGATCGTATCGTGACGCGGCCGGGAAGTACCGCTACACGCGGTCTTTCAGTCCGGATGACCTCGGTTCTCTGATGTCGCTGTGCCAGCAGGCCGGTGACCACATCGCGTCGTTCCAGTATCCCGAACCAGAGGATCGGAACGCGTGACCATGCGGGCGTGCCCTGACACGCCCACCTTTTTCCGACGGCCCAAGCAGTTTCTGCGACGGTTGCGGAAAAGAACCCCTTCTCTCCGCGTGCTGCCACATTCTCCGGCAGTTCGCACTCCCTTGACCAACGATGCTCCCGTGGAGGCGTGCGATTATGCGCGGCCGTTGTCGCGTCCAGAGTTGCCGCGGCTCTCTACTCTGGACGCTTGCGCTGCGGCCGCGCGGCGAAGCCAACGCCTCCACAGGAGGACTTTTTACTCATTCTCATTTTTGTTCCATACGTATGTACGCTCCATTACCGGCCATCGCTCTTCTGCCAAGAGCGCCAAGAAACGCGAGCCCCGTTCCCTGGCTCACGAGCCTTTATCACAAGGCGTTTCGCGGCGATTACGGGGACGCTCGGTATCCGGGCAATTGTGGCGGCGAACTCATCAAGGACCTGCTGCGGTACTTCAAACCGAAGCGCGTCCTCGACCCGATGACCGGCTCCGGGACCTGCGCTGACGTGTGCCGCGAACTCGGCATCGAGTGCGTGAGCTTCGATGTTCGCGACGGCAAGGATGCCTGCGATCCGGAAACATTCGAGAACCTGGGGACATTCGATTTCATCTGGGCCCATCCGCCGTACTGGCGGCAAAAAGTGTACGGCTCGGATCCTCGCAATCTCTCGGCGGCACCGACGCTGTCCGCGTTCCTGACGAGCTATGCGACGTTCATCATCTGCTGCCGCGGCATTCTGCGCCCCGAAGGAAAGCTGGCAATCCTGATGGGCGATTACAGCGATCGTGAAGCCGGCTTCGTTCCGCTGACCTACGAAACCAAACGCATCGCCCTCGAACACGCGGGTCTCAAGCAGCATTGCACGGACATCATCCGCTTCAGCCACGGCGCGAGCAGCGCCACGAAGACGTACAAGAGCAGCTTCATTCCGGGACTGCACGACGTGTGCATGATCTTCGAGAAGGCGAACTGAACCTTTATCTCATTACCCTCTTTCATCATGTGCAACGACACGAAAGAATGTCCGCTCGGCCGGCTGATCAGCCGCGAATGGGACGCGATGCTGGGCCGGGGAGGAATCACCGAGGAAGCCGGCGAGGAAGAGGTGCTGGGCCTACTGATCTCGCACCACTTCACGTGGGACAGCGTGAAGATCCTCGAAATGGCGGCGACCGCCCTGGAGGACGCCAACTACCATCGCGAGTGCGAATGCGTGCTCGGCCTGCTCCGCGAAGCCAAACAGACACGAAGACGCAAGAAGTGACGTTTATCCATCTACCCTTTTTCATCCATGACCAAATTCGAATTCCTGCCCGACTTGGAAGACATCATCGTCGAGACGTTCAACGTGCTCGACAACCGATACGCCAGCGACATGGCGCGTGAAGTGGAGAAAAGCGTGTACGCCGCGATCAAAGAAAACGAGATCCGCTATCTGCTCATCGACGGCGAAACGGGACAACTGGAATCCCGGCGGCTGTTCGAGAGCTACCAGGAAGCACTGGACGACATCAAGGATATGAACCTGACCCACTGCATTGTCGGCACCCTGATTCTGGAGCGATAGACATGCTGGTTTTACTTCCCATTTACCTGTTTTCAGATGAACAGATCATCAACAGCACCGGAAAGCGACAAACGCAAGATCTGCCGTTGCGGCCGGGACTTATCCGGCCGCGGGAGGGAACTCTGTGACGTTTGCGTCATGGTCGATGAGGTGATGGATTCCTTCGGCGAAGTCCTTGTGCAGCATTTTCCGCACGCGTGCTCCGGCGACCTGTCACCAGATCGCACCATCCGTTTGGTCCACGCTATCGATGAAGCGATCGTGGAATGGATCGACAACAACGTAACCGAAGAAACCCATGAAAGCGCCTCGTGACAACATTGAGATTGCTTGCGACGCCCGCGCCAAGGGCATCGTCGCAATCCCCTGCCATCCGGGGACGAAGGTGCCGGCCGTGAAATGGAAGGAATGGCAAACGCAGATGCCCCCGATCGAGCTGCAGCGCGAGTGGTTCGACAAGCCGCGCAACATCGCGATCATCACGACCGGCATGGTTGTTTTCGATTGCGATGATCCGACGAAGGCGGAACTGGTGATCGAAAAGTGCGGTGACACCGAGCACAAGCTGAAAACCCCCAGCGGCGGCATTCACCTGGGATACCGGAGACGGCAAGGCGAGGAAGTCCGGAATCGCGTGAGGGTGCGCGGAATGGCAATCGACATCCGAACGGACGGCGGTCTGGAGATGATCGCCTCGTCGACAACCGAGGAGGGCTGTTACGAATGGCTTGGCAAAGGGCTCCAGGCAGTGTCGGAGCTGCCTGTTGCGAAGGTTGGTTGGACACGAGAACAAGTGCGGAGGAAGACGCCCGTGATTCTTCCTCTCCATGACGGAGTAAGACTTCGGCGCGCGGCGGCGTACGTCGCGAAGATCTTAAGCATCTCAGGACAACGAGGGCACCACGCATGTTACAGGGCGTTCTGCAAATGTCGGGCATTCGGGCTTACGAGGGACGAGGCCCTCCTGGTCATGTCGACCTGGAATGAAATCAATCCCAAGCCGCCTTGGAGCATCGCGGAGTTACTCCACAAGGCGGATTCCGTTTACTCCGCTCCGCACATGAGGTGAACACCATGATCAAGGTGACGATTCTCTCGACCGGCAACGGCAACTGCTCGCTGACCGGGCGGGAAACCGAGGGGCTGACCATCTCGTTTGAAGATGGGACGCTGCGGGATTCCTTCCTCTCCTGGAAGGGTTTCCGCCAGCTCCTCGCCCTGAAGACGGGCCAAGGCAAGCCGACGCCGAAGCTGGCGCCGGCCTCGGCCAATCCGTAGTCAACCAAGCCGGCGCCGGCGGTGCATCAAAGCCCGCAGGCGCCGGCAGTTTTTGCCCAACTGGATGACCCCAACCACGAAGCCAAAGGTGCCTTGTGTTTCCTGAAACGATTCGAGTTGCAAGCCCGTACCTGACCGCAATCGAGGCCGCGGCCTATCTGCGCACCACGGTGCAGGGAATCTATGCCCTCGTGAAACGCGGGCGGCTGAAGCCAATGCCTGGAAGCGCCAAGTTGCTCTTCACCCGCGAGGCACTCGATGCGTGCTTGCAAAAACGGCGGCGATAACGGCTATACTCACTCTCGCCACCGAACGAACCATGCCGCGCGCCTTTCCTCATTCACACCTTAGCCAGGGCGAACTCGTCGGCTTCAGCGTCAAGAAGCGGCCCGGCGAGTCGCACTACTTCGCCTATTTCCGCGATCGCTCTGGTAAGCGGCTGGAGCGCGACACGGGCCAGACTGGACAGATCAAGGCCGTCGATGCTGCCCGTGCGATCATCGAAAAGGTCTACGCGATCTTCGATCCGACCGAGGCGGAGATCGACTGGGACGACGTGCTCGCTCGCCTGAAAGCGCGGCTGGCGACGGGCGGCATTCGCCCCGCAACTATCAACTACTACGAGAAAGCCCTCCGTTCGGTCCGCACCATGTATCCCGAGAGCAAGGGCCCAACTCACATCACGGCGCGCCTCGCGGCCGAATTCCGCGACAGGATGATGTCGGTGTGCGAGGGAAAGAAGCCTCGCTCCGCGCATTACGTCGCCGGTCTTATTATCGGGCTCTCCGCATTGTGGCGAAAATGGCTCATGGAGGATCTGAAGCTCGTCTCGACGAATCCCTGGGAGAAGGTGAAGCCGCCGAAAACCGACAAGGTGACCGTGAAGACGATCACCGATGAGCATATCGAGCACTTGTTCGTATGGGTGAACGAACGATTCGGGGACTGGGCGCTGCCCCGCGTCTTCCTGCAGATCAAGGCGTACACGGGCTGCCGGTTGATGGACCTATGCTCGCTACGATCCGACCAGCTTCGGGAAGGGCGGTTGATTTTTCCCGCCGATCTCACGAAAGGACGAAAGGAACGCCGGGTGCCGCTTCCACCGGATCTTTACGCGGACCTGGAAGCGATCAAGGGCAGCACGCACCTATGGGAGCGCCACCCGGCCGAATTGAAAGCAAAGCTCGTTGCCAAAGGATGGCCGAGCCACCAGATGAAGGAAGAATTCAGCCCGAAGCGCTTATACTTCTGGTTCGAGGCCCTCTTCGCACAATACAGGGCGGCGAACCCGGACAAACCGCCGATCACGACCCACATGTTCCGCAAAACCGCTTTCACGAAAGCCTGGGCCGCCGGGATCGATCCCCGCAAGGCGAGCATCGCCATCGGCTGCAACATCGACACGATGATGAAGCACTATGTCGCGATGGATGAGCAGGAGGTCACCGACGATGTGTACGCGGCGCTGAACGCCAAATCAAAGAAGGCAGCGGATTCGGAAAGTAGGAATGGCGAAGCGTCGTAAGACAGCTCTGACCGCCAGCATGGTCGGAAAGGCGATTGCAGGTGCCCTCGCCATCGTGGCTGAGAATCTTCCAGCCGTCGGTCGATGGGACCGACGCTGATTGGCGGAACTGCGAAGCGCGTCGGCGTTTCGGACCGCTGTGGGTTAGGCAGATTGCTTTGCGGTCTCCGGACGATAGGACCGGAGCGTGAAGACGAGACTGCGTCCAGTTCGCTGCTTACCGCACGGCTCCTGCAGTTCAGGGTGATAGAATGCTGCTACGAGGAGATCTTAGTCCGAGACTCGACCATGGACTTTCTTGACGATTTACCCAAGCGCGACCGTGCCCATGACACGGCCCAAGCCGCCGAGTCGGCATTCCAAGCGGCGATCGACGCGGGCAAGCTCTTCGTCCTTCAGCAAAAGGATCGCAACGACTACGGCACAGACGCGCAGATAGAGGCGCGCGACGAACAGGGAATGACGAATCTTCGCGTGCATGTGCAACTGAAAGGGACTGAAGTCGGGCCCAACGCCGACCAATCGGTAAGCGTCGGCGATGTTAGCCGGAGGAATCTCAGCTACCTTCTTGCGCAACCTGACTCCATCTACGTGTGTCTCCACCTTCCGTCTGGCCGACTGATGGTGCGTTATGCGATGGACGTATATCGTGAATACGAACGCCATGGGCCAGAGTGGCGCCAACAGGAGACCATAACGGTCCGTTTCAACCAAGCCTTCGATCAGGCCTTCCAGCGGATTCTGCACGCCCGGGTGGTTTCCTCTGGTCGGACCGGACGAAACCGACGGATCGAGTGGACGGTCACACCGCCAGAGCAAATCCCCGCGCTGGTTCGTCGCGCCATTCCTCCCGTCGAAGTGCCGACGGACCCACAAGAAGCGATAAGAGTGCTGGTCGAGCTATATCACGCCGGCCAGGACAACGTGATCTCGGCGTCGTTCGCTGGCTTCGCGGCCGTCTTGGGTTCGGTTCCTGGTGGTCTCGACTTGGCGTATATGTCGGAGATCAATCTCGGGATTAACAAGCAGCCCTTCGACGAGTCCCGTGTGCGAGCAGGCATAGAAGCGCTCCAAGAGGCAATGGGGCGTGGAGAGATGCATCCTGCTTCCCTTCTCTACTGCCAAGGGAATGGGTGGCTCGCCCTTCGTGAGCACGAGAGGGCGAAGCAATTCTACATGGAAGCCCTCAATCAGATGACCGAGCCGCCGTTCACCGACATCGCAGCGCAGTGCTGCAAGAACCTTGGGTCGGCGTTGGAGGCGCTCGGAGAACAAGCGGCGGCGACAGATTACTTCCGGCGAGCGCTCCAACTCAATCCTGACCTTGCCGAGGCCCACTTCGCGCTTGCTCTAAACCTTCTCGAGAATGGGAAGGATCTCCATGGCGCCCTCACCCACCTCGATGCCGTGACGCATCGCGATTCGTCTGCAAGGATAGTCCCGGCTTTGCAGGCCTGGCGTGCTGAGATCCTTTTTCGGCTGGGCGACAGCGCGTCTGCGTTCCGAGAACTCAATAATGTGCTGGCATTCGCGAAAGGATTTGAGTGGATATGGCCAAGCTGCGCCAGGCAAGTGGCGTCATTCGGTCGGGCGACCGCCGACTCGACAATCAAGGCGCTCACGTTTTGGCGCTCGTACCTGCGCGAGCATCCTGATGACCTTGGCGCGCAGGGTGAACACCTACTCTGCCTCGCGGCGCTACACGCGGACGGCAAGTCCACGGACACGGGTTTTCACGACTTCAAACGCATGGCTGAGACGCTGATCGAGCGAGGGTTGCCGGATGCAGCGTATTTGTGGGACCACGTAGGTCATTGGGCGCAGATGGCGGCGACTGGGAGAACGCGGAACATGCGTTCCGCCAAGCCTACGAACTTGAGCCGCCTCGCTATGGCTACTGCCTCGGAACGGCCTTGAACTTTCTCGACCGGTATGAGGAAGCCCTGCCGATCCTTTTGGAGCAGGCTGAAAAGCATCTGCCCGACGCAATGAGTTGGTTCCAAGTTGCCCGCGCGCGTGAAGGCGTCGCTGATTTCTCCGGCGCGATTCGGGCCTATGAGCGTGCCTTGGAACTTGATCCTGAATACGCTCTGGCCTGGTTTAATCTGGGTGGCGTCTTCTGGAATCTCCGCGATTTTTCGAGGGCGCGCGAGACGTGGAGCAAGGCCATGGCACGGTTCCCGGAGCACAAGGAAGCGAGGAAACTTCAACGGGACCTCTCGTTCTTATTCGATGGCACAAAAGCACAAATGGTGGAACAAATCGAACCGTGCTCGTTGTCGGAGCTGAAAGCACAAATCGCCTACCTCGAGAAAACACCCGTGGCTTGCATTGCGCAGTTGCTGGAAACCGGGCAGTGCCAGCTGAGCAAGGGGGTTGTCCGCTCGCTTGCCGTACTGGGCTCACTCAAGACCGAATTCGGACAACTCGGCACCCTGACACCGCCTCCCGCATCTGGGGAGCCGAAGTTTCGTGTGGCACAAGTCCTGCCCGCACTGCGCCAGCTTCCTGATGGTGGAGACTTGCGTAATCGGATTGAGATGTTCCTCCGGATGAACGAGGCGGATATCGACTACAACGTGACAATTATGCGAATCGGCCCCGATTTTATCGTGAAGGACGGTAACGCCCGAACCATCGCGTACTACGAGCGCCGCAAAGACACCGTGGGGCCCTTTGTCTACCATGTCTTCCTGGTGGACATAGTACATGACGGTGTCCGGCCTGCTGGCGGTTCGCACTGATCGCAGGCGATGAAGCCCGAGATGGTTTTCCGTTAGAACGTTGGCGCTTGCAAATGTTACGCGATCGTTCCCGCGCCCTTGGCCTTCAGCCAATCGATCAATTCATACACGCGCTTGACGTACCCGCGGAACACCGTGATGTTCGCGAACACGACTTCCCGAGTAGGAATCCTTCCGGTCGGATGCCCGGCGTCGTTTCGCTCCGCCCGGATCATTTCAAAAACGCCCAGCAAGATATTCGGTAACCCGTCCTTCAAGTCGTCATTGAGCAAGGAATTCAGGTGCCCTTGCAGCATCTTGTTGAACTCGTCGAACTGGGTTTTGATGAATCTGCCGTCGATCTTTTTCTTGAGGGCCGTTGCCTTCGTGGGAACAAGAGCCTTGATGTACGCCTCGATCAGGAGCGTCAGCGCTTTTTTCCGAGGCGCAGCCGAGCATGACGGCAGACGAAAGCAAACACCCGATTCGGAAAGTGCGGAGCGCTTCGTTGACATAGGTCACAATGATGGGATCGAGTCCCGTGATCGTCTGCAAATGGGCGATGAAGCCATCCGGATCGTGCGGCGAGTTCCTTCCGTGTCGAATCTGCTCTTTCCCGTACTCGGTCACGTGAAAGAACGGCAGGTCTGCGTTGCCACCGTCTTTGCCTATTCCCGGTCGAATCACGCCTTCGATTATCAGGTCCCACATGATGTCAAGAAACGTGGCGGCATCTTGGTGGTCGAGGTGATAGTATGCGTGCCTGTCAGGGTTGGGGCCGTTTGGATCAGGGACAATGCCCTTCTTGCAGGCCAACCTCGCGATTACGCTCACGAACTCGACGATTTGCGTTGACTCGTTGAGCTCGGCCAAGCTGTCCATGTAGAGCGTCCGCATTTCCTCGTACTTGAGCGGCAGCTTCTTCAATGGATATCCACTCATGGATTACTCTTTTGAACTGAGGCTCACTTGCGGTTTTCTATTGAATGAACCCGAGCGTGTGCAGTTACCCAGGCCGTTCCGGTCCGACACACGTCCGACACACCGATTCATTTTCGAGTGCCCAATGGAATGTCGTTCGGGTCGATATGGCGCAAGCACCATACGCCGGAACTGCACGGTTCCACCAAACAGGCCGGTTTGCCGAATCCTCGCTTGGATTTGTCGGGCTATTGTTGGGCAAACGCTTCCAAACGAGGAATGCCAAAAACGAAAAAGCCACAAGTTCTTGTCCTTGTGGCTTTTATTTCAACTACCCGGCCTGGATTCGAACCAGGACAAAGAGAGCCAAAATCTCTTGTGCTACCGTTACACTACCGGGTAATGGGGTCCAATACGGACCGCCGCAAGTGCCTTCAGGTTCGCGCGTCTTTCTTTACGGAAGAGGTCGCGAACTGTCGGAACCTTGTCTTCTAAATTATAGCGACCGACGCCGTTGCCGCCAGGGCAGACCGTGGGATTCGCGATTCCGAACCGCACCGGCCTAATTCAGGCCTTCCTATCCCGCGATCGCGAGCCGTCGATACCAATCGACGACCGGGTCGGCTTCGGTGCGGTCGTCGCGTTTGCTGTGCCAGGCGCCGCCGCCGGTCTTCGCATTTGTCCACCAGACGTCGCTCAATTCCCAGCGTCTTACGCGATAGGAAAAGGCGGCATGCCAACGATGGCTGTCGGTGCGGACCGGCTTTTCCAGGCGTTCGCGCTCGGAGTCGTCTTTGTCGCGGCGCAACGGAGCGACATACGCGACGTTGGTCCAGGTGATTTCGCCGCGGTAGGGAACGAGGGGAGACTCGGTCTTTTTGATTTCGCAGGTAACATCGATGGCTTCAAAGCGGCGGCGTTCCCACAGTTTTTCACCTTTGCCGACCGCCAATACGGAACGGGCGGGCGTCCCTTGGCGTTTGATGTCTTCGACAATGGCGCGAAACTCGGCGAGAGGCACGGGTTTGGGAGGCGGGGCGGGAATGGCCGGCGCGGAAACCGGCATCGGCGGCGCCGCGGTTGCCAGCAGCTTGGGCGGCGCAGGGGTGCGTCTTCCGCAGCCCAGTGCTAAAGCCAAAAACACGAACAATGTTAGGCGATTCGCGTTCATCGTAACTCCTCCCACGAACGACGGAAGAGAAGGGCTCGGCTAGGAGAGAGATCACCGGCGCGTTAGTAATGACGAACTAGGGAAACAAATCGAACGGACTTCCGTCTATTCATATCGAACGACGATTAATTCGCTCAGACGGGGACAAGATTTTGAAAAAAAACGGACCGACCCCAAATGCGCACAGTTCAGCGCGGGTCGAGCTTGCTTTCCGTTTGGCTCAAATGAACGAGGAACGCGAGTTGTTCGAGTTGAATCGCCAGGTCGACGCCGATGAGGCTCACGCCGGCAGGCAGGCGCGGCATAATGGGGGCGAAGTTGAGAATGCCTTTGATTCCCGCTTCGACGACGGCGTCGGCCACCGGTTGCGCCGCCTCCGCAGGCACGGCGAGAACCGCAAGTGTCGCACCCGTCGCGCCGACCGTTTCCTTGAGATTTTGGATCGGCAACACTTGCAGACCTTCGACCATCTTGCCGATCTTGTCCGCGTCCGAATCGAACAAAGCGACAAAACGGAAGCCGTGTTTTTCAAAGCCTTTGTAGCGAAGAAGCGCCCGCGCCAAATTGCCGGCGCCGACGACCACGCAGGCCCATTGCCGATCCACGCCGAGGCGGTTGCGCAGGGCCGCGATGAGATCTTGGGTAGGATAGCCGATGCCGGGCTGGCCCAGGTTGCCGAGATACGCCAAGTCCTTGCGAACCTGGGCGTCCGTGATGCCGAGCGCTTCCCCCAGCATGCTGCTGGAAACATTGCGGACACGCTCACGCTCGAATCGCTCGAGGTGGCGCAGGTACAGACTGAAACGGGCCACGCTGGCTCGGGAGAGTCGAGGTTCGTTGCCGATTCCGCCGGATGCTATCTCTGATTTGCTCATCTTCCGTGGATCACTGCGGCGAACGGAACATCCATTATTCCTTATACTTATTGAGTAATGTCGCCACGGTCAAGGCGGGCAAACGATGAGCCAGTGCGTGTTGGGCATCTTCGCGAAGGCGCCGGTCGCGGGCCAGGTAAAGACAAGAGTCGCGGCCGGGACCGACGCCGAGTTCGCGGCGCGGCTCGCGGAGGCATTCGTGCGTGACGTCCTTGCGCGCTATCGCACGCTAGGCGACGAACGGTATGTCGTTTTCGCGCCGGCCGAATGCCGGGACTGGTTTGCGGCGGCGTCCACCGACGCCTATCGACTCGAGCCCCAAGGCGAAGGGGATCTTGGCGCTCGCCTGATGCGCTTCTTCGAGCGCCGCGCGGAGGAGCCAACGGCGCGCGTCGTCGCCTTGGGCACGGACAGTCCCAGTCTGCCCATCGCATGGGTGCGGCAGGCCTTCGCGCTGTTGGCGGAAAGGGACGTGGTGCTCGGCCCCGCGCTCGACGGGGGATATTACCTGATCGGCATGCGTGGCTCCTTTCCGCGTGTGCTGGACATCGCCGAGTGGGGCGGCCCGACCGTGTTCGCGCAAACGGTCCGTCGTGTTCGGGAATCCGGGTTGCGGCTCGGCTTGTTGCCGCCATGGTACGATGTCGATACCGTGGACGATGCCCGTTTTCTGGCGGAGCATCTCATGGCGATGCAGGTAGCGGCGGAGGATGCGGACATTCCGCTGACGGAGAACGTGTTGCGGGAGCGGTTCCGACGCTAAGCCGCGAGCGGCGTGATACATGGGGAGGAGAAAGCGTTGAACGAAGAACCGATGCCGTGCGTTTTGGTCACCGACTTCGACGGCACGTTGACGGGCCGCGATTTCTATCAGATTTTCTGCGAGCGGTTCATGCCGAGCGGCATCGTGGAGATTTGGGACCGCTACCGCGCCGACGAGATTTCGCACTTTGAGGCGATGCGGCGCATCTTTGCCGGCGCGGCGCCGGGCGAAGAGGCGTTGCTGGCGATTGCGCGCGAAACCAAGCTGGAGCCGACGCTGAAGTCCGCGCTGGCCAATCTGCGGCGCGCGGGGTGGGACGTGGTCGTGGTGTCGGCGGGGTGCGGTTGGTACATCGAGCGCATTTTGCGCGACGCCGACGTGGAGTTGGTAGTCCACACGAACCCCGGGTCAGTCGACGCGGGACGGTTGATGCTGCGCCTGCCGACGGAGTCGCCGTTTTTCTCCGCTGACGCCGGCGTCGACAAAGCGGGCGTGGTCCGCTGGGTGCTCGAATCCGAACGCAAAGCGGCCTACGCGGGGGACGGCTTCCTCGATCTGGAGGCGGCTCTTTTGGTTCCTCCCGAGCTGCGCTTTGCCCGCGCGGACCTCGCGGCGGCGCTAACCCAGCGAGGCGAGCGATTTCATCCGTTCCAGCGCTGGAAGGAAATCGCCGACAAACTTTGCGAGATGTGACGGAGGTCCAAAGTCAAATGTCCAAGATATCCGTCAGGGCCTGCGCCAGCGTGTCGATGTCCTCGCGCGTGTTGAACGGCCCCGGACTTATGCGCACCGCTCCATCGGGAAACGTTCCGATGCTGCGATGAATGTACGGTGCGCAGTGCAGGCCGGGGCGGACGGCGATGTCGAAGGCCTGATCGAGGATGCCTCCCAACTCGGCGGCCGGCAGCGCCTCGCTGCGGAAACTGAGCGTGGCCACTTTGCGCGTGAGGTCGCGATGGCCGAAGATTTCGATTCCGTCCAACTCCGCGAGTTTTTGCAATAGATAATCGAGCAAGTCGATCTCGTGCGCGTGAATCTTCGCCAAGCCCTCGGCTACGACATGCTGAATGCCCGCGCACAATCCGGCCACGCCAAGGACGTTGGGCGTGCCGCCTTCGAGAAAGTAGGGCAATTCGGTCGGCTGCGTTTCGCTGGAGGAATCGCCGCCGGTGCCTCCTTCGCGCCAAGGTTGCAACTTCACGCGCGGCCCGACGTAGAGCGCGCCGGTGCCGGTCGGACCCAGCAGCGACTTGTGTCCCGGAAAGGCGAGCAAGTCGATCTGCAGCGCCTGCACATCGACGGGGATCACGCCCGCGGTTTGAGCCGCGTCGACGAGAAAGAGAGCGTCGTGTTCGCGGGCGATGCGTCCAACGTCCGCGATGGGCTGAATGGTGCCCAGGACGTTGCTCGCGTGGGTCAATGCGATGAGGCGCGTGCTCGGAGTCATCGCATTCTTGACGGCATCGGGATCGATCGTGCCGCCGCCGTCGGCCTCTAACCGGGTCAGCGTAATTCTGCCGGCCTTCTCCATGGCGCGCAAAGGTCGGCTCACGCTGTTGTGTTCCAGATCCGTCGTGATGACGTGGTCGCCTTCGCGCAACACGCCCTTGAAGGCCATGTTGAGGGCGTCGGTGCAATTGAGCGTGAAGACGAAGCGCTCCGGCGCGATGCCGTGAAACAGCTGATTGAGCAGATGCCGCCCGTCATCGAGGGCGCGTTCGGCCGCCAGCGCCATCTTGTGCCCCGCCCGCCCCGGATTGGCGAGACTGGTGCGTGCAAAATGGTCCAGGGCCTGATAGACCGATTCAGGCTTGGGAAAGCTGGTGGCCGCGTTATCGAGGTAAATCATGATTCGCCTGGCACGCGCGATCGGGATGACGTCAGCGCGACAATTCAGGTTCCGATTCCCTTGGGGGATCGGCAGACAGTCCAAGCGGCGCCGCGAGTAGTCCCAATGCGTGTCGGTTTCCTCGCGAGGTTTGCCGCCCTTCTCCTTGAAATACGCATACGGCTTCAACTTGGTAGACGCAAGGGTCTACAATCTTTAAGGAAGCGGCGCTAAAAGGCCAGACAAGATCGGCGTTTCACGTTTCCCGAATGACGCGTGGGCAGGGTCGCCCGCTGGTCTTTGAGGTTGGATGGGTTTCCTCACCCGGCAGAACCTGGGACGGCATGAAAAACTTCACAAGTTATGCAGGTTACTTGGTCGATACAACCGATACACTCCGCAAGGTTTGTAAGCGGCACGGTCTTCGTGATAGGAACCCGGAGATGACCATCCAGGCACAATTTCGTTGCAGATACCAATTGCTCCGCTGCGCCATCTGCCTATTGTGCCTGACCGCCGCGGCGAATTTCGCATTTGGCCAGGCCGGCGCGGCAAGGCTGGGCAACCCCGTCGCGATTGAACCGCCAACCACGCCGCAAACTATCCAGGCCGCCGTTGCCTTACCGACTGGCGTGACGCTCGATCATTTCGAAAGCCTCGCGCTGGCGAACAACCCCACCTTGGGCGGCGCGGCCGCTTTGGTGATGCAGCAGCAGGGCGCGTTCACGCAGGCGGGCTTATACCCCAACCCCACGCTTGGCTACGTCCGCACCGACCCCGACCAGTCCGGACAAAGCCGGACCCAAGGTGTCTTTGTCAGCCAGGACATCGTCACGGGCGGCAAATTACAATTGGCGCGTTCGGCGGCACAGTCGGAGATCGAATTCAGCAACTGGCAATCTCAAGCCCAACACGCTCGCGTCAAAAACGACGTGCGCATACGCTTTATCGAAGCGCTCGGCGCGCAACAATCGATCTTGGCGGCGCTGGACTTGGAAAAAATCGCCGCGGAGGGAGTAAAGATCGCCGAACGATTGCTCGCCGCCAAGGTGGGGACGCGCACCGATGTCTTGCAGGCGGAAATTCAGTTGAGCGTGGTCCGTGCCTCGCTGCGGGACGCCCGCCTGCGCTACGACGGCGCCTGGCGTCAACTTACCGCGGTCGTCGGCGTCCCGGGAATGCCCAAGGCATTGCTTTCGGGCAAACTCGAAAGCGACATGCCCGCGCTCCAATGGGACGCCCTCGTCGAGCGCCTGCTCGCCGATAGTCCGCTGCTCAAAGCCCAGCAGGCCGAGATCTCGGGCGCCCAGAATGAGTTGCGACTGGCACGCGCGCAGGTCATTCCCAACGTCAATGTGCAGCTCGTCGTCCAACGCGACAGCACGGACAAGTTCAGCAGTGTGAGCACCTTTGTCGGGTTGCCGATTCCATTCTTCAATCGCAATCAGGGCAACATCCAGGCCGGCGAGGGACGATTGCTGCAGCAACGCAAGGAATACGAGCGCATCCAACTGGCCGTCGTCGATCAACTCGCCGGATCGTTTCGGCAATATGAGAACCTGCGCACGCAGGCTCAACAGCTCAAGACCGAAATCTTGCCACGGGCCAAGGAAAACCTCGATCTCACGATGCAAGCTTACAAGGCCGGCCGTTTTGACTTTGCCCGCGTCTTGACGGCGCGTCAGCTCTACTTCCAATCGAGCCTGGCCTACATCGAATCGCTCACCGAACTTCACAAAGCCGGCATCGAAATCGAAGGCCTCCAATTGACCGGCGGCCTGAACCCGACCGAGGCCGGCACCGCGCTCCAGGCAACGCCCGGCGCCGGTACGGCTGGAACCCGCAGCATATTGCTGCAACAACTTCAAGATCAGCGCGGCGCCAGCAGCCAAACGCGCCCCGCTTCGCTCCAAGCCGGTCCGTGATTATTACCCAGGCAGCTAACATTCTCATTAACGCGACCCTCGCAAAGCGTGGCACGCTCTTTGGTACTCCGAAGGGCGTGCGGTCCTGGCCACTGCCGCACGCCCTCGGAGTACCGAGAGCGTGCCACCCGGCGAAGGAGAGAATGTTCATTGCTGGGGTAATATGGATCTGCCTCGCACCCAATTCCGCGGCGAATCCGATACATTAACAAAAAGCGGTTCAGTCACAGCTTGAATGACTTCGCTATTTCGTCGTGGAGAATCGTGATGCGCTGGATTTGTTTGGCGTCGTCGCCGTCGTTCGAGAAGGCAATCAATGGAGATTCGTCCTGCCGATTCCAAAGGCGATCCTGAAATGAGCGTCTTGAATCTGTCGCCGCGAAACTATGGCATCTTGGCCGCCGCGCTGATCGCCCTGGGGGCGGCGGGCGTGTTCGTCTATCTTCGGGTGAGCGACGACAAGCAACCCTCGGCCAAGCAGGACGAGCGCGCCGCCCAAAGGGAAGCCAAGGGGGTTCGATTCAAACGCCCCCAGGACGCGAAGCTGCGCGGCATTGAGGCCCAAAACGTCCGCTCCGCCCAATGGCGGCCGACTCTGCACGTCGACGGCCGCGTAATACCCAATCCGGAAGCCACGCTGGAGATTCACGCCCCCTTCGCGGGCTTCATTCGCGGAGCCCCCGACCAATCGAAGCTACGGCTTGGAGAGTCCGTCCGTCCGCTTGAAACGCTCGCGCTGCTCGATGCCCGCTTCACACCGCTCGAAGCACTCGACCTTCGGGCGAAGCTCGAGGATGCGAAAGCTCGGCACAAGGCTGCCGAGGAAGTGGTGAAAATTCGACAGGAGGCGCTGGGCCGCAAGGTCAAGCTGCCGGTCGGCCTGCTCTCGCAAGACGACGTCGATACGGCTTCCATTCAGGTCGCCGAAGCGAAAATGCAAACCGGTCTCGCGCTTACCCAATGGAAACTCTGGGATCAAGCGCTGGGCGGAGCGGCCGGCAAGAAAACGGTCGTTGTCCCAATCCAGTCGCCCATCGCCGGCGAGATTGTGGAGATCGGCGCCCATCCCGGCGCCAACGTGGACGCGGGGCAAGCGATCGCGCGCATCGTCGATTTTCGGCGTGTGCTTCTTCGCCTTGATTTTCCCATGACGACCGCCAAAACTCGGCCGCCGGCCTCCATACTTGTCCAGGCGCTCGACGCGACCGTTTCTTGGGGTGCAAGTCTGCGCGGTCCAGCCCAGAGTCTGGAATCCGGTCTCCAAAAGGCAAGCTGGCTCTACGAAATTCTGCCGGACGACGAGGGCGCCGCCCCGCGCTGGCAGGCGGGATTGTTCGTCCGTGCCATGATCGAAGATTCCTCGAAACCCGCCTTGCCCGCAATCCTGATCCCGTCCTCAGCCTTGCTCGTGCATCAAGGTCGGACCCTTGTCTACATCGAAAAGCGTCTCGGCCGCTACGAACGCCGCGAAGTCGAAATCCTGGGACGCGCCGCCGACATGCTGGCCATCGCCGCCGCGGGCTGGCTCGCCGACGAGGACCGCGTCGTGACCGGCGGCGCCCAGGTGTTGCTTTCGGAAGAGTTTCGCAACGAAGTGGATGAGGACTAAGCGCGCATGTTGTCGTCTCTCGTCGCCTGGTCCTTGAAGCGGCGCACCGTCGTGGTCGCCTTGGCTGCCGTCGTCCTGGCTCTGGGCGTCTACGCATCTCTGAAGGCTCGGCTCGATGTGTTCCCCGAGTTCGCGCCGCCCATGGTCATCATCCAGACCGAATGTCCGGGCCTGGCGCCGCTCGACGTCGAACAACTCGTGACGACGCCCGTGGAGAACGCGGTCAACGGCGTGCCTCGCCTCGATAAGCTGCGTTCTCAATCGGTGCAAGGCTTGTCCGTCCTTACCGCGACGTTTCTCGACGGCACCGACATCTACCGGGCGCGGCAACTGGTCGGTGAACGTCTCAGCGAGGTAAGCGGGCAACTTCCCGACGGCGTCAAGCCGCCGCGCCTCGCGCCGTTAGTGCCCTCCACCGGACGCCTTCTTTCCATTGGTTTCACTTCCGAGACGCTTTCGCCGTTGGATGTTCGCGATCGCGTCCAATGGCTGATTCGGCCCCGGCTGCTTATCCCGGGTGTTGCCCAAATCACCATCATGGGCGGCGCGGTGCGGCAATATCAGGTGCAAGTGGACCCGGCAAAGCTTGCCGCCCACCAACTTACCATGACGGACGTGCTCGAATCGGTGCGCCAAGCCAGCGGCATTCGCGGGGCGGGCTTTCTCGAAAACGATCGGCAACGCCTAAACATTCGCACCGAAGGCCAATTGCGCAGCGTTAAAAACCTGGCTGACAGCGTTGTCACGATGGTCGCGGGTTCGCCCGTCCGTATCGGCGACGTCGCCGCGGTTGTAGAAGGGGCCGAACCCAAATTCGGCGACGCACTTATCGACGGCACTCCGGGCGTTGTTCTGACCGCCTATCGCCAACTCGAAGCCGATACGCTGGACGCGACACGGCGGCTCGAAGCGGAAATGGAAAAACTGAAGCCCGTATTGGAACGCCAGGGCATCGTTTATCATCCCCGGCGCTTTCGCCAGGCCGATTTCATTGAACATGCCGTCGGCAACGTGGCCCATTCTCTTTGGATCGGCGCGGCGCTCGTGGCGATCGTCTTGTTTCTCTTCCTCTTCAATCTGCGTATCGCGTTCATTTCCCTTACCGCCATTCCTCTGTCATTGCTTGCCGCCGTCATCGTCCTCTGGGCATTCGATATCGGACTCAACACGCTGACCCTGGGCGGGCTGGCGATCGCGATTGGCGAGGTCGTAGATGATGCCATCATCGACGTGGAGAACATCTTTCGCCGCTTACGGGAGAATGCCGCGGCGCCGACGCCTCGCTCCGTTTTCGATGTGGTGCTCGCCGCGTCCCTCGAAGTGCGCGGCGCCGTCGTCTACGCGACGTTCGTCGTCGTCTTGGTTTTCGTGCCGATTTTTTTTCTCGTCGGCTTGCACGGCCGGCTCTTTGCCCCGCTCGCGTTGGCGTATATTCTGGCCGTCTTGGCATCGCTGGTTGTCGCCCTTTTCGTTACCCCTGCGCTTTCGATGATGCTTCTGCCGGCCGCGGGGAAGGCCCACGAACCACCCCTTCTTCGCGGCCTGCAAGCCGGCTACGAACGGCTCCTGCGCGCGCTGGACCGAGTCTGGCTCTTGGGCGTTGTCGCCATGCTCGGTTTCCTGGCCCTGGCTGTCTACGCCTTTTCGCAATTCGGCGGTGCGTTCTTGCCCGATCTCAAAGAAACGCACTACGTCATCCACGCCCGCGGATTGCCCGGCACTTCCTTGAATGAGTCGTTGTCGATGGGCAAGGTTCTGACGCGACAACTCCGCGAAAACGACGCCGTGCTTGGCGTCACGCAATTGGCCGGCCGCGCCGAATTGGGGGAGGACACCTGGGGAGTCGAATACAGTGAAATTGAAGTCCCCCTGAAGCAGGAGAAATCGCTTCAGATGCGGGAGGCCGAGGAGTGGCTACGCGAGACGGCTTCGAAAACACCGGGGGTTTCCACGGAAGTCTTCACCTTCCTCTCCGAGCGCATCAAAGAGCTTCTCGCCGGCACTCCCGCCGCCCTCTCCATCCGCGTGCATGGCGAATCGCTGGACGACATCGAACGTGCCGCGCAAGACATCGCCGCGCTGCTCAATTCCGTGCCAGGGCGCGTGAACGTTCGCGTCGAGGCCCAAACCGGCGCCCCGGAGATTGTCGCGCGCATTCGCGATGAAGACGCCGCTCGACTCGGCTTTCGTCGCGTGCAGATCCTCGATGCCATCCAGACCGCGTTTCAGGGCGCGGAAGTCGGCCAAGTTTATCGGGGGCCGCGTGTCGTGGACATGCGCGTCCTGCTCGATGCGGATCATCGCCGCGACCTGGAAAGCGTCAAGAACCTTTGGCTCACCGCGCCGGCCGCGGAGAAGAATGCCGAGCCGATCCGGATTCCGCTCCACAAAGTCGCGGACGTCTTCTATTCCGACGGCCGCTTCCTCATCGCGCACGACGGCGGACTGCGCCTCCAACAAGTAACGTGCAATGTCCAACAGCGCGACATCGCCTCGTTCGTCGCCGAGGTCGAACGAGAATTAGAGAACCTCCGGCTTCCGGAAGGCGTCTATGTCACCTTGGCGGGAGAACACGAAGCCCGCGCCTCCGCCCTGCGGGATCTGCTGTTTTGGTCCGCTCTCGTCGGCGTCGCCATTTTCCTGTTGCTTTGGTTCGCCTATGGCAGCTTCGGCAAGGTTGTGCTTATCCTGGTCAATCTTCCCTTCGCCCTGGTCGGCGGCGTCCTCGCGGTTTGGCTGACAAGCGGCATTCTCGACGTCGGCTCCCTCATCGGCTTCATCACCCTCTTTGGCATCACGACTCGCAACAGCATGATGATGGTCTCGCACTGGCAGCATCTGCACGACGAGGAAAAGGTGCCCTGGGGACCGGACCTGATTTTTCGCGGCGCTCGAGAACGGCTCGCGCCGGTGCTCATGACCGCATTGGTTACCGGATTGGGCCTCTTGCCCATCGCCCTGGGCTCCAATGAGGCGGGCCGCGAAATCGAAGGCCCGATGGCATGGGTCATCCTCGGCGGCCTCACCACCTCGACAACGCTCAACCTGCTTCTGCTGCCGATTATCTATCGGCGTTGGACTGCGGAAAAGCAAATCGCGTAGCCAACCGGTCCGGCCAAACGCCGGCCGCAGGCAAATACGCACGCAGGATGATTCCCGCCAATCCGCCGGCAATTCATCTCTCCCGAATCTTATTCAGTTCATTTCGTTTCACACCCACCCCCACACCCGATG
>Ga0163144_10008825_pt1 | contig 21747 bp, 17 predicted proteins | sample OliLak19BULKMAT1_FD_123175 | JGI IMG/M metagenome (GOLD analysis project Ga0163144, IMG submission 123175) | Freshwater microbial mat bacterial communities from Lake Vanda, McMurdo Dry Valleys, Antarctica - Oligotrophic Lake LV.19.BULKMAT1 | ecosystem: Environmental > Aquatic > Freshwater >... | reverse complement strand
GCAGGGACGACTTCCACGGAGTCCCTGACTTTCATTTGAGCAGGCAAAATTTCGGACGATGTGAGACTCGCCGCTACCGGTTGAGAAGAAGGCTTTTTGGCCATGTTTGATTGTCGCTGAGCAAAGGTCGTTGGCTGCGGATGATTTAACAATTACGGAGCGATGGCGCGAGATGATTCATTATCGATAAGAAATGTTTCAGCAACGTGAAGGAAGGCGCAATTCTCTTTTGAGTTTTTTTCGTACCGATGGGACGCAAGCAGCCGACTCGCTTTTCCGTTTGGAACAAAAGGACTCCGCCTATAACGTCTCGCGACGGACGCGAAGGCTGCGAAGGTAAAGAAAAGGAAACTGAATGAATGGAACCGTTGATAATCCAAACTGGATGACTTTCAAGCATTGTCCTCCCTTCGCAACCTTCGCGTCCGTCGCGGGACAGCTTTCCCATTCATAAACCGCCCGCTCCATGTATCACCTCGCCCTCAAAATGCTTTTCGCCGATCGCGCCAAATACATCATGCTCGTCAGCGGACTGACCTTTGCCGCACTCCTCATGACGCAGCAGGCCGCCGTCTTCTTCGGCATCCTCGACTGGACCAACGGCAATTTGAAAAACATGCGCGCTGAGATCTGGGTGGTTGATCCAAAAGTCGAGCAGGCAAACGAAATCAAACCGATGCGCGACACGGATGTCAACCGCGTCCGATCCGTCCGGGGCGTGGCTTGGGCGGTGCCGATGTTCTGGTCCGTGCAGCAGGCTCGACTGGCCGACGGGAGTTTCAAACCGATTCAAATCGTCGGCATCGACAGCGCGACGATGGTCGGACGTCCCGGGAACATCGTCGCCGGAAAACTGGAGGATCTGCGTCTCCCGAACTCTGTGATCATCGACGACCTCGCTGTGGAGAGACTCAGCCGCGGCCGCGCGAAAACTATCGGCCTGGGCGATGTCTTCGAGATCAACGACAAGGAGGCGCGCATCGTCGGGATTTGCACGACGGAGAAATCGTTTTTCGGCTATCCGTATGTGTTCAGCACCTACGATCAGGCGCTTCAGTTTGCGCCGAAGAGCCGAAAAATGTTGAGCTTCATTCTCGCCCATCCGGCGGAAGGTTGGACAGCCGAACAAGCCGTCGAGCAGATCAAGAAAGAAACCCGGCTGGGCGCGTACACCGAAAGCCAGTTCGCACGGTCAACGGTGCTTTGGTTCTTTCGCAACACCGGGATTCCAGTCTCGTTCGCCACGACTATTCTGCTGGGGTTCATCGTGGGAGTGGCCATCGCCGGCCAGACGTTTTACTCGTTCATCCTGGAAAATCTCCGCAACATCGGCGCGTTGAAAGCGATGGGCGCAGGCGACGGATTGCTCACGCGCATGGTGATGCTGCAATCCTTCACGGTGGGATTGATCGGGTACGGAATCGGAATCGGGCTGACAGTTTTGTTCGGCTGGCTCGTTTTGAAAAAGGGGATGCCACCCTTCTCCCTGCCCTACCAACTGCCGCTTTTCACCCTCGTGGTCATCATGTTCATTTGTGCTTTCGCGGCGGTCTTGGGCATCCTGAAAATCCGCAAGCTGGAACCGGCAATCGTCTTCCGCGGATAGAAAGTGAAACCTCAGACGTGAACGCAACGACAAATAGCAGTTCCAAAAACGGATTCGCCGTCCATGTGCGCAATGTGACCAAGGCATTTGGCGTGGGCGAAGCCCGGACCCAGGCGCTCAAGGGCGTCAACTTCGACGCTCGCGCCGGGGAGATGCTCATGATTGTCGGCCCATCCGGTTGTGGAAAAACAACGCTGCTCAGCGTCATCGCCGGCACGCTGCAATTTGATTCGGGAGAGGTGGACGTTTTCCACGCGCCGCTCCACCAGATGGAAAAAGGGGCGATCACGAGTTTTCGCGGGCGGAACATTGGATTTATTTTCCAGCAGTTCAACTTGATCCCCACCCTTTCGTGCCTGGAGAACATCAGCGTTCCCCTGTTGATTAACGGCGTCGGACGCAGAGTCGCCGAGAAAAAATCCGCGGACGTGCTGGAGTTGGTTGGCCTGGCCGGACGCGGCAACGATCGTCCCGTCAACCTTTCCGGCGGCCAACAACAGCGCGTGGCCATCGCCCGCGCCCTCGTCCACGAACCCAAGCTGATCATCTGCGACGAACCGACCTCCGCCCTCGACAAGGACACCGGCCACAAGATTATGGAATTACTCTGCGACGTGGCGCGAGCTCCCGGGCGTTGCGTTATCGTCGTTACCCATGACAACCGGATTTTCGAGTTCGCTGATCGCATGACGGAGATGGAAGACGGGCGAGTCAGCCGCGTCCACGAAGCGCCGCCAAGGAATCCCGATGAGAAAAGTCATTGAATCACAAATGAGCCCGGACAGAATGGGTAGCACCTGCCTCCGGCAGCTGCGAATCAAACCAGCGTTCGCAACGGAGATAAGAACCTCACCCGCCGAAGGCAGGTGCCACTCCGGTCCCGCCACTCTTCCAACCCGGACACCCACGCAACTTTTTCCACAGAATTTATGATCTTCAAACGATTTAGTTTCTACCTCGCCATCGTCGGATTGGTCGCCGGTGTTTTCATGATCAAGCGGCTGCGATTTCAACCGCCACCTCCTCCTCCGCTGGCGGAACCGGCGCGCTCGCCCTATGCCAATTCGCTGGCCGCCACCGGAATCATCGAAGCGGCGAGAGAGAACGTAAGAATCGGCGCGATCAAAGCGGGATTGGTCCAAAAAGTTTTTGTTCAGGTCGGCTCGGACGTGAAGGCGGGCGATCCATTGCTCGAAATGGATGGACGCGAGGCGAGCGCTCGTTTAGAAACGGCCCGTGCCCAGCTCACCGTCCTGGCGGCCACGCTGGCGATGGAGAAAGTCCAACTGGCCGACATGACCGATCAGTTCGAGCGAGTGGCAAGGCTCGTGAAGGACAAAGTGTCTTCCGAAGAGGAATTGAAACGAAAGGAATTTGCTCTGCAAACAAGCCAGGCGCGAGTCGCCAAAGTGGAAGCCGATATCAAGGCGGCGCAGAGCCTCGTCAAAAGCGCTGAGACGGACCTCGATATCCTCACCGTCCGGGCACCGCGCGATGGAGTGATTCTCCAGGTCAACGCCCGCGCCGGCGAATACGAGAACCTCGCACCCAGCGAACCAATGATGATTCTGGGCGACGTCAACACGTTGCAGGTTCGCGCCGATGTGGACGAACAAAATGCCTGGATGGCCCAGCCAAACCAGCGGGCAGTGGCCTTTCTGAAAGGCGACACGCGCAACCCACTCCCGCTCCGCTTCGTCCGCATCGAACCGTTTGTCATCCCCAAACGTTCGCTGACCGGCGATAGTGCGGAGCGCGTGGACACGCGGGTCCTGCAAATTATTTTTCAATTGGATCGTCCGCGAACCCCTCTCTACGTCGGCCAGCGGGTGGACGTCTTTATTGAACGCACGGTATCCGAATCGAGCCAGCCCTCGGGTCTCACAAAAAAATAGTTATGCGCCATCTCAATATTCCATTCGTCGGAGCGTTGATCCTTTCCCTCTGGAGCCAGCCCCAATCGGGTCGAGCCGCCGAATCGGAGGGCACTGTTGCCTCCTGGCTTTCCCAACCCCTGTCCGTGGAACAGTGCTTGAATAGCGCGCTGGCGCAGAACTCCGCGATCCTGCGCGGAAAAGCGGACCTGGAGGCAGCCCACGGAGTTGTCGTCCAGACTCGGGCCATCGTCATCCCAAAGCTTCGCTCGGGCGCGGATTACCAGATCAACCAATCGAGCGCGGTGGAGACGTTTCCCACGACAGGGGCCCCCGGTTTCCCAACCATCGTGAACAATGATCAAAAATGGTCGGCCAATATCCGGCTTATTCAATCGGTTTACGAAGGAGGACGCATTACTTCTGCGCTGCGCACAGCAAAATTGACCAAGGAACAGGCGGTGCTGAGTTTTCAAACCGTCGTCGCGGACACGGTGCGCGACGTGCGCATTGCCTACGACGACGTTCTCCTTGCCGAGCAAAATATCCTCGTGCAGGAATCCTCGGTGACGTTGTTGGCCAGGGAATTTGAAGACACGTCGCGCCGCTTCGAGGCCGGAACCGTCCCGAAATTTGATGTGCTCCGCGCCGAGGTCGAAATCGCCAACGCGCGGCCCCGGTTGATCCGCGCGCGGAACGCTCATCGCATTGCCAAAAACAACCTGGTCAACCTGCTTGGCTACGATATCCCTCGTGGCATCGGCGAAGATATTCCACTGCGGCTTGCCGGGAAACTCGCGGATGAACCGTTCGAAATAAACCTTTCTAACGCGCTGCTCCGCGCGTTCGAGAACCGAACCGAGCTTGCCGCGCTGCGCAAGGCCGAAAAACTGCGGCTCGAAAATATTGCCAACGCCAGGGGCGGTTTCAAACCGAGCGTGCAGGTGTTCGGTGGATACGGATCGCGCAGTTCGGCATTTGGAAAGGACCTGACTCGCGACATTTCGGGTTGGTTCACCGGCGCGCAATTGAGTTGGGACATTTTTGATGGGCGCCTGACGCAAGGCCGGGTTATCGAGGCGCAAGCCCTGCACAATCGGGCGGAGATCGCGGTTAACGAAGGCGCGCGCCGGATCGAACTGGAAGTGCGCACGGCCTATTCGAGTTTCATAGAAGCGAAGGAACTTCTGGAGTCGCAAAAGAAAGTTCAAGAACAAGCCGACGAAGCGCTGCGACTGGCCCGGGCTCGAGTTGACGCCGGCACTGGAACCCAACTCGATGTGCTCGGCGCGCAAACCGCGTTGACCGAAGCGCGAACCACCCGGATTCAAGCGCTCCGCGATTATTCCGTCGCCAGAACCCGGCTCGACCACGCCATCGGAAATGCGGTGGATAAAAAATAGGAGGCTAGAACTCTTCGCGGCAGATCTGGAATCAACCCCGCGCGCAGCCAAGTCGAATTCCCGTTCCCTCGGCTTGATTTATCTGGCGCTGCATTCCTTCGACCTTTACAACATCCGCTCGTTACTTAATGAAAAAACCGTCCATCCTGATAATTTTTCTTACTGTCTTCATTGACCTGATCGGCTTCGGCTTGATCCTGCCACTGCTCCCGATCTTCAGCAAAAACTTTGGCGCCTCGGGATTCGTCATCGGCGCCATAATGGCCTCCTATTCGCTCATGCAGTTCATCTTTGCGCCAATCTGGGGACGGCTCTCGGATCGAATTGGCCGCCGCCCCGTCCTGCTCGGCAGCACCGCCTGCGCCGTCGGATCCTACGTCCTCTTCGCCATCGGCTCGGGAATGACCGATCAAAAGGCGCTGTGGCTCATCCTTGCCTCACGGGTGTTCGCCGGAATCTGCGGAGCGAACATCACCGTGGCCCAAGCCTACATCGCCGACATCACCCCTCCGGAGAAACGGTCTGCGAGAATGGGACTCATCGGCATGGCCTTTGGGCTCGGATTTATTTTTGGACCGGTGCTCGCCGCGGTGAGCATCAAGCTTTTTGGACTGACCGGCCCTGGCTGGACGGCCGCCGGCTTGTGCGCGTTGAATTTTATCCTCGCGTTTTCCATTCTGCCGGAAAGCTGGAAGCCCAGTTCCGAGCACGTCACTCAGCGTCCGCGCGTCGCGCAGTTCATCCATACGCTCAGTCATCCCGCGCTCGGTTTGCTCATCGGAATATTCTTTATGGCGACCTTCGCCTTCACCTGTTTTGAAACCACGATCGGCCTCCTCGTCGCCAAGGTATTCAGCCTCGACCTGACCAACGGCAAAAACGCCGAGACGATCGCGTGGCTCATCGCCTACTGCGGCGTGCTCGGTGCGCTGGTGCAAGGCGGTTTGACCGGGAGGCTCGTCAAAAAAATGGGCGAACCCAAACTGATCGCCGTCAGCCTGATCCTGGCCGCGATCGGCATCGGCACCATGCCATACCTGCAAACCTGGTCGCTCCTGCTCGTTGGCCTTGGAATTTTTGCGATTGGTTCCAGCCTGACCCGCCCGCCGGTGTTTGGAATGATTTCCAATCTCACCCTCGCGCACGAACAAGGAACCACCATGGGCGTGGCCCAGGGCATTGGCGCCATCGCACGCATCATCGGCCCGATTTTCGCAGCGAGCTTGTTTGATACACATCCCGCCCTGCCCTATTTGATCTGCGCAGGCGTCCTCTTTTTCACCGGCCTCTTTGCCGCGCAATATCTGCGGAAGGCGGAACCGGCCAAGGCGTAAGATTGGGCAGGCACTGTGCTCAAGCGCCAGCATGACAGCCTCAGCGTGCGATGCAATTGACTGGTGGAGAAACTCGCTCCGGACGTGAAATACTGGTTCCGCGTCCCCGGCCGTCAGCGCCCACGGCGAAGGCCCCTTGGAGTAATCCGGTAAGTGAAAGAGGTGAGGTAACTTGGGACGAATCGGTGGTGAGAATTTGAGAAATATTTTTCGACGCCGCTAATAATAAACGCTTCCGACCACCTTCTGAAATGCTCAATGGGCGCTGCTTCCTGAATTCCCTTTACCGCCCTTGGCGGCCTGTTGCTCATCTTTTTTTATCACACTGAAGTGACCATTGCTTTCCAACCGGCACTTTTTAACGTCGGTAATTTTTTCAACACCTTGTTGCCGTAATTGACTCACCAACTCGTCGTAGGAAATCATTTCCTTGTGCATGTTGGGCCGAAGCAACTTGCCATCGTCGATCAAAACTAGAGCTGCGGGTTCAATAATTTTCTTAAAGAACTTGGAACGGTCTGCCAGCAAATCCAAAAGGTAATCCCATAACACGATTGTCATAATCAGCAAGATGGCTCCGGTAATTGATTTGGAATCACCCGCCATCCCGTTTTGGGCCGCATCCGCGATCACCACGATGACGAGAAGATCCGCTGTCCCCACCGCTCCGGCTTGCCGACGAAAAAGGCGAAGCAAAAGGAACATCCCTAAAAACATCAGGGTGCCGCGAATAAAAATTTCCACCAAGGACTCGCGCAGAACGAATATGGACTGCCAATCAACGTGAAGAAAATTATGCATAACTGAGTTTCTGCAAAGTCGCCTTCGGGTCAATAGGGCAATTATCTGATGGCCGCGTTACGTGCGACGAATTCCAAAAGAAATTCGGGTCCGCGCCATCAACGCGCACGGCGAAGGCCCGTGGAGCAATCCGGTGGGTGCGAGGGCGAGATAAGTTTGCGCGAACGGCTCGACATGGGAAGGCTGGAAGAATAGAAAATCTGCATGTCGTCTATCGATAGTAAGAATAATCCACCGATAAAATTGAGCGGCGCAGCCCTTCCGTTTCTTTATGATCGCGCCGAGCTCGTGGCGCTTGCGGACGCTTACTGGAAAGAAATTTATGAAAGGGATGCCAAGGCGGAGCGTGGCTTTGAGAACGCCTTTCTGGAGGCTCGCAATCATGGTCATTTGACAAAGGATCTCTTCGTTAAAGTTGCGCGATGGAAGTCGGTTCGGAATACAAGGAACTATGAGTTCAATACCGAATCCGAAATCCGCGCGGCAACCGCTGCCGCCTTTCAAGGCTCCGACGATGAATCGTCGATAAATGCGTTGAGAGAGTTGCACGGAGTCGCATTGCGCACTGCTTCAGCGATTCTTCACTGGATGCATCCTGATAGATTCCCCATCCTAGACTATCGAGTGATGGCAGCTCTAGGCGAAACCGCGCCGAAGTCATATGAAGACATTCGTCTTTATACCCGAATCGCTGACCGAGTCAGGGAACTGGCACTTCACCATTCGCTTGATCTTCGGACAATGGACCGCGCGCTCTGGACGTGGGACAAGCGTCGCTCCCCAACGTCGAATCCAAGATGTCGAAAAGGCGATTCCTAATTAGGCGGGAGCTGCACGAAAATTGTTTTCCAAGTTGGGATAGGAACGAAGAAGGAAGGTTTGTTTCCAGTTTCGCAACGCATTACGGTTTTTCCGCGACAACTTTTCCATCGCGCCAGACGTAAATCGGCGTGCCATGAGCGCGGGCGGTTTTCCGGGCCGTTTGTGCAGAGCGGCGCAACGCTCGCCCAACGGCTGCGGCGAGTTGCTTGGATTCTTTTTTGGGTTCAGTTGCTTTCATGGTCCCGTTTGCAATGGAATAGGTTCGTTACCCACATTGTCATACACCGTCCACGCATCAGCAAGCGAACGGTAATGTTGCTCAAAGTTTTTCCAACCGCGTTCGTATCGACGCAAGACATCGGCACGCGGGACATTGTGACCTCCTTGTTTGACGGGCGCAGCGACCCGTCTCAACGCGAGTTGAGTTGAAGGCAAACGCAGAAAAATACTCTCAATCCAGTAACCGGCAGCTTTCCAACGTTCCAAGAGGGCAAGATAAACCAATCCGCTCAAAGTCGTCTCGAAAGCGAAATCCGTGCGCGCTTTAGCAAGTCGATCCAATTCACCAAGAAATAACCTTCCTGCGGCAATCGTGGCTAGTTCAGGACGCAAAGGTGAAATGCCAACCGCAATCAAATCGGCGTTCACGAAGTGAATCATGTCAGCATATTTCGGCAAGAACTCGCGGACGAAGGTTGTTTTGCCTGCGCCGTTCGGTCCGGCAATGACGATGCAACGTGGAGATTTCATTCGTGTTTGAAAAATCCGCCTCCTTACGTCAGCGGTTACAACCCCAGTTTTTTAAACCGCGTCTTCACACCTTTGAAATGAAAGTCGAGCGAGCAGAGTTTTTCCAGTTCACCTTTGGCAAAATGTCTATTCACGTCGGCGTCGCTTAACAATTGTTTCAGGAAATCGGCGTCGGCATTGCCGGCGTGCTTGGCCTGCCAGGTTTGCATGGAGTTGCGCTGGACGAGGTCGTAGGCGGCTTCGCGGCTCAAGCCTTTCTTGATCAGCGCGAGCAAAACGGTCTGCGAATTCCACATGCCGAGCGAGAGGCCGAGATTGCGCTTCATGTTCTCGGGATAAACGATCAAGCCTTCGGTCAGTTTCGCGAGCAAGGTCAGCATGTAATCGAGCAGCGTGCAGGAATCCGGAAAAATGATTCTCTCGACGGAGCTGTGGCTGATGTCGCGTTCGTGCCAGAGCGCGACGTTTTCCATCGCGGCGAGGGCGTTGCCGCGCAACACCCGCGCGAGGCCGGTGAGACGTTCGCCGGTGATGGGGTTGCGCTTGTGCGGCATGGCGCTGGAACCTTTTTGGCCTTTGGCGAAAAATTCCTCCGCTTCCAAAACCTCGGTGCGCTGGAAGTGGCGAAATTCGGTCGCCCAGCGTTCGATGCTCGCGCCGACGAGTGCCAGTTGTGCCATGAACTCGGCGTGGATGTCGCGTTGCACGACTTGCGTGGCAATCGGCGCGGGACACAGACCGAGTTTTTTGCAAACCTGCGCCTCGATCTTCGGCGACAGATGCGCGCTGGTGCCGACGGCGCCGGAAAGTTTTCCCACAGCGGCGACCGCGCGGGCGCGTTGCAAGCGTTCAAGGGCGCGACCGAATTCATCGTGCATCAATGCCATTTTCAAACCGAACGTCGTCGGTTCGGCGTGAATGCCGTGGCTGCGTCCGATGCACGGCGTGAATTGATGTTCCTTCGCTTTCTTCGCGATGACGGTGCGAAGTTTCTTCACGTCGTCGATGAGGATGTCGACGGATTGCGTCATCTGCACCGCAAACGCGGTGTCCACAATATCGCTGCTCGTCAGACCAAAATGCAGCCAGCGGCTCGAAGGCGAATTGATTTGCTCGGCAACGGCGGTGGTGAAACCGATGACGTCATGGTTCAAAACTTTTTCCAATTCCTTGGCGCGTTCAGTCAGAGCTTTTGTGTCGGCAAAACATTTGTCCGCGCCGGCTTTCATGCTGGCGAAATCTTTTTTCGGAACGATGCCTTCGGCGACGAGCGCTTCGGTGGCGAGCAGTTCGATCTGCAGCCAGATCTTGAGTTTATTTTCGTCGGTCCAGATTTGCCGCATCTCCGGACGCGAATAGCGTTGAATCATGGGGGCGAAACTAAAATGTCGAGGGTCGAGAGTCGAGAGTCGAGTGCACGAGAACCATTGAACGCCCCGTCCAGACTCTCGTATCTCGACTATTTCCGCCCCATTTTCTTGCGGGCGGCGTCGAGGATTTGCCTCTCGCGTTCTGTCAGGCTATGGATGCCGTGCGCGGAAATTTTGTCGAGAATCGGGTCAACCTCCTGGCTGATAAATTGCGCCGAGGGAAGTTCATCAATTGGCGGGGGAGTATTCCTGGCCCGTCGCCAGGTTGAAGGTTTTGCCGAATTTGTCTTCACCAACTGGCGGATGGAAGGGGTGCGCCGAAAAGGATGCCAACCCGTGAACGAGATTTGCGTATGCACAAACCACCGGATGTAAGCGACTCCAGCCAGCATTCCGCCCAGGTGGGCGGCATGAGCCACGTTATCGCTCGGCACCAGCATTCCGAAGATGGCAAGGCCGGCGGAAATCCAGAGAAGCACTTTCGCCTGCAACGAAATGGGGATGACGAAAAACAAGAGAAGGGTCAGTCGTTGTTCAGGGAACATCGTCGCAAAGGCGGCGATCAATCCCATTCCACCGGCGGATGCGCCGACCACGGAACCGCCCAGGTGAGTCGGGAAAAACAAAGCGCCCGCCATTTGCAGCAAGCCCCCGAAAACGCCGCATGCAAAATAAAGCTTCAGAAACCGCACTTTGCCCAGAGCGTCTTCGAGTGCCCTGCCGAAAAAAAAGATCGCGATGGAATTCAGCAACAGGTGCATGACCCCGGCGTGCATGAACTGGAAGGTAAACAATTGCCAGATGTAGCCGTGCTTCAAACCATCCAAACTCAGTGTAAAGGGGCTCCGGGAAATATAATATCCGATGGGCACCCCTTGGGAGGCGCGATGAAGCTCGAAGATAATGAAGACCGCCAAATTAACCACCAATAACGTGATCGCGGCAGACCATCGGCGGCCTGAGGGCGATTCGCGCATATAGGATCGATCCTCCAACATTGTGGCAAAACGTAATCGGCAAGCGGACATTTATCAATCAGCATCTGCCCGGACTTTGCAATTTGCAGCGGGCGGAAAGAGTTGCCTGCCGGAAACTGCTTCCAGCTTGTTTGCCGAAGCCCGGCCGTTACCTTTGGTTCCCAATGTCGGGCGTCGAAATGATTTGTTTAGCAGCCTCTGCCGCAGCCGCCGGGGTAATTAACGCCGTGGCTGGAGGCGGAACGTTGATCACCTTCCCGACGCTGCTTTTCTTTGGCACATCGCCCATTGTCGCCAACGCGTCCAGCACCCTGGCATTGGTATTGGGGACGGGTGGCAGCGTGTTCGGGTATCGCCGTCACCTCGCCGCAGTCAAACCGTGGCTCTGGCGCTTCCTGCCCGTGAGCATCGTCGGCGGGTTGATCGGCAGCGTTTTGCTCACCCAGACGAGCGATCGAACTTTTTCCAAACTCGTCCCTTTCCTGATTCTTTTTGCCACGGTTCTGTTCCTGATCCAGGGAATCCTCCGACGTCACCTCGGCTTTGACGATTCAACCGCCGGACACAAGCCGCATCGAATCTGGATTGCGGTGACCTTCCAGTTTGCGGTGGCGATCTACGGCGGATACTTCGGAGCCGGAATCGGAATTCTGATGCTCGCATCGCTGGGGTTTATCGGACTGAGCAACATTCACGAAATGAACGCGCTGAAAACGGTGCTCGGCTCCCTGATCAATCTGGTGGCAGCGATCTGGTTTATCGGGGCAGGTTTAATTCATTGGCCAAAGACGGGAATCATGGTCCTCGGCGCGCTGGCGGGCTATTATCTCGGGTCGCATTATTCCCAGCGGATTCCGCAAAAATATGTCCGCTGCCTGATCACTGCGATTGGCTTCACCATCTCCGCTATTACATTCTACAAGGAATTCCTGCGCTGAAAATCAGGCCAGCAGTTTGTGGATGATTTCGCCGTAGACATCGGTGAGGCGGAAATCACGTCCCTGAAACCGGAAGGTCAACTTCGTGTGCTCAAGGCCGAGCAGATGCAAAATGGTCGCGTGAATGTCATGAACGTGGCAGCGATCTTCCACCGGGCTGAAACCGAATTCGTCGGTCTGGCCGAGCACCAGTCCCGCTTTGACGCCCGCCCCGGCGAACCACATGGTGAACGCATCAATGTGATGATTTCGCCCGATGGAGTCGCGGTTCTCGCCCATCGGCGTGCGACCAAATTCACCACCCCAAATGACCAGTGTGTCTTCGAGCATGCCGCGCTGTTTCAAATCCTTGATCAGGGCGGCGGACGGCTGATCCACTTCGCGCGTGATTTTCTCGAATGACTTTTCCAGATCCTCACCGGGACCACCATGGCTGTCCCAGTTGGTGTGATACAACTGAACGAAACGGGAACCGCGTTCCACCAGACGGCGCGCGAGCAAACAGTTCCGGGCGAAAGACGGCTCGCCTTCCTTGATGCCGTAGAGGTCCTTGGTCGCCTGGGTCTCGCTCGAGAGATCGATCAATTCCGGCGCGCTGCTCTGCATGCGATAAGCCATTTCGTAGGCGGAAATGCGCGTGCGAATCTCCTCGTCACCCGTTTCTACAAGACGTTTCAGGTTCAGGTCGCGAATGGCGTCGATGGTTTGCCGCTGGCGATTCGCGCTCACTCCCTGGGGACTGGTCAGGTTCAATATCGGTTCGCCCTGTCCACGCAATGGAACACCCTGGTAGGTCGTCGGCAAAAATCCGCTCGCCCAGTTTACAGCCCCGCCCCGCGGACCGCGCGGGCCCGATTGAAGGACGACGAAGCCGGGAAGGTCTTTCGATTCGCTGCCGATTCCATAAGTCACCCACGAACCCATGCTGGGCCGGCCGAACTGGGAGGAACCGGTGTTCATGAAAAGTTTGGCCGGCGCATGATTGAAGACATCCGTCGCGCAGGAATGAACCAGCGAGATGTCATCGACGATCGTCGCGGTGTGCGGAAATAATTCCGAGACCCACGCGCCGCTCTGCCCGTGCCGCGAAAACTTCCTGCGCGTGCCAAGAAGCTTCGGCGGGTTCTTGGCAAACGAATCCATGAAGGCGAACCTTTTCCCTTTCAAATAGGAATCGGGAATCGGCTGGCCGTTCAGTTCGACGAGTTTCGGTTTGTAATCGAACAACTCCAACTGGCTCGGGCCGCCGGCCATGAACAGATAGATGATGTTTTTCGCTTTCGCCGGAAAATGCCCGAACTTCGGATCGAGCGGGTTGACCAGCTTGATCGCGTCGCCGCCAAAGAGTTTTTGCTCACTGAGGAGCGAGGCGAGCGCGATCGAGCCGAGTCCCATGGCGCATTTGCCGAAGAACTGTCGCCGGGTGACGTCGCGAATGTCTTCGCCGGGACTCGGGTTGTTAAAAAAATGTGACATACTCAGATTCCAAGCGATCAACTGTAGCGCAGGTTTGTTCCCTGCTGTATCGCCGATTTGTAATCGGCACGGGGGTGGGTGACGCCAGGCGGGTTGCAAACCCGCGATACAGCAGGTTGCAAATCTGCGCTACGGCAAACGGCGAAGATCGGGCTCGTCCGTCCGAATTCCGTCATTTTTATCTTTTTAGTCATTCGCCTTTCAAAATCTGATTATTCTCTCGTGATCGTTTCATCCAGGTTGAGCAGCACGCGGGAAACCGTCGTCCATGCCGCCAGTTGTTTCACGTCGGCACCCTCCGGAATATTCTTTGCCAGCAACAGCCTGGCTTCGTCCGGCGCGGAGTCATAAGTCTTGAGCTGTTGGGCGAGAAGTTCCTTGACGCGCTGTAATTCATCCGCCTGCGGGGACCGCGAAACACACAGCCGGAACGCGTGTTGGATTCGCTGGTCGTCGCCGGACGGAACTTCCTTGAGCAAACGGAGCGCGAGTCCCTGGGCAAACTCCACAAAGCCCGCATCATTGAGCAACGTGAGCGATTGCAGCGGCGTGTTGGATCTCATGCGGCGGGTGCAGGCGCTCGTCGATTCGGGCACATCGAAGACCATCAGACCCGGCGGCGGCGTGGCGCGGAAGAAGAACGTGTACATCCCGCGGCGATACCGGTCCTCACCGACGCTGGTTTTCCAGTCGCGTTTTGACTGGCCCAGGTTCATCACCCCGTCGGGAATCGGAGGAAAGACGCTGGGTCCGCCAACCTTCTGGTTGAGCAAACCGCTTGCGCTCAGCTCCACGTCGCGCACGATCTCGGCGTCGAGACGAAAACGGTTCTGGCGTGCCAGCCATTTGTTATAGGGATCCACCAGCGCCAACTCCGGACGCGCCCGGGAAGACTGCCGGTAGGTGGCCGAGGTCACAATCAACCGGTGCATCGCCTTCTGGCTCCACTTCTGTTTGACGAATTCGTTCGCGAGCCAGTCGAGCAACTCCGGGTGCGTCGGAGATGAGCCTTGGGTTCCAAAATCGTTTTCCGTTTCCACAATTCCGGCTGCGAAATAATGCATCCAAATCCGGTTCATCATCACCCGCGCGGTCATTTGGTTTTTTGGATCGACCAGCCAGCGGGCGAGGTCGAGGCGATTTGGGTTCTTCACGCCGTCAGGCAACGGCACCAGAATCTTCGGGACCCCCGGAGTCACGACGTCCCCGTGCCGTGTGAAATCACCCTTGATGAAAAGATGCGAGGTGCGCGGTTCTTTGCGTTCCTCCATCACCATCGTTGTGACGACGGCGGGTTTCGTTTTCTCAAGTTTTTCCAGCTTGGATTTCTGTTTCTTGTAATCGTCGTCCTGTTTGCCAATTTCGTCGATGAGCGCCAGCTTCTGTTTCAGCGTTCGTTTCTCCATCGGCGTTTCCAGGACGGTGGTGATCTCGGGCTTGAGCTTGGCGACCTGCTCCGGAGTCAGGGCCTTTTGCCAAGAGACCAGTTCATCGGTGAGGCTATTGGCCAATTCCGCGAGCTCGCTTTCCGCCTCGTCAATGGCGTTGCGAAATTCCTCCTGCTCTTCCAACTCCGCGTGGTTCGCGATGGGCAGGTCCGGTTCATTCTGGTTATTCAAGAACGCGTAAAACTGGTAATACTCCTTCTGCGAAATGGGATCAAATTTATGATCGTGGCATTGGGCGCAGGCGACCGTCAAACCAAGCCAGGCGGTCGCGGTCGTGTTGACCCGATCGATGATCGACTCGACACGAAATTGTTCCTTGTCGATGCCGCCCTCCTGGTTGATCTGTGTGTTGCGATGAAACCCCGTGGCGATTCTTTGCTCGCGGGTCGCATTCGGCAACATGTCGCCGGCGATCTGGTCGATCGTAAATTCGTCGAACGGCATGTCGGCGTTCAGGGCATCGATCACCCAATCGCGGTATTTCCAAATCTGGCGTGGGGCGTCGATGCTGTAACCGTTGGAATCGGCGTAGCGCGCCGCGTCCAACCAATGCCGCCCCCAGCGCTCGCCGTAGTGCGGAGAGTTCACCAGGTGATCGACCAGCCGCTCATAGGCATCAGCGCGTTTATCCCGCACAAAGGCGTCCACCTCCGCGATGGTTGGAGGGAGCCCAGTCAGATCAAGGCTGACCCGGCGAATCAGCGTTATCTTATCCGCGTCCCGTGAGGGCTGGATCTTCTCTTTTTCCAGTTTCGCGAGAATAAAATTGTCGATGGAATTGCGCACCCAACTTTTTTGCTTCACTGCGGGAACCGGCACCACCGCCGGCGGCGGAACAAAAGCCCAGTGCAAAACGGATTCCGCTTTTTCGTCCGCGGGAGATTTTGCGCCCTGGTCAATCCAGCGTTTCAGCAGGGCGATCTTATCGTCGGAGAGCGGAGTCTTTTTGTACGGCATTCGTGGAAGATCCTTCGCCGTGCCCGAGACCGCCTGGATCAGCAGACTTTCCGCGCTCTTGCCGGGAATGATCACGGCTCCTTTCTCGCCGCCTTTCAGCGCGTTCGCACCGGTATCGAGGCGCAATCCACCTTTCTGCTGCGTGGCGCTATGGCACTGGTAGCAGGCGCCCGAAAGCAATGGCTTGATTTCCTTGGTGTAATCGACCGAATCCGCCGCGCCGAGCGGCATCAGTGAGGCCAGGAAACAAAAAATAGCGGCTCGTGAAATCATGAAATGTAACCAATAACAGGTAACGCCTGGGCGGAACCGGTTCAAGAATTTTTCCCGCAAACCCATTTCCCAAAGCCGCCAAACACGCTAGAGTTGGGGGATGCAAGTCTTCGAATCCATTCAATGCCCTTTCTGCGGTCAGACCTTTGAATTGGTCATCGACACCAGCATCGACTCACAACAACTCACGATCGACTGTGAGATTTGCTGCCGCCCATTTGAGGTTGTCGCGGAATGCGAGCCGGGCAAGATCTTGAGCCTGGAGGTGCGCGGAAGTTAAGGCAGGACACCCACTCAGGCGCATGAGCCACCGGTGCGGCGGTCTGCGACGCAGCCGCGCTCTGGTCTCAATCAATTTTAATCACACTTCGCATCCCGAGTCGGCAAATTTTCTTTTGTGTCTTTTGCCTTATTTTGTGGCTAACTGTCGGCTCGTTATAAAATTATGAACCCAACCACAGTCCTTTGGATTTACATCGCGTTCCTCGTGCTCGGCGGCCTCATGGGCTTTCTCAAAGCCAAGAGCAAGATGTCGCTCATCATGTCGCTCGCCTTTGCCATACCGCTGGCCCTGTGCGCGCTCAACGTTCTGACCGTTCGCTATCTCCCCGAAATCCTGATCGGTTTCCTGCTTGTGTTCTTCGGCATGCGCTTCGCTAAATCAAAAAAGTTCATGCCCGGCGGCTTGATGACGATTCTGTCCATCGCCGCGCTCATCGGCCTCTTATTGAAATAGAACTCTCTGCGCCTCCGTGCCTCCGTGGTAAACACTTCTCTCCCCATCTGGCAAATCCACTCGTCGATCCTCGGCGAATTGAAGTCGGGCAACCGCCTCGTCCTCGTCGCGCCAACCGGTTCCGGCAAGACCACCCAGGTGCCGCAAATGCTGCTCGACGGCGGCCTGGCCGGTGAACGGAAAATCGTCGTGCTGCAACCGCGACGGGTCGCCGCTCGCACGGTGGCGGCACGCGTCGCCTGGGAACGGAACTGCAAACTCGGCGCCGAAGTCGGGTATCAGATCCGTTTCGACGACCAGACCAGCCTGGGCACGCGCATTTGTTTTGTAACCGAGGGTATTCTGCTGCGCTGGTTGCAGGATGACCGCTCACTCGCCGACGTTGCCGTGGTGTTATTCGACGAATTCCACGAACGCAATCTGCTCAGCGACGTCTCCCTCGCGCTTGTTAAACAGATTCAGCAGACCGAGCGGCCGGATTTGAAGATGGTTGTGATGTCCGCGACGCTCGACGCCGAACCGGTGGCGAAGTATCTGGACGATTGCCCGATCCTTATTTCCGAAGGGCAAAGTTTTCCCGTGCAAGTCAACTACCTTGATTCGCATGACGAACGCCCTTTCACCGAGCAAGCCGCCGACGCCGTGGAGCGGATCGTCAACTCCGGCGAACCGGGCGACGTGCTCGTCTTCATGCCGGGCATTGGCGAAATCAATGCCACGATCAATAGCCTGCGCGCCGCAAAATTGAGCGAGCGGGTCGTCTTCATCCCGCTGCACGGCGAACTTCAGGCCGAAGAACAGGATCTCGCGTTCTCGCCGCATCCGCTTCGCAAAATTGTGGTCGCAACGAACGTGGCTGAAACCTCAGTGACCATTGATGGGATTCGTCACGTCGTCGATAGCGGCCAGGCCCGGGTCGCACGCTACGATTCCGAACGCGGCATCGGCACATTGTTCCTCGAAGAAATCAGCCGAGCCTCCTCCGACCAACGCAAAGGGCGCGCCGGGCGAACCGCTCCCGGAACCTGCCATCGTCTCTGGACCGAGAGCGGACAACTCAATCGTCCGGAGCGAAACACGCCGGAGATTCAGCGGAGCGATCTGGCGGAAGTTGTTTTGCTGCTGCATTCGCTCGGCATCAAACGCGCCGCGCAATTCGACTGGCTGGACAAACCGGATTTGCAGGCAGTGGAGCGGGCAGAGAAGTTGTTGCAGACGTTGGGAGCACTTAAAAATTTACGATCTACGAATGACGATTTACGAGATCAAGGTGACGCAGCAGTCGTCGTAAATCGTAAATCGGACATCGTAAATTCCGACCTCACACCCATTGGCCGGCAGATGCTGCGGCTGCCGATGCACCCGCGTTATTCGCGGATGCTGATCGAAGCTTCGAAGCGAGGTTGTGTGCGCGCGGCCGCGCTCTGTGCCGCGCTCGTGAGCGGACGGGATTTGCTTCAACGCGTTCGCCGCGACGAGAAACACATTTCCGAAGCACGCGAACTTTTCGAGGCGAGCCAGGATTCAGATTTCTTCACGCTGATGCGCGCCTACCAGTTCGCGAAGAAAAACCATTTCAGCATTGAGACTTGTCGCCGCTTCGGCATCAACGCGCAGGCCGCCCGGCAGGTGGAGCAGACATTCGACCAGATCGCGCGACTCGCCGAACAACAAAAGCTTTTTCAGGCGGAGGAGAAAGTGGACGACTCCGCCCTGCTCCACTGCGTTTTGGCCGGGTTCATCGACCAACTCTGCCAGCGGCGCGATTCCGGCACGCTCGACTGCGATTTGCTCGAGGGACGAACCGGGACTTTGATGCGTGAAAGCGTCGTGCAGAATTCCAAATTGTTTGTCGCCGCGACCATTCGCGAGGTGCCCGGGCGCGGCGCGGACAATTTAACCCTGCTCGGTCTGGCCAGCGCGGTGAAGCGCGAGTGGATCGAGGAAATGTTTCCCGAGCAACTCTCCACCCGAGTCGAACACCTTTTTGACCGCACGCACAAACGGGTTGCCGCAGTGAAGCTCATTCGCTTTCACGACCTCGTGATTCATCACGAGCACCAGCGTGACGTGGAACCGGCTGCTTCAGGCCGTTGCCTGGCCGAGGCCTATCGCAAACAGTATTTCGAACTGCCACTGCTCAACCATGACGTGAAACAGTTCGTCGCCCGCGTCAATTTGCTGGCCGCCGTCTCGCCTGAACTCGATTTCCCGGCGTTCGACGAGAACCGGCTGGTTGAAACGCTCACGAAAGCTTTTGAAAATCTGACCCTGGTTAAGGAAGCGCAATCCGCGCCATTGAAAGATTGTTTCATGGGCCAACTCGCCCCCGATCAACTGGAGTGGTTGAATGAGTTTGCCCCCCTCGCCGTTGCCTGGCCCGGCGAGAAAAATCTGAAACTGCTTTATCCGGAGCAAACCCGCGACGACGATGGCGAGCCGAATTCGCCCGAACTGCAAGTGAAGCTACACGAATGTTTCCCGGCGAAAGAGCATCCGCACATTTGCGACGGAAAGCTGCCCGTGAAGATCTGGCTCTGCACACCGGACGGCAAACGACTGGAAGCAACCTTCAACTGGCCCGCGTTTCGAACCAACAGTTATCCGAAAATAAAGTCAGCGTTGCAGAAAAAATTTCCGGGCGTGATGTGGGTCTGAGCCCGCGCCGAAATTTTTTAGGGCATCCAGCCCAAACCTATTTGGCCGGCGTCGCGGTCGGCTTGACCGCGTTCGTGGCGAAGGAGCGCACCGTGTGTTTGATGATGTTCTCCGAACGGACGGTTGCGCCCGCCTCCGGAAAAAGCACTTTGGGCTGCGCAGCGATCCATTCGGCGTGACTCACTTTTCGGGTTTCGTGCAATAACACGAAGGTCCCCTTTTTATTCGCGATGACCACGTCTGGAATCTTGTCGCCATTGATATCGCCAGCGACCAGCTGCGTGCCGACCCCCACGTCGGGCGCGATCAGGTGCGGAACGAAGTCCACCGACTTGTCCGGGTGCCGGACGATGCGGAAGAAATAGGTGACTGGGTCGGCGTTCGCTTCGATGTCGCCCTGGGCGCCGTGGGCCCAGTACCGTTTCCCGGTCACAATGTCTTTGATGCCGTCGCCATCCATATCCACCAGATCAATGGCGTGAAGTTGCGCGAACTTGAGGCCGTACCGATTTTCCCCGGGTTCCTTGTTCATGATGGTGTGGCTGTGAAACTTGACCGCCCCGTCCTCTCGATATTGCTCATACCAGGCAAGACCGAACCCGTGGGCCGCGAGGCTGGTGATGATGTCGTTAAGCCCGTCACCATTCACGTCGTAGGCGTACATCTGCGCGCCGCCGACACCGAAAAACTCCTTGTGCAATTTCCATTCCGGATCGCCGCCCAGCGACGCGGGTTGTTCCCACCAGCCGTTTTTTTCCAGAAGGTCGAGGCGCCCATCCCCGTTGACGTCGCCCACCCCCATGCCATGAGTGAAACGCCCAAAGTTGCCCGGCGGTGTGATCTTGTGGAACGTCCAGGGTTTGGATGGATCGGACCAATCCGGCGTGACATAGCCGAAGTAAGTATTCGTGCGTCCACCTTCCACCATGGTCGTATTGCAAACAATCTCCGGCTGGCCGTCGCCCGTCAAATCGGTCCAGGTGGGTGATTCGTTATCGACCACGCCGAAAACCTTGTGCCGTTTCCAGGGGGCCGCAGACCTGACGGCAGCTTTCCCGGGATTTTCGAACCACGACGCATCCTGGCCAGGAAATCCGAGGATGAGGATGTCGAGCCAGCCATCTTTGTTGAATTCATGGACGAACGCGAAAAAGTTGTCCGAGTATCGGTTGTTGACCCCGAGCGCGCCTTCAAATCCCTCAATCTTTTCTTCGGAACCGTCCTTCGCTTTGCGCGTGAACGTCATTTTGGGCGGATAAAATTCGTGGCGCACCTTGAAATCCGGTCCCTCCCACCAATACGGCCCGGAGATTATATCGTTATGGCCGTCGCGATTCAGATCGCCGAATGTCGCGCCTTCAGACCAAAATTTATCGGTGAGCTGGATTTTTTTGAATGAGTGAAGCGTGTCTTCAGCCGCGAACAGGGACACTGCGGGTGCCATCATGGCCAGGAGATGAAGCGGTTTCATGGAAATAATTACGCCCTGAATCATGGCAATTCGCAAGCCAACGCTTTCCCAAAAATCCGGCACAACGGCAACCCATCAGCCGCCAACTTCGCCAGCCTTAAATTTCTTAAACGCCGACATGAATTGCTCCACGCGCTTCGGGTCAACTGCATTGGCCCAATGGCCGTCAATTTTGAATTCCGACCCGACGATAAAACCATCTGCCGCACTGAAAAATTCCGGGATGTTTGCCTGCGTCACACCGGAACCGAGATAAACCGGCAGATGCGTTTTGCCTTTCACCTCTGAAATGTCCGCGGGCTTCGGTGCGTCCCCGGTCACCGCCCCCGTCACGATCACCGCATCGCCGCGCATGAATTCCACGGCGTGCGCCGTTTCGCCGATGCCCACATCGGCGGTGATCGCGTGCGAGCTGTGTTTCTTCTTCACATCCGCCCAGACCTGCACGCGATCGGCTCCGATCAGGCGGCGAAATCGCAATAGTTCCGCCGCGCAGGATTGAATCACTCCCTCGTCCGCGACGTGCGCAAAAGCGAAACCTTCGGCACGAATAAAATCCAGTTCCGCCGCATGCGCCACCGCCATCGCCTCTTTGTTGGCCGCGGCCAGAATTTGAATCCCGCACGGCAAACCGCTGGCCTCCTTCACGGCACTGGCAATCAGCGTCATGGCAGCAACAATTTCCGGCCCGACACCACCGCGCAAATACGGCGTGTCGTGCATGTTCTCAATCATCAAGCCGTGAACACCCGCTTCACGAAAAATCTTCGCTTCCGCCACGGCCTGGGCGGTGATCGCCTTCAACGTCTGCGAATTCGCCGGAGTTCCCGGCAAAGCGCCGAGGTGAACCATC
>Ga0163144_10008824_pt1 | contig 21749 bp, 13 predicted proteins | sample OliLak19BULKMAT1_FD_123175 | JGI IMG/M metagenome (GOLD analysis project Ga0163144, IMG submission 123175) | Freshwater microbial mat bacterial communities from Lake Vanda, McMurdo Dry Valleys, Antarctica - Oligotrophic Lake LV.19.BULKMAT1 | ecosystem: Environmental > Aquatic > Freshwater >... | reverse complement strand
CAAGGTCGCGAGGTCGGGCCGCATACCGCGGTAGTGCCAGTACTTGTCCGCCGCGCGCCACGGCATGAACACCAGCAGTGCTCCGGCCACCAACAGCGCGACCCCGCTGAGTACGCGCGTTTCGGTGAAGGGGTCGGCCTTCACAGTCGCCGCCGGTCCACCGTTCGAGGCGCCCAGCGCGATTGCGCCACTCGCCGACAGCGCCGCCAGTGGCACGATCATCAGGAACCAGTATCGCGCCCCGAAGTCCGGTCCGCCGGAAAAGTAGTTGAAGAAGTACGCCAGCCAGGTGAGTGCGATGACGCCAAGCATGAGCCAGTCGGCGCGCTGCAGATCACCACGCAGCACAACGAAGTACACAAGCAGCAGCGAACCCACGCTCCATCCGAACAACTCCACGTGCGTGGCGACGGTATTGAGCGCTGAGTTGATGATACCGTCAATGGGTCCGTGCCCCGGATTGGGGTCGAGCGCCCAGCCCATGCCGCGATCGATACCGAAGCCGTAATCGTTCGCGCCTTTCCCGTACAACGCATCGTTGTACGACATGATCGGAAAGATGCCTGGCTTGCCGGTGAAGAATCGGTTGTACCAAAGCAGCGGCGCGGCGGAGAGCATGGAGCCCAGCACCAGGCCGATCGTGCCACTGAGCTTCACGCGCCTGCCACCAAGACCGATGGCCCAGAGTCCGAGTGCGGCCGCCATCACCAGCGCGTCGAGCTGACGCACCGTGGCCACCAGTCCGAGCGCAATGCCACCGAGCCACATCCAGCGCGCCTGTCCGTTACGACGCGTGGTGATCACGGACAGCGTGGCCAGCAATGCGCAGCAGAGGGTGAACGCGTGCGGCATGAATCCCATGCCGAGAAAGAGATTCCACGGCGAGAGCGCAAAGAGCAGCGTGCCGAGTCGCGCCATGCGACGTCCGTACAACGGCTGCAACACGAGATACGTGAGCAACACGTTGAGCCCCGTGAGCGCGGGATTCACCAACCACGCGGCACCAAGCCAGACACCGGGGGCCAGCGCCAGCGCCATTCCCGGCGGCACCGGCGAATACCATCCGTGCGCGCCGGTCGCGATGAGATAGAGCGCGAACGACTCCGGCACCGGCGGATTGGGCAGCGTGAGGCGGCCAGTGGCGAAGGTGCGTGCCTGAAAGAGATACGCGACTTCGTCGGGGAGGTGCGGATGTCGCTCGTACACGACGACGGCCAGCAGCACGCAGATGGCGGTGACGATGAATGTCAGCGCCAGCGCGAAACGATCCATGCGCGGCGCGAGGTCGTCGCCAAACGCGACGTCGCCGCCGAGCAGTGAAGCGAAGCGTGCACGAAGTCGTTGCAGCGCGTCCGGTGGAATGGCGCGCACCGCGAGCACCGTCGTCGCCAGACTCATTGCGTGCAGGGCCGTGGCGACCAACAACTCTTCGGTGTACTTCGGCAGGTCGCGACCGACAATCGCACTCGAAACGAGCATGGCCAAGGCGAACACGGGCAGCCGCCACGACGGGAGCAATGCCGTCACCCGTGCCACGATGAACCGCACACGTCCGCGCAGCGCGAAGAGCACGACCAGCGCTTGCAGCAGCAAAACGCCGACGCTCAGCGGCTTCGACTTCATCGCCGCGAGCGAGAGGTAATGCTGGTATCCGACCGACTCGCCCGCGACGACCAGCGACAACGCGGCCGCAAACGCCGCGAAGGAAAGCAGCGCCCAGCCAATGGCCGCGGCGATGCCTGATCGCCCGCTCACACGATGGTCGGGAAGGGGATCGGCACGATGAAGCGACCGCCCGCATCGCGATACGCCTGCTGTTGGCGCATGATCTCTTCGGCGAAGTTCCAGGCGAGGATCAGCACGTAGTCCGGCTGCCGCTCGACGAGCGTATGCGCCGGCAACACCGGCAGATGCATACCCGGCGTGTACGTACCGATCTTGAGTGCGCTCCGATCGACGGTGTACGGCACCAGATCGGTGCCGATGTTGCAGTAGTTGAGCAGCGTATTGCCTTTGGCCGGCGCGCCGTACGCGGCCACCGTCCTGCCCTCATCGTGCAGACGTTCGAGCAACGCGCGCAACGCGGTGCGCTGTGCCTCCACATCGCGTGCGAACTCGCGCCACCGTTCGAGACTCGTCAGGCCGATGGCCGCTTCCTCGCGCATCATGCGCTGCACGCTTTCGCTCACCGTGGGGTAGTGCTCGGCGCGTCCCGCGTACATGCGCAGCGATCCACCATGCACCGCGACTTCGTCCACCCGCACGACAGTGAGCCCGACGGCTTCGCAGAGTCGCACGAGCGAGGTCACCGAGAAGTAGCAGAGATGTTCGTGGTAGACCGTGTCGTATTCGAGGTGTTCGAGCATCGTGCGCGCGTACGGCACTTCCGTGATGACGAGACCATCGCCATCGATGAGCACCTTGGCGCCGCGCAGAAAGTCCTGCGTATCATCGACGTGGGCGAGGACGTTGTTGCCGATCACCGCGCGTGCGGCGCCACGTTCGACGCGCAGGCGCGCGCCTGTTGCACCATTGAAGAAATCGCCGACGGTTTCCACGCCACGATCGCGCGCGATGGCCGCGATGTTGGTGGCCGGTTCGACGCCCAGCGTACGCACGCCATGCGGCTGAAAGCAGGCGAGCAGACTGCCATCGTTGCTGGCCACTTCGACCACGAGATCATCGGGGCCGAGGTTGAGCAGTTCGACGACGGTGCGTGCGTAGTCGACGTTGTGCGCGGCAATCGTTTCGGACGTGCCGGTGACGTAGATGTAGTGACGGAAGAGCACTTCCGGATCGATCACGTCGGCGAGTTGCACCAGCGAACACTGCTCGCAGAAATAGACGTCGAGCGGAAAGCGCTGCTCATCCCTGGCGTCGGCGAGATCGCGAAGGTTGGCGTTGGCGAGCGGCTGTGGGCCGAGCACCAGGAAACGGGTGAGCCGTTCCTCGCCGCAGGCCCGACAGTGCGTGCGCACGCGATGCAGCTCGGCGCGCGTTCCGTTGCTCGAATCACTCACGAGGGCATCACCATTGTGATTCACCATGAAAAGGGCGCGATCGGTGGTTCAAGCGCACGAATATGCCCAACGACTTCCCTCATGCGCAACACGCTGCGCAACACGCCGGGCAACACGCTGGGCAACACGCTGGGCAACACGCTGGGCAACACACGAAGGCACCAGGCGAGATTCGCGTGCTGCAGGAGGGATCGGTCAGTTGTCGCGGAGCAATCGCCATCATCGGGAACCGTTCACAACTTCGTCGTCAGGCGGTTACACTACGGCCGTGCAACTCTCGATCATCGTCTGCATCGTGGACGGCGGCGCCCAGCTCGGTCGTTGTCTTGCCGCACTGGCCGGACAACGGAACGCCCCTTCGCTGGACGTGATCGTGCCGTGGGACGACCACGTCACCGGAATCGAAACGGTCGCGGCGCAGTATCCGCAGTTCCGCTTTCCGGCCATCGGCGCCGTGGAGACGGTGCAGGCGCCGGATAGTCACGCCGGTCTGCACGAACTCTACGACCGCCGTCGCACGGTGGGGTTGCACGCCGCCACGGGCGATCTGGTGGGGTTGCTGGAAGATCGCAGTGTCCCCGAGCCCGATTGGGCCGAACGCGCGGTGGCGCTGCACGCCACGCTCCCCAACGGGGTGATTGGCGGCGCGCTGGCCGATGGGCGCCACACGCTGGTGGGGCATGCCGACTACCTGTGCGACTTCTATCGCTACCAACCGCCATTCGCCTCGGGACCGCGCGATTTCGTGTCGTACGTGAATATCTGCTACAAACGGTCGGCGCTCGAGCAGACGCGAGCGGTGTGGAGCGGGACGTACTACGATCTCGAGGTGCACAATGCACTCGCCGCGCTCGGCGAGAGGCTATGGCTCGCGTCGGAACTGCGCGTGCAGCAGCAACGTGGCGACGGCGAGCGATTGGGTATGCTGATCGGGGAACGTTTCGCCTGGGGGCGCCGCTTCGCGGAACATCGCACACGGGCGTCTGAGGGGGGCGGCCGGTGGCGCTTTGCCCTGCAGTCGCCGCTGGTGCCGTTTGTGCTCTGGCTGCGCGTGATGCAACGACAACGGACTGCGGGCAGTCTCGCGCGCGCCGTTGCCGCGACCCCCGCGATGTTGCTGATCTTCGGCGCCTGGGGGTTCGGCGAGTTGTTGGGGAGTCTCTCGCCGGCGTCGTAGCGGCTGCGTAGCGGCGACGCGTGACGAACGTGTCGCCGCTACGTGCCGAATCGCACGCTTCCGTTCACCACGCGAATTCCGCCCGTCGCCAGCAGCACAATCCCGTACACGGCGGCGCCCGCGGCGACCGCCACCACGACATGCGGAAACGGGACGAACCACACCGTCGCGCCCATGCACGTGGCACCCAACGTTGGCTGCCACAGCTGGCGCCACACACCAAAGGGCAGCTCCAATCGCTCCGCGTACCACAGGGCCACGAGGGTGCGAATGCTCTCGGTGATGAGCGTCGCGGCCGCAGCCCCGATCATCCCGAAGCTCGGGATCAGCAGCAGGTTGAACACCGTGTTCACGGCCGCGCTCCAGATCGTGGTGCGCAGGATGAACGCCTGCTGGTCGCGTGCAATGAGTCCGATCTGCACGACGTTGCGCACCCACGCCACGACGATCGACCACATGAGGATCTGCAGCGGCCGCACCGCATCGACATATCGCGATCCGAACACCAGGTCGAGCAATCCCCCTGCCAGCAGCGCACCACCCACGGCGACGGGAATGGCGACGGTGAGCATCTGCAGCATCGCCTGATCGTAGATGGATTGCTGCTTCGGCGCGTCGTCGTGCGCGCGTGACAGCGCCGGCAGGATACTCGAGCCGTACGTCACGCCAAGATTGAGCAGAAAGCTGATGAGCGTGTAGGCGGCCGCGTACATGCCCGCGGTGCGCGCATCACGCATCGCCCGCAGGAAAATCAGGTCGCTGTTGAAAATCGCCAGACCGAGCATGGCGTGGATGACGAGCGGTGTCGCGGCCGAGAACACGGGCTTGACTACCTCGTTCATCGCCCGCGTCCGCGCCTCCGCTCCGCGGGCGAGCGAGAGCGAAACGCCCATCCGTCGCAACACCAGCAGCATCAACACCGACGTCCCCACTTCGCCGACGATGCGACTGATCGGGACGGTGCGCACATCGCTCGCGTTGTGTACGAACAGCAACACGATGCCAAGCGAGAGCAACTCCCCCGTGACGCTCGCGACGGCGGGTGTGATGGGCTGCTCGAGCCCCACGAAGGTGAAGCGCGTGCTCGACGCCACCGCGAGCAGGGTGAACGCACCGATGGCCAGCACGCTGCCCTCTGGCGTGCCCATGCCGAGCATCCCGCAGGTGACGAGCAACGCGATGCACCCCGACGCCACCAGCAATCGGGCAGCCAACAGCGGCGGAACGATGCGATGGACGGCGGCACGTGCCACACGCCACCGCGCCTCCATCGATGCGCTTCGTCGTCCCGACTGCTCGGAGGTAAGGTCGTCTGCGCCAGTCTCGCCCAACGCCTTGGCGATCTCGCGCGCGCCCAGCATCTCCACGGAGTAATTGGCGATCTGCGCGAAATACAACACGATGGCTGCGGCCACGGCGATGATGCCGTACGATTCGACGCCGAGTGTGCGCGCCACGTAGACCGTGCCCGCGAATCCGATCAATCGCGCGACCGCTTCGCCGAGTCCGAGGACCGCAAACATGCGGCCGACGGCCGCGTCAGCGCGGGTAGTCAAGCGTGTTGATCTGACGACCGCTGGCCGCAATGAATCCGGCAGCCCCCGGTTTGGGAACCAGCCGCACGAGCGAGGACCCGCGAAACGAATGCGCCACATCCGACGCGACGAAAAAGGACTGCACCTCGGCGATCGGCATGCGCAGTGTCAGCGCCGCCTGTGAATCGGGGGCCACGGCACGTCGCGCGCCCCTCGCCATGACGTAGAGCGTGTCGTAGCTGGCGACCTGCGCGAAGCCCGCTCGATGATCGAAGCGGTGCAGTCGCACGATCGGCAGCTGCTCACTCAGCATGTAGAAGCGGATCTGCTCCCCAAGCCCCGACCAGGCGTGAACGAGCAGCCTCGAGCGCGGTGATGTTGCGCCACGCGCCCAGACAGCCGCCGTCTCGGTGTCCAGATAAAAGCCCTGCGTGCAACAGTACATGCGATAGTCATCCGCTTCCGCCATCACCGCCGGATCGAGTGTGGCGATCACCTGTCGCGTACGTGCGTTGAGCGCCACCATCCAGGTCGCCGAGAGCGTGATCGCCACCAGTGGCAGCGCAAAACGATGCAGGCGTGACAACCGTGACAGCCACCACTCGAGTCCGACGGCCGTCAGCATGGCCAGCAGTGGCAGGATGACGATGAACGAGCGATCGGGCGGCACCGTGCGATTCACCAGGAGCACCACGGCGCACATGCCCGCAAAGCCGAACGCCAGCGCGGCTGCGCGATAGCCACCGTTGTGCCGGCGCGCGACCGCGACCAGCGACGCGAGCACCAGCAGTGCCGCCAACCATATGGGCAGTGCGCCCGCCCAGCAGTCGCGCAGCACCTGTGCCAACTCGAGCAGGCGCCTCGGCATCTCCCGGAACGCGACCGCCTTCACGTAGGTGTTCGACAGCAGGCTTCGCCATCCGGAATGCAAGATCACCGGCAGATAGAGCACGGCCGCCAACGCCCCCGCCAGCGTCGTCCAGAGCGTCGCCTGCACGATGTGTCGCACGGTGCGACCCGGTCGCAGCAGCAGCCACGCGCCAATGAAGTAGAGCCCCATCACCGACGTCACGATGGTGAACATCGACAGCGCGGCGGTGACGGCGTACAGCACCCACGCCGAACGCGTGGGGGAATCGAGCGCGTACTGCATGAACAGGAACGCGAGCGTAATGAGCAGCGTGGCCAGTGTGTAACCGCGCGCTTGCGCCGAATACTCCACCAGTGGCGGCAACGCGGTCACGATACCCGTCAGCACGATGGCCACCCGCGGGCCGAACTGCTTCCATCCCACCCACGCCGCGGCAGGTATGAGCAGCACCCCCGACAGATACGCCGGCAGACGGGATGCAAGCTCGCTCGTACCGAACAGCGCACGACTCCAGTGCACGAGCAGCGTGTGCAGGACGTGGTTGTTGGGGATGCCGTAATCGGTCAGGATGTCCAGCGGGCTCCGTGACGCGAACCACACGACCGTGGTGGATTCGTCGGCGCCGATGGGGTATGTGACGAGGAGGGCACGCGCGATCGCGCCGCATACCGTCAGCACGGCGACCGTGGTCAGCAGCGATCGTCCTGTCTCATCGCTGTGGCATCGCACAACGTCCGCGCGCAGCTGCTTGCCCAGTGCGTGCAGGTCCGCCGCGATGCCGCTCAGCCACCCCGATCGGGTACGCAGGCGCAGGGCGAGCAGGAGCAGCAGCCCGCCGCCCGCCGCCAGCGCGACGATCGCTATGCGCAGCCGCCGCTCGTGCTCGATCACATTGGGCGTCAGGCCGATCTCCAACAGTCCAATCGCGCTGCTCAGCGCTGCGCCAGACCCCAGCGCGACGGCGGAGCCGGCCGCTGCGATCACCGCGCCAGCACCGGCCAGCGTCCAGGTCAGCTGCGCATTGGCTCGAACGGTTGTTACGCCGCGGGCAAGTCGCCAGGCCACCACCATGATCGAACCGATGCTCACCAACACCACGATCGAGAGGACGTCCTGAAGCATGAATCAGGCAGGCTCGGGGAAGGCTGGTGTCGGCGAACCACCGTGGCGCGCGGGACGTGGCATGGCTGGTACAGTAGACCCACGAGAGGTAGACCACCAGTTCCCCGCCATCGAAGCGATGTTGGATGTGATGTTACGTGTTGCGGCGCAGATGGACCGTCGTCGATAGACGGGTTAAGGACGTGACGGACTTGCCCCGGACTCCTACGTACGTCATCATGCGACGGCGTAGCCCGAAATGTTCGGCATTCTTGTCACCGCGCGAGCGGCGCGCCGTCGATCACACCGACAGGCGTCCCGAGGCGCCCCGAGGAGCAATCGACGCGATGACGGTTCGATGACCGAGATGTACGCCGACGCCACCACTGCGGCACCGATGACGGCAGGTTCGCTCCCCCGGATGCGCGGTCGCACGGAGATGCGTCCCGAGGATCTGCGTCTCTCGGTCCTCATTCCGGTCTACAACGAGCAGGCCACCATCGCGTTCATCGTCGATCAGGTGCGGTCCGTACCGGTCCCGAAGGAAATCATCTGCGTCAACGATTGCTCCACCGATGGCACCAAGGCGATCCTCGATCGCTTGCTCGCGGATGGGTTGATCGACGTGCTGGTGCACAAGCCGGTGAACGAAGGAAAGGGCGCGGCCATTCGCACCGCCATCGCGCGCAGCACCGGCACGGTGGTCATCGTGCAGGATGCCGATCTCGAATACGATCCCGCGGACTGGCCGCAACTCCTCCAACCGATCGTCGAAGGCAAGGCGGATGCGGTCTTCGGATCGCGTTTCCTTGGCGGGTCGCATCGCGTGCTCTACTTCTGGCACTCCGTGGGGAACAACCTGCTCACGCTCATGAGCAACATGTTCACCAACTTGAACCTCACGGACATGGAGACGTGCTACAAGGCGATCACCGGCGACCTCGCGCGAAGCCTCGTACTGACCTCGGATCGGTTCGGTTTCGAGCCGGAAGTGACGGCGCGCCTGGCCCAACGACGGGCGCGTATCTTCGAAGTACCGATCGGCTATGCGGGACGCACGTATGCGGAGGGGAAAAAGATTGGATGGCGTGACGGTGTGGCGGCGTTCTGGCACATCATCCGCTTCAATCTCTTTCCGCCGGCCGCGCGCTAGGCCGCCGCGTTTCCACCGCGCGACTCCGCGCATACGCATGCAGACAGCCGCACTCGCCGCGGGCGCTCACCAGACGCTCAACCGGTTCGAGATCAAGTATCTCGTGGACACGCGGCGCATCCCTGAGCTGCTGCGTGAGGTCGCACCATACACGCGCCCCGATCCGCATTCGCCCGAGTGGGGCTATCCGATTCACTCGGTCTATTGGGACACCGACGACCTTCGGTTCTTCTGGGAGAAGATCGAGGGACTCACGACGCGCCGGAAACTGCGCTTTCGCCGCTACGGTGACTCCACGGATCTGTTTGTCGAGATCAAGCAGCGGGAAGATCGTACGTTGCAGAAGCGACGGATTCGGCTGCCCCTGGTCGAGGCGCTCGACGCCTTCGCCCAGGGGGACCGCGCGCTCGACTGGGACAAATCGGCGTCCGATCCGGTAGCCAGCGAAGTCGCCATGATGATCGAGCAGTATCGCCTGCGACCGCGCATGGCCATCAGCTATCGTCGTCGCGCACTCTTTGGCGCCTTCGATCCGGAGCTGCGGGTCACCTTCGACGGTCGCTTGCGCTACCACCCGACCGACTTCGATCTCGGCCGTCCCTTCGAGATCGGACACGACATTCTCGACCCGCGCGTCTCGGTGCTCGAGATCAAGTACGATCATCGCGCGCCAACCTGGCTCACCAAGACGGTTCGGCGACACAGCCTCCAGATGGTCCGCATGTCGAAGTACTGCTCCGCTGTGGATCGCCACTACTTCGGTGGCGACAACACGTGAAGATCTCTTGAACGTCCCGATCGGGGAGGGTGAGTGAACGAGTTCCTGCGCCAAACGGCGCCGACCGGCAACACGTTCGGTCTGATTGAAGTGTTCGTCGCGCTCGGCCTGAGCTCGGCGTTGCTGCTCATGCTCGCGTACTTCTATCGGCAGTCGCATCGCGGCCTCTCCTACTCCGCGTCGTTCGTGCATGCCATGGTGCTGCTCGGATTCACCGTCGCCATGATCATGCTGATCATCGGCAGCAACATCGCGCGCGCGTTCACGCTCGTCGGCGCGCTGTCGATCATCCGCTTCCGCAACCCGGTGAAGGATTCGCGCGACGTCGCGTTCATCTTCATGGCGATGGCGATCGGCATGGCGGTGGGGACTGGCTTCTACGTTGCTGCCGTCGTCTTCACCTTCTTCGCCAGCTTCATGGCGTACGCGCTCTCGCGCTTCGACATCGGGTCGTCGTCGCGTCGGGAGCAGTTGCTCAAGCTGCTGGTGCCGGTGGCCCTCGACTATCGTACCGACTTCAACGAATTGTTCTACCGTTCGTTGCGTGAGCATGCGCTGCTGAGCGTGGAAACGTTGCGCGACGGCAATCTCCTGGAACTCGTGTACTCCATCGAGCTGAAGGACGGCGTGTCCGACGCCACGTTCCTCGGAGACCTGCGTGCAATCACCGGCGGCGGGAAGGCGACCCTGCTGACCGGACAAGGCAACATCGACGTCTGATGGCGGATTCCGCGCCCACCGCGCACTGGCTCGCCACGCTGCGACGCAATGAGCGACGACTGTCCGCGCTCTGGATCGCCGGCGTGGCGCTGCTCTTTGTCGTCATGGCGTTCGCGCCGGCGCGCGTGCGGCTGCTGCGCGCCCTGCAGGCCGGTGCGAATCTCTACGACGCGCGGTGGGATCGCCGGCTCGCGGCGGGTGAACAACTCGTCGCGGCCGGTCGCTACGAGGACGCCATCACGTATCTCGAAAAGCTCGATGCCGAGTATCCGGCGCGCACCTCGCGCCAGGGGCGCGACAAGGAGCGCGAACACCTGCTGCGATTGCTGGCGCAGAGCTACGAGGCGGGCGATCACAAGAACAAGGCGATGCTCGCGTGGGAGCGTCTGGTGCGGTTCGACTCGCTGCACTATCGCAATCACTTTGGTTACGCGCTGGCGGCTGGGCGGCTGCTGAGCGGCTGGGCTCCGGCCGAAGAAGCGCGCAACGGATTCGCCAACGCGCTGCTGCTGCTGCCGACGCATCTGCCATCGCTGCGCGGCTACATCGACTACTACAACAACCGCAGCGAGTGGCGTGAAGTGGTCGCGGCGCATCGCACCTATCTGGATGCGTTTCTGGTCGACGAGGTGCAGGTGCGTGTCGGCGACCGCACGCGCTACATCGCCATGCGTGTGGACGGATTGCCGCACGACATCGACCTGACCCTTCCCGCCTCCGCCGGCTGGTCCGGCAACGTGGAGATCGTCTCACCCACCTATCCACTCGCGATCGACAGCGCGTGGAGTACGGCCCCGGTACACGTCGGTCAACTGAGTGACGCCTCACCCCAGGCCATCGATCTCAGAACAGTGCAGTATCGCGCGATGGCGCCTTCCGCCAACGCAATGGTGCCGCGCGATTCCACGGCGGCCGTGATCATTCCCATGACCGGCGCGCAGGCTGGCGCCACACGCATCACGGTTCGCCTGCGTATGTACAAGCTGATGGACGCGCCGTTGTTCGCGCAGATCCTCAAGTGCTATCGCAACCTGCTCGATGCCGCGGGGCTCGAACAGGCGCAGCTTCGCAACGTCTCCTTCGAGTCGCCCGAGTCGGCCGACGCGGCCTTCGATCGTCTGGACTGGGCGCGCGATGGGATGTACAAGCGAGGATCGCGCTGATGCGCGCGTCATCGATCGTCGACCGACTCGTGCGCGCGTGGCAGGAGCTCCGCTTCCGCGACGCGCTGCTGCTCACCTGCCTGCCGCTGCTGGCACTGGCGTTCGTGCTGGGCGGTGCGGTGCGCGACTATCTGCGCGCTCGCGTCTACGACGACTGGTGGTCGCGGTCGCAGAGTGTGGCTGGACTGTATTCCGCGCGCGTGCACGCCATCGCGTCCTTGCCGAAAAGCCTGCGTCTACGCGACAGCTTCTCTCCCGACGCACGCGATGCCGCCATCATTCGCTTCGATGTTCCCGCCGAACGGTGGGACTCCCTCGAAGTCGAGCCGGACGGCGTCTGGGCGCCATGGCTGGACGGCGCGCTGCACTACGGTGGCACCACGCTGCCGATCCGTCTGCGCAAGCGCGGCGACAACAGCGTGCACTGGCTGACGGAGAAACGCAGCCTCAGTGTGCGCACGCCACGAGACGACTTCTACAAGCAGTATCGCTCGTTCGCCTTGTCATCGAAGGACGTGCTCACGTCGTACCTTGCCAATCGGTTGGGCCAGGAGTTCGATCTCCTCGTACCCGGAACCGAAGTCTCGCCGGTGTTCGTCAACAATCGATTCTTCGGCACGTACCGCTTCATCGAAGTCGTCGACGAGTCGTTCCTGCGTCCTCTCGACCGCATGCCGGGCAACATCTTTCGCGGTGATGCGGCCGAACGCGGCGAATACTACAAGGGAATGCAGCGCAATCTGTTCACGAATGTGCGCATCTGGGATCGCGCATCGGCGAACGATCGCTGGACATCGGCCGGCACGGGGCAGCTGCGTCTGCTGCTCGAGGACGTGGCCGGCACCACCTTCGCCGACCACCAGCGCCTCATGAATCGACTCGATCGCGGCGAGTACGCGCGACTGTTCGCGTACCTGCTCTTGATGGGCGATCCGTATCACATCGACGGCGTGCACAACCAGCTGCACTACGAAGATCCGTCCACGCAGAAGCTGCATCCCATTCCGTGGGACACGCGTCTGCGCCCGCTGGCCGACGCCGAACAGCCGCTGAACGCGCTGTTCAAGGCCGTACTCACAGACCCGTTCGTGATCGACTCGACGATGCGCGCGATCGCGCAGCACATCGAGGGCGATCGTCTCGTGCACACCACCGACAGCCTCGCCAAGCACGCGCTGCAGCGATACGGCCGTTATCTCGAGTACGACAAGCTGCGCACCGGCCTCGTACCCGATGTCGGCGATTCCGCCACCGCGCTGCGCACGCTCCGCGGCAACATCGCGCTGCTGCGCGAGTGGCTCGCCAGCGACACCGTCGCCGTAGCCTCCACACCATCGGGTGGGTTCACCATTCTCGACTTCGAGACGCGCGGTCGCGTGGGTGCCGATCTCACCGCGATTGTGCCGGATCGTGCCATCCCGGGTGCATTCTCGCTCCGCCTCGATGCCAACAGCAACGGCGCGATCGATGACTCCGATCCGCTGGTCGCACTGCGCGCCGACGGCAATCGCTGGCTCCCCGCCGTGCCGGTCTCACTCCTTGCCGGATGGAGCACGACCACCCCGGCGCTGGAGGCAGGACACGTGCCGTATCGCGTCTTCGTGATCGGCGTGCCGGCGGGAGTTCGCCTCGATGTCGAGTTGCGGAACCGGGCGACGGGTGTTGCCGCACATCGCAGCGCACTCGAGGCGGGGACCACGCTCAATGCCGCTACGGCGTGGCATCCATGGCGATTCCCGACGCCGACATATCGCCTGCATCGGCTCTCGGGCTCGGTGCGCATCGCCAGCACGCTGCGCATTCCGCGTGGCGACACGCTCGTCATCGACGCCGGTACCACGCTGCGGCTCGCGCGCGATATTTCGATCGTGTCGGAAGGACGTGTGCTGGCGCATGGCACGGCGGCAAGTCCCATTCGCGTGCTCCCCGACAGCGCGGGCGTGCCTTGGGGCACCTTCGCGCTGCTCGGGCACGGTGCCGACAGCAGCAGCTTCAGCAACATGGAGTTTGCGCAAGGCAGCTCGGCGCTCATCGACCGCGTGGAGTACACGGGCATGGTGAACGTGCATCGCGCCATCGGTGTGCGCTTCGACAGCGTCACCTTCCGCGAGAATCTGCGCAGCGACGACGCACTGCATGCGCTGCACGCCAACATCCACGTGCTGCGCTCGCACTTCGTGCGCGCCAACTCCGACGCGTTCGACCTCGACATCTCCACCGGCGAGATCACCGACAACACCTTCGACAACAGTGGCAATGACGGGCTCGATCTCATGTCATCCACGCCGGTCATTTCCGGTAATCGCATCACCGGCTCCGGCGACAAGGGGATCTCGATCGGGGAGTCCAGCCGACCGTTCGTCTTCAACAACATCATCGATCGCTGCAACATCGGCATCGAAACGAAGGATCGCTCCGAGCCGATCGTGCTGAACAACATCATCACGCGCAGCAACACCGGATTGCGTGAGCGTCGCAAGAATTGGCGTTACGGTGGCGGGGGCTGGCCGATCATGGCCGAAACGGTCTTCGAGGACAACGCCACGCCATGGAAGCGCGATGTGTTCTCGCGCGTCACGCTGCAGGGGGTCACCGGCCTCGACACGGTCACCACCGAGCCACCCATCGAACGCGCGGACATCGTCTGGCTCTATCGGCTCACCGGTGTCACGCCGCCACCCGATCCGGCCCCCGGCGTGCTTGGCGCATGGATCGCCACGGCGCCCGTTGCACCGATCGATCAGCAACGCTTCATCGATGATTTCGGCGAAGTCGCGGATGGGTGGAGTGCCACGGGCGGCGTGGACCGGCTCGAGAAGCGTCGCGATGCGCTTGTCATCGAAGCCGAACGCCGACCGGGCACCGCACGTCGTGATGTGACATGGAATCTTCCGACTGGCGGCACCCTCGTGGTAGAGCTCTCCGCGCGCGATCTCACCGGTGCGCGCATCGTGGTGGTGGGCACAGCACGCACCGTCACGCGGCCGATCACCCCCGCCGAAGACATGGCGACATCGCGCTTCTTCACCGTCGCGCTGCCCGCCGGCACGTACCGCGTGCTCGCGCTCGAACTGCAGCCCGTGTCAGGACTGATGCGTCCCGACGGGAAGACCGGGCTGTCCGTGCCGCGCAGCGCGCGCATCGATCTGCGCGGCTATCGTCTGCTGCCGACGCTCGATCCTGCTCCTCCACCCACCGGACTTCGCTGATGCGTCGTGCGTTCACGATCGCGGTATCGCTGCTTGCACTCCACGTCGTCACGCCGATCCGTGCCTCGGTTCGTGCGCAGGCCGCCTCCTCGCAATCGGTGGTCTCACCGACCACCACCGCCAAGCCCTACAGCTTCGTCGTGCTCGGACACCTGCGCGGTGACGCCAAAGGGCTCAATCCCAAGCTCCCCGAGCTGTTCGACAAGGTGCGGGCACTTCGCCCCGACTTTGCGGTCGCGACCGGTGATCTCATCTGGGGCGAGGTCGGCGTCAATCCTTCGGATCGAAAGAAGATCCTGCGCGAGTGGAGTGATATCGACTCTGTACTCAAGACGCTGTCGATCCCCGTCTATCGCGTGCCAGGCAATCACGACATCAATGATCGCGTGACGCGTGACGTCTATCGCGAACGTTACGGCACGCTGCCGCAGGTGATCACGGTGGGTGACACACGCCTGCTGTTGCTCGCCAGCGTCTGGGTGCCGTCGGACACCGACACGCGCAAGATGCCGTACTTCCGTACCACCGCGCTCGACAGCGCGCAGGTGGAGTTCCTGCGCAGCGAACTGCCAAAGACCGGCTTCGCGCACACCTTTCTCTTCATGCACGATCTGCTCTGGTGGCAACCGGACTCCACGCAGTGGTGGCGGGAGGTGCATCCGATGCTGCGGGACGCCAAAGTCGATGTCGTCTTCTCCGGCGACCTGGGTCCGATGAAGTTTTCGACCACGACGCGCGACCGTGTGCGCTACTTCCAGTCCTCGTTCGAGACGAAACCGGTCGTCGAGATCCTGCGCTCGCTGCAGTCGTCACGACTGCTCTCCAGTCAGTTCGACAACTTTCTCGAAGTCCGCGTGAACGGTGCCGAGGTGGACGTGCGGGTGCATACGTTCGGTGAGGTGTCGTCGGAAATGTTCACGCCCGAGCTGTATTACTCCGCCAACATGGCCCCGCCGCCGCGTCCGCAGGTACCCGCGTGGCGGCTCTTCTGGGACGTCATCAAGAGCCCCAAACGTATCACGGCACTCGTCGTGGCGTTCATCGGTGGCTGTGCGATCCTTGTCTACGCCGGGCTGCGTCTCGGTCGGCGCCGCGGGTGACGTCATCCGATGTCATGTCACTCAGCGTCGTCGTCCCGTCGGTGAACGGATGGTCCGATCTCGAAGGCTGTCTTCATGCGCTCAGCAGGCAGGACGTCGATCAGCCGATCGAGGTGCTCGTCGTTGATCGTCTGGGTGACGAGCTGCGTGCGCGCGTCCGTGCGCGCTTTCCGTCCGTGCGCGTCCTCGACGCCACACCCGGCACCACCATTCCTGATTTGCGCGCCATGGCGTTCGCAGCGGCCACGGGCGATGTCGTTGGCGTGATCGAAGATCATGTGCTGGTCCCGTGCGATTGGGCGCGACGCATGCTCGCCGCTCACGCGGACGGCGCGCAGGTGGTGGGCGGCTCCGTGATGAATGTCGCCACCCACACGCTGATCGACTGGGCGGCGTTTCTCTGCGAGTACAGTCAGAGTCTCGTGCCGCCGGTGGGGCCGTCCGATTGGGTGACGGGAAACAACACCACGTACCGCCGCGACTTGCTGGCCCGCTATCGCGAAACGTGGACCGCCGGTCGATGGGAGAATCATCTGCACGACGCCTTTCGTCGCGATGGCATCACCTTGCTCAGTCGTCCGGACATTGCGGTCGGCCACAAGATGCACTACACCGTCGGCAGCTACCTCGAACAGCGCTATCTCTACTCGCGTTCGTTCGCAGGCTCGCGCGCGGTTGGCGAGAGCATGGGCAAACGCATTGCGATGGGCCTCAGCTCGTTCGCCCTGCCGCCGGTGCTCTTCCTGCGCATCGTGTCGCGCGTCTGGGCGTCCGGAAAGCATCGGAGCGAACTGCTGCGCAGTCTGCCGCTGCAGGTGCTCTTCACCGTCGGTTGGGCAGCCGGCGAGATCGTGGGGTGGTGGGCCGGACCGTCCGACGCCCTGCGACGAGTCGTCTGAGCATGCGCATCGGCGTTGATGCAAGCTGCTGGGCCAACGGGCGCGGATACGGGCGCTTCACGCAGGAACTGTTGCGTGCGATGGTCGTCGCTGCGCCGAACGATACATTCGTCTGCTTCGTGGATCCGCTCGCCGAATCGCGCTGGGATCTGCACGCGACCAACGTCACGCTCGTGCGTGTGCCGCAGTCCATGTCGCCCACCGACGCCGCGGCCGCCGACGGTAGTCGCAGTCCCGCCGACCTGTTGCGATTCTCGCGCGCGGTGTTCGGCGAAAAGCTCGACGTGTTCTTCTCGCCGAGTGTGTACACGTATTTCCCGTTGCCTCCCGGGCTGCGTACGGTCGTTACCGTGCACGACGCGATTGCGGAACGCTTCCCCGAGCTGACGTTGCCAAGTGGACGCGCGCGCCTCTTCTGGCGTGCGAAAGTGTGGTTGGCGCTGCAGCAGTCGCGACTGGTGCTCACCGTCAGCGAGTACTCCGCACGTGAGCTCATCGACGTGCTGCACATTTCGCGCGCACGGTTGCGTGTTGCCGTCGAAGCGCCGGCCGCGATCTACACGCCGAGCAGCGCTGCGGATGTCATCGCCGCGGCTGCGCGCGTCGGACTGCCCGCCGGTGCGCGATGGTTCACCTACGTCGGTGGATTCAGTCCGCACAAACGTGTACACGCGATCGTGCAGGCGCACGGCGCCCTGGCGGCGCAACGTGGCGACGCGACACCACACCTGCTGCTGGTGGGCAAGCTCAGTGGCGACGCGTTCCTCGGCAATCACGAGGAGATTCGCGCGGCCATCGCCGCGGCCGGCACCGAGTCGCGCGTGCACTGGACCGGCTTTCTCCCCGATGAGGAGTTGAGGCATCTGCACACCGGCGCGCTCGCGCTGCTCCTGCCGTCACTCGCCGAAGGCTTCGGACTACCTGCCGTCGAAGCGGCGGCGTGCGGGTGCCCGGTCATCGCGACCACCGCGAGTCCGCTCCCCGAGCTGCTCGAAGGCGGCGGGATCTTCGTCGCGCCCGGCGACGATGCCGCGTTGCGCGCCGCGTTTCACCGCATGGCCACCGACGAACCCGCGCGATGCCAGATGGCACAAACCGCCATCGCGCGGGCCGGCGATCTCACCTGGACGCGCGCGGCTCGCGTAACCCTCGATGCGCTCCGCGAAGCGGCGAAGTAGGCATCAACCGCGCGACCGCACTGTCAGTGTCCGCGGTCCATGGTACTGCCCGCTGCCCCCGTGGGCGGTGACCGATCCACCAGTCGCGCGCTGTCGCAGGTCAGGAGCGCATCGACCGGCACTGATTCGATCAGTCCCTTGAGGTCGGCGAAGATGAACATGTCACCCACGCGCGTGGGACCTGAGCGGTCGTAGCCGACGGCGCGCCGCATGGTGCAGGTGACTGTGCCCGTCTGGAGATCGCGTACCTCGGTGATGCCGTCGCCGCCGGAGAGCACCACTTTGTTGTCCACGATCGTCACCGGACCGCGCGACTGATGTGCACCGGCCGTCCAGCGCACGGAGCCATCGGCGATTCGGAAGCTGACGAGCGTATCGGCGGACGGCAGCACGACGACGCCGATCGAATCGGTCAGCGTTGGCGTGCCCGAACCATGACCCGTCACGTCGCGCACCTCGCTGAAGATGCGACTGCGCCAGCGAATGACGCCCGTGTGCAGGTCGAGCGCGTACATCTGTTGGCCCGCCAGCAAGCCCGGCACCCACACTTGCGACCAGAGCACACGCAGCAGCCGAATGAAGGGAAGCCGGAACCAGTCGGAGAAGGTGATCGCATTCAGACCGACGGGATTGCTGCCGATCACCAGTCCGTTGCCCACGGCGGCGGCGGAGTGACCGGCGAGTTGCGCCCCCTTGATGTGCTGGCACCAGAGCGTCTTGAGCGAGGGCAGTTGCATTGCGCAGGCCCATGCGATGTCGACGGTGAAAATCGCCGTGTCTCCGATCATCGCGGGCGGCGCCATGGTCACACCGCCCCACGGAATCCGCGCCGACGCGATCACGTCTCCCGTGGCCAGCGAGCGCTGTCGCACGATGCCAGCGTTCGTGCCGTACACGATCGTCTCGCCGTAGATCAACGGCGATGTCATGACGGACGCTTCGTCGAAATGCGTCCACAGCAGCTTGCCCGTTTTGAGCGCGTACGCGGACACGCCGGACGGCGCGCGACCCCAGGTCGACGGGAAATTGTCGCCAAACCCGACGATGGCGATGCGTCCGTCGCTGGTGATGTCCTGGTGTACCCAATTCGCGGCGCGTGAACGCCAGAAGGGTTGTCCTGTCATCACGTCGAGCGCGAGAATGTCGCCCGTGCCATGCGATCCGATGAGGACGTACGGGCCCACCGCACTCGCGGTCGAGCGATATTGCGTGCCGCTCTCGAAACGCCAGGCGGTGCCGACAGGCGCACGGCCAGCCGATGCGTTTTTCGCCGCGTCACCGCGATACTGTGGCCACGGTCCCCCCACTTCGTCGCGCGCATCCGTCGGCGTCAGCTCCTGCACACGCGAGGGGAACGCGTAGACCATGGCTGGTGCGGCCGCCCGCGGTGCATCGCACAGGGGTGCCTTGCGACGCTCGGGGAGCGAGACGCAATCCACCGTGCCATCGCTCGTGCGCGCCCAGATCCAGAGCGTGTCGGCGGTGCCGCGCTCCGTCGCGATCTGCACATCGGGCGGAAAGAGCCACGTCGTCGGAATCGAGATCGCCGAGGGCGCGCTCACGTCCGTGCGCAGCTTCATCGCCGCGTCGAAGGGCAGTGTGGTGCCGATGCGATGTGCGGCCACGATGGCGCCCCAGCGCGCCCGCAGCTTGGGTGTCAGGTCGCCGAACTGACCCGACATGGACGCGCCGGGATCAGGTGGAAAGTTCGCGTAGCCGGAAACGTAGATGGCACGTGACCACGCCGCGAGCACGCCGAGCACGAGCAGCAGGTACGCCGTGATTCGTCCGAGAATGGCGAGGCGACCCGGACGGCGCGCCAGCAGCAGCAGCACGAAGAGAATCGCCAGCAGCGTCCCGTACAGCAGCGACTGCTCGATGCGTCCGTTTGCGTACTCGATGGCCCACGGTGACGGTCGCCGAAGAGCCAGGAAGAGCGCGATCGCCAGACCGAGCACGGCGACACCGAGATCGAGGAGGCGCAAGGCGCCGCGAGGCTTTCCGGGGTCATTCACGTTCGTTGCCATCGATCGGAGTTTGAAAGGTTGCCGCTCGTTTCGTTCGCGGTCGACTGCGCAGACAGCGCGGCCAAAGGCGAGGGCCGTCTGCGCCTAATGACCGGAGTGCGTCGTGTCTTTCGCGGTTGCCGTGGCTTCGTTGCGTAGTCGCGTGCGGTCGCATGTCAGGAGGGCGGACGCGGGGACCGCCTCGAGCAGGCCATTCAGATCGGCAAAGATGAGGAGATCACCGACGCGCACCGGACCTGCGCGATCGTAGCCCACCGTCCGTTGCATCGTGCATGTCACCGCGCCGGTACTCACGTCGCGAACCTCCACGACGCCGTCGCGCCCGGATACGATCACGCGCTGGTCGATGATGAGCGCCGGACCACGCGCCGAGTGTGCACCCGCGGTCCACAACATCTTGCCGTCGCGCAGCCGGAACGTCGCCAGCGTGTCCGCGAACGGCAGAATGATTATGCCCAGGGAGTCGGTCAGCGTCGCCGTACCAGAGGTATGCCCTGACACCATCCGGGTCATCGGAAAGATGCGGCTGCGCCAGCGAATCTCCCCCGTGTGCAGATCGAGTGCCGTCATCTGCTGTCCCACCATCAGCGGCGGGATTTTCAGATTGGACCAGAGCAACGCGACCAGTGTGCGCAACGACATGCGTCGCGCCTCCTGCAGCGATACGCGGCGCAGACCCACCGGACTGCTGGTGACGACCAGACCGCTGCCAACCGCCGCTGCGGAGTGTCCCGTGAGGCGCTCACCGGGCAGCTCGCGGCACCAGCGCAGTGCGAAGGTGCGCAGTTGCATCGCGCAGACGCGACGGATATCGCTCGCGAAGACCGCCGTGTCCCCGATCATTGCCGGCGGTGCCATCGTTGCGCCACCGTTCGGCAGCTGCTCCGACGAAATGAGATCGCCGGTGGCCAGCGAACGCTGCCGCACCGTGCCGGCGTGTGTGACGTACACGATCGTTTCGCCGTAGATGAGCGGCGATGTCATCACCGACGACTCATCGAACTGCGTCCACAAATGGCGCCCGGTCTCGAGTGAGAACGCGCTGACGCCCGACGGCGCACGTCCCCAGAACGACGAGTAGTTGTCGCCGAATCCGACCACGCCGATGCGGCCGTCGCTGACGATGTCCTGATGAATCCAGTTGGCGACACGCGATCGCCAACGCGGCTTGCCCGTCGACACGTCCACTGCGCTGATGTCTCCCGACCCGTGGCTGCCGATGAGCGCGAGATTGCCGACCACACTGGCCGAGGCGCGAAATTCGCCACCGCTCTGCCATCGCCAGGGGGCGATGACAACAGACGGGCGCGTCGCACCGTCCGACGTGGCGCCGCCCTTGGCAGCATCGGCGCGATATTGCACCCATGGCGCGCCCACCAGTGTGCGGGCATCCTCCGGGACGTCGATCTGCACGCGCGTCGGTCGGCTGTACGCCAGCTCCGGCGACGTCGCGCGTGTGCTGTCGCAGAGCGGCGCCTGGCGACGCGACGGGATCGACGAGCAATCGGTGGCGCCGGTGCCTTCACGCGACCAGATCCAGGTCGTGTCGGCCGCACCACGCTCGACGGCCAACTCCACATCCTCCGGAAACGACCACGCCCACGGAATCGTGATCGCGGGGATCGACGCGGTCGTGGGGCGCAGCGTCATCGTTGAATCGACCGGCACGCTGGTGGCGAGACGATGCGCGGCCACCAGCGCTCCCCATCGCGCGCGTTCACGCGGACGCAGTTGTCCATGCCGGAAGGCCAGCGACGTGAGTGGCTTCGCCGGAAAGTTGTTCAGCACGCGCGCCTGTCGCACACGCGGCGGCACCAT
>Ga0163144_10008821_pt1 | contig 21752 bp, 32 predicted proteins | sample OliLak19BULKMAT1_FD_123175 | JGI IMG/M metagenome (GOLD analysis project Ga0163144, IMG submission 123175) | Freshwater microbial mat bacterial communities from Lake Vanda, McMurdo Dry Valleys, Antarctica - Oligotrophic Lake LV.19.BULKMAT1 | ecosystem: Environmental > Aquatic > Freshwater >... | reverse complement strand
GTGATTTGGTGAAGATGTTGTTCTTACTCTCACTCTATCATTGTTGTTGACGGTAGCTGGTAAATTAGTCCACGCGCCTCAGTTTATTTGATACTCACCGTTTGCGATTGCAATAGATGCAGGTGCGGTGATTCATCTCACCAATATTTCATTAGAATCTACTACTGTGCTAAGTCAGATACCCACTCTATTTGCGAAGGTAAATTGCATAGGAACCTCAAGAGTTACTACTGGAGCTAAAGGAGCATCCTTAGTAGTCACCTTAAAATCCGCATGTTTGTCGGCTACCATCAATGTCATTTCAGTAACTGATTTATCTAATGTGGAAGACTTTACTTGTACTTTCATTCTTAAAATCCCTGTTGCTGGTATCGTAATATCTGCATCATCTACGAAAGAAGTCCCATCAAATAATTTGCCATTTAATGCGGTTGCATGGAACACTTCTCAAGCAGTTCCTCTTATTACAAATTCATTAGAATTTATATCAGTATCAAATTCTACTCACTTTTTCTCTGGTATAAAAATATTTTCTATATTTCTTTTTACTTCCGGAGCCAATCTATAAATCATAGGATGTGACCGATCACTCTTTTTAGAGTCAGGCTTTACAAACACTTGTAAATTCTGTGATCTTTGGAATCCCTTTTCTTTGAGTTTGTATATTGTTGTTGATCGTTTACCTCAAGAAACATCAACCAAGAAAGATTTTTCGACATTCTTCCCTTGCCTCAAAAATACAACTATTGGACTATCGCTATCTTGCGCAGTACCTTCTAATGCAATTTCATCTCACTTAATCTCAGTCCCATTGATTGGCGTATCTATAGAAGGTTTTATTTCTACACCATACTCAAAGTTTCTTTTCTCAGCAAAAACGTCTCTATTTTTATTGTCTTCTACAGTACCTGTAGGCACAATTATCGCCGTAGTCGGGAAAGATGCAATTATATTATATTTCCCAGCTCCTGGAAGATCTACATAGTATGTCCATTTTCATCCGTTAGTTGTAGGCGCAGGATCTTTTCTAATATTAAGTTCGCAGTATACCTTATCAGTATCACTATAGTATCAAATCTTGAATGGGCCACCATGTGAGTGTGTAGTCATTCATTCTACCTTTACTCTATTGCCGCTTATATATTCCACACTGGAAACCGTTAAGGGAGTGTTTGTAGGTAGGTATACATAACTACCCACTCCAGTCTCTGAGTCATAGCCTGGTTTTTTTGTGTACGCATGAACTTCAAAGTGTCCTGAATTCAGTCCATACTTGAAAATATCTATCTTAATTTTGAAGCTACCATCGTCCGAAATAATAGGGTCATGCATATTGAATCTAGATTTTCTCCCATTTTTTAGTAATGCAATATCTACACTTAGTCCCTTAACATAATTAGGTATATGCCCTTTTATTGTGAATACATCATCTACAAAAGTCTCATGAGCTTCCAATATTGGAGCTTGTATCTTCTCTTCTGCAACAGGATCTACTCCTGCGGTTGGGCGTATTGGCGCGGCAGCCAATAGATCATTAAGTTCTTTCTGCTCAATATTTATCTCGCGCTCTTTCCGCTCTGTTTGAGCTTCCATTGTTACGTTGGTATTTCCTTTGTAAGAAATTTGCGGTTGTAACTTAGGAGTGCTAATTTTTAGGTTCTCTGCACCTTCGAGTGAGCTTTTTGGCACACGCAACGTATATCATTTTCAAGAGCTACCTCCTCCATTTCTGAAGGTTGGATCTATATTTTCGGTTTTACCTCATTTGGTAACGCTTACGCTAAATGTTCATGGCAAGAAAGATGCTTTGGGATCTTTGAAACGATGATCTCCTTTCTTTGCTACCATATCGTCTGGGTCAAGCGTGAATACAATATCATCACCTTCCTGTTTTTTATCAAATTTATTATTTACTGGCACTACTCCATCATCATCTGTTTCTTGTAGATGAAATCACATACGTTTAGTGTCGACAGAAAATGCCTTTATAAAGATTTTCTTATATCATTCACTCTTTCTGAAAGCGTCTATATTAGCCGAAACATCACCTGGATCTTTTATATCTCCAGCAGCGTCAATTATAAATTTCTTATATGCTCATCGAAGCATCTCTTTGTATCCAACTTCTAGTTTATTAACCTTAGTTAAATCACAAACATCTGCGCAAGTCTCCTTAATATCTTTTTCTATTATCGAGAAATACGCATAAAGTTTTTCAAGTGTCTCTTCTTTATCTAATTTTTTTGCACCAAGAATCCGTTCTAACCCATGAGTCGGAACTCCCATAGTTTTAAATAAGTTTCCAATTAATGTTCTTGCTTCTCCAGATCCATCTGCTCTGACTGCATCGATTTGCTCCTGGGAACGAATCCCTATATCATACAATTTGGCTTTTGATAAAGCAGTAAGCGTCATCCCTTCATAGTTTTTTAGAATATCTTGAGAAGAAAATCTACCAATTTTACTATAGAGCTCATCAAACATTTGGTGGGACTGCGTATCTCTACCTCCGCTTAACGCAACTTTTAGTTCTTTTATCACATTTGAAACTACTGATACTTTATCATTAGCTCATTGTGTTTCAAACTTTTTGTGTGCATCTACTAAGAGGTTTTTTGCTGCAACGGCGTTTAATCTAGCCTGTTGATCTACTGGCGCAATTTTATCTACAACTCCTAATGCGCTTGCTAATTCTTGTGAGGTCTTCATAGAAAATTCATCCACTTTTTGAGTGACTTTGAGTTGTTGGATATCTTCGTGCGCCATCCCTAGAAAGTCTTGATGCTTTCTCTGAGTTTTAGCCATATTTTACGTAGCGGCTAGATATAAAATTTTGGAATTATATAAAGTATACCTACTATAGAACATATTGTCAAAAAATGCTAGTTTATTGCGCTAGATTTTTATATAGAAATTTGGCTTAGAATAGGGGTATCTTGTAATTGATTTATAATTTATTTCAGTTTTGTCAACTCGTTTTCTTCTCCAGTTGTCCGCGATCCTACGACAAGCATTCTGCTTACCATCCCGCGATACTCTTCCACTGGGATTTTTCTAATATCCTCGCTTCCCGTTCTCAATAAGTTCATATATGCAATCAATGATTCAGGTGTATGGTCTACCGCGAGTGCATGATCTCGAATTGATTCAAACATAGCGCGATAAGGGTCGAGGGAAATTTTTCATTGCAAGAATGGCATGAATTGAGCAAAAATCCCTGTTGCTTCTATCTTATAGGTAATGAGTTGTTGAAAAATCATGCCGAGCAAGATATCGTCATTTACATACTGCAACAACACCGACAAAAGTTGTGCATACTGCGTATTATGTTGGGCAGATTGGACAATCTGTCCTCTTATCTGAGCAGCTTTTTTCATATCCTCACGCACACGCGCTTGCTCCTCTTCACTTACTCAAGCATCACCCTCTTGGACATTGCCGTCTAGCATGCCGATATCCTCTATACCCATCAATCTTATAAACAAAGTAAATTGTGATTATTGAAGACAGTATAACAAAGTGGCTCTCATATGCAATTTACTGTTAGTTGTTCTATAGAAAATTACTTCAAAATATCCATATTTGAGCATCAAAAAGCACTCCAAAGGCCGAGTTTAGCGTCATATTTTCCCTTCTAGGTTAGGTTGCAATCCACCTCAAAATTCCTATAGTGACCCGCACTGATTGCAGATTTTTTTTATTCGCAGAAAACGCGTTAAAAAGGCAGATGTGAGAGGTTGTGTAGTATTTTGGTGAGGTGCCGGAGTGGCCGAACGGAATTCACTGCTAACGAGTCGTTCGAGAAATCGAACCGGGGGTTCGAATCCCCCCCTCACCGAATCATAGTGCATGTGGAAGCAATAAGGGGCACAGTAGCTCAGCCGGTCAGAGCGCGTCTCTCATAAGGACGAGGTCGGCGGTTCGATTCCGCCCTGTGCTAAATCCATATCATTCAAAGAAAGCAGAAAGTTAATAATTAAGAGTTGAGTGCAGGAAAGCGAGAAAAATATACACGCAAGCTAAGTCCACGAACGTTGTGAGTGGAAAACGAAGCGAGGCTCTATATTTTTGGAGCTCCTGCGATCAACTCTTAGAAATAATAGGCTTTATAATCTATATTTGGTAACATGGCAAAGAAAGGAGCAAGATCACGAATCAGAATTTGGAATCCTACAACAGGAACCCATTACATGACTCAAAAAAACAAGATGAACGATCCAGAGAAACTCGAACTTATGAAGTATGACAAGAAAACGAAAAAGAGAGAGAAGTTTGTAGAATGGACCAAGAAACTTCACACTACGTAATTTTTGCGTGGTTGATTTCACACTGTCAGTCATTTATTATTATAGTTCGATCGTCACGGCTGCCGATCGTACACTCATCTTTATTATTTGTAGACCTTTGTACACATGTTGAAAATTAGACTAGCAAGAGCTGGTAGACACAAGACACCGTTTTTTAGGATTGTTCTTACAGAACACACAAGACCTATTCAATCAGGATACAATGAAATCCTCGGATTTTATGATCCATTGAAACATATTGTAAATATAGATGTTGAAGCTAGTAAGGCATGGATTGCAAAAGGAGCTAAACCAACTAGTAGAGTTGCTAAGATCCTCCACCAACATACAGGTGATGATTTCTTCAAACAATATATTGTTATCACAGAAAGAACTAGAAAGAGTAAAAATGCTCCAGCCGAAGAAGAAGCTCCTAAAGCTCCTGCTCCCGTAGCTGCTGCACCTGTAGCTGCTGCACCTGTACCTACAAAGGAAGAGGTTAAAGAAGAGAAGCCCGCTGTAGAAGCTACTCCAGAAGAAGTTAAGGAAGAAGCTCCTGCTGCGCCAGTAGAAGAGCCTAAACAAGAAGTTGCTGCTGAAGCTCCTGCTCCACAAGAGCAAGCTCAAGAGCAACAAGAAGAAAACAAATAAATCTCTTACTCTCCACCATCAAATCCCCCACTTAGGAACCATTGCCTTTTGGGGGATTTTTCATAAATTAAGGCATTTATTCCTTTCCTAAAAAAATGTTTTCAGGCGGTCTTGAGGAAATCTTACTCTCGCTCTTAGCAATTGTGATAATTCTTATATTTGTAGGTTCATTATATGCATTTTTTTACGCTATTTTTCTGTTCATCTTCTCTTCTGGAGATGCAGAAAAAATCAAAAAGGCTTGGAACAGCATCAGATATATGATCTTGGGAATTGTACTGACTATAGCAATTTTGTTCCTCTTCCCAGTAGTACTTAGTAAGGCAGGATTTGTATGATATGAGACATTCAACGCACAAAGCATTTTCAATCAAGCTACCAAAATCGGAAGAATTGTTCTCAATTTCGGAAAGGATGCGAATAGTACCTATCAACAAACAAAGCCTAACTCCCTCTACCCAACCATACCAGCAAACGAAAACGCTCAACCTTCTCCAAATCCAAGTGATTATGAAGACTTAGAACTATAATCCTCTTGTAACCACCTCACATTTTCACTATAACCCAAGAAGTTGTTTATCTAAACGTCAATAGCCCATGAATAAAGTTACTGCACAGGTCGGCCAAAAGCGGCAGAGATATACAGTTCGCGAAAAGGCGTTTATTATCTACCTTTTGGCGTTACTTATCTTACTACTTCTCTTCCCTGTGATTAGTATAGATCAGCTAAATGCTACTACCTCTGAAACCTTCACGGTATTCAATACATATATGGCAAAGACTGCCTTCCTCTTACTCGTTAGTATTGGGAGTATGATTGCATGGAATACTAGCTTCAAATTCAAAAAGATAGTTCATAAATTATTCTGATTTACTGCAAACGATATGTTGGTAAATACCTTCTTATTATTTGTCGTATTGATGAGTATTTTCAGTATCGGTGATACTGCTACTCTCCTCAAGCAAAACTTCAGTGTAAGAATATCTACCACCACTTGATTCTTAATTATTGGAGTATATGTTGTTTTGTGAATTGCATGGACAATCGTAAGTGCGAGAGTTCAACGGAAGAAACAATCGAAAAGCCAGGCTGTGACAGTGAAACAAGAAAGTGATCATACGCACCACGAACGTGGATTCGATCAGGCAAAGAAAGAGTATGAAGGACTTTTCGGCGAAGGAAGCATGAAACAATAAATATTAATTACTGATTTCTCATTTTCGTTTCCTATATAACTTCTGTAGCTCGGGACTGGCATTTTGATCCATATACTCTTCTATGGCATTTTTAAATTTAATTTCCTGTAAATCCTCTACTCAAAACGCTTCAAAAAGGAAAGATAAATCTTCGTCATAATTACTTTCACGCCATTCCAATAAATTTTCAAGTCACGCTTCTGTTAAGAATTCTTCTCAGAAATCTCTCTCAAAACAGTCTAACAGATCTTTCTGTATCGACAAAGTTATCTTCTCCGTCAACCGATCATCTTGAAGTCCAATTTCTATAATGGTATCGTTTATGGGATCCGTAAGACGAGATTCTAACTCATCATACGCTTTTCTAAGTTTCATTTTCTATAGGTTCAATAGTAAATTGGCTAATATATGATCTTTGCCAAACAATAGATGTGTGCCCTTAAAATTAACTTTTTACGGCTTTATTTAGAAATTTCTTGTAACTTAGTTTTCATTCGATCTATTTCCTGTTGTTGGCTTGAAATAATTTTGGTACAAAGCTCCTTTATATCAGGATCAGTCAACTTAGCGTTTTCACACATCAATACTGCTCCAGCATGATGCGGGATCATAGATCTTAGAAATGCTCTATCTGATATACCGGTTTGCTGTCTAATAAATAGAAAAAGTAACAACCCTGCAACAACACTCGCGCTTAATATGATAATATTTAATTTTTTGTTATTATACATAGAACGCATCATAATAATTTCGATAATAATCATAGGCATTGTCATGAGGCCCACCATGTAGAAGTGATTCAAATTCGGTAATACATTTACAAATTTATCTACCATTGCATACATTAGGATGTACATTGCTACAAAGGAAAGAAAAACCATAAGAAAAAAATGATGATAATGAGTACTTTTCGTATGAGATTCCATGCGAGTGCTTTTTATAGGTAAAATCTTGACATAATAAAGTTATATCTCTTAAAAACCTTTAATCAATAATAAAAACCGCTCTATGAGAAGCGGGTTTCACAGTTCTTATAATCCAATTTAATATTTTCTTCTCGTTCTCGCTTCCTCACTTCTCTTTTTTTCTCTCCACTTTCAACTTTCCACTTCTTTTCCTTACTCAGCTCCTTCCAACACTCTTACCTTCCCTGCTCCTACGCGTTCTTTGATGATTGCTGCAGAAATTTGAGCTGGTACTGGTTCGTATATTGAGAACTGCATACTGTAACTTGCTCTACCTTGTGACAATGATCTTAGTGTAGTCGCATATCCGAACATTTCAGATAGTGGAACTTTTACTTTGATGATGGTCACATTATTTTTTTGCTCTTGTCCTTCGATACGTCCTCTTCTTGAACTAAGATCGCCCATCACATCTCCTACGTAATCTTCTGGAGTTGTAACTTCTACATCCATAATAGGTTCAAGAATCTGTCCTCCTGCTTTCATGAACGCATCTTTGAATGCAGAATAAGTAGCAACCTTAAACGCAACTTCAGACGAATCTACTTCATGGTATGATCCATCATATACAACTACTCTTACATTGATGATAGGATATCCCGCCAAAAGCCCCTTAGCAACGGTCTCTTTAGCTCCCTTATCTATCGCTGGAATAAACTCCTTAGGAATTGTACCTCCTACTACTTCACTAACAAACTCGTAGTTGATAGGCTGATCATGTTCATCAACCTGTCCAACTGTTGATTCAAGTCTAAGTAATACGTGTCCGTACTGTCCACGTCCTCCAGTCTGTCTTTTGAATACACCTTCACCGTTTGCTGTTTGACTAATAGTCTCTCTATACGATACTTGTGGTTTACCAGTATTAACTTCTACTTTATGTTCTCTTTTTAATCTATCTACAATAATTTCTAAATGCAACTCACCCATTCCTGCGATAATTGTTTGTCCTGTTTCTTCATCTGAGAAATATTTGAAAGAAGGATCTTCATCAGAAAGTTTGCTTAATGAAAGTCCTAATCTCTCTTGATCTTTCTTAGAAATTGGCTCAATAGAAAGCGAGATAACTGGCTCTGGGAATGTCATCTCTTCAAGGATCACTGGGAATTTAGGATCACATAAGGTATGTCCTGTTGTTGTATCTTTCAATGCTAAGAATGCGCAGATATGTCCTTCGCTAATAGTTTTAATTTCCTCTCTCTTGTTAGCGTGCATCAAAAGCATACGTCCCACTCTTTCTCTTTCACCCGTGATAGGATTGAGAAGCGTATCTCCTGTATTGATTGTTCAAGAATATATGCGAACGTAAGTGAGCGTTCAAACAAAAGGATCAGTCATGATTTTGAATGCGATTGCAGAAGCAGGGTGATTTTTACCTGGCTCTCTACTTTCTGGATTTCCATTGTCTGGGTTAACCCCAGTGATTGCTCCTCTATCCAATGGGCTAGGTAAGTAATCAACTACTGCATCCAATACCAACTGCACACCAGCATTTTTCAATGAAGATCCGCACATTACTGGGTATAACTCGTTTTTAACTACACCAGCTCTGATTGCTTTTTGAATTTCTTCTACAGTAAGTTCCACTCCATCAAGATATTTTGTAGCAACTTCGTCATCGAAACTTGAAATCTTTTCGATCATTACTTCTCTAGCTTTCAATGCTTCATCTTTCAGTTCAGCCGGAATTTCTCCTTCAATTTGCTTCTCACCGTGTTCACCTTCAAATTCAAAGTATCTCATTTTTACCAAATCCACGATTCCGGCAAACTCGCTAGCTTGTCCGTTAGGAATTTGAATTGGAACTGCTTTCTTAGTAAGCTTGCGGTCAATAGACTCTACAGACATCTTAAAATCAGCTCCTATCTTGTCCATCTTATTAACGAATGCAATTCTAGGAACTCCGTATTTATCAGCTTGTCTTCGAACTGTTTCAGATTGTGGCTCTACTCCTTGAGATCCATCGAATACTGCCACTCCTCCATCAAGTACGCGCAATGAACGTTCTACTTCGATCGTGAAGTCTACGTGACCGGGCGTATCGATAATATTGATATGATGATCATTCCAAAAACATGCAGTGGTAGCTGAAGTAATTGTAATACCTCTTTCTTTTTCCTGCTCCATCCAGTCCATTTCAGCTGCACCATCGTGCACCTCACCGATCTTGTGTTTTCTACCGGTGTAGAATAAGATTCTTTCAGTTGTAGTAGTTTTTCCGGCATCGATGTGGGCAATAATTCCGATATTGCGCACCATACCCAAAGGCTTATCAGACATTTTTTCAAAAATAATAATTAAAGAGTAATTCTGCGGGTACCTCTAGCGTTTCGCCTCTCAGCCCCACTCGTCCAAGGTCACCAACGCCATTTTTTGAGAATAAAAAAAAGCGTTATAGAACGCCGTTATATATAGGAAAGTGGGCTGGGTTTACAAGGGAAAACCTCCTCTGCTCCTCATATTAAGTTACTAAGTCTCTATTGACTTATATTTTATTATATATACTATGCGTTATTGTTCATTAAAATCCCTAACTTAGATGAATACACAACTTAAAGGGCGTCCTATTTTTGTAGGTGTCGTAGTGCTTATTATAATAAGCACAATTATATTGACTGCTTCCAATATTTCGAAAATTACGGAGGCATTACAAACACCACCACTCACTTCTGAGCAGATCGATGCTCTTGCTCAAAAAATTACTAACGAGCAACAAGCACTCATCTCCCAACGGCAGTTGCAGTTGGATGGGATATATACGCCGCAACTCGATTCGTTGAGAAGTAAAATCTCTCAGCTGGAAAGTGAGAACCGCAAACAAGATAGCGTTATCAGTTATCTGCGAACGTACGAGCTACCACGAACTACTGTCTCTGTTGCACCTCGAAAAAAGGAAGATGACAATAAAGCGACCACAATGAGGGCTTTTGAAAGACACCCAACGTGGAAAGACACGCTTGATACGTTGAAGAAAAATATAACCAGAAAAAATTAAAAATATGAAAAATATTATTTGCTATGCTTTTATAATCCTTGGATTGATGTCATGCGATGCGTACTTCATACCAACAAGAGAAAGAGTGGATCCTCCAGCGGACGTCAAAATCATGTATGATCCCAACTTTGTTCACATACAGGAGTATGGAGCATTTTTAAATGAGTTCTGGGGTGACTCAGAAATAAGCCTGCTGGAAAAGATTCCTGGAGGCATACTACTGCCGAACTACTCTACCAGTAAAGAATCTTTAGGTGTGTTTGCATCACAAGATCTGTTAGCAAAACTGCTAATCAAACTGATAAATATCGAAGATCAGTTAGATCTGTATCTGCAATACAAGAGCGATACATTCTCGTATTCGATATTGAGTAGTGGTGCGATTATAGATGGATAGCTCCATCCTAATCGTTCCTTCAGAGGCATTGTATTGGTATCCACTGAGGTTGTTTGGTAAATCTGATAGAATAACCAAGCAAGCCCATATACAACCAACCCAATGACTATCCAAACAAGGATTAATGATAGTTCCATATTTGCTTTTTTTGTGAATGTTAATGTCCTTCTTTCCTAAGAACGACGTGATACTTATTTTATAACGAAAGTCAATAGAAATGGAGGTGTTAACCCATAGTAGACTTCACCTCAATCTGTCTATTTTTTATCGGATGTTGTACATTTTTTAGAAATTTCTCTCCTAGATCCTCCCCGTCTCTAGAAGCGTTTAAGTCGGCTCCTCAAGTCGATTCATCGATCTTACGAGGCTTTAAACTCACTCCTTCATGAGGATGCGCCATAGGCTCGATGCCCTCTACGTCGCATTCTTGGAGCTGTTCGACCATGGTCATGATTTGATTAATCTCGCCTCCGAGCTTGGTTTTCTCCTCTTCTGAGAGCGCGATTCTAGACAGTTTTGCAAGATGACTGAGTTCTTCGTTTGTTATTGGCATTGGAAACGAGTGAAGTTAAAGTGGATTCGTTGTACTATAGGCATTCTGTCAAAGATTTCATCCCTATTTAGTTACCTATTAGATAAGGGGAAATTTGCATTCTTTCAGCATTCTCAATACAATTTAACCACTAGAAGTTTTGTAACAAAAATAGAACTGATGCTCGAAAAAACACTCAACCAAGTTTATGATACCAACTACACCGAAACGATCAAACAAGGTGGATCTCCTGTTGTGGATCGAAAGTGAGTTAAAGCTACCGAAAAGAAGTGATGGCTCGATAGATTTATTGGATTTTTCCTCCAGATAAAATCGTCAGATAAGTCAAAAACTTTGGAAAGCAAAAGATCTATTCTGAAAGATAAAACGCTTGAAGAACAAGTAAAATATATTATTTCAATCGAAGATGAAAAGTACAATGACAACCTCCTCACTCCAGAACTTAGGAGATATATTTTGGCGCTCGAAAAAGAGTACGTAACTACGTTGAAAGATTATAAAATGCATCTTGCTCCTTCGTATCGAGAGGTCAAAGGAAATCATTTTAACATTAGTGGGGTTGTCGGGAAAAGTTATTATGCAACAAGTTATCCTTCATATATCGACTTCTTGTGGACAAGGGATATGCTCACTCACTACGCAAAGCGAGATATGAGTTGGTTTATCTACCCATCTGAAAATAGCGCAATACAAGCGGTTTTGAGAAGAAGATCTACTCAGTTAAAAGCCGAAATTTCTACTTCGATTCAGAAATGAATTACTTACGATACTGATATTGATATCGAGTATAAAGATGTGGAAAGTATCAGACAAAAATTAGCAACACGCGAAGAAAGATATTTTGAAACAAGTTTCTATACGACTGTATATGAACATGATGTAGAAAAACTTCGTGAAGAAGCGAAAAAGTTTGAGCAAAAAATTAGCGGATATGGAATTCGTATCAAACCCACAAACCAAAGGATGGATGAAGCACAACAAACAACACTCCCCTTGTGTTTGGATAATCTCAGTATTTCAAGAAGCATGGTTACCACCTCTTTGGCAGGAAGTTTCCCATTTATTTCAAACGACTTGATCGAGAATACCGGCATTCTCTATGGAGTCAACCTCCACTCTGGTTCTTTGGTTATTTTTGATAGATTCGCAAATAAGTTGCCAAATGCGAATAGCATTATCCTAGCTACATCGGGTGCTGGTAAATCGTTTGCGACAAAATTAGAAATTCTTAGATATCTCTTGTTGGGTATCGAAGTAATCGTGATCGATCCCGAAAACGAATACAAAGCGCTTACAGAAAAAGTAGGAGGAACATATATCAATATTTCAATCAACTCGAAACAACAAATTAATCCGTTTGATCTTCCTCCAAAAATTGAAGATGTGGATTACGGAAAAGGAGATCTTCTCAGATCACAAATCCTTAATCTTATTGGCTTGATTAGCGTCTTGATCGGCGGAGTAACTCCTGCTGAAGAAGCCCTCCTAGACAAGGCTTTGCAAGCAACCTATGCGCTCAAAGAGATTACGATGGAACAAGAAGATGTTACTGGAAAAGCATTTCCACTCATGGAAGATCTCTTGCATGTATTGGAAGGGATGGAAGGTGGAGATAATATTGCGCTCAGATTGAGCAAATATGTTACAGGAACATTCTCTAAGTTATTCAATAATCCTACAAATATAAATCTCGATGCTAAGCTCACCGTATTCAGTATCAGAGATATCGAAGATGCACTCAAGACTCCTGCGATGTTTAACGTACTTAACTTTATCTGGACCAAAGTTAGATCACAGAAAAAGAAGAGACTCCTCGTTATCGACGAGGCATGGATTATGATGCAACAACAAGTATCTGCTAGCTTCTTATACCAACTAGTAAAAAGAGCAAGAAAGTATGGACTAGGAGTAACAACAATTACACAAGATATTGAAGATTTCATAAATAGCCCATATGGGAAACCGATTGTATCAAATGCCTCCTTACAGCTACTTCTCAAGCAGTCATCCTCTTCGATCAAGGCATTGGAGGAGATGTTCTGACTGTCAGAAGCAGAAAAACAAACACTAGTAGCTTCAAATATCTGAGAAGGACTATTCTTTGCGGGCAAACAGCATGTGGCGGTAAGAATACTTGCCTCCCCTAGTGAGAAAGAGTTTATTACTACTGATGTGATCTAATGAATATTACTCGTAAATTAGTAGTTGGAATAGTATGAGTTAGTGCGATGATCGCATGAGCTTTTGCGTACGCAGGAAACTTTCAGAACGTTATTTTCGAAACTATCAAAGGAGATGCAACCGCAGGGAAAACTCTTCAAGATATTATGCAACCATATACACTCGCAGGAGATGGAGACGAAAATGTAAGAGACTTCCTGGTGTTCATTGCTATAAAAATCTTACTCCCTATGGCAGTTCTTATCGGAGTTATTGTAGCAATATTGTGATTTTACAAACTCATGTCAGCGACTACTGCAGACGAGGAAACCAAATGAATCAGCTTCTTGTTGCGATGAACCGTGGGTGTGATCGTTATGGTCGCAGCAGGATACTTTACCAATCAGCTGGTGTGAGATCTTTGAGTATCTGGTATTATCTGACAGTACGAAAGTGGATGAACTCCCTCAGGAGGCATTCTTGCAAAAGAAATTTATGACAAAATCTTCTTCCCTATAGTAAAACTATTTATCTATCTCGTGCTCGGCATACTATTTATTTCAGCGGTTATTAACTGATTTAGATATATTTTCAGTAACGATGAAAGCGCTCAAAAAAAAGCACTCTCTATACTATTGTTCAATACGCTTGGAATGGTTGTCATCATTGTAGCGAAATCTTTAGTTGAGTCTGTATATGGAACATACAGTGAAGCCACAACACAAAATATCTCCAATCTTGGTCAAGTAGGATCAGGAGTATTTAAGGCTCCTCAGTTCGCTGCCGGAGATCCTATTCCTACTGTTATAAACTGGATACTAGGGCTTGCGACTTTCTTCATCTTGGTGATTATTTTGTACCAGGGATACCTGTTACTTACAAACCCTACCAACGAAGAGACTCTTAAAAAACTCAAAAAGAATATCATCTACGTACTTATAGGTATCTTAGTTATCGGTGGTGGATATCTTCTTACCAATTTCTTCATCGTGAATTAAATCTTGTTTTTGTTACAGAAGCTTGAGTGCGAGAGAGTGAGAAAAAATTATGTAAGCTTGCGAATGCAGCTAATTTCTTTGAACTCCTTGCGCTCGCACTTCTTAACTTTTTCATTTGGTTGTAACTCCCCCGCATTTCATTATCTTAGAATCTGTTTAGCGTCAAGTAGTGAATAATGCAGGGGAATATTGTATTGGTAGGAGTTTGATGAACAGGAGTCTCAGCGTTGGCTGGGCTTTTCCATGAACTTGGATATACGAACCTTGTAGGTGTCGACGTGACAGAAAGCGAGCTAACACAACAGCTTCAAGCGCAATGAGTTAAGGTAATTATAGGCCATGGTAGCTATCAAGTTATGCCTGAAGACAAAGTGATCTACTCTGCTGCTACCACACAAAGTCCTGAGGTGCTTCAAGCACAGGAGACAATGTTTGATAATCGTAAACGCATCTTCCCGCCCATGCTCTATGCGCAGTTCTTGGGAGAGATTTCAAAATATATGTGTACCATTGCTGTGACATGAACGCATGGTAAAAGCACTACTACAGCGCTTACTGCGACAGCTCTCCATGATCATCATAGTAAGTTTGGAATTGGAATTGTGGGAGCAAATATCGGACAACGAAACAATCATAACTATATTACTCACCCATCCACAGTTGAAGCATCTAAACAAATTATCGATCATATTTTCGATCCTAAGGCGCCATCAATTGCTCACCTGATGAAGCAATATCTTTTTGTAGTAGAAGCAGATGAGTACAACAGACATTTTCTACATCTTGATCCAGACTACGCTCTTGTAACAAACATTGAACTTGATCATGCTGACTATTATGGAGACGAAGAGACTTATTTCGAAGCATATCGCGACTTTGTAAGGAAGGTAAAATACAAAATACGAATGATCAAAGACTCAACTGGAGAGCAAGTACTGGAAGAGTTTCCGCAACTAGTTCTTATCCCAACACAACAATTTACTTTCTCGCATCTGCTCGGTTCTCATAACCATGGAAATGCGTCACTTGCTCTTGACGTAACAAAAGAGTTGCTGACGAAAGATTCTGCAATACAGGGAGCGGAAATGCTCGAGCAAAAATCATTGGATGCCAAAGAAACTATCACTCAGTTTACATGATTGCGAAGAAGGGGTGAACTTATTCACACCAACTCACTTGGCGCTTCGGTTATCTCTGATTACTGACACCACCCTACTGAACTGGCAAGCACGCTGCGCGCAATCAAAGAAAAATATCCAGACAAAAAAATAACCTGCATCTTCCAGCCTCATCAAGCAAGAAGAGTTATGGAGTTTTGGGATGAGTTTGTAAAAGCTCTACAGAGTGTCGATACGCTTATTATCTATGATATCTACGCAGCTAGAGAAAACCTTGATGAACTCAAACAACGTTTTACTAAGTTTGGTCATATAGAAACGATCGATGAATTAGGAGAACTATTTGCAAAAACAGCAGGAGGAATATACACAACAACCTTCAATGATGTCGCTATGCAGCTAATCGACGCTCCTAGCAATAGTATAGTCGTCATTTTCACTGCAGGCAATCTCGACTTCCAAATAAGAAATTATTTAAAAAAAGAAAAAGGAGCTAGTTAATAACTAGCTCCTTTTCAATCCTTCAAGGTACTCCTCAGTTGATTTCCGTAGAAACTTCCGTAGAAACTTCCGTAGAAACTTCCGTAGAAACTTCCGTAGAAACTTCCGTAGAAACTTCCTGTAGTCGAGAATAATTCTCGAGCACATTTTTTTCATCGTATGGGGTCCAACACCGGTCCCCAATCAGTCCCATGTGGTAGTTCTCAGAGATGCTCCGTAGCAAATTTCGCTCGGTATCCCGCATCTCAACCCATGAATCATCTCTGAGCATAGCTCGGGAGATAATGTTGTCTGTCATCCCAAGTGTTATGGGTGACGAATACGCCTCCGGCATGCATTTTGCATAGCGGAAGAGTCTCGTAATCAACTTGGGATAGATAATTGGCATCAGATCCACATCAAACCTGTACCCCATCTCAATCGTCGTATTGATCGTCGCGAACGATGATAAATACAAATTGAAACCGGGTTGGTTGTGATACTCTTCTTTTCCAACAATATGGCAAATCACTTTGCACATATCATCCAGAATAGTGGTCATTTGTCTGATCTCTGTACTGTCCACCATCCGTATACACACAGCACATCTGTGTAGTGTTCGTTGGTAGAACTCACGGGCGAGTTCGTAGAACTGTTGTCCCGTGTACGACTCCCGCACATGTTTTATAAAAGCTTCCAATGACCATGGGATCTCTTCCCCTGTTAATGATTTTTCCATTTAAATTATCTTTTTGATTCGACCTACCATACCCTTCCCTACTTATTTTGCAAGGTAAATTTTTACTATATCGAAAAACTTAGAAATGTCATCTTTTGTAGTGTAGATAGAGAAAGAGATTCTACAGCTTGCTTGTTTATCTAAGAGTTCATGAAATGGCTGAGCACACTGACCTCCACATCTAATACAGATCTGTTCCTTGGCCATATACTGCCCGAGTTCTGCAGGAGACTTACCATCAGGCAATGTAAATGAGAAAAGGCCTATTTTCTGGCTTATGTTAGTCGTTCCTATGAGTTTAACCCCCATAGACTCAACTTCCTGGAATCTCTCCAAGGTATATACAATCAACGGACGTTCTATGTGTTGGATTGCGTGGTATCGGTTGGCCAAAGGACTCTTAGCACTATCATCAAATCATGAGAACGAAACATCAAACTCATCGCTTTTTTTATCATTTTTTGTAAAACTTTTAACAAAAGCCTCTCCCACCTGCTCCATATATTCAATCGCTTTGAGTAAGCTAACAGCTCCTATTAAGTTAGGTGTTCAAGGTTCAAACTTATCTGGCGCTTCCAGTAGCGTATATCATGTACTCGTAACAGACTCAACTGCTCCTCCTCCAGCTGTAGCTGGCTGAAGAGATTTTAAATACTTCTTCTTTCCTCGTAACACACCTATTCACGTATATGCAAAAAGTTTATGTCAGGTGAAAAACAAAAAGTCACATCACAACTGTTGAACATCCACTGGTACATGACTGATTGCTTGTGAAGCATCAAGGATATACAGCGTATCATCTCTTAATAATTTTTTTATTTTATCGAGAGGATCTACCTGCCCGATTACGTTAGAGACGAATGGTAGTGAAACAATCTTTACGCGATCATCATACTTTTGCTTAAACTCTTCGATATCTATATTTCGATCCTTATCAACTCATACAAACACAATTTCAATATCCATACATTTAGCAACTAATTGTCGTGGGACAAGGCTAGCGTGATGAGTAGTTATGCTTAACAAAATCTTATCACCTGCTTTGAGAACTCCAGAAAGTACAAGCGACTGAATAAGTAAGTTGCTCGCACTTGTACTGTTGGAGGTAAATATTACTTCATCATCACGGCCATTGATAAGACCAGCTACCTTCTTTCTCGCCTGCCGGTAGAGCTCTTCTGATGCTACTGAAAGATCATACCATCATCTATGGATATTGGCGTAGTCATGAGCTAAGTAATGACTTACTCAGTCTATGACGTATGAGGGTTTTTGTGATGTAGCAGCACTGTCCAGATAGATAGTTTCTGGATGATTTACTAATAGTGGAAAATCTTTTTTGAAGTTCATTTGGCAAGGATATGTTTTAGAACTTGATAACAATAAGAGAAATTATTTTTGTGCAGTAATCTTTTTTCCTTTCCTGCTCAACAAATATACCAACGGAGCAGCAATAAATATAGAACTATATGTCCCAGACAAGATACCTACTCCAAGTGTAAACGCGAACATTTTCAAGAGTCCTGTACCGAAGAACCACATAATGATAATAACTCCAAGAGTTGCTGCTCCTGTTGCTAAAGATCTTCTCATCGTCTGCCAAAGACTTGATTCAAATATTTCTGCACGGCTGATCTGATCTTTTCCCAACTGCGTTCTTTTGTCTATGAAGTTTTCTCTCAATCTATCGAAGATTACGATCGTATCGTTGATGCTATATCCCATTACTGTTAGCAAAGCGATAATGAAGATGGTATCTACTTGTACTGCCGCATTGAATTTCATAAGCAGTCCATATGCCCCAGCTGCCACAGCTATATCAAAAATCATTGTGATTATCGTAACTGCTCCCAAAAGTAATGGTGAGATCAGTCCTCTCATTCATGAAAAAGCGAACAAGATATAGATACCCATAAGAATCATACCCCAGATAAGTGCTGATTTTGCAGTCTTTTGAATGTACTCTCCCACGCTAGGTCCGATTATAGAAAGTTCCAAAATCTCGTCTTCAGACTCAATAGTGTTTGATTCAATAAGAGCTTGCTGGACAAGTTCCGTAACTTCTGATACTTGACTATCATTATCTACTGCCATCTGAATAAGGACGCTTCCATACCCATCTTTCTGACCAAACGCAAGTTCATAATTTGTAAATCCTTTTTCTTGAAGCGCCTTTACAAGTACGGGTTCTACGGTAGCTTCATCTATCGATGTTTTTTCTACGACTACCTCCATACCTCCAGTAAACTGGACAGAAAAACGAAGATTAGTTAAGAAAAGCCATACTGCAATTGCAGTTAAGATTAGTCCAATCAACAGCCATAGTCAAGATCTTTTAATAATAGCGAATTGCATTCTAACGTTTCAAAACTTATATAGTAAAATAGTATCTCAGCAGTGTTATTTAGCGATGCTCTCAAGAAGTTCTGCATATCATTTCTCGGCTGCTTCTTCTTGTGCTTTTTTCTTACTCGGTCACTCACCATGTCCGCACAACGTTCAATTTACAAACACATCCGATCCATACATGGTTACGTTACCAGTCGGTTCTATATGTAGCTGCGTATCTTCATAAACTGGAATATCCTTATGAAGTTGCTGTACAAGCTCCTGAAGGAGGCTCTTAAAGCTCTTAACAGCTCCATCCTCACCTATTGCAAGTTCAGCGATAATATAAGTTTTGACGAAAGATGCAACGGTTGTTCGTCCTTGATCTATATAGAGATATCCGATTAATGCCTCCAACATATCCGAAAGGATAGCATCTTTTTCCGCTCCTCCAGTTTTGTCTTCACCACGTCATAAGCGGATATACTCTCCTAAGCTGATCTTCCTAGCAACTACTGCCAACGTTGGTTCTTTTACTAATTGAATCTTCATGAGCGTTAGTTGAGACTCTGCCACGTTGGGGTAAAGTTCATATAGTTCATGAGCCACTATCATCCCCAAAACAGAGTCACCCAAAAACTCCAATCTCTCATTGTGAGGAATTTTGTCGTGAGGCGCATCCATAGAAAAAGATTTATGCGTAAACGCCATTTGCAAAAGCTGCTCATCTACCGGATTTGGTAAAGATAAGTCCAATGATATAATATATTCCTGTAGATCTTTCATTGAGTTCGCGTGGAAGGTGAAAATAGGACGCGTTATTATGACTCTTTTTTCTCTGGGATTTCTGGGTTCTCTGAATTTTCAGCATTTACTGATTTCCCTTTAGAAGTTTTCTTAGATTTCTTTCCTCCAGGCGCAATTTTACTTCCTTCTGGATCTTCATCTATACTACTCAATACTTTGTGACCAATACCGTTGATAAGCTTCGAGCTTGAGTCGTCTCCATATCTTTTTGCCAACTCTACCATCTCGTTAAGCATTACTTCTTTGGGAGTTCTCAACTCTGTATATTCAATATATCCCAAAACGAAAAGTACTCTATCGATCAGATCCATCTCATCGTATTTAAAGGTTACCGTATACTCATTTACTTTCTCACTAACTGTCGGTTGGTAGTCGTGGAATTTAGGGCTGATCAAATTAATATACTCAAAATCAATTTCACTAGGTTCAAATTTACGAAAATAGTTTTCTATAATGTATGCTAACTCATCATCTACATCTGCTCCATAGTAGTTTTTAGACATGAGAAGTCTCATATCTATATTCTCTTTTGCAGGAGCTTTGTTATCTACTACTCTATGGATCTTATCAATCTCATCGAGTAATGAGTCCTTGGTTGAAGCGATTTCTAAGAAGTATTGCTCGTAAAAATACACGAGTACAATTTTTCTAGCATTAATTCTTGCTTTAACGTTGATACTCACGTTGTCGAATAAGAAGGTAAAGAGCTAACTATAATAATTACCATCAGTCGCTCGGATATCGAGACAAGCTCCGGTCGACTCCCCTTGTTCGCAAAGGAGCTTTTACTCGACACCCTTCATTCCTTATAATTACTTATTTGAGAGACTAATTATGCGTCCAAAATCTTCTCACTGCTTTTCGTTTTGATAGTGATCATTTGCTTTCCACGATAGAAACCACAATGAGGGCATACTCTGTGAGCTCTCTTTGCTTGGTGACAATTAGTACAAGTTGTAATAACAGTAGATGCCTCAAGTTTCTTTAATGCATACGTCATCCAAGTATGTTTTTGTTGTTTCTTCTTGGCAATCGACCTTTTTTTCTTAGGACCAATCATTTCAGTAAATTAAGTAACAAAGATAAATAAGAAATAAGATTTATTTTTTCTTAGCTGGTTTTGCTTTAGTTGGAGCTTTCTTAGCTACTGCTTTAGCTGGTGCTTTCTTAACAGTTGGTTTTGCAGGAGTTTTTGCCTTTGCTTTCGCTGCTGGTTTCTCTGCCTTAGGCTTAGCTGGTGCTTTCTTAGCTACTGCTTTTTCTGCGACTGGTTTAGTAGGCGCTTTTGCAATTTTTTCAGCGACTGATTTTGCTGGAGCTTTTGCTTTTGTAGCTCCTGCTCCTTTTGTAGGATTGCTTACTGCAGTAGGTTTCACAGACTTAGGAGTTGGTTTAGCTCCTGCTTTCGCGAATCCTCCTGTAGGAATAATTTCTACAACAGTCTTAAGATATGTTCTTCCATCGTATCTCATTACGCGCTTCTTGCGGAAAGAAACTACTCAATCCAATGTTGCATGGATAGTGAAATCTCTACCCTTGTAGGTATTTTTTCCTAAATGATACTCATCACCTTTTTGTCTGATGATGATATTTCCAGCGCGAGCGATCTGTCCACCAGAGAGTTTAATACCACGGTACTTCGGGTTACTGTCTTTCAAGTTGTCCGTACTACCCGCGGCTTTTTTATGTGCCATTTTTCAACGATAACAAAAAATAAACAAAAAACTTCGAATGAGGCAATATATAGGTATTTTGGAGGAGAATGCAAGGAAAAAGGCGGAGTTTGTGCTACCTAGAGATCGGCTATTTTACTTGGATATATCAAAAAAACTAGGAAGGGAAACCTCTTCCTGGACTCAATTCTCTGAGATTGTCCGCCGACTGATGGCTTTGCCCCGTAAGCAATGACCGTATCGTCGTCATTAGTTACTACTTTGACTAAGCCATTCTTGGCTAAATCATTGAAGTTACTTTTGCGAATAGAGGTCAGAAATTCGTTCGGGCCAATCTTGCAAGCGAAGTGCCCAACTGTTGCACCATTGAATGGTTTATAAGCGTTCTGAGCGATACAGTAATCT
>Ga0163144_10008820_pt1 | contig 21756 bp, 18 predicted proteins | sample OliLak19BULKMAT1_FD_123175 | JGI IMG/M metagenome (GOLD analysis project Ga0163144, IMG submission 123175) | Freshwater microbial mat bacterial communities from Lake Vanda, McMurdo Dry Valleys, Antarctica - Oligotrophic Lake LV.19.BULKMAT1 | ecosystem: Environmental > Aquatic > Freshwater >... | reverse complement strand
GGGTCGTTGTAGGTGGTTTTTTCGAAGGAGACCTCCTTGATCATTTCGCCGCCGCCGCGCCATGGAGGGAGGGAATTGAGGAGATCGAGCCTGCCCCAGAGGACGCCGATGCCGGTGGGGGCATAGACCTTGTGGCCGGAGAAGACGATGAAATCGGCTCCGAGCACCTGGACGTCGATGCCCATGTGGGGGATGGCCTGGGCGGCGTCGATGAGGACGGTGGCTCCGTGTTTTTTCGCGGCTGCGGTCATTTCCCGGACGGGGTTGACGGTGCCGAAAGCGTTGGAGACCCAGGTGAGGGCGAGGATCTTGGTTTTTTGCGAAAGGAGATTTTTGAAAGCTGATTGGTCGAGGACGCCGTCCTCATCGCAGGGGATGATTTTCAGGACGGCTCCGGATCTTTCCGCGAGCATCTGCCATGGGACGATGTTCGAGTGGTGCTCAAGGGTGGAAATGAGGATCTCATCGCCGGGGCTGAGTGGAAGGATGTTGGCGACGAGGTTGATCCCATCGGTGCTGCCAGCGGTGAAGATGACTTCGTCCGGCGAGGCGGCGTTGAGGTGGGCGGAGACGGTGTTACGCGCGGCCTCGTGGGCTTCGGTGGCGGCGCGGGCGAGATAGTGAGTCCCGCGGTGGATGTTCGAGTTGATGTGCTCGTAATATTTCCGCGAGGCCTCCATGACCTGCGTCGGGTTCTGCGAAGTCGCCGCGTTGTCGAGATAGACGAGCGGCTTGCCGTTGATGGTTTCCCGGAGGATGGGGAAGTCGTCGCGTAGGGAGATGGGTAGCATGGGGAAGAAGTGGAAAAGTGATCAGTGGGCGGTGGAGATTCAATAAACCATATTTGCCCCGAAATCAGGGATTTCTCCCGCAGCCACGGATTTTCGCCAGTCGGATAGCTTCTTCATCGGCCAGAACTCTTTGCACAGATCAAAATATGAAATCACCGCTCCTTTTTCGCCTTCGATAAGCAGGGCGTTCGCCAGGCTCATATTTGGGCCGAATGAATTGAGCTGGGGGCTGCCTGGAGTTTTTCCCGATTCGAGCAGATAGCGGACGGCTGCTTTCCTGTTCCCCCTTTTGAGGTTCACGTAGCCTAAGGCGGTGTTGTAGTCATGCACGGCATTCCCGTAGTTCCAGTCGCCCTCGTATTTTGGAGCGAGAGACTCAAGTTCCTTCGCGTAACGCTCCGCCTCATCGTATCGTCCTATCCAAGCTGAGGCTTTAGCAGCCTCGCCCAAGGCAAGCCAACGATCATCGGGAGTGCGGGCTTTCCTGATATCTTTGGCAGCCCACTCATATCTTTGTTGGTTGTCCTTTGGGGCATCACTTGCGATGGGCATTCGGCTGCAACCAGTGACAACGCGGATGGCAGCAACTGAACCGATGATGCGCATGGTGATTGGAAATTTTCTGCGAGAAGCCATTGGTCGTGTTGGGGTGGTATCGCCGTGCTCAGTTTTTGGCATGGCGGATGAAATCCGCCGCCATGTTAGGAAAGTTTCTCCACGGCGGCTTGGAGAGACGGGAGATCCTCGACCGATATGACTGTGGCATCTGGGGCGATTTTCGCAACGAGGCCGGCGAGGACTTTTCCGGGGCCGATTTCGACGAAGAGATGATGGCCTGCGGAGACAAGGTACTGGATGGACTCGATCCAACGCACCGAGCCTGTGACCTGGGAAGTGAGGGTCGAGCGGATCTCGCCGGCCGATGTGACGGGGGCTGCGGTGAAATTTGCGATGACCGGGATGGCGGTGCCGGAAATGGCTGGGACGGTGATGGTGGTGGTCACCAGCTCGGCGGCGAGCTTTTCCTGGGCGGAGGCCATGAGGCGGGAGTGGTAGGCTCCGGCGACGTTGAGCTTGATCGCACGGCGGACGCCGAAGTCCTTGGCCTTGGCGATGGCGTCATCGATGCCAGCAGAGGTGCCGGAAATCACGATCTGGCCGGGGGCGTTCAGGTTGGCGACATCGACATCCGCAGCGGCGGCGAGTTCGCGGACTTTTTCCTCATCTCCGCCGATCAGTGCGGCCATGGCTCCGTCGGTGGCCTTGCAGGACTCCTCCATGAACGTGCCACGCTGGGACACGAGCTTGAGGCCATCGAGGAAGGAGTATGTGCCGGCGGCTGCATGGGCGGTGAATTCACCGAGCGAGAGTCCGGCGGCGGCGGCGGGCTGGAAACCGGGAAGGCTTGCTCTCAGCAGGGCAAGGCCGATGAGTCCGTGGAGATAAAGGGCGGGCTGGCACCTCGAGGTGGCGGTGAGCGCTTCCTCCGGGCCGTTGAACATGATTTCCGTGAGGGGATAGCCGAGCGCGAGATCGGCCTTGTGAGCCATGTCGCGTGCGATAGGCGAGGATTCGATCCAATCGCGGGCCATGCCCACCTTCTGGGCGCCCTGTCCGGAGAATAGGATAACGGGTTGAGTCATGGGTTTTTCTTAAAGCCGGAGCGTGGGATTGGGAAGGGATTAAAAGGGGATTTTCCGAGGATGCGGGTGGACAGCAGCGTTTGCCGGGGTGCATGTTGGCGGCGTGAGCGAAGTGATGATAGAGACGCGGGATTTGCACAGGAGCTACCGGATCGGCAAGAAGTCCATCGAGGTGCTGCATGGGATCAACCTTAGCATACGGAAGGGCGAAAAGGTTTTCCTGTGCGGACCCAGCGGGGCGGGGAAAACGACCCTGCTTTACACCCTCGCCGGACTGGAACAGCCGGAGCGGGGCAGCGTACACATCGCCGGGACGGATCTTTACGCGATGGGGCGCAAGGCGCAGGCGGCGTTCCGGAACAAGTCCATCGGCTATGTCTTCCAGAACTACCACCTCCTGCCGGAACTCACGGCGGTGGAGAACGTGGCGGTGCCGGGTGCCATCGCTGGGGAGAACCGGACAGCGGAGGCCCTGCTGGCCCTTGAGCGGGTGGGGCTGAAGGACAGAGCCGATCACCTGCCTGCGGAACTATCCGGCGGCGAGCAGCAACGGGTGGCCATCGCGAGGGCGATTGTGAACAAGCCGGCGGTGCTTTTTGCGGACGAGCCAACCGGAAATCTCGATTCAGGAACGAGTAAGGAAATCATGGGAATACTTCTGGAACTCGCTGATGAACATCAGGTTACGTTGGTTGTAGTTACACACGATCAGGGCTTGGCATCGGTCGGCGACCGGACGCTGGTGATCAAGGACGGCAAGGTGGGTTGAATGATTGAAACGGGTGCTTGAGGGCGTGGCGGCGGATTGTATCCGCCATGCCAACCTCTACTTTTTTTGGGCATGGCGGATACAATCCGCCGCCAAGGTGACTACTCGAAGTAATTCTTCAGGGCACGCTGCTCGTCGGGAGCGAGGGAGTCCTTCCAGACACGGTCGCCACCTTTTCCCTGTGCACCGGCACCACCCGCGGAGGCTTTGGAGGCGTTTTCATCGACCGTATGCTTTCCGTCCTGAAGCTGGAGGAGATCGCCGGGGATGGCGCGGGAGAGATCCTTGGCCTCGAGAGCGGTGAGTTCGCCGACATCGAGGGGATCCTTGGCTCCCTTGAGGACGTTCGGATCGTGGCCGGGGCCGCGGTTGATGCCGCCTTTTCCGGAGCCGTCGCCTTCACCGTCCTCACCCTGGCCGTCTCCGTCCCCATTTCCGCTGCCTTCGCCCTCGCCTTCACCGTCCCCGAGGAGCTGATCTGACCAATCGTCGCCTTCGCCCTGCCCCTGACCGGCGTTTTCGAGCGATTCCTTGAGTTTTTCCATGTTCTCCTTGAGCTTTTCCATCTGCTCGGGGGTGAGTTTCCCGAGGTCGTTCGGATCCAGTTTGGAGAGTTGGTCGAGGAGCGCCTTGTTTGGTTTCATCGCGCCGTTCTGGAGTCCTTGGAGGGCTTGCTCGAATTCCTCGGTGAGTTTCTGCTTCTGCGCGGCGTTCATCTTGTCGGCGTTTTCCGCAAGGGCTTCCAGGGCGTTTCCGGCCTCGTTCAGATCGCGCTCAAGTTTCTCCATGTTCGAGTTCTGGGATTCCTTGAGGCTGTCGGTCGCTTCCAGCGAGGCATGGTTGAACCAATCCTGCTCTTCCTGTGCGCGCAGCTCCTCGAGCCGCTTCTCCATTTCCTTGATGTATTCCTCATCGACCATTTTGTCCTCGGCGAGTTGCTCGAGCTGGGCATCGATCTGCGACCATGCCTGGGGCTGGCGGGAAGGGGAGGGATCGGTCCGCTGCTTCGCGGAGATGGGGATGAAAAGGCCGAGGGCGAGCAGTACAAGGGCGGCGAGGGGGGGGATGAATGTTTTCGGAAGATGCCATTTCAAGGCTGCCGACGGCGTAACCGGAGCCTCGGGCCAGCTTGCGACCCCGGCGTTGGCGGAGGTGAGGGCGGTGTTCAGCCCGGCACCGGCCTCGATCCTGACGAGGGATTTTTCGGGTTTCTCGAAACGGCGTATGGCGAAGGCCAGCGAAGCTGCGATCACGACGACGAGTCCGGCGGCAACGCCCGCTCCGGCGAAGGGCATGGAAAAGCCCTGGATTTCGCGGCGGAGGATCAGGACGGCGCAAGCCCCGATCACCGAATAAACGAGCAGCGGAGCTGAAAGGACTTGTAGGAACCAGCCGAGATTGACCCGGCGTGAAAGGGTTTCAGCGCGCTCCAGCCAGTATTTACGGTTCCCCTCGTCCTTCGACATGTGGTGAAACTACATGGTTTCCTTTGCGTTGGCGAAAGCATTTTACAGGAGCCCTGGCAGTTCCAACCCTCCTCCATAAAAAGTGTTCATAAGAACATTTTATTTGCATATCCGTTGATCGGTGTGATTGGATGGGGCTTGTTGTGGAACGCCCCCTCGCCGCCCTGTTTCTGGATATGGACAGCTACTTCGCCTCGGTGGAGCAGCACCTGGATCCGTCCCTGCGCGGGAAGCCGGTGGGGGTGGCTCCGGTGATGGCGGAATCCTCCTCATGCATCGCCGCGAGCTATGAGGCGAAGGCTTTCGGGGTGAAAACCGGCACCGGCATCGCCGAGGCGCGGAAGATGTGCCCCGGCATCGCCATCGTGGAGAGCAAGCCGTCCGAATACATCCGTTTCCATCACCGCATCATCGAGGTGGTCGAGGACTGCATTCACGTGGAGGAAGTGCTTTCCATCGACGAAATGTGGGCCGTGCTGCCGACAAATCTCCGGGAAATCCGGCATGTGGAGGCATTGAGGGAAACCCTGAAGGAGAAAATCCGCAACGAGATCTCCCCGGTGATCACCATGAGCCTGGGGGCGGCTCCAAACAGGTATCTTGCGAAAATGGCCTCCAAGATGCGTAAGCCGAACGGGATGCTCATCATCCGGGACAGCGATCTTCCGGATATCCTTTATGATCTGAAACTCAAGGACATGCACGGGATAGGCCGGAACATGGAGCTCCGTCTCCGTTCGCACGGGATTCATTCCGTCAGGGAACTCTGCGCCGCCAGCAAGCCCGCGTTGCACGCCGCATGGGGAGGAATCCAGGGCGACAGGCTATGGCATCTGTTGCGTGGCGAAATCATCCCGGATATTGTAACAAGTAGAAAATCTCTCGGCCATTCCCATGTCCTGCCACCGGAGGCGAGGGCACCGGACAGCGCCTGGCCGATACTTTGCAAGCTCCTGCACAAGGCCTGCGAGCGGATGCGCTCCCACGGGATGCTTACCGGAAACCTGACGATGCAGCTCAGTTTTCTGCGTGGCGGTGCCTGGGCGGCGGAAATGCGGACTCCGGAAACCGATGTGACCCTGCGCCTCCTGAAAATGCTCGACCGGCTGTGGCGCGAGCGACCCGAACCCAACTCGAAGCTCCTGAAAGTCGGACTCGTGCTCAGTCGGCTGGTCACGAAGGACAACTACACGCCCGAGCTTTTTTCCAGCCAGGTGGCCGATGCGATGTCTGATCCCAATGGCGATGGCAGCGAGAAAATGCGCAAGCTGGATGAGACGATGGATCGCTTACGTGCCCGCTACGGCCGTCACTGCGTGTTCTACGGGAACATCCAGGGCTTCCAGGACCACGCACCGATGCGGATCAGCTTCGGCCACGTGCCTGCGGTGGAAACGGAGGGCGATTAAGGCTTTCCCGGTCATCCTCAGCTACAACCCGGATATCATACTTTGGATTACACATATTGTAACAAGTTTTAAAGAGATAAACGAGAGAGCTCCCCCTACGGACATCCGCGCAGCCAATAAGCAAGATCGTGATCGGTTTCAGCGCTGAATTCACCGATCTCACGCCATGGCAGCTTCACCACAAGATCATTGCGCTTTGTGTAGCCACGCGATTCCCAGAAAGAATCCAGCGGCCGGTAGTCATCGGGACGCAACGGATGCCCCGTTGCTTGAACCACGGCACAGAATCCTGTGATCGGGAAATCCCAGCGAACCGCCCATTCCTCCCGGAGATCGAAGAAACGGCGACCGAAGCCCTTTCCCCTGCACTCCGGGAGCAATACCGACTCGCCGAAATACATGATTTTTCCGGGATTCAGGCCTGCGACTGAAATTGGCGATTGAAACCGGTGTTCCGCTTCAGAGAGAGGTGCTGCGGTGGAAATACCCACAATCGTTGAGTTTTCTCTTACAATGATTAATAGGCTTTTTTCCGAAGAAAAATAACTAGAGAGATACTCCATCTCATAGTCCGAGGAACCCTCGTAAAGATACGGGAATTCGCGGAAAACGGCGATCCTCAACCTCGCGATCTCGCTGAGGAAAGGTCGGGCGGCATCGCCTGAATATGTGGTTATTTCAAACATTCGCTTTGAGGCGCTCCATTACCAACCGACCCTATGCGGGAAAGCAAAATGACGCATGTTCCGTCTTTGCAAAACCCGTTTTCAGGCGATGATCTGAGCGCCCATGATCCTCCGAATCCGAACACTGCCAATCCTTTTTCTCCTGAATCTCTGTGTCCCGGCATTTGCCGAGGATGCCCCTGAGAAAAAGGAGCCTGAAACGAAACCGAAGGCCGAGGCTCCGAAAGAACCCGTTTCCAAGGAACGGAAAGTGACCATCGCCGGTGAGGTGATCCCCTATACCGCCACCACCGGAAAAATGCAGCTCCGCGACGACAAGGGCAAGCCAACGGCTTCGGTCTTCTACGTCAGCTACACCCGCAGCCTGGTGAAGGACACCAAGCAGCGTCCGGTGATGTTTGCCTTCAACGGTGGCCCGGGTTCCTCGGCGGTTTGGCTGCACCTCGGGATCCTCGGGCCGCGGCGGATCGATATTCCGGGCGATGGCACGCTGCCGATCGCGCCCCCTGCCCGGCTCATCGACAACGAATTCAGCATCCTTGATGCCTGCGACCTTGTCTTCATCGATCCCGTCTCGACCGGTTACAGCCGTGCCGAGGAAGGATCAAACCCGAAGGATTTCCACGGGGTTGACAGTGACATCGGATCCGTGGGCGATTTCATCCGCATCTGGGTGACGGAGAACAAGCGCTGGGGTTCCCCGAAATATCTCTGCGGCGAGTCCTACGGCGGTATCCGCGCGGCGGGGCTTTCGCAGCACCTGCAGGACCGTTACGGGATGACGCTCAACGGTGTGGTCATGCTTTCGGCGCTTCTGGATTACCGGACGCTGATCGGATCGCAGGGCAGCCAGATTTCCAATCAGGTCTTTCTGCCGACCTTCGCCACGGTCGCGCATTTCCACGGCAAGGTGAAAGGCGACCGCGCGAAACTTCTCGCCGATACCAGGGAATTCGCGTTCGGAGATTACGGGGTGGCCCTGCTGAAAGGCAGCGACCTCGGAGCGGACGAAAAGGCGGAGGTTGCGGGGAGGCTGGCGGAGCTGACGGGTGTGCCGGCGGAGACATGGATCCGGAAAGAGCTGCGGATGGATGCCACGGAGTTCCGGTCCGAGCTGCTCAAGGCGGAGGGTAAGGTGCTTGGGCGTTTCGATGCGCGGGTGGCATGGGACTCCACCGATCCGGAATCGCGCAATGCGGAATACGATCCTTCCTTTTCGCTGGCGATCGGCGCTTTCTCGACCGCCATGCTCACCTACCTCGGCGACGAGCTCGGCTGGGAGGAAGACCAGCCCTACGAGGTGCTGACAGGCAAGGTCGGCCCGTGGAAATACGGTGCGGAAAACAAGATCGTGAACATGACAGGAAGGCTGACCCAGGCGATCCGGGACAACCCGATGCTGCGGGTGCTGGTGATGGGCGCCCATGCGGATCTTGCGACGCCCCCGGAAGGCGTCCCCTACTCGCTCCGCCAGGAGGTGGATCTGCCGAAATCCCTGCGGAAGCAGATCACCTTCGTGGAATACGATGCCGGCCACATGTTTTACCTGAATCCTCCCGACCTGAAAAAGTCACGGAAAGATCTCATCGATTTCCTGAACGCCGGAAAGCAGTGACCCGCCTCAGTTGGGCATGTTCCCGAAGGCCATTTCGCAAAGGCCGATGAAGGACTCCTCGACAAGGCTCGGCACCTTCTGTGCGGAGTGGAAGACGCCCCATTCGCGCCTGATCCGCGGCTCGGGGAAGGACACCGCGCATAGGCTGCCATCGGCGATCTCCCTGGCTGCCACCCACGGCGCGACGATGCCGACGCCGGTGCCGAGCTTGGCCATCTGCTTGATCGCCTGCATGTCGCCGAGCACCAGCGGCTGCTTGATTTTCCCCGCCATCCTTTCCATCCAGTCCTCGATGAGGCGGTGGGTCTCGGTTGCGCGCGCGTAGATGATGAAATGCTGGTCGCCGAGGGTCTTGAGCATGTCCTCCTTTTTCGCAGCCCACGGGTGGAATGGCGAAACCACAAAGGCCAGTTCGTCATGGAACATGGGACGGTAGCCCTCCTTATCGTGGTTCTTGGGCTTAAGCCCGACGACGAGATCCAGCTCACCCTGCGCCAGCTTTTCCAGGAGCATCTTGGTGTCGCCTGTATCGATGTTCGGCTCGCACCTGGGGAAACAATCGCGGAATTCCCGGAGAACGCTCGGTATCAGGTAGTGGCAGAGGCTGTGCGGCGCACCGACCCGTATCCTCGTCTGTCCCCAGCGCCGCAGGCCGTCGAGGTCGCGGGTCGCCTGCCCGATCTCCTGGAGGATGCGCCTGCAGCGGTGGAGCAGGATCTCGCCTTCCGCCGTTACGGTGACGCTTTTTCCCGAACGATCCAGGAGGCGGCAGCCGAGCTGTTCCTCCAGTGTCCGCATCGAATGACTCACCGCCGACTGGGTGACGAAAAGCTTGCGCGAGGCCAGGGTGAAACTCCCCTCCTCCACCACCGCCACAAGCGCGCGCAATTGGCGCAGGTCAGGTACCCAGTCCATAGGAAATTTTTCTCATCACGATGATGGGAGAAAATAAGCACCGCTTGTGCCAAAGGGTGAGAATTGGCATCCGATCCGCTTATCCCTGAACATGCCGTTCAGCCAATCAAGCAACAGGAAGGTGCAGTCGATACGTCTCGGCTACGTGCCGCTCAACGATTGTGCCCCGCTGGCAGTGGCGCAGGAGATGGGGATTTTCGAGAAACACGGACTGAACGTCAGTCTCCACCGTGAACTCGGCTGGGCCACCATTCGCGACAGCCTCTTTTACGGCGAGCTTGATGCCGCCCAATCCATCGCCGGGATCGCCTTTGCGCTCGGCTTCGGCCTGACCGATCTGCGCTGCGAGGTTTCCGTCCCGCTGATCCTCAATCTCCACGGGAATGCGATCACCCTTTCCACGGATCTGCCGCATGAGCAGATCCGCGATGGAGGCGGGCTGAAAGCCTACCTCGCGCGGCACTGGAAGAAGGAGCGTCCGTTCACCCTCGCCACCACCCACCGCTTTTCCTCGCACAGCGTGCTCCTGCACGCATGGCTAACGCGCCATGGCCTCACGGAAACCGACATCGAGATCATCATCCTACCCCCTTCCCTCATGCCCCGCCACCTCAAGGCCGGGCACATCGACGGCTACTGCGTCGGCGAGCCCTATAATTCCGAATCCATCCTCGGAGGGTTCGGCTGGTCGCCCGCCACCTCTTCGGAGCTTTCCTACGGACACCCCGAGAAAGTCCTGTTGCTCTCCGCTGAGTTCACCCAGGAGCGGAAAGAGGAAACCGTGCAGCTCGTCGCCGCCCTGCTGGAAGGCTGCAAGCTCTGCCAGGATCCCTCATTCCGGAGCGATCTGATCGACATCCTCTCGAAGAAACAATACACCGCCGCATCCCCGGAAATCCTCCGCAACAGTCTCGGCGAAACCTTTTTCACGGGAAACGCGAAAGTCTCCGCCTCCGCTTTCCACATTTTCCACGGCGAGTCGGTAAACCGCCCGTCCACCGACAAGGCATCGTGGATGCTCGCCGGCCTTCGCAGTGCGGGCAGCCTCCCGGAAGTTTCGTCCTGTGGATCCCTCTCCCGCCTCTATCGCGAGGACATCTACATGGCGGCGGTGGCGGCCGGGGAGTAGGCTTAAGCCTACCAAGGAATGCGGGTTTTAACCCGCAGCACCCTAGCCATTCAGTCCTGTCTGCGGGTTGAAACCCGCTACCCTTGGTAGGCTTAAGCCTACTCTCCGCCTATTTCTCCAGCGGGTGCTCTTTCAGCAAATCCGCCATCTGGTAGAAGCCGGTGACGGATTTCGTGGCTTCGCGAACCTTGGCGACCTGTTCCGGGGTGATCGCGGAGGCCTTGTTTCCGAAATTGTTGCGGGCGTAGGTTAGCACATCGGCGACTTCCTTGTCGTTAAGCATTCCGCCGAAGGGAGTCATCGGCACCTGGCCGTCGTATTTCTTGCCGTTCAGTTCGAAGGGGCCCATGAGGCCGTGAAGCGTGATCTTGATGAGCCGCTCGGGATTGCCGTGGACGAAGATGCTGTCATGCAGGGGCGGGAATGCGGGATCGAGTCCCTTGCCGTCCTTCTGGTGGCATGTGGCGCAATGGGCATCGCGAAAATAAACCTCATGACCGGAGGCGAAGCTCTTCTTCTCCGCATCGGTTAGATAGGCGGGGATGGGTGGCAGGGGGTTCTCATCCTCGGGGTTTTCATCTTTGCCTTGGAGTCTCGCCGCCGCCGCTTCGATCACCTTCGCGCTCCAGCCATCGGTTCCCTTGGCCTTCGCGATGTTGACGACCTCAAGCGCCGCCGGCTTGTCATACCACGTAGCGGCGACCACAGCCTCCAGCCTGACGCGGCCGTGCTCGTCGTTGGCGGCTTGCTTTAGGAGATCGAGAGAGTCCGGAAAACGGTCGAAGTTGTAGCGCAGGACGCGGGTGGCGGCAGCGCGAACTTTGTGGTCAGGCGATTTGATCAGCTCCCTTGCGAGATCCGTGTCCACTGCGTTGATACCCCAGGTGACCCACAGGGCTTCGAGGGTGTGGTGGGTGAAACGGGGATCCGATTTATCGAGCCCGGCAACCCATTTTTTGACCGCCGGAAGAACTTCGGCAACCGGATGCTCGCGCAACTCGCGGCGGCTGCGATATCGGCTGTTATATTCGGGGAGCTTGAGGTTTTCGAGCAGTGTTTCGACGGATGCACCATCGACTTTCGCGGCCTCCACAAGCTTGCGGCTTGGGTAAGTGATCCGGTAGATGCGGCCGTGGACGTGGTCGCGGAGCGGATCGCGGGCGTTGTGCTGCATGTGACCGATGAGGACGTTGTGCCAGTCGATGACATACAGCGAGCCGTCCGGCGCAAATTCGAAATCTGCGGGACGGAAGTTGCCGTCGGAAGATTTGAGGAGATCCTGACGAAAGGTGGCCTTATAGCCGGTGCCGTCCTCCGCAAGCGAATGCTGCTTGAGGCCGAGGAAGCCGATGCAGTTGCCGATCAGCACATCGCCCTGCACCTCATCGGGAAAATGGCGTGAGGAGACGAACTCAAGGCCGGAGGTGGGACGCACGGCTTGCCCCTTGGGGACGAGGTCGGCGGTGCCCGGGGCTTTCACCCCGTATGGGGGTTTGAGGGAAACGGGCAGCGCCCAGTTCCAGGAAGGGCCGGAGGTGTGGATGAAGAAGTCCTGGCCCCATTCGTCGAAGGCGAAGCCCCATGGGTTCGGGATGCCCATCTGGATGGTGCGCTCAAGTTTCGTTTTCTGCGGGCTGAAGCGGTAGAAACCGCCGTCCACACCGCGCACCGGGCCATACGGGGTTTCCACGTTGGAGTGCAGGAAAACGCCTTCGCACATCATGAATGCGCCGGACGGGTCGGCCGTGAAAGCGCTGATAGCGTGGTGGGTATCGTGGGAGTCGAAGCCGGTGAGGACGACCTCGCGTGAGTCCGCCTTGTCGTCGCCATCGGTGTCGGCGAGGAAAACGAGATGCGGCTCCTGCGAGACAAAGACGCCGCCCGGCGCGAACTCGAAGCCGATGGGAAGGTGGAGATGATCCGCGAAAACCGTTTCCTTGTCGGCCTTGCCGTCGCCGTTGGTGTCCTCATAGATCAGGATCTTGTCGTTCGGCTTCGGATCGCCGGGGCGGTAATGCGGATAGGTGGGCATGGTCGCGACCCAGAGGCGTCCCTTGTTGTCGAAGGAGATCTGCATCGGGTTGGCGAGGTTGGGAAATTCCTTTTCGGATGCAAAAAGCTTCACTTGGTATCCCTCCGGAGTGGTGAGCATCTTCTCGGCTTCCTCGCCGTATTTGTATTCGGCGGTGCCGTTCTTTCCGCCCGGCTTGTAGTTGGAATCAACCGGTGGCAGCGGATGGGTCTTCGCGTCCGCAGCGGCGACGTCGAACTTGCCTCCGTTCACCACCGCCCAGATCGACTGGTCACGCAGTTCGGTCATCTCACGGATTTTCTTCTGCTCATCCGGGTAATTCTTGGGGCCGAAGGGATTGAAGCGGCGACCATCGACATGGACTCCGTTGAGCATCCGGTAGTCGTTGAACCAATACCAGTTCTTGTCAGCGATGGCGGCCATCACATTTGCTGCGGACGCCTTGGACTTCGGCGGGACTTTTCCAAAGATGGCTTCCGCCAGCACTCCGGAGAGGAGCTTGTAGCCTTCATCGTTCGGCAGGAATCCGTTTCGCGTGAAAGGCTTTTCCAGCGTCGGGTAGAGCTTGAGGGTCGGTTCAAAGACATCCACGAATTCCGTGCCGTTGGCCTTCGCCACCTCGCCCATCGCCTGCGTGTAGAGCGCAAGGTTTGCGTTCTCCGCACGGCCATCGGGCAGATCGCGCTTCGCGGAAAGGTTTTCGTAAGCGATCGGTGAGACCAGCACGAGCCGTGGTGCGGCCTTGCCGTTATATTTCTGGGTGGCGGTGTGCTTGATGAATGCCTCAAGCTCACCCTTGAAATTCGCGATCCCCGCAGGGCCGTCGAAGGATTCGTTGTAACCGAAGAAAGCGATCAAGGTGTCCGACTTGAGGTCGGCCAGCCACTGGTCGGGGGTCGGGTAATGGCCCTGTCCCGCGTGGATCTTGTGCTGCGGGTGGAACTTGTCCGCCCCGGGAAAAGCCCACTGCGATTTCCGCGAGGGATGCGGGCGGAAGCCTGCCGTATCGCCCGGGCGGCAGAGTTCCCTGATGGTGAGTTTCTCGCCCGGATACGCCATTTGCAACCGCGCCTCAAGATAGGGGTGATCCACCATCCGCTCGCCGAGGCCGTTGCCGATGAGGACGATCCTTTCCCCGCTCACGGGGGCTTTCGGCGCAGCGGATGCGCTGGAGATGGAGAATAGGGCGAGAAGGGGCAGGAGAAGTCGGCGGTTCATAAATTTTCCGTAATCTTTGGGCTTTGGAAGCGTGGCTAACTGATACGCAAGGGGCCTGATGCGTCGATCAAAAAAATCCGGGAAAGTCCGCCCATCGCGAAGTTTGCCTTTCGGGGGCTTTTCATCCGGTGTAGGAAGGGATTATGAAAATCCTGCTGTACGTTTTGCTCGCCGCCGCCATTGCACTGTCGGGCTGCGGCGTATCGCCTCCGGATTCCATCGCGATGACAGGCAGCACCCGCCTCCAGGTTCAGTCACCCGGCAAGCAGACCGCCATTCCCGCCCCCTCCCCTCCCCGTCTCCCCATGTCCACCGTTTTCAAAGGGGAAGCGAAATTCCAGGCGATCGTTGCGAAGGCGGAGCGCGAGGGCTGGAGGAAACTCCCCATCGGCGAGCGCACAGTCCGCATCGCCAGGGAAATGGTCGGCGCTCCATACGTCAGCTACAGCCTGGAAGTTGACGATAAGATCGAGTCACCCGTCGTCAACATGGGCGGGATGGACTGCTGGACATACTATGAGAACGCCCTCGCGATTTCCCGTATGCTCGCCTTCAAGCCCGGCCCCTACAAGCCGCAGGACATGCTGCACATGGTCGAGCTGGAGCGCTACCGAGACGGACGCTGCACCGGGAATTACCTCTCCCGCATGCATCACCTTGAGGAGGTCTTCAGCGACAACCAACGACGCGGCTACGCGCTCAACATCACCTCCCGCATCCCCGGAGCCGTCCGCCTCACCCGCGAGATCCACGAGATGACAGTCCAGTGGAAAAACTACCGCTACCTCAAGCACAACCCATCCCTCGTCGAACCCATGGGCCGCATCGAGTCGCAGGTCTCAAAGCTCCCCGTTCACCACATCCCCAAGGATAAGGTCCGCACCGCCGAGAACTACCTCCAGAACGGCGATATCTGCGCCATCACCTCCACCTGGAAAGGCGGCTACACCTCCCACGTCGGCCTCATCATCCGGCTCAAGGGCCGCGCCTACTTCACCCACGCCACCTCGGAACGCGACAAGGGACGGATGACCATCGTGGATCGCCCAATCACCGATTACCTGAACGGTTCGTCCAAGCACGCGGGCATCATCATCTGCCGCCCCTTCGACATCCCCCCTTCCCCGCTTTGGCAGAAAAACGTCGTCGGGCGATGAATGCCTGCGGGATTACACAAGTCCCAACCCGCAACGTATCCGGACACAGTTGTTTTTACCGCAACGAATGGCTGCTTCCGGGGTGACATCAAGATCTGTTCCTAGCCGGAAACCCACCCTTTGACCATCCGATGGAGGAAACCCAAGCAACCACCCCGGAAGACCGGGAAGCAGCCATCGACCATGCCTTGATGGCACGGATCGCCAGGGAGGATCACCAGGCCTTCCGCCAGCTTGTTGAGCGCCACCAGAATGCCATCGTTGGCACCGTCAGCAAGATGCTCGGAAACACCAGCGACTCCGAGGACATCGCCCAGCAGGTTTTCATCCGCGTCTGGAAGCACGCCAAGCGCTACCGGCCCGACAACAAGTTCACCACCTACCTCTACACCATCACCCGCAACCTCGTTTACAACGAAACCCGCCGCCGCTCCCGCAAGCACACCGTCTCCACCGACATGCGTGAGGACGAGCAGCACCTCCAGCATCCGGACGACGAATCCGCGCAACCCGATGCCTCCCTCCTCGATTCGGAGCTGCGCGAAGCCATCGACGCCGCGATTCAGTCCCTTCCGGAAAACCAGCGCCTCGCCGTCGTCCTCCGCCGCTACGACAACCTCCCCTACGAGGACATCGCCGCCGTCCTCAACACCTCCGTCCCCTCCGTGAAAAGCCTGCTTTTCCGCGCAAGAACCACCCTCCGCGAGACCCTCGCGAGATACATGGAGGAATGAGTCACATTCCCGCAAGCCCGGCAGCTAGGACGAGCAAGCCGACCGCCGAGAACAATAGTTTGATCGCGAGGAATAGGCGGCACCAAAGTATCATTCCCCGGTCTTTCCTCTGCGCAGCCATTTCGCTCGCCTCCTGCCAATCGATCCACATCGTCACATCCCATGCCGCCCCTGGCGTGTAACCCATGCCATTCCTCAGGCAGTAGCGGCGGATCACGAACAGCCACAGTGTGAACGGCGATGTCAGGATCAGGACGGAAATGAGGGCGAAGATCATATGCGGGAATTCCGTTAGAGAAGCCCCACCATGCTTCCCCCGATCTCCGCCAGCCTCGCCTTCTCCGCATCGGAGAAATCATAGGGAATCACCTTCCCCACCCCGAGCGTTCCCATCACGGTTTCCCCGTCCTCCGAGAAAACCGGCACCGCCAGCGAACCGGACACCCCCGTCTTCCGCGCATCCTCCTTCGCCACCCCGCCGAGATCCTGCTGCAGGTTGCAGAGTTCCACCGGCGCCCGCGTCGAAGCCGCAACCCCCGCGATCCCCTTACCGAACGGGATTTGCGAAATCTTATCCAACAGGAATTCCGGCACCCCGGCATGGGCCACCAGATGCAGCCACTCCCCCTCCGCCCGGTGCAGAGTTCCCGTTTGGCAGCCGAACTCTTCCATCGCATCCTTCAGCATTTTATCAGCTGCTTCCATGTCGTTAGGTTAGGCATAGCCAATCCCCTTGTCCACAAATCCATGAGGGGCGCGTGTCTAACAGCCAGGCAACCAAGACCAATTTGCCAGTCCTTATCCGGCGGACATAGACACGCCGCTCCTTGGGCTTCGCCCTTGGCATTTCCGCCTTCCACATTAGGATGACGTCATGTCAATCCATCTTTCCCGTCGGCATTTCATGGCGACCTCCGCCGCTTGGGCTGCCGGGAGGGCGGCGGGTTTCGGAGCGGAGACGGCGGATCACAAGACCATCTCCATACTCCACACCACGGATCTTCACGGCCACATACTGCCGACGCAGACCTACTCGGGGATCAAAGATGTCGGCGGCTTCGCGCGTTGTGCGACAAAGATCCGGAGCTGGAGGAAGGAAAACCCCGATTCCCTGCTCGTCGATATCGGCGATCTCTACCAGGGCACTTCCGTTTCCTACGGAAATGAGGGGCGGCTGTTCGTCGATCTGCTGGCGAATTTCGGATACGACGCATGGACATTGGGGAACCACGATTTCGATTGGGGGCCGGAGGTGCTCGAGAACAACATCAAGGCGGCGAAAATCCCCATACTCACCGCGAACCTGACCGGAGCTTCCGAGAAGGTCATTCCGTGGAGATTGAAGGAAATCGCCGGGTTCAGGATCGCGCTGATCGGCCTCGTGACCCCGGGTCTCCCCTACTGGCTGATGCCGGAGACCCTCGGCGGGGTCGCCCCGACCGATCCGGCGCTCGCCTTGAAAAAGTCCATCGCACAGGCGCGTTCCGCGAAGGCTGATGCGATCGTGGTGCTCGGCCATTACGGCCATTTGAAGGAAGACGATTTCGCGAATCCGATCCGCCACACGCTCTCGGAAGCGCCCGGTGCTGACGTGTTCATCGCCGGGCACACGCATGTGCATGTCCCTTCGCTGGAAATCGCAGAGACCCTCTATACCCAGGCGAATTACTACGGCATCCACTGCGGCAAGGTGGACCTGACTTTCGACGTCAACAGCCGCAAGCTCATTGCGAAGACCGCCGTGACCGAGTATATGGACAAGCGTTTCGATCTTGATCCCGGTGTGATCAACATCTCCCAACCGGAGCTGAAAAAAGCAGAGGAACAGCTTTCCAGAGTCCTCACGACACTGAAAGAACCCATCCCCGGCAAGCGCCGCGACAGCCCTCTCGCCCGCCTGCTGTGCGAAAGCTTTTCCGATGCCCTACGCCGGAACAAGACCCCGGTCGATGCCGTCTTCCACGGCACCTTCGGCACCCCGGAGATCCCCGCCGGTCCGGTCACGGTCGCTGATGCATGGGAGATCCTGCCTTACGAAAATACGCTGGTAACCGCAGTGATCACCCCGGCGCAGTTGCTGGAAATCGTCGCCGAGGATCGCAAGACCTACTCGGACAGGACACTGTGGCCATTCGAGGTCGTTTGGGAAAAGCGTGTCCCGGTCCGTATCCTGGACAAGGGCACGGAGCTCCCTGCGGACAAGCCTGTGACCGTGGCATTCAACTCCTATGATTCGCAATCCGGAGGCCACAGGCTCATGCGCCTCCGCGAGATCGTATCCCTGCCTTCGTCGAATCGCCGGCCCATCGATATCAGCACCCGCGATGCGCTGATCGAGGGTTTGCTGAATGCATAGCATCAAGGAGGGTCGGATCGGAATCCGCCTGCGGTGGCACCGCCCTCCACGGTGTACCTTGCGGGATTTCAGAAAACCTATCCCCCCCGCAAGCTGCGGAATAGATGTCCGCCATGATGCAAGCCTGCTGCTCGATGTTATAGGCGCCGAATGCCTTTCCCCTTGTGATGGCGTAAGCATATCCGCCCATGGCTCCGTGGCGGAAGAACATCAGCACCTTTTCCAGGACAGGATCGATCCCCTGCTGCCGCTGCCAGACATGCGTCATCTCGTGGATGAAATGGGCGCGGACGGAGAGGGAGCCTTGCGAGAAATCGTCGGCGAGAGGGCTTTGCGCAAGATGCCCCTCCGGGTGGAACCATACGTTCCCATCCGGCGCCATGGTGACGGTCTTCGGTTGGAAGAAGACGAATTTCTCCCGCCGCACACGGACGCGGTGGCACTCGACGGAATCGCCGAAGACGCTGAAGACCATACATGTCTCCCCCTCCGAAAGCGGGCGGGATTTCCAAGGGCGCGGCTGCATGTTCCGGTGATCGCCGGTGGCGCCGTCAGAGATTCCCCTTCTTCATTTCCGAAACAGCGAAATCCGCCGCCCTTGCGGTGAGAGCCATGTAAGTCAGCGAGGGATTCTGGCAACCGGAGGAGACCATCGCCGCGCCATCCGTGCAGAAGACGTTGGGAGCGCCCCACACCTGGTTGTGGCTGTTGAGGACGGATTCCTTGGGAGAGCTTCCCATGCGGGCGGTACCCATCTCGTGGATGCCTAGGCCGATGGATGGATCGCTATTGTAGGTGCTGATCCCCTTCGCTCCCATCGCCTCTAACATCTCCGCAGCATCGGTCATCATGTCGTCGCGCATCGCGTGCTCGTTTTCCTGAAACTCCGCATCGGCTACGAGGATGGGCAGCCCCCATTTGTCGGTCTTGTTAGGACTGAGGGAGATGCGGTTGTTTTCGTAAGGGAGGCACTCGCCGAAGCCATACATGCCGATCCCCCACGGGCCGAACGACGTCAGCTCCTTCTTGAAATCCGCGCCGAAGCCGGGGATGGGGCGCGCCCATCCCCGGCGCATGCCTTCGCCCTGGTAGCCGAAGCCCCGGAGGTAATTTCCCTTTCCCGGCTTCTCGCTGAAATTCCGGTAGCGCGGGATATAGAACCCGCCGGGCCGCCGACCGAACTGCACCTTGTCCGCATGCGTGTCCACGTATCCATTGGCACCGACCCCGAGATGGTGGTCCATCAGGTAGCCGCCGAGCGAACCGCTCTCATCCATTCCGCTCGGAAAACGTCCGGACTTCGAGTTCATCAGGATCGCGGTGGAGGCGACTGCGGAGGCGTTGATGAAAATGATTTTCGCGTAGTATTCGGTCGTCTCCAGCGTCACCTCATCGATGAGCTGCACGCCGATTGCCTTGCCCGCCTTATCATCGTAAATGACGGAGTGGACGATGGAATGCTGCCGCAGGGTCATGTTGCCGGTGTTCGCTGCTGCTTTAAGGGTCGCCGACTGGCTGCTGAAATAGGCACCGAAAGGGCAGCCACGGATGCAGAGATTCCGGTAGTTGCACGACGAGCGTCCGAGCGCGATCTGCTCCTCGGTAGGCTTCGTGAGGTGGGCGATGCGGGCGTGGACAACCTTGCGGCTTTTCCATTTCGCCTCAACCCCCGCCTTGAGATCGATCTCCGGCGGGGTGAGCGCCATCGCCGGCTGGAATTCCCCGTCCGGGAGCTGTTCCAACCCGTCGGCGGTGCCACTGATGCCTGCGAATTTCTCCACATAAGAATACCAAGGGGCGATCTCCCCGTAATTGATCGGCCATGGGATCGAGATGCCTTCCTTGGCGTTCGCCGAGAAATCCATCGGACTGAGGCGATAGCTCTGCCTGCCCCACATGACGGATCGGCCGCCGGTGTGGTAGCCGCGCATCCAGTCGAAGCGTTTCTTCTCCTCGTAGGGATGATCCTGGTCATCGACGAAGAGGTAATTCTGCGAAGGCTTAACCGTATAGCCCGTGCGGTTCTGCTTCTCCTGCTGGGAAATCATTTCCCGGGAAGACTTGTTCTGCCACTGGAGCTCCCACGGGGCGGAGTTCGTGGTCTTGTAGTCCACGATGTGCTCGAGTTTGTGGCCGCGCTCAAGGACGAGGGTTTTCAGGCCTTTCTCGCAGAGTTCCTTGGCAGCCCAGCCGCCCGAGATTCCGGAGCCGACGACGATCGCATCGTAGGTATGCTCCGCCTTTCCTTTGGTGATTGGTTTCATGGGTTTCCGAAAGTGAAGGGTTACATGGAATAGGCTTTCATGCCCGGCACGAGTGGCATGTCCGGCACCCATTTTCCGGGCACCAACTGGTAATCGAAGGCCTGCGTTGCGCCGACCTCGGAGTTCACGTAACAGAATTTCGTGAGCTCCTTGAACTGCTGGAGGAATGTCTGCCGCCCCTGCCGTGCCGCTGTCGTCTCCTTGTCATAAGCTGTTAGGAAAGCCACCTGCTCATCGGCGCTGAGCTTGTCCAGCCCCTTGCCGTAATCCTTCGCGCAGCGCAGCATGATGGCCGCAAGCCCCTCGGTAATGACCACCTGGTCCTCCGGCTCCAGGCAATCTTTCACGATCACCTCGATCCATCCCGGCACCCCGGCTGCGATCGCCCCCGGCGTATCCGTCTCCGGGATGATCGCCTCGGCAAGCATCGCCACCTGCTCCCGCTGGGCCGGGCGGAAAAAGGTGAGGTCGGCGGGATTGAAAGCCTCCCCGATTCTCGCGAAAGCGCTCTTCGGAAGGGCAACACTACCCCCCACCGCCATTGCCATGATTTTTAGAAGTTCCCTGCGTTCCATAGGTTTGGTTACTAGCCTATGGGCAACGACGCACGCTGCGAGGAAAAAGGAGGGGTGTGAAAAACTCCGTGGCGCAGCCACCCTGGACTGCTAAAGCCTGCTGTAGCTTTTCGCAATGCAGCCCTGCTGCGAGCGGACGGCATTGGCACGGGAAATGCGCGATGAAACCCGAGTTTGTCCCCCTCGCAGCTGGCTGCATTGGGGAAAGCGGCAGTAGGCTGCCGCAGTCCAGGGCCTTCGGCAAAAAAACGACCCGGGGTTTCCGGGGCGTTCTTGTGAATCGTGGTTGGCTCGCGTTCTGGAGAACGCGGCTCCTTACTTCGCGGCGGCGATGACGTCCTCGGCGGTCATGCCGAGTTCCTTCATCACCACATCGCCGGGGGCGCTGATGCCGAAGCGGTCGATGCCGAGGGCCTTGCCTTCGGTGCCGACGTATTTCCACCAGAGATCGGTGACACCTGCCTCGATGGAGATGCGCTTGGTGCAGGATTTCGGAAGGACGCTTTCCTTGTATTCGGCGGACTGTCGGTCGAAGCGCTCGGCGCAGGGCATGGAGACGACGCGGACGCCGCCGCCGAGCTGCTTGGCAGCATCGACGCAATGCTGAAGCTCCGAGCCGGTGCCGATGAGGATGGTGGTGAGGGCTTCGGTTTCCTTCACGAGGACATAGCCGCCGCGCATGACGCCGTCGCGCCGCTCCTGGGCGGAGACCGAATTCTGCATCGGGATCGCCTGGCGGGTGAGGATGAGTGCGCTCGGGCCGTCGGTGCGCATCATCGCGGCGATGAATGCTCCGGCGGTTTCCTCGGCATCGCCGGGGCGGATCACATCGAGGCCGGGGATCACGCGCAGGCCGCTGACCGTTTCGACCGGTTGGTGGGTCGGGCCGTCTTCGCCGACCCCGACGGAATCGTGGGTGAAGATGAAGGTTGTCGGCAGCTTGGAAAGCGCGGCGAGGCGGATGGCGGGGCGGACGTAATCGGCGAAGACGCAGAAG
>Ga0163144_10008819_pt1 | contig 21757 bp, 19 predicted proteins | sample OliLak19BULKMAT1_FD_123175 | JGI IMG/M metagenome (GOLD analysis project Ga0163144, IMG submission 123175) | Freshwater microbial mat bacterial communities from Lake Vanda, McMurdo Dry Valleys, Antarctica - Oligotrophic Lake LV.19.BULKMAT1 | ecosystem: Environmental > Aquatic > Freshwater >... | reverse complement strand
AGACTTTCCTCCGATGCAATTTCTATCCAAAATGTAAAAGAAAACCCAGCACAAGTACTTATCTTACTTTGGGTTCGCATCCAACTTCTTTTCGCTACTCTTATCCAAACCCTTAGCCCTGCACAAACTCGTAAAGTAGTAGTACTTGGTCAAGGAAGTGAAGCTCAAAAATTAGCTGGCTTTTTCCAAAAAGGAGCTTGGGCTTATCAGTTCAAAGGATTCTTTGACCTTAACAAAACCAACATACAGTCTTTCAAGCAATATTGCAAAGACCAAAACATTGATGAGCTTTATTTTGCTCATCCAGTGCAAGACCGTCAGTTGCTCGCAGAGCTTTCTGAGTTTGCCAACAAAAACTTTATTTACTTTCGTGTAGCTAATACTGAAAAGCCTAGCACCAAAGTATCTTCTTATTATTTTGACAATGTGCCTGTAATGGCTTTACGTCAAGAGCCTTTGGCTTCACGTGTCAACCAAATCTTAAAAAGAGCATTTGATATCGTGTTTTCTTTTTGTGTATTGGTTGTGTTGGTTTTGTTTGTATTTCCAATCATCGCCATTGCCATCAAATTAGAATCACGTGGTTCTGTATTCTTTGTGCAAATGAGACCAGGTAAGAAAAATATATTGTTTCCTTGCTTTAAGTTTCGCTCAATGACTGCTAGTAATGACACTGAGCAACAAGCCTCTAAAAACGATATGCGTATCACCAAAGTAGGTGCTTTTTTACGCAAGACTTCACTAGATGAGCTTCCTCAGTTTGCCAATGTATTGCTAGGTCATATGTCAGTAGTAGGTCCTCGCCCTAATATGCAAAAGCAATTAGAGTATTACTCTACAGTAATAGACAACTACAGTGAGCGTCATTTTGTAACACCTGGCATCACAGGTTGGGCACAAGTGAATGGCTTTCGTGGAGAAACCAACACAATAGAATTGATGGAAAAAAGAGTAGAATTAGACCTTCAATATATGGAAAAGTGGAGCCTTTGGATGGATGTTAAAATTATCTTCCGCACTGCTTACAATATGGTTAAAGGTGAAGAAATGGCTTACTAAGCCTATATAGATAAAGTTAAATTAAGTAGTTTAGTAGTTTAAAAAGCCTTGCATTTTCTAATGCAAGGCTTTTTTTTGCTTAAGACTAATCTGAACTCAGGATTAAATGAATTATCAAAAACTATATTTGATTTCTCATTGTCAAGGTCTAAACTCTATGAAAGGTGTTTCACCTTTAGAGATTTTGGTGTTAAGTGTAAACGCTTAAAGTTTAATAATACATAACCTCTAAAGGTTTTAGACTTTCCAAGTCTGTCAGACTTGGAAAGTCAAGTATCTTTTAAACTCCTCGCAAGGCATCTCACTTGTGAAATTTTGGTGTCTCACCATAATCAGACTGATGTACAGTCTCGGATTTCAAATAACTATCATTTGTCAAATGAATCCACTAAAGGAGAATGGCTGAGGTGAGAATATCCTGATGACTATGGTGAGGCTATGGGCAATGACAATATAAAAATACTTACTTGATAATTACAGCACAAAAAGCCCACGGCTATTTTAGCCATGGGCGATTTATAATATTAATATTCAGAGGTAGAGATTACTTCTGAACTACTTTTTCTTTAATACGAGCAGCTTTACCAGATTTACCTCTTAGATAGAAAAGGCGAGCACGACGTACAGCACCTTTGCGGACTACCTCAACCTTTTCAAGATTAGGGGAAAGTAGAGGGAAAACACGCTCAACACCAATGCCACTAGACACTTTACGGACAGTAAAAGTCTCTCCGTTGGTGTTTATGTTGCGGCGTTGGATTACAATACCTTTAAATACCTGAATACGTTCTTTATTTCCTTCTCGGATTTTTACATACACATTAAGTGTATCACCAGCTTTAAAGTCAGGAAAGGAAGCACGGATTTCTTGTGAATCTGCTTCCACTAATTTTATTAAATCATTCATATCAATTCCAAAATGAAGGTTCGTGAAAAAGAGTTGCAAATATAGGCACTTTGTGTCAACTTTCCGAAAAAAATGTTAAATAGACTAAAATTTTGCAAATTTATGATTTTGAGCAAGGTAACTCTAAATAAAATATATCCTCAAAATCGCTTATTCAATCTACATTTTACTTAATGGTCCACTGGGATTAAACAAGGTAGCCAAATCATCATAATTAATTTTCACATATCCACAGCCTCTTAGCTTGTATGGCAGTCTTTCTGTAAGGTGAAAAGTAATTTTATCTTTGCTTAGAGAGAAGGAGGTGTTTTCACTAGGTCTTAACTCACATGCTTTCAGTTGTTCCTCGGTAAGTGATCCTCCACAAGATTTATTAATACGGGTTTTGATGATAGTATTAAGTTGCTCAAAAGCATTCTCATTAAATAAATCTCTTAACTCATATTGTTTACCTCTTTTGAAATTAATATTAATCCCATGTGAGTCATCAAAAAGTTGTGTATCATTGTTTTTGGAGAGATGATGATGTTTACAGATACTAACAAACTCATTAGCGAGAAAAGTTATTTCAAACTTCACATCTTCATTAAAGGAATCCTTTGTTTGGTTGATACTATCCACTAATGTTTTATTCTCAAAATAATCTTCTATGATTTGATTGATTTTTTTGGACATACGAATATCTGCAATTCCAACTAATACAGGATATGTTATTTTGATGGTTTGTTTACCATCCAATGATTTTTTATTGACTTCGAGATCTTCTATTTTTATTTTATAGATTGCTTGGTTGTTGTCTAATGATAGTATAATAGGTAAACCATTTGTATTATTGACATCATTCCATGTCCCCTCAATTGCTTTATCCTTGAGATTTCCATCTATATTTCCTAATACATCTCCATTTTCTTGATAAAATATGAGGTGAACGGTTTCACCATCTGCTTCTATTTTACCCTTGATCTGTCTACATTTTAGATTATTCCAAGCCCACCAGTTACCTGAGAGTTCACCACCATAGCGACGTAGATTTATTTGGATTTCTCCTAGATTAGGTAAAATACCTTTAAAAGAGTTATCAAAATTTTCTAGCTGAGGAGGAATATCATAGGTATTGACCGTAATGATATTATCTTCTTCGCCTGTATTTGTAGTGTCATTTTGGATAGTTTTGTCAACACCACCACCACTACAAGAAAACACGCCCCATATTATCACTAGGGTAATGCTTATACTTAGCCCTGAATAGGCTAAAATCTTTTTAAATTTTCGGGATAAAAAGTCCATTCTTCTATATCAATTTTAGTTTTAAAAGCTTGAATACTATACCATGGGCTCAGTGTAGAGTCTGAGCGATTTTTAACTACATGAATGCTTTGTGCAGGGCGAGCACTTTGTGCTAATAAAAAAATAAAATCGCCTGTCTGAGCATTGTGTGCTTTATCTACTATGAGCATCACGTGACCAGGGAAAGCACCTTTCACTAGCATATCTCCGATGTCCAAGTTCTCAGGTTGAGAGATGGATTGAAGTTCTTTATCTAATGACCAAGAGCCTGCATAATTAAATACTAGATTTAAGTATTTTCTGAAATTAGCATAAGAATCATCATACGCTGCTTTTTTGACCCATCTGACTTGCTTTCCACTTACTTCTGCTCGGTAGCCTTCACGCCATTGTGTATAAAAAGCAGTATCTCCACTGCTAAAATTAAAATGAATTTTATCAAATTGCTTTTTTGAAAATAAATACTCTGCCCTCAGTCTAATGACTGCATCAGCACATTGCTGTAAATTTTTAGTGCCTACATCTATATCCAACACTGCAAAGCTAAAACTTTGATTAGGCTTTAGATTTCCATCATACAAATAAATTAAAGTATCTTCTTTGAGAGCTAGATTTTGTAGATAGGAATCATAAGAGTCTGCTTCCGCCCATACTCTTTGATATCCTTCAGGAGGTAGTATTTGGCTTATGTTTCGCTTCGCAGTAAAAATTTCTTTGGGTGTATCAGCCATTTGAGCATACAAAGACACAGACCAAGTATTCAAATATAGAAGTATTCCTATATGAATCAGTAAGGATTTAGAAGCTATTTTATTTTTTTGACTTAGTTTATTTACTAAATCAACCTTAAATCTAGCTCGAAATCCTAATAGTAAGTATTTTATTGGATTGCTTATGCTCAAAACTCAGTCTATTGAATAGATTTTAAATCTTATATTTGATGGTGATTAAATTTCAAAAGAAAGCTTACAATGATTATTCCAAATTATAAGATTCTCTGGAAGTACCATGGCTTTCTTGTGATATATATTGTAAGTTTTGTGCTAAAATAAAATTTACTTCTATTTTATTTAGACTATCGCCTAAAATTAGATAGATGTATCATTTTGATATGTATTTTTATACTGATGCTAAATTAGAGGTGTGTATGATGTATCAGAGTTTCTAAGATTTGTATTTTGGAGTAGCCAATTATTTTTATTTCGCAAATTGATTTAGTAAATCTTTCAAAATAAAGCACTTATTTATTAGAGTTGTTACTTCTTGATTTTCAATGATTTACATCAAATTTTTATTTGTGAATCTTAGAATGTAAGCTAATATAAAATATTTCCACAAGCAATTTCCTATGTTTTCTATGTACCTATGTGGTTGCAAAAAAAGCTAAAGTGTTGGTAGTTTGTATATAACAACTCTATTATTAGTAAATGTTCATTATCAGAGTTTTATATTCTAATAATCAATAATTTATAACTAATCTTGTAAGTGTTTAGGCACTTTATTTAGGATAATATTTCTTATTTTCATTTTTAACAAATAATTATTTTGTATTTCAAAGTGAAATTAACGAAATATACTGCTAATTTTTAACTTTTTTATTGCCAATAATTTAAATATATTTTATATTAAAAATGAATAAAACACAATATAATAAATTAATTAATTGAATAAATTAAAATAATATTATTTTTGAATACCTAAACAGTTACCTAATCTTTTACTTATTCAAAAGTAGCCGAGTGAATATGAGTTTCTTGGACGCTAGGCATTACGGCATATTTGAGCATTACTTGAGCAGTAGCGATTACATCTTTCTCACAATACCGTGCTATTCGTTCTAATCCTTTTTCTTCCCAATATACTCTTCCTACTTGGCTTCCATCTATGTCATCTTTGGGGGTAGGCACACCAAAAACTTCACAGAGTAGTTCTAATTTAGTGTAATTTTTATAGTCTCCAAAACGCCATAACTCTAAAGTGTCCAAAAAAGGAATTTCCCAAGGTTTTTTGCCTTGGACTTGTAATACAGAAGGCAAAGCTATTTGATTGATAAGAAATCTTCTCCCTAGATATGGAAAATCAAATTCTTTACCATTGTGGGCACAGAGTTGCCAGCCTGCAAACTTATCTTCTAATAGTTTTTTAAAATCTAAAAGGAGTGATTTTTCATCATCTGCATAAAAAGATTTGACCCTAAAATGAGGCTCATCTCCTTGCCAATTAATGAATCCAAAGCTCACACATATTATCTTCCCAAACTCTGCAAAGATTCCTGCACGGTCAAGGTATTTCTCTTCTGGTGTTTGCTCTTCTTCGGTTTTTATTTTATCTGCTTTTTGATTCCAGAGTGATTGTAAGCCAGAAGGCATTTCTGCATAAGTATTGTATCCACGGACAGTCTCTATATCTAAAAAGAGAACCTGAGAGATTTGTTTTTGATTGAGCATGTTTGATGTTTTTAATTTAGCAAGGTTTTATTTTTGAGTAATTTACTTTTTTTTATAAACTTTTCAAAGGGATTAAATCATATTTTTTAAAACTAAACTTCTAAAAAACATGATTTGTTATAGTATAAAATGTGGGAGCATTTTTTTCTAGTTCTAAAAAATTTAACTCATATTGATTATGTTTACCCCCGATTATCTCGTCATGGTTACGCTAGAAGTAATGATGGTAGTACTTGTAGTTTTTTATGCGATTACCATCAGTAACAAAAAAAAGAAAGAAGATTAGTTTATTCTTGAATCTAAGTAAAGTTACAAAAATAAAATAATCCAAAAAGGTCTATATCCTGCGTATATGAAGTACAAAAGTCATTTGTTGAGCAGTTTATTTTTTCCTTTTTACTAAGACTCATAGCATAACACATATTCAAGTTTTTTTTAGACAAAAATTATTTGTTACTTTATTTTTAGATGTCATTGCCAAAATATTCTTTCTTAACCTACTTTTAAAGCAAGCTTGCCTACTTCACGTCCATACGTTCGGTAGATAATGAGTTTGCGTTCATTGCGGTCATAGTCCATGTGTACCTTTTTATTGCTAGGAAAAGGTTTGCCGATAGCATTTCCTCTAAGGTCATACAAGTAGGTCTTTGAGCCGACTTTATCAGTCAATGCCACTATTTTGACATTATCATCAAAGTTAAAGTATTGGATTTCCCACTTGGCAGAAGTGCTTTCAAATTTTTGCTCAAAAAGTAACTGACCTTCTGCACTTAAAACCTGAATCAAGCCATTGTCAGCTATTCCTATGAGCCACTCTTGGTTATTTTGGTCAGGGCAGGCTACAAAACTACTTCGAGCAGAGGAGCGGATAAGTTGAGTTTCACTTTGAAGACCACCCAATAAATCAAAAACCACAATCTTTCCTTCATCTGTGAGGGCTGTGATGAGCGTATTTTGTGCATCAAGTCCTTTCTGTATTCTGAGAGGATTAGAGATACTTCCACGCAAATCTAGAGGGAAACCTGCCCTAGTCTGCCCTTCTCTGCTAAAAACATAGACAGTTCCGTTTTCGGTACATGCAATCAAATAATCTTCATTGCCTAACCTTATCTGCTGTACGGGCGGGCCTAATCTATTATTAACTTGCTTTGGTCGCCAGCCAGCAATTCTGTTTCGTTCACCATCATACATAAATAAATATCCTCTTATATTGGAGGCAAGGTAATAGTGTTTTTTATCACCAAAATCTAAGTAAGCCAGCGTATTAAGCTGAGTGGTATCAGGGAGAAAAAAAGGATACTTAGGCACATCTCGCCCTAGTCTATCTATGAGGCTAATTCTATCGGCTGTCAGGTAAAGGTATTGTAGTTTTCCGTTTTGATAAATATCAATCTGAAGAGGATTGCTTCGCATAGGGGCACCTGCAGGTCTTTGCCAAAGCACCCTACCTTGCTCATTCAGTAAGAATATATTGTTGGTAAAGTCTTGTACCAATATCTCATTCGCACCTGTATCGTGGTTCTTTACTATGTAAGGAGTGGTATAGATTTGACGAGGAAATTGATGATTCATCAATACCTCATAGCCCTCTATGCTAAACCCTTTATCATTAGATTGAGTGCCTGCCAGAAGTGAAAGACGGGTATCAAACTGTTCATTTTGGTAGCGAAACTGTAGATTAATGAGGTCAATCTGTCGTAGGTCTTTTTCAAAAGTATTCATGGCTTCTTGCCAAACAGGAGAAGCATTTTGATATAAAATATTCCAAGCTTGTGCCACATCTAGCACCACACTAAGGTTGGCATATTGATAACTTTCTTGCAAAAGTCCTCTATGTGAAGCAGATTGTGCCCAAGTTTGTTGATATTGGTGTGTATTAATCCATTTTTTTAGTCCTTGCAGACGGTTGCTCATCACTACGCACTCTCCTACTACGAGATAATAAGTATCTTCAAAATCTTGCCCTAAACCTCCTAGAAAATACTCAGGGAATTTTTTGAGAGGCAGTCGCTTGATAAGATAGTTGTCATATTTTTCAGAATAAAGAGGTGTGCTATCAATAGCAGAGGCATTCTTGGCAAGTTCATCAAGCCAGTTTTGGCTTAGAGTGATAGATTTGGTTTTCCAGACAATGACTTTATTGGTAGATTTGGTGTCTTCTGATTCCATCATACAAAAAGCCATTTCGCCTGCTGCATTCTCATAAAAATCTTCCCACCTTAGACGATAGGTCTGCTCAAACAATTGCTTGTTTTTATAAAAATCACCTCCTTCTTTTTGCCAATAAGTAGCATACGCTTGCTCAAATTGCTTTGTATTTTCAAAGTTGAGATACATCACAAGGGCAGAACGTTGTGGCAAGTAACTTTCAATAGAAAGCGTTTTACCTCTTTGTCGCTCAAAAATATTTAAAAAAGAGGAAGAATCCTTGTCTTTGGTAAAGCTTACTCCTTCCCAAAGTGGAAAACTAGATTTGGGGTTAGCAGTCAAAAAAGAACCTTCTGCAAAATAGCTCAAGGGTTTAAAATATTTTTTCAAATCCTCTTTAAAAGTAAGCTCTATAAAATTAACAAACTCCTTATTATTGATATAAATCCCCCAATCATTACTTTGCGAAAAACTTACTTTTCGGAGCTTATCTACCTTGTTCATTTGGCTAGACATTACGCTAAAATCACCTTCCTGTATTTTACGTGCTACATCTTCTACCAAGAGAGGTGTGTAACTTGCTATCCAGTACTCTCCATATTGCAAAAAAGACAGCCTTTGGGAAGAAGCCTCATGCTTTATTTCTTGAATCGCCATTCCACGATAGGTACGCTGTAATATCTCATAGTCTGTTCTTTTGCGGAGATAAGCAATGACTTGCTCGAAGAGCTTTTTATCTTCTTCACTTTTTAAAGGAACAAAATACAAGAAATCAAAATCTTGTTTGCCAGTCAGGTGTAGAGAAGCAAGGCAAGACTTATCTCTAAAAAATGCTTGCCAACTTTTTTCGGGAGCAAGGTCAGTAGTCAAAAACTCAAGCCTTCCGTTGATTTCTGCAAACTCAGGCGTTTCGCCCAAGCTTTGCCAGAGAGGTGCTTGAGAAAGGCGTAAGTACGAATTCCAAAAATTATGTGTCTCGATGACCATAATGGCATTTTTGGGCATCATTGACCAAGCATCCACAGGTCTCTGTGAGCGTTGCCAAAGCCAATAGCTTAGCCCAAGAGCTAAAGCAAAGAATATGAAAACAAAAATCCTATATTTTTTTAATAAATTCCAGAAGTGTATCACAGTATCATCGGATGGTTAATTTTTAGAGAGAAATTAGCTAGAAAACAATGTTTCTAATTCAGATGCTTGTTTGAGATGATGCTTTAAGTGCATTTCTGCCATTTTATACCATTCTATGGCATTGAGCATACCACAAGCAGCATGAAATGTTTTGTATTCTCCTGAATCATTTTGCAAAGGAGTTATCAGCAAATTAAGTTTTTCTAATTCAGTTTGGAGAAGTTTGGTATATTCTTGTTTGGCTTTGGCAACAGGTTCTGGCCCTTTCCAAGTCTCAGGTATTTTTATCTTAATAGGCGGAAATGAGCCGTATTGATACATATTTTCACCTGTGGGGTTTTTATCTCCACCAATTTGTCCTTTTCTTTGGGAGAGGCAATTATTAATCTGATAGTAAAAAAAAGAATTACTTATAATCAAATGCTCGTACATCTGCCCCAAAGACCAAGTACTTTCGTCTGTTTTGTGTGCAAACTCTTGAGGAGAATAAGTCTCTAACTTTGAGATATATTGTTCAATTAGTTTTTCTAAATCAATGTAAATGGAGTTGGGAGAAAGCATTGTACGAGTTATTTTAATTTTGAAATATGATTGTGTTATTGGCTAATAAGTAGATGCTCAAAATTAGTTTGTACTTTAATCTTGTTATAAAGAGCTTATTATCATAAAGCATTAAGATACTCTATCAGCATTGCTACTGCTTTGGCACGATGGCTTATCTGATTCTTTTGTTCTAAACTCATCTCTGCAAAAGTGTCTTTAAATCCTTCTGGCAAAAAGATAGGATCATATCCAAAGCCATCTTTCCCTCTTAGTTCTGTTAAGATTTCACCTTTGACGATTCCCTCAAATTGAACATACTCTCCTTTTAAGACCAAAGTAATGACAGTCTTAAACTGAGCTTTTCTATTGGTTTTTCCTTCTAGATTTTTGAGTACCAAGGCGATATTTTGACCAAAATCACGTGAACCCGAATAATGTGCCGAATCTACTCCTGGTTCTCCATTGAGGGCTTCTATCTCTAATCCAGAGTCATCAGCAAAGCAATCTACTCCGTATTTTTCCCAAATATAAGCCGCTTTTTGGTGTGAGTTACCTGTGATTGTGCCAGTAGTCTCGGGTATTTCCTCTTCTGAGCCAAGCTCATCTAAGGAGATGATTTTGAAATCATCTTCTAATTTACTTTTAACTTCTTCTATTTTATGGCTATTTCGAGTAGCAAAGCATATCTCCATTATTATAAAATACCTACTAATTCTACACTATATACCAAAGGAACTCTGCGAGGTACTGCCCCTTTGCCCGAAGCACCAAAGCCAAGACTAGAAGGCATCAAAAGAGTACGTTTATCACCTACTTTCATAAGTCTTAACCCCTCTACAAGTCCCGTATTTCTACGATCATCAGTTGTATTATCTAGGGTAAGGTTCACGGTATTGGTGATGGTTTCAAAAATTTGTAAAGCCCCCTGACTATCAATATAGCCTGCAGTGTATTTAATCTGAACTGTGGAGGTAGCCAAAGGATTTTGAGTACCCGTACCTACCTGTTCTATTGCATAAAGTAATCCACTCGCAGTAGAGGTAGTATCTCCAGATAAACCATTGGCTGCAATGTATTCATAGAGACGTTGTTTTTCTGATTTGATAAGAGTGAGCGTAAAGGCAAGAGGAGCATAAGCAGGTATAAGCTGCCCACTTCCTGTAGTACCGTAGGCTAAAGTATTTGGGATGACAAAAGTAGCAGTTTCGCCTTGGTTCATCAGCTTGAGACCTTCATCCCAGCCCGCAATCACACTTCCACGCCCCAGCACAAAGGAAAAAGTAGTATCAGTATTTTGATCAAATCTAGTATCACTGAGCAAAGTACCGTCATAAGTTACAAAAATAGTAGTACCATCTGCTACTTTTGTGTTGGGTGTTCCCTCAGATAGACGAATGTATTTAAGCCCTGATTCTGTAGTTTGTGTAACAGAAAGTCCTTTTCTGGTAATATATTCTTCTATTTGTTCTGCTTCACTTTTTACTTCTTCTACCAAAATATCATATACTAACACAGAAAAAGGAGGGATATTACTAGTACCGTTGCCTGAAAAAGCAAGATAAGAAGGTAAGAGTAATGTAGCTCTTTCACCTTCTTTTAGGAGTGTGAAAGACTCTAGAAGTCCCACAAGCATAGAACTCACACCTATCAAAAATTTATCGGGGCGAGCATTGCTGGCAGTTTGACCATCTAATATGCGTAAAGCCCCTCGAGTGCTGTCTATTATAGCACCACTCAATAGGCGAGCTACAAAATGTACTCTTACTGAATCACCATTTTTAATTTCTTGCCCTGTAGGGTTTGCTGTGGTGATTTGATAAAATAGTCCTGAACCTGTTCCCTGTGCATTCAGCCCTTGAGCTGTGATATATTCTTGAATTTGTTGGTCATTAACACGGCGGGTTTCTTCTGTTTCATCTAATTCATTGGCAAAACAGCCAGCTAGAAGGGGAATAAAAAGAAGACTATAATATAACCAAAATTTCTTACTTGTTTTCATTTTCTTTATTTAATGAGTTTACGGATGTATTTTATATTTTAAACTAGTATTATAGACTAAAAAAATCCTTTTAAGGAAGCCTCTGTAATATGATAAATTTATATTTTTTTACTTTATTTTAATCAATTCTATATCAAATAATAATACTGAATTGGTAGGCACTACAGTACCCATTCCTTTAGGTCCAAAGCCCAACGCTGAGGGCAGAATGAAAACCCCTTTTCCTCCCTCTTTGAGCAAAGCAATGCTTTCATCAAAACCAGAAGGGAGGGCATCTCCAAGTAAATACTCAGTACTTTCTTCTGAGTAATCATAGACTTTTCCACTTAGTAAGCGACTTGTATAATTGAGCAAAATAGTATCTCCTACCATAGGTGATTGCCCTAAGCCTTCCTTTAAAACCTGATAGCGAAGCCCAGAATCTGTCTTCAAAAATTTTTGAGTAGAATCTTTTGAAGCTAGTCGGGTGATGTAGCCTTCTATTTTTTTATCATCTATCTCACGTTGTACTTGTAAGTTTTTTTCAAGTCTATTTTTAATATCATTGGTATTCTGTATTTCTAGTACTTTGAGTGTATATTTTATTTGAGTACCTTCTTTAATCTTAGGCGTTTTGAGATAGCCAGGTTTGTTGAAGAGTGAATCAGCAGGAATCCAAAAACTCAAACTATCTCCTTCACTGATAAGCCCGAAGACATCTTTAAAATACTCTTTACCTATAAAAAAATCTTCTTCAAAAGGCAATTCTTTGAAAGTCTGATTACTGATGATACTATCCAAATTATTTTGCACCAAAAGCTGAAAGGAGATACGGTCTCCAGTCTGTGCCTTTCTAGATTCGTTATTTTGGGTATAAAATTTATATTGTATCCCTTTTGCAGTACTACTAGCCCCAGCTATATTTTGTATAGATTGATTTTCGTTTTGAGATTGATTACAAGCACTCATGCCTATCAAATAGAGGATAAGGAATATAAAAATATCAATATGGTTTTTTTTCTTTGTCATAATTAAGACACCTATTTATCGGCTTCATCTAATTGTGTTTGATATAATGGCAGCAAATCCAAAAGTTTTTTTTCTGTGTCTTGTGGACTACCTGCATAGTCGCTACCTGCTGCGTTTTTATGTCCTCCACCACTAAAATGCTTTTGAGCAAATAGATTTACAGGGAAGTTACCTACGGAGCGAAAAGACATTTTGATACAATCATCTTTCTCAATGATGACTACTGCCAACACTATTCCTTTCACGGCAAGGGCATAATCTACCAACCCTTCTGAATCTCCTAATTGATTTTCGTATTCTTCTAACTCTGATTTAGTCAATACAAAATAAGCTGTACGGTACTGAGGCAAGATTGTAAGCTTATTGAGCAAGGCATACCCCAAAAACCGCAGACGATTTTCGGAATGATTATCATAAATATAACGCTGTACTTGTGAGGTATTGACTCCTATGTCTATTAGTTCGGCAGCTATTAAGTGTACTTTCTTAGTAGTAGAGGCATGCTTGAAAGAAGCAGTATCTGTTACGATGCCTGCATAAATACAAGCTCCTATTTCAGCATCAAGTAAATCCTTATCATCCATCATCTCTATAAGGCAATAGATTAGCTCGGCAGTGGAAGATGCTTTAACATCCCACAGCCAAAAGTCAGCTTCCATGGTAGGGTTTTGATGATGATCTATAATTACTTTTTTAGCATTAAGATTTTGAATGAGAGGCTCCACTTGATGCGTGCGACTTTCCGTAGAAAAATCAATAAAAAATATAATCTCAGCGTTTTGCAGTATATCACTGCAGAGAACATCCTTGGCAGGGGTATAAGAAATCACAGAATCAGAATGAGGCATCCAATCCAAAAAAGATGGAAAAGCACTCGGCATAATCACCTCTACTTGGTGTCCTTTTTTTTGTAGATAAAGTGATAAAGCCAAGCTAGAACCAAGTGCATCTGCATCAGGGTTATGGTGAGCAATAATACTCACTTTTTTGGGGCTTTGCATTAAGCTTTTGAAGCTTTCCAAGTTCTCCATTGGCTTTATTTCGGGCATTTTCAATTTAAAATTAGTTTTATATATTAACTAATCATCCAGTTTTTAAGTTTTTTGAGATTAAAGTGTTTGATTATCAGTGCTTTAACCCTAAAATAATTGATTTCTTTAAAACCATCATTCTAACTTGCAAAGTTAAGGGAAAACTAAGGAAAAATATAAACTTTTGTGTAGCAATTCAAAATCATTCAAGAATGAGATACGCAAAAGACAATTAGCTTTAAATGGCTTAAGGTCTTGAATTTTGCCGTATCTTTGAAGCAAGTTTTCATTTCAATAAAAACTCTAAACTCTAATGAAAAATTTTAGTAGCATTCTTTTTTTAGTCTTGATGATGAGCAGTAGTTTTTTAGCTAAAAATAGCTTGGCCCAAATCCCCGCACCTAAGCTAGTCGTAGGGATTATGGTAGATCAGATGCGTTATGATTACCTTGTTCGGTATCATGAATTATACAGCAATGATGGCTTTAAGCGACTAATGGAGCAGGGCTTTGTCTGTCGCAATGCTCACCATAACTATGCTGCTACAGAAACTGGCCCAGGTCATGCCTCTGTCTATACTGGCACTACTCCCTCTCTTCATGGCATAGTAGGCAATGATTGGTTTGAAAATGGCAAAGAACAATACTGTGCAGGTGATAGCACTGTTTCTACGGTGGGGAGTAATTCTGGAGATGGAGCAATGTCACCAAGAAATATGTTTACGACCACGATAGGAGATGAGATGAAACTTGCATCCAATTCTCGCTCCAAAGTATTCGGCGTTTCTATCAAGGATAGAGGTGCAATCTTACCTGCTGGTCATTCGGCTGATGCTGCTTTTTGGTATGACTATGTAAGTGGTAAATTTATCACTAGCACCTATTATATGGAGAAACTCCCAAATTGGCTAGAAAAATTTAATAAACAGGGCTATTCCGATCAATACATTAAGGAAACTTGGTCTCCTCTTTTGCCCATAGAAAAATATGCAGCAAGCCAAGCAGATGACAATAACTATGAGCAAGTGCTATCTGGAAAAGAAAAGGCTATCTTTCCTTATAACCTAAGCGAAATGAAAGCCAATGCAGATAAATCTCAGATGAAGCGTCCTTTTTATGGTACACTAGTAGCTACTCCTTTCGGAAATACGCTTGTGAGACAGATGGCTGAGGAAATCTTAAAAAATGAAGAATTAGGCAAAGACAATATCACTGATTTACTGGCAGTTAGTTTTTCTTCTCCTGATTTGGCTGGTCATGCCTTTGGTCCTCAGTCTGTGGAAGTAGAGGATATTTATCTTCGCTTAGATTTAGAAATCGCCCAACTTCTCAATACTTTAGATGCTCAGGTAGGCAAAGGAAATTATGTAGTGTTTTTGACAGCAGACCATGCTGCCGCCCAAGTTCCTAGATATTCTCAAGATTTAAAATTGCCAGGAGGCTATTCTAATGATAAAGAAGTAGGCAAAGCATTTAAAGAATATTTAACTCAAACCTTTGGAGAGGGTGAATGGATAGCTGAACAAGGAAGCAGAGATATTTACTTTGACCATGATTTGATAGAAAGCAAAGGCTTAGAGTTAGAAGATTTTCAAAGAAAAACCATTCAATTTTTTAGAAAACTTGATTGGGTATATGAAGTATATAGTGCCGAAGAAATGCAAGAGCAAGAATATACTCAAGGCATTAGACACCTGATTCAGCAAGCTTATTACAGTGGGCGAAGTGCTGATGTGATGATTGTAAGTAAGCCTGGCTATCTCACTGAAAGTTGGAAAAGAGGGGGTACTAGCCACGGCTCACCTTTTCGCTATGATACGCATGTGCCTATCTTACTCTATGGTTATCAGATTCCTAAGGGAAATACCGTAAGAGAGGTAAGTATTACTGATGTTATCCCTACTATTTCTATGATTCTGAATCTCCAGCTCCCAAGCGGATGCACAGGAAAGCCGATTATTGAGGTTTTTAGATAAGAATTGAGGGATTGAAGGTTGAAAGTAAGCTACACAGTACAGCGGATTTTTCCAAAACGACAGGAGAATATCTCTCATACCCTCACTAAATCAACCCTTCAACCCTTCATTCCCTACTCCGTAATTCCCATTTTTTTCATCAAGAAAGTAGCATTTAAGTTTTGGCTTAATCCTTCTCTGAGCTGATAATCAAATTGTAATTCATCCTGAATAATGTCTATCTCAAAACATTGATTGCGTAAATTCTCAGGGTATTTCTCAGATAAAGTTCCCAATGATAAATCATGAGTTGCGATGAGTCCTACGCCTTTTCTGCGAATAAGCTGCTCAATCAATGCCTTAGAGCCAGAGTGTTGGTCAGCAGAGTTAGTGCCTTTTAAGATTTCATCTAAGATAATAAAGAGAGATTTACCTTCTTTGAGTTGTTCTACCATGGTCTGGAGACGCTTAAGTTCTGCATAAAAGAAAGATTCATTGGCTTGTAGAGAATCTTGGGTACGCATGCTGGTATAAATTTCTATAGGTTTGAAACACATCTGCTCGGCACAAACAGGTGCACCTGTCATTCCCAAGATAAGATTTACGCCTACAGTTCGCAGATACGTACTTTTGCCTGCCATATTCGCACCCGTAATCAGGATAAGTTGCCCTAGATGAGCAAGATTCGCAGGATTATTGACCCTGTTTTCATCCAATAATAAAGGATGTCCCAGTTGAGTGCCTTCTAAAAGGAATTCTTGGTCTTGGTCTAAGACCTGAGGAAAGGTATAGTTTGGATGATTATAATATAAATTGGCTAGACTTTGCAAGGCATCAAAATGTGCCAAAGCATCAAACCAAATACTAATATCTTCTTTTTGCTCTTCTTGCCACTGCTCTAAGCGATAGAGATACTGCAAACTCCACAGCCATAAGCCATTAAATATTAAGCCTACAAGACTTCCTCCTTGCTCCATATTGCCTATGATAGTAGCAAGTTTGCCTAGAGATTTACTTGCTGACTTTCCCTCTGAAACTAGCTTACTTTGCAGATTTTTGAGGTGTCCATCTTCAAAGGTTTCTCCTTCAATACACTCAAAAAGCTGACTGTGTTTTTGAAGAAACTTAGCCCTTTCACTCACCTGCTTAGAGTGCTGAAGGAGTTTTTGGAGGTGAAGACTCACAATGCTTAGATTAATCAGTACGGGAATAAATATAAATCTAGCTTGTATGATTCCTAACAAAGCTGTTATCACAATACCCAATGTAATCAAAGGAAAAAGAATTAAAATTACACGGTATATCTTTTGATTTGGCATCGTTACAGGCGATTGAAGCCAGTCAAGCAGTGCTTTAAGTTCTTCTGGCTTTTCTTGATGCAATGCACTGTATGCCTGAAAGTTTTGTCTGTAATCTAATCTATCTTTTAAATTTTTAATGGCATCCTGATGTATCCTAATCGTAGCCGAATCTAAAGAAGATTGACTCAGCCAAGCGGCTAGTTGGTTTTTGCCCAGCCTCGAAGCAGTACGATTTAAGAACTGAAAAATAGATTTTTTACCAAAAATATCTAAATCATTGGCATAAGGGTGAGAAGGGATTTTATACTCTTCTCCCTCACCAAACATCTCTCCACGCCCTTGCAAGGCTTCTGACTCGTTATGATTAATCATCGCAAGCTGAGCAGCATGTTGTTTTTTCGTTTTAAGATGGGCATGGATTCGTACTAGGTAAAAAAACAACACAATCGCTACCAATGCACAGATATTAGCTATCAGATACAAGCCCTGCTGTGCCACCCAATAGACCAACAATGCACCTAATAAAAACTCCATCAGACGTAGCAAAGAGATTTGGTTGATTCGGGTTTGTAAAGCTTGTGCATCAGCTTCATATTTCGTTTGTCTCTGTTGATAGTTTTGTAAAATATCAGATTTGTTCATAAATTAATCAGTGAGTTGTAAGGTAAGGTTAATGGGTTATTTGGTAAATGAGTTATTTAGTCAACAGGTTAATGATTTGTAAGGTTATTTAGTTGGGTTATTTGGTAAATGAGTTATTTAGTCAATAGGTTAATGATTTGTAAGGTTATTTAGTTATTGGGTCATTTTTTTGTCATTTGTTATTAAACTCAATCACTTAATAACTTAATTTCTCAATTAGCCAATCTCTCAATCACTCAATCGCTCAATTTCTAAATCATTGTGGTTGCCATTTTTCAGGGTTTTTACGCCATTCGTGGAGTGATGCCATGGTTTCTTCACTCACACCTTCACGTTTAAAGACTTCTACCAAAAGCTTGGTATAATCTGTAAGTGTATGGAATGGTAAATTATTTTCTTCAAACTGAGCTTTTGCAAACTCAAAACCATAGGTAAGAATAGCAACAGAGCCAAGCACATCTATCCCTGCATCACGCAAAGCCTGAGCAGCTTGGATAGTACTTTTGCCTGTAGAGTAAATATCTTCTACCAAAACAGCCTTTTGCCCTTTCTTTACGAGACCTTCTATAAGATTTTCTCGCCCATGACCTTTGGCTTGAGCTCTGACATAGAGCATAGGTAGTTTCATTTGATCTGCAATAAGTGCTGCCTGTGGCACACCAGCAGTAGCTACTCCTGCCACTACTTCGGTCTCAGGGTAATGGTCTTGGACAAGCTGAATGAAGCCCTTTGTAATCTGACTTCTTATCTCTGGATAAGAAATCGTAAGGCGGCTATCACAATAAATGGGCGATTTCCAACCCGAACTCCAAGTAAAAGGTTTTTGAAAACTAAACTGAACAGCTTGGACATCTAAGAGCATATTTGCGACAGCTTCAGATAAATTAGCAGGAGTACTCATATAATTAAGGCTTAAAATTTAGGATTTATCAAGTATTATGTTTTTTTTGCATCGTTAAAAATCGCTTACAAATATAAGCATAGCCTATGAATCTTTTTATAAATGGTATGCACATTGTGCTAAAACCTCAAATAGAAGAGGTAGATACTACTATTTTTGAGGTAGTATTGGATTTAAAAGAGACAATTATCAAATATAATAATCTGCGAGGTAATATTTTGATAAAAAATGCTCAGGAAAAGGATGTTCAAGAACTTCTACAACTAGCACTTGGGCATAAGTTTGAGCAGATAGATTGTGTAGAACTGAGAGTGAGCGATTTTAAGGTAGTGAAGCAGATGGTCAAAAATTCTTTTAAAATCTTGCAGGCTGCTGGCGGACTAGTCAAAAGAAAAGATACTGAAGAGTTTTTGTTAATGTATCGTCTTGAAAAGTGGGATTTCCCAAAAGGAAAGCTAGATTCAGGAGAGAAGTTTAAAGCCGCAGCACTGCGTGAAGTAGAGGAAGAGTGCAATGTAAAAGTAAAAAGCAAAGAAAAAATATGCACTACTTGGCACAACTACACGATGGGACGTACTCAAATATTAAAACAAACACGTTGGTATTTGATGGATTGCTTAGATGAAAGCAAGATGAAACCTCAAAAATCTGAAAGCATAGAAGAGCTTGCTTGGATGGAAGATACTCAGATTATGGAATCTTTAAAAAACTCTTATGAATCTATTAGATATGTCTATGAGGCTTATAAAGATTCACTATTTAAGTAAAGACCATACAAATCAAAATAGTGATAGTTACTGATTTCGTTAAATAAATATTCAAATGTAATCCAGTTTGGGCTATCAGTAACCAACTCTATTGCTCCAAAATAAGTCTGAAGTTTTTGATAAACTGCTGATACGGGATTGATATTGCCATAGACTAAAAGAGAAGTACCATCTTTGGAAAGTCTAAACTCATCAAAGACAAACAGTACATAATAAATAAAGTCATTGGCATCACGATACGAAAATACATTACAAAACTCTAGCTCACCTTCTCTCAAAATAGCTAAAATAAAATAATTATTCTCAATGAATAGATGCACATTAGCACCAGAGAGTCTAGGGAATTGTTTATGAATACCCTCCAAAAAGGCTGTAGTCTGATGTACAAAATTCAACTCTCTCGTCGGATAAGTTTGCTTAAACCACTTTTGAATTTTCTTATCGATATACGAAATATTAACAGCATTCATGTTCTCTTGTTTGACAGTAATGAGCGTGTCTTTTTCAGAAGTCGGAGCGATGAGTTTTAAATAACGATCGGGAGCACTTTCTTCAAATAATGAATTTGGCACAAAAGTAAAAGGCTGTCCTTTCTGAATAATATTAATGCTTTTCCAAAAATTAGCCTTCAAAAACATATCATTGTCAAAGATACGATTGAGTGTATTTAATAATTCGTCTGTATTAAAGCGAGAAAAAAAACGATAGTCTTGTAGTAAAAGACACTGATTATCTAAAGCATTAATGGCACAAAACCTAAAATGTTCACTACTAATAGAGATACAGAGTTGGTAATAACTCATATCTTCTACATCAAATTTATCAGATTTAATATTGGTTTCAAGCTGATAGATTTTGTCTATTTTTTCGGATTGCATCATACTCATCAAGGATTATAAATCTAAAACAGAGAAGAGAAAGAGAAGTGTCAATATAACTGATAAAATATAAAAATTATTTTTTTTGATAAAAAACGCGTTTATACTCCTCAATGAAGTATAAATGCGTTGGAATGTCAAGTAATTACTCCCAGTTTCCAGCAGTGCTTGCCTCTGTACGAGAGCCTACGCGTAAAGGTTTTGTTTCTAACTGCTCTATTCTTTTACCATATAAATTAATGTACTTACTGATTTCATCAAGTTCTACTTGAAACTTTTTCTCTTCCTCACCAGTTTTTCCTTTCATTTTTCTTTGTACTTCTATAGCTTCTTGAGTTACTTCTTCAGATTTTTTTGTGAAATGGCTGATAAGTGTAGTTACCGAATAAGGTTTTCCATCATCATTCATTTGAGCCCCTCTTTCAGGGTTGATAGGATACTCGTCTTTCATCTCAAATACATTAAGTATAACACCCCCAGCATTGGTAGTACCCGCAAATAAGGTAAATTGTTTGTTAGTTCCTGCTGCTAGGTTTACTTTGCTAATATCTAGGTTAGGGTATTGGCTAGAAAGGCTGTCTCTTACTGAAATCATCCCTAAAGTATCTATTTTTTGCTTAATTTTTTCTGTACCGTTTCCATCTTCTAAGTAAGCAACTTCTGAAATTTGGACGTTAGGAACTTCACCGCTTTGTGCAAATTTGATGAGTTCATCCCAGTTGCCACAGTACTTACCATATTTGCTGAGATACATTCCCTGTAAATCTCTTACAAATTTCATTTTAGCGACATTTTGTTGCTCAATCTTCGCAAGATACTGTTTTTCATCTACTGGGCCTTTTACCTTGCTATAAAGCAGCCAAGTCAAAGAGATAGAAACAATGACCAGAACAATTGTGATTATTCTTGTTAACATAGTATTAATCAGTTAATTTGTTAGAAATCAAAACCTAAATTTTTAGTTTATTGAATGAAAATATCCATTTTTTTCCAAAATAAAAGAAATTTTTGCAATATTCCGAAAAACTTGGTGCAAATTCGAAGTATTTTCATTTTGAATCTCTTCAATATCCAAAAATCTTACTTCTTCTATCATTTGTGCCTCTTTGGATATTTCAGGGTCTGAGCCTTTTTGAAGCTCACCAGCTACATATTTAACCTCAAAAAATAGCTCAATCGCATGCAAAGGAGGAGAGAGAAATTCATTGACAAACAAAAACTTTTGTACTGATATTTCTAAACCCGTTTCCTCTTTAAACTCTCTTTTAAGCCCTTCATGTGCAGATTCATTGTAATCTAACCCACCTCCAGGAGGTATCCAAAGGTAGCCATTTTTCCCTATATATCGGTGCTTAATCATCAGTACTTTTTCATTTTCTATTAATATGCCACAGACCCTGATGCGTAGTCTATTGCCAAAAGTCTTTTGAATTTCTTGTTCGTTCGTATCCATCAGCGTTTATACTTTATTTTTGAGAACATAAATAAGGCTAGAATACTGTTTGGTTTTTTTTGCTTTCTGATTAGACTGCCATCCAAGCCAAAAGCCTTTTAAAAAATTAGTTTTTTGACTTTTATATTTCTCACTAAGCAGACTTACATAATAAGCATCATAATACATTGGAAGTGTTTCCTCAATCATCAAACCGTGTTTGGCTGCTAGATTGGCTACATCAGAAGGAGCAAAGTGATATAAATGACGAGGTACATCATAAGCAGCCCAGTAATTTCCAAATTTTTGTGCTTCCCAAGTT
>Ga0163144_10008817_pt1 | contig 21758 bp, 12 predicted proteins | sample OliLak19BULKMAT1_FD_123175 | JGI IMG/M metagenome (GOLD analysis project Ga0163144, IMG submission 123175) | Freshwater microbial mat bacterial communities from Lake Vanda, McMurdo Dry Valleys, Antarctica - Oligotrophic Lake LV.19.BULKMAT1 | ecosystem: Environmental > Aquatic > Freshwater >... | reverse complement strand
TGCTCGGCCTGCGTCCGCGGGATGCGTTGCCCGGCGCGTACATTCAGTTTCTCCGCATCGCCGGGCTCGAGCTCGCCGATCCGATCACCGACGAGCTGTGAGCTGAAGAAAAACGGCAAACCCCCGGCGGTGTTCGCGGTCGAGCCGACGAACGTCCGGGTGACGGTTCGCCGCGGCGCACGACCGTAACGCCGTCGTCACGCCGGCCAAAGGTGCGTTCGACCCCGCTCGGGTGCTCGCGGCCTACCTACGTGGCCGCCGGGTGCGCATCGACATCATGGGCCCGTGGGACTACTGGGCGCGGATGCCGCTGCCGATCGGGGTGGCGAGGGATGAGCTGGGGATCGCCTAGGCCCACCGGGTTCAGGAAAAACCTTGCCCGGCGGGGGCGTAGCGTGGCAAAACCTGCAGGTCCGATTGACTGACACGCGTGTCACTGACGGCAGTGTCATTCGTCGTCCACCCCTCCGAGGAGCCCGCACATGAGCGACCGCAACTTCCGCATCGGTTTCGATCTCGGTTCCACCACGGTGAAGGCGGTCGTCGTCGACATCGTCACCGACGAGATCGTCTGGAAGGACTATCGCCGCCACGACAGCAAGCAGCCCGAGAAGTCGCTCGAGATGCTGCGCGACATGGAACGCGACGTCGGGATCAACCCGACCAACTCGCGCGTGTTCATGACCGGCTCGGGTGGCGGCAACGTCGGTCGCTACATCGGTGCGAAGTTCGTCCAAGAGGTGAACGCGGTCTCGCTCGCCGTCGAGAAGCAGCATCCGGAGGTCAACTCCGTGATCGAGCTCGGTGGTCAGGACGCGAAGATCATCGTCTTCAAGGCCGACAAGGACAGCGGCCGCAAGAAGAAGATCCCGTCGATGAACGACAAGTGCGCCGGCGGTACCGGTGCGGTCATCGACAAGATCAACATGAAGCTCAAGCTGCCGCCGGACGAGCTGTGCAACGCCGGCCACGCCGGTAAGCGCCTGCATCCGGTCGCCGGCAAGTGCGGGGTGTTCGCGGAGACCGACATCAACTCGTTGCAGAAGATGGGCGTGCCGGCCGACGAGCTGATGGCGTCGCTGTTCGAGTCGATCATCCAGCAGAACCTCTCGGTGCTCACGCGCGGTCACACGCTCATGCCGCACGTGATGCTGCTCGGCGGACCGAACACGTACATCAAAGGCATGGTCGAGGCGTGGAAGGCCAACATCCCGCCGATCTGGGCGGAGCGTAATGTCGAGCTGCCCGAGGGCTATGGGCCCGGGGGACGCGATCCGGCCGACCTCATCATCGTGCCCGACAACGCGCAGTACTACGCCGCGCTCGGTGCCGCGGAGTACGGCAAGGACGAGGACGATCACGTCGGCCGCTACAAGGGCACCGAAGCCCTGCAGTGGTACATCGAGGTCGGTCGCACCGAAGAGAAGCGCAAGGCCGGCGGTCACGGCCTCGCGGCCAACGACGCCGAGCTGCAGGATTTCCTCGAGCGCTACAAGCCCGAAAAATTCGTGCCCGCGACGTTCGTGCCCGGCACGGTCGTCGAGGCGTACATGGGCATCGACGGCGGCTCGACCTCGAGCAAGGCCGTGCTCATGGATGCCGAGGGCACATTGCTCGCGAAGGTCTACCAGCTCAGCAAGGGCAACCCGATCGAGGACACCAAGGATCTGTTCGCGGATCTACAGGGCCAGGTCGAGGGCAACGGCGCGACGCTGCGGATCCTCGGCATCGGCACCACCGGCTACGCGAAGGACATCCTGCGCGACGTGCTGCGTGCCGACGCTGCGATCGTCGAGACCGTCGCGCACTGCGAGAGCGCGCTTCACTTCTACGACGACGTCGATGTGGTGTGCGACGTCGGCGGCCAGGACATCAAGATCATCATCTTGAAGAACGGCAAGGTGAAGGACTTCAAGCTCAACACGCAGTGCTCGGCGGGCAACGGCTACTTCCTGCAGGGCACGGCGGTCGGCTTCGGCTACGACGTGAAGCAGTACGCCGACGTCGCGTTCAAGGCCGAGAGCATGCCGATGTTCGGCTACGGCTGCGCCGTGTTCATGCAGTCCGACATCGTCGACTTCCAGCGTCAGGGCTGGTCGCCCGAGGAGATCATGGCCGGTCTCGCGAACGTACTGCCGAAGAACATCTGGCTGTACGTGTCGCAGATCCCGAACCTCGCGAAGCTCGGCACGCGCTTCGTGCTCCAAGGTGGTACGCAGCACAACATGGCGGCCGTGAAGTCGCAGGTCGACTTCATCCAAGAGCGCTTCAAGCAAAAGGGCGTCGAGGCCGACGTCATCGTGCACAAGCACTGCGGCGAGTCGGGTGCGATCGGTGCGGCGAAGGAAGCCCGCCGTCTGCACCTCGAGCAGGGCCGCGTGACCGAGTGGATCGGCCTCGAGAAGATCCCGACCATCTCGTACAGCCAGAAGCGCGACGAGAGCACGCGCTGCTACTTCTGCAAGAACAAGTGCCTGCGCACGTTCATCGACGTGGATCTCGAGATCGGCAACAAAGAAGCCGAGGAGCGCATGGCTCAGGGCCAGCTCGTGCAGATCAAGAAGCACACCGAGACCACGCAGATCGCGACCAAGCGCCTCATCATCGCCACCTGCGAAAAGGGTGAGGTCGAAGATGTGGAGAAGATGCGCAAGATCAAGAGCGGGCTCGATCAGGCGAAGAAGTCGTTCCCGAACTACGCCGCCGTCGCTGCCAAGGAGATCTGGCGCGCGATCAATCCCGCGTCGGTCGCCGACGATCCGGACGAGGTCGTGGGCGGGCTCGGTCTGCCCGAGCACTTCGATCTGCCGCCGCAGCTCGCGAGCATGCAGGGCCGCGTCGATGGTCTGCTGACGCGGATCAATCGCAGCCCGCGCGTCGCGGAGCTGGTCGCGAAGGCCCAGGGCCGCATCGCGATCGCCACCGCGGTCGCCGAAAAGCGTGACGCGGTGCTCGCCCGCGCCGAGAAGATCCGCGGGCGCAGCAAGATCCGCATCGGCATCCCGCGCGTGCTCAACCAGTACTCGCAGAACCCGTTCTTCTCGGCGTACTTCGAGTCGCTCGGCATCTTGCCGAACAACCTCATCTACTCCGACTTCACCTCCGAGGAACTCTACAAAGAGGGTTCGAAGCGCGGTGCGATCGACCCGTGCTTTCCGAGCAAGGTGTGCATCGCCCACATGCACAACCTCCTCGAGGTGAAGCACAAGAAGAAGAAGCTCGACTGGATCGTGTTCCCGCAGGTCGACTCCATGGACACGTGGCTGACGAACAACGTCGGCTCGCGTGCATGTCCGACGGTGGTCGGCTCGGCGGACACCACGAAGGCCGCCTTCGTGAAGGAGAAGGACATCTTCAAGGAGAAGGGCATCGAGCTGATCGTGCCGTTCCTGCACATGCGCGAGCCGAAGCTGTGCAAGCGCGAGATGATGACTTACTTCGGCGATCTGCTCGGGATGTCCGAAGAGGAGAACAGCCGGGCGATCGACGTCGGCTACAAGGCGCTCGAGGACTTCTACGTCGAGCTGCGCGCCCAGGGCCGCGCAACGCTCGAGCAGCTCGAGCGCGAGGATCGCATCGGCATCGTGCTGCTCGCGCGGCCGTACCACAACGATCCGGGCATGAACCACGAGATCCCGGACGAGCTGCAGAAGCTCGGCTACCCGATCTTCACGATCCACTCGCTGCCGATCGACGACGACATCGTTCGTCCGCTGTTCCAGGCGGACATCGATGCCGGCTTCATCCAGACGCCGTACGACGTGTACGACGTGTGGAAGAACAGCTACTCGGAGAACACGAACCAAAAGGTGTGGGCGGCGAAGTTCACCGCGCGGCACCCGAACCTCGTGGCGCTCGAGCTGTCGAGCTTCAAGTGCGGGCACGATGCGCCGATCTACTCGGTGATCGAGGAGATCATCGAGTCGTCGGGCACGCCGTACTTCTCGTTCAAGGACATCGACGAGAACAAGCCGACCGGATCGATCAAGATCCGCGTCGAGACGATCGGCTACTTCCTCGCGCGCTATCAGCAAGACATGCACCGCGAGAAGGGCAAGCGCGCACGGGTTGCCGAGCGCGTCCGCGAGGTGCAGGCCGACCTGATGGTGCGCCTGCAGGCTGCCGAGACCCGGCTGTCCGCCGAACAGGCTGCGCGGCCGGATGTACTGCTCGCCGAGGCGGGCCTCGTGCGCGGCGATCTCGAGACGCGCTACCAGAAGCTGCACCACGGCAAGCAGGTCAACGCGAGCCAGGCGAAGGTGCTCGCGAAGACAGCCGGAGCGCATCGCGGTGTCGATGCAGCGCCGCCGGTTGCGGGTCAGCGGCCTTCGACTGCGCCAGCGAGCGCGCCGGCGGCCGAGCGCGACGACGAGATCGCCTGATCTCCGCCGGCTGAAGTCACCGCGACTCGTGGACCATCAGTGCCGGCAGCTCGAGGGCGGTGAGAAATCCGCCCTTGCCGGCGCTGGTGTCGAGCGCGACGACACACTCGCCCGCCCACAGGTCCTTCGGATCCGCGGGCGTGTGATACGAGAGCTCGACCGGTAGCGTCTCGGTCGCGGTGTGACCGACGACGACGCGCTTGCCGCGATAGTCGCGGAAGAACTCCTCACTGCGCGTCCACAGCAGCGCGATCTGGGGATCGGTATCACGCGGGTGCGCGAACCCGCCGTTGTTCTCGACGAGGCCCGCGTGCACGTAGATCGCGTGCTCGTCCTCGTAGAACCACAGCAGCTCGTTCATCCACGCGATGACGTCCGGCGGGAAGAATGTGCCGCGAAACAACGCCTCGAGCTCCTCGGCCTGCGGCATCTCGTCCTCGCCGGGCATCGGCCCCCCGGTGAAGCTGCGCATCGCCGCGAGGCAGCCGTTGCTCGGTGGATACACGAACTCGTCCCAGCCGCGATCGACGACGCGCAGCCACGCGTCTTCGTGGTTGCCGCGCAGGCACACGACGGTGAACGCGGCGCTCGCCTGCAGGTCGCGGATGTACGCGATGACCTGCGCCGAGCACGGCCCGCGATCGATGTAGTCGCCGAGGAAGACGACCGTGTCGCCTTCGGCCGGGGTCGGCAGCCGCGCCATCAACGTCTGCAGCGCGACGAGATCGCCGTGGATGTCGCCGATCGCGAACGTGCGGCCAGGCATGGCCAGAGTATCGCCGGATCACTTGCGCTGTGCGATGTCGACCTTGGTGCGGGCCGTGTTGCCGCGGAGCTCGGGCGTGTACATGGCGTGGGCCTCGGCGGGTGGCATGTCGTAGGTGCCCGCCGCGATCGCACGGAGGAACACGGTGGTGTGGTGCTCGCCCGGCGACAGCAGGTCCGCGAAGATCACGGCTTTGTCGCGGCGCAGCTCCTCGTGGCTGACCCATCCCCCCCGGCCACCCGCGAGCACGCGCGCGCGGCCACCCTTGCCGAGCGAGGTGTCGACCGCCTCGAGCCCCGGTGGCAGCGGTACTTCGACGGCGACGTAACGCTGCGAGCGATCGATGGTGACCACGATATCCATCGCGACGAGATCACCCGCAGCGATCGCAGTGCCTTTGCCGTCGGTGGTGCGCAGCGATCTCGCGATCGCGAAGCCGTTGCTCGCCGCGACCTTGCCGGCATCGGCAGGCGTCCACGACATGCCGACGCGATAGTAGAGGCGACCCTTGCCGGTTCGCTTCACCGTGACCTGGGGATCGGTCGCGCCGATCTCGACGGAGCCGATCCGATGCACCGGCGCGGAGGTGCGACCCTTCAGGTCTGCAGCGGGTGTCGGGTGCTTGCCCAGCCAGACACGGGTCGACAGCGCGGGCACGTCCTTCTCGCGCGACCTAGCGTACTCGGCGAGCGCGAGCATGGTGTACGCGCGCTCCTGCGTGTTCGCGATCCTGCCCTCACCGCGCGCGACGCCGAGGCCACGTGCGAGCTTCTCGAGCCGCGGATCCTCCGGTGCCACGCGCCCGAGCGCAAGCATCACCAGCGCGTGTGTGCGCGCGGGCGAGTCGAAGTACTCGTCGTAGTAGGTGCTCGCCGTCTTGATCGACGCCGAGCCCGCGCGCTCGTCGATCTGCGCGAACAGCTCCTTCGCGAGCGTCTTCGCGATCGCACCTTCGGGGTCGAGCGGATGCGCCGCGAGCAGCAGCAGCGCGCGCGCGAACGTCGGGAGCTCGTCGCGCGCGAGGAACAGGCGCTCGATCGTCTTCGTCGGCCTTGCGCCCGCGGTGACGAGCGCATGCACGGCCATCGTCGCAGCGACGTTGTCGAGGCCGATCTCCTCCGGGTCGTCCGACTTCGCGCTCTCGCCGAGGCGCTCGATCAGCTCGTCACGCATGCCCGTGCGCAGCGATGCCGGCACGTCGTGCCCCTGCGCCTTCAACGTCTCGAGCACCCATAGCGCGTACGCAGTGCCCCACACGTGCACGCTCGACGCGCCGGGCCAGTAGCCGAGCCCGCGACCTCCCACCTGCATCGAGCGCAGTCGCGCGATGCCGACCTCGACGTGGTCGCGCACGTCGACGTCGAGATAGCCCTGGTGCGAGAGGCCCGCGAGCGCGGCGAGCGGCAAGAGGCCACTCGACGTCTGCTCGACGCAGCCATAGGGATACTTCACCAGGTCGCGGGCAATCGACTGCAGATCGCCGAGCATCGTGCCGCTCAGCTCGACGTCCACCGCGAGGTGCTTGCTCGTCGCATCCTTCGGACGCTCGAGCGCGATCGCGAACGCGCCGTTGTCGGTCAGCGAGCCGTAGGCCGCCGCATGACGGCGTAGCTCCGGCGCGGCCTCGATCGGCAGCGTCGCGCGCATCGCATCGCGCACGACCGTCTTGCCGTTCAGTTGGGCGCGCAGCTCGAGCTCCACGGTGCCGGCCTTCTTCGCGACGACCGTGAACGGGAACCGCTCTTGCGCGCCGGCGCCGATCTTCGCGCTCGGCGTCGGTGGCTTAGTGATCTGGATGAGCTCGGCGCCGCGCACGATCACGACCTCGATCGCGACCTCGCCGTCGCCACCGCCGAGGTTGTCGACGAGCAGTGCGAGCTCCGCCTCGTCGCCGGGTCGGAGCATGCGTGGCATGGCAGGGCGCACGACGAGCGGCGCGGTGAGCTGGATCCGCGCGTCGTTGTGGCCGAAGCGACCGAGGCCGGGGCCCGACTCGACGTCGGCCGACGCGATCGCGGTCACGCGGAACGTCGATAGGTTCTCGGGCATGCGGCCCTCGACGACCGCGACGCCGTTCTTCACCTCGGCATCACCGACGAAGATCGGCGTCGCTTCGAAGCGCTTGCGCGCCGGCGCAGTACCGATCGCACCACGGCCGCCCGCACCGAAGCCACTGCCCGAGCCCGAGCCCGAGCCCGAGCCGTAGCCGTAGGTGCCGCCCTCGAATGGATCGTCGCGTACGGTGTACGGCCGCAGCACGTCGGAGTACGTCTCGATGAACGCGTTTTCGACGTCGCGCCGCGGCGCGAAGGTCGACACGAAATCCGGAATCCGCGGCTCGACCATCGCATGGATCGCCTCGTCGACAGCCCAGAGTGCGACGCGTCCATCCACCGGCCGATCGTCCGCGCCCTTCACCCGCACCGTGATCGACACCGGGTCGCCGGCGGCCGCGGTCTGCGGGGCCTCGACAGTGACGCCGAGTCGGCGATGCTCGGGACCCACCGCGATGTCGAGCTCGTCACGCCAGGTGTCGGGCGGTTCGCTCTCGATCGCCGCGCGCGTGACCACGAACGCGCTCAGCTCGACGCCAGGCACCCACGCATCGGTCACCGGCAGCTCGATCTTCGCGTCGCCATCCTTCAGCTCGAACGGCACGAGCTTGCGCAGCCCACCGTGCGAGAACGCGAGGACACCCGGCCCGGTGACCTTCGGCGCCAGCATCGTCACCGTGAGCGTCTGCCCGGGCTTGGGCTCGGTGTTGTCGACGCTGAGTTGTAGCTGCGTCGGCCGCTCGGTGCGCACGACCGGCTTGCGCGCCTCGAACACCCAGAACTGCTCCTCGTGCTTCACCGCGCGGCCGTCGATCGTCGCGGTCGTCGTCGCGACGTATCGCCCCGGCTTCAGCTTCGGCGCGGTGCAGCGCGCGTCGGCACCGGTCGTCGTGGTGTCGAGGCTGCAGCGATGGATGCGGACCGGTCGCGTCTCGACGGTGCCCGCCTTGGTGCGGTGCTCCTCGTACTTCGAGATCTCGACCGCGGCTTTCTGCGCGACGCGATCTTTGCCGTTCGGATCGACCGCGCGCAGCTCGAACACATGACTCGTCTCGCGCAAGAGCGGATGCACGACGAGGTAGCGCGACGGGTGCACGTACCAGCGCGTGCTACCGCCGACCTCGGTGAACGACGCGTCCTGGATCGCGAGATCGGTGTCGCAGACGAGATCCAGGCCTGCGGGCAGCACGTCGGTCGAGTAGACGTAGCGGGCCTCGCCGACGGGACCCTTGGTCGTCGTCGTCTCCAGCATCCAACGCCACTGCTCTTTTTCGTCCGTGTGCGGTCGCGCGACGTGCCAGCCCGTCTCGACACCCGGCACGCTCGCCCATGTGCGCGAGCAGTCGGTGTGCGCGCGCTCCTTGCTGATCGGCACCGCGCCGCCGAAGTAGTAGCTCGCGTGGGCGACGACCTCGACTGCTGCGGGGCGCACGACGTTCGCATCCGCGACCTGCGTGCGCACCTCGAATGCGGGCACCTGCACGTCGCGGACCTCGAAGGACGCGCTGGTCTCGCTGGCCTTCATGAGCGAGAGGCCGCGCCCGCGCTCGGGGAACTTCGCGCGCGCCTCGTAGCGGCCGAGGCTGCCGTGCTCCGGCAAGGGAATGCGCGCCCAGTACTTGCCGTGCTTGGTGAGCGCGACGGTGCGGCGTGCGACGACCTCGTCGCGATGATCGAGGAGCTCGATCTCGATGGGCGCGCCGGCCTTCGGCCGCAGGAGCCCGTGGGCGCTGCGGGTCGTGCTGACTGCCGCCCAACCGACGACCCAGACCGCTTCGCCTGGGCGATACAGTGCGCGCTCCGTGACGACGCTACCGATCCACTGGTCCTCGCCCTGATCGCGCCACGACTGCGGATCGATCGCTGCCTCGCCGATCTTCGCGAGCGCGAGACCGTCCTTACTGCGGGCGACGAGCACCGCGTCCACCGGCAATGCGCGATCCGGCACGAGATCAGCGAAGCCGGACTTGTCCGTCACCGCGCGATGCACACGCTTGCCGCTGGTGTCCTGGATCTCGACGGCGACGCCGGCGGACGGCACGAGTGAGGCGTTGTCGCGGATCTGCACGCGCGTCGCGGCGGCCGATCGCCACACCGCGAGGCCGTGCTCGGTGACCTGATACAGCCCCCGCGTGACGGTCGGCTTGCGTCGATCCTTCGCGACGTCGAGCACGTCGAGCGGCACGACCTCGACCAGCAGCGGACGCTTGCCACCCGCGAGCGCGGCGACGTCGAGCGCGATGGACGACCACGCGTACCGCCCACTCGGTGCGAGGTCGATCTCGCGTTCGACGAGATTCGTGACGTCGGAGGGGAAGGGCGCGACGTCGAGATCCTGGTTCTGCAGCGCGAGCCAGGCCTTCTCACTCGGCACCGCGGCGCGCAGAATCGCCTTCGCGACCCAACGCGACTCGAGCCCGACCGTCGCGGGCAGTCCTGGGCGCAGCACGCCGCTGGTCGCGACGAGATCGACCTCGGGCGGTGGCGGCACGAAGCCGACCGTGCGCGTCAGCTCGCCGATGAGCTGCTGCCCGACGCGGTCGCGCATGCCCTTGGGCACGACGACGCGGTAGGTCGCGCCGATCTCGAAGTCACCCCAGATCGAAACCTGCTGGCCGTCGTGGACGGTGAGGTCGAAGCCCGGTGGCCGCGGCGTGACGCGGATGCGCTTCAGATCACCGGTAGCCATCGGCGACGAAAAGCGAACGTCGAGCCCGCCGTGACCACAGCCGTCGTCGTGGTCCTCGCGGCACACGACCTCGAACGTCGGCCCCTCGGTGACGCGGAATCGCTTCGACACCGGCGTGCCGATTGGCCCCGCATCGCGCGGCGCGAACTCGGCGTAGACCGTGACCTCGACCATGTGGTTTGCGGGCCAGTGCGTCTTCGGGTGCACGTGGATCCCGTTGGTCGCCGACCATTCGAGCTCCTTCGGCAGCCGGTGATCGCGATCGCCGGTGAACAGCTCGACCGCGACCGGTTGCGCGGCGGCCGGGGTCGACCCGACCGGCCACGCGCGCGCGCTGACGTGGCGGCGCAGCGCGGGAATCTTCAGCTCGAGCTCCGACGTGATCTCGACCCCCACACGCCAGTGCGTCGTCTTGTCCACCTCCACGCCGATGGGCTCGTCGTTCGAGAACCAGTACTGCGTCGGGCCTTCGTCGATCTCGAGCGTGACGACGGGCGGTCGCGTGTCGAACGTCCAGCTCTCGTCGATCTCCACTTTCGACCCGTCGTCGCGATGTACGGTGCCGAGCGCACGCATCTGGTAGTGGCGGCCGAGCTCGAACGAATCCGAGGGCATGAAGTAGGCGCGGTACGGATCGATCCAGATCGTCTCGCCGCGGACCGCCGGTGTGACCTCGAAGCGCAGCGCCTCTGGCTGGGGACGCATCGGCCTCGCGAAGTGCACGAACGCCTGGACGCCGGTGTCGACGAGCCCGCGCTTGCCGACAGACTTCGGACCGACGGCGGCGATCGCCTTCGATTTCGGTGGGTCGTCGCGATCGACCGCGGGCGCAGTGCCCGCGATCTCGACGCGCCCGACCACGGTGGCGTCGGGCACTGCATCGCTGCGCGACAACGCCAGGGGACCGCTACACGACAGAGCAACCAAGGGGACAAGCGAGGCGATGCGCATCATTGGGACGATGGCACGACAACGACCGGCCGCGGGAGTTCCGCGCCGGTCGTCCTCGGAGCGCGCCGAAGCCCGTGACTATGCGAGCAGCTCGTCGACGACGGTGCGCGGCAGGCTCGGATCGCCGAAGTCGTCGATGTTGCCGCCCTGCGCGTTGCGCAGGCCCGCTGCCGACCCGATCGTGTTGAGCACGCGCGCGTGGGTGAGCTCGTCGCCGAGGTGCAGGAACTGCCCTTGGCGCAAGAAGCCCGACGCGCCGCCAGCGATGACGAACGGGCAATTGCGCGAGGAGTGACCGGGCCCGTTGCCGTTGTCGTTGCACCAGACGGACACGCCGCAGTCGAGCAGGTTCGAGCCGTCGGGCAGATCGTACTCGGCGAGGCGATCGAGAAGATACGCGAACGTCTGCGCGAAGTGGCGATCGACGTGGTGATGCAGCAGGTCGGAGTTCTCGATGATCGAACCCGACGCGTCGTGCGACGCCCGACGGTGCGACAAAAAGTGGAAGTTCTCCATCAGCTCGCCGCTGTCGAAGTTGCGATAGCGCGTCGAGCCGTCGTTGCCGCTGCTGACCTGGATCGTGACCGACCGCGTGTAGCCGCACGCGACCGCGAGCGCGGCGACGTGCATGTGCGCCTTGACGGCCTCGAGCACCGCATCGCCGTCGTCGCTCTCGTAGCCGGGGCTCATGCCGTCGATCAGCATCTGCTGCTCGACGGTGAAGTTGCACGACAGCGAGTTCTCGAGATCGCGGATCGAGGTGAAGTGCAGATCGAGGCGCTGCCTGTCGGCGGCGCTGAGCTCGGGGCTCGCGAGCAAGCTCGTCATCTGGCCGCGGACGAGATCGTTGACGCTCTGCTGCCGGGCCGCGAGCGCCTCGAACTGCGTCGCGTCGATGCCCATCATGCCCATGTAGCCCTGCTTCGGATCACGGATGGCAGCGCGGCGCTGGCCGGCGTCGCGATACGTGATGCACGGGCCGCCGAGCCAGCCGTCCATGCCAGCAAAGAGGAAGAGCGACTCGCGACCATCGAGGTTCAGCTCGCGGCCGATGCGGTGATCGATCGACTCGCCGGCCGCCTCGGAATCGCCACCGACGCCTTCGACGGTCGGGCCGCGCGCGGTGAGGAGCTGCAGCGCGCCGCGGGCATGACCGTCCGCGTAGTTGAAGTCCTCCATGTTCACGCCGCCGACGACGAGCAGGCGATCGAGGTACGTGCCGAGCTCCTCGAGGGCTCGCCCGGCGACGGTCTCGGCCGTCAGTGCGCCCTGGGCCGACGGCCAAAAGCGCTCTGGCTCCGCACCGAGCTCGGTGTCCTGCACGCACGCGACACCGTTGGCTTGGCGAAAGAAGATCGCGTACGGCGGGACGATCTCGGAGCCCGCCTTCGCCTTGCGGGGGGAGAATGCTTCGAGGAACGGGAGGGCAACGGTGGCCCCGCCGATGCCGCGCAGCACTTGGCGCCTGTGCATCTTCATGGGAGCTCCTGGGTCGCGCGATTGCGGAACGCGTTCGAGGTGACGATCTCGATCAGCAGGTCGACGACCGGCATGTTGCCGCTCGTCGACTCTTCGCCGACACGGGTGGTGAACGCTTCGTCCTCTTCGGCGAGTGGTCGACCGAAAGCGAACTCGATCCAGTGCTGCATGTAGCACGCGTGCACCGTCGGGCTCGCCGCGAGCGCCTGCGCGAGGTCGACGGCGTTCGTCACGGCGATCTCGTTGCCGTCGAGTGCGATCGTCGAGGTCGCATCGACCGCCATCCCGTTGTCGTCGAGCCGCCACGCGCCGACCACGTCGTAGTTCTCGAACGGGAAGCCGAACGGGTTGATGATCGTCGAGTGGCACCCGACGCACGACGTGCCCGGCTGCTCGGTGTGATCCTCGACGGCCTGCCGATTCGACCGCCCTTCGGAGGGTGGTAGCGGAGGCACGCCGTCCGGCGGTGCCGCGATGTTCATGCACGCGAGCCGCTTCGCGACGAACACCCCGCGGTGGATCGGATCGGGGTTCGCGGTCGTCGAGTTCGCGACGAGGAACCCGAGCTGCGTGAGGATGCCGCTGCGCTGCGCCGGGTCGAGCGTGGCCTTCTCGAACTCGGCGCCGTACGTGCCCTCGAGCCCATAGATGCGCGCGACCTCATCGTTGACGAACGTCTCGTTCGACGTGAGCAAATCCGAGACCCCGCCCGCTCTCTCGAACACGACATCCTCGATGAAGCGGCGATGCTCCTCGGTCGCGAGGTCGCCGAGATTCTCGGGCGCATCGGGATAGAACGCCGCCGACGGTGCGGCGTTCTGGAACCGCTCGACCTCGAAGACTTGATCGTGGAAGTGCTCGACGACTGCGCGGGAGCGGATGTCGACGAGCATGCGCCGGGCCTGGTCCTCGATCGCATCGGCGTCACCGAGCGATGCATCCGCGGCGGCATCGAACAGCTCGCCGTCCGGCATCGAGTTCCACAGGAAGTACGACAGGCGCGCCGCGACCTCGTAGTCGCCGAGCGGGATCACGTCGCCCGAAGTCTCGGTGCTCGTCTCGATGCGGTAGAGGAAGTGCGGCGATTGCAGGACCGTCTCGATCGCGAGGCGCACGCCGGCGGTGAACGGGTCGACGCCTTCGTAGAGCGCTGGCGCGGCGTCGAACAACGCGACGAGCTCGTCGGTCTCGGGCGTCGTCAGCGGACGACGGTACGCACGCACGCCCATCTCCGCGACGAACTGCTGCGCGCGCGCGTTCGCATCGCCGGCGTCGGGCGGAGCGATCGCGGCGAGCAGGCTCGGGTCGGCCGTGATCATCTCGGCGACCTGTACCGCGGCGCGCTGGTAGCTCTGCCATAGCACCTGATCGACCTCGAGCGTCGCGGCGTTGTTGTCGAACACGAAGCCACCGATCGAGGGATCGGTGCGGAAGTCCGCGGACAGCCCGGTCGGCTCGGGCAGGTAGAACAGGTCTTGAATCGTGTTCTCCCACTGCGAGTGCGTGAGACGGTAGAGCCGCGTCGTCGGTGCGGGCAGCTCGTTTGCTGGACCGCCGTCCTCACCAGCGTCGCCAGCGTCGCCAGCGTCGCCGGCTTCGCCCGCTTCGCCGGCTTCACCCGCATCTCCAGCGCTCGCGCCGGCGCCGTCGCCGACCCCGGTGTAGCAACCGCCGAGCGGCGCCACGAGAGCGAGTGTCGCGGTCAGCGACCACTCGAGTTGTCGATGTGTCTTGCGTGCGCGCACGGTGGAGACCCCCAGCCAAGAAACGTTACGGGCGTGCACGCGCCCGGGGAATGGGCGCGAACGAGGTTTCTTTGCGAGCCGGACTACCAGCGCGACACGGCCGCGGCATCGCGCGCGTCGGTGCTGCGATCAACGTCGTTGCGACTACAACTCGATCGCGAAAATGCGCGAGGACGTCGCGTCGCGCGTGTGTCGCATGCGGGGGCAGTGAGCCGCGAGATCACCTAGGGCGCGGCTTCGAGCAGGTGTTCCGCGATCGTCGCGACGTCGCCGTGACGCTGTCCGGTCGCTTCGCGCAGACGGATCCACGCGCGCGCCCACTCGGCTTGCGGCTCGAGAATCATCTGGGCATCGATGTCGGTGACGCGTGTGAAGTTGAGCGCGCATGTCGTCACTTCGTGCGGACGATCGGGATGCCACAGCGGGATGCCGTACTTGCGACACAGCCGCGGGCGCGCGTCGTAGAGCTGGCAACGCGCGTCGTCGTCGAGCGCGGGGCAGGGCGTGCGCGTATCGGGGCGGTACGCCTTTGCGCGCGCGATGATTGCGTCACGGGTTTCGATCGGCAACGTCGCGAGCGCGTCGCGGAGCAGCATGCCTTCGAGCGTCGAGACCCGGAACGTCTGGTGGCAACAATCGCCGCATCCCGCCCTGCACTGGATGTGCTCACGGTAGCGCTCGACGACCGGCGCAACACCGTCGTCGACGACGCGCAGGTGTACGCGTAGCAGGGCAAGCTGTTCGCTGCGCTCCACGGTTTTTCCTCAGTGGACGCGCACGAGCGTGTCGAGTCGCCACTGCGCCTCGATCTCGCCCGCCTCGACGCGCTTCGCGATGTCTGCCGCGATCTCGGGCATGTCGGCGACCGGTCGCTCGCCGCCTTGATAGAAGAACCGCTCGCCGCCGGCCTTGTCCTGCTCGAACCACGCGTCGAGATCGTCGACGCACAGGATGTGCCCGAGCCGCAGCCGCGCGAGGATGTTGTCGATGGTGATCGCGTCGGAGTAGGTGTCGTGCAGCTTGCCGATGCGTCGTGCCTCGGGGCCGAGGTCGTCGAGGCGATGCGCGACGACTGCGGGGAGATCGCCGGTCGCGAGCAACGCGACGATCTCGTACTGCGCGCCCCAGTAGCGGCCGTTGATGTAGACGTACGGCGGCACCATCACGTCGGTGAGCTTCGCGAGCTGGCGCTTGGTCTGCGGCGGCTCGCGATCGAGGTCCATCACGCGCACCGTCGTGTCGATGCCTTCGAAGCAGCGCACGATCTCGCGCGTCGAGTCGGTCTCGTTCGCCGTCGTGTACACGACGACGACCGAGTCTTCGGGCTTGAGGCCGTGCTCGGCCTTCGCCTTCACGCGGCGCAGCACTTCGTCGGGGTCGACGCGCGTCAGCTCCGGCACCTCGGGCTCCCGTGTCGCGGGCTCGGGTGCGACGGGCTCGGGTGCGACGGGCTCGGGTGCGACGGGCTCGGGCGACGCATCGTCTTGCGTGGCGCTCGCGAGGCGATCGATCGCGGCGGCGATCGGCGCGGGTGCTGCCTCCTTCACGCGATCGACCACGCGACGACCGGCTGCGCGGACGTCGTCGGGCACCGCCTGCTCGGCATAGGATCGAGCGCGCTGTAGCAGTCGTTTCCAGGTCGCCATGGCGCCGCAGAGAATAACGCGGTCCGGGGGCTTCCGCGGCGTGCACGGCTTTGGCATCGTCCAGGCCCATGGCGGCCGACGAGCGGACGATGTTCGAGATCTACCGTGAGAGCGACTACAACCGGTCGTTCCACTACATCTTCTATACGGACCTCGACGAGCACGCGCGCGAGCACGAGATCGCGAAGGCCGCGAACGCCGACATGGTGTTCAGCGGGTTCCTCCACGACGCGAGCAAGGAACAGGCGCGCGTCATCGTCGAGTCGATCGTCGATCAGCTCAACGCGATGGACGAGCGTGAGGCTGGCCTGTCGGCCGAAGAGATCACGCGGCGCCTCGGCGATCTGCTCGCGCCTCCGCCCTGACGACGATCGCGGTTCGTCTCCAACTCAGGGCATCGGAATCGGTTGCGGTGTCATCCCGCGCAGGAAGAAAGCCATGAGCTCGTCGGCGACCGCTTCGGCGTTGCCGAACGCTCGCTCGCGCGCCCGCACGGTCGGATCGTCGCCGTGGGCCATCAGCATGTGCACGAGCGCGAGTCGCAGTCCGCCCAGCGCCGTGACCGCGACCACGTGCACGTCGCACTGCCGGACGAGTCGCAAGCCCTGACCGACGCGCAGCGCGTCCGCGAGCATGTTGAGCACCTGCTCGAAGAAGTGGTTCACGCGCGAGCGACTCTCTTCGTCGAAGCTGATCGGATCGCGAAGGATGATGCTCGCGAGATCTTCGTGAGCGATCACCGTCGCGACGACGCGGCGGAAGTTCGCGCGGAGCTGATCGAGCGGCGCATCGGCGCCCGACTCGAGCGAGATGCGACGGACCTGCGCACGGATGAGCCGCAGGAACTCATCGACGAGCTGGCCGAAGACCTCCTGCTTGCCTTCGAAGTACAGGTAGAACGTGCCGCGGGCGATCCTCGCCTCGTCGATGATGTCGTGCACGGAAGCCTGGTGATAACCCTTGTCGCGGAAGACTCGCTTCGCGGCATCGAGGATCGCTTCTCTGCGCTCGGTGCGACGGCGCTCGGCCCGGACCGCACGACCGTCGGGCGCGAGCTCGTCGACGACATCGTCGCCGACAACGACCCCGGGCTCGGGCACCTCGTCTGGATCACGCACCACGTTCCGCCGCAGTTTAGTCCCCCACTGGTGGGGGGCAATCCGCGCGGAGCGCGTACCAACGCGAGAGCCCCTTGGGGGTTTCGTCTTCGTCGGCTGCGGGGAGAGACTAGCCGAAGCTCTCGCGGACCTGGCGCGGCTTGAGCAGCTCGTGCGTCATCGCCCACAGCGTCGTGGCCAGGGTCAGGCTGATCGCGAGCTCGAAGAGACCCGAGACCGCCATGACCAGCCACGCGAAGACGTAGTAGTCGCGACGCGAAAGAAACTCGATGCGCGAGTACAGGCGCATGAGCAGCTTGTCGTGGGTCGGGCTCACGTCCCAGGCGAGCGCGTAGTGCGAGCCGGAGCCCGTGCGCAGCAGCTTGCGGTAGAGCGACAACGAGAGCGCCATCTGGATGGCCACCGCGAGCGCCGCGATCTGCAGCCAGACGATCTGGCCGCTCACCGCCGCGAAGCCGTAGCCCGAGCCGAGAAAGAAGATGAACTTGCCGACGTCGTCGGTGAGCGTGTCGAACCACTCGCCGAACTTGCTCTCCGCGAACTTCAGGCGGGCGAGCTCGCCGTCGATGCCGTCGAGCATGGACGCGAGCTGCCACAGCACGGCGCCGACGATGAGCCACAACGGCGACGCGGCAGTGGCCATCGCAGCGGTGACCGCGGCGGTGATGCTGACGAGCAGCGAGAACGCGGTCACGTGGTTGGGACGAATCGGGAAGTGCATCAGCACGCTGCTCGCCGCGAGGCTGAAGCGGCGGTTGATGTACTTCGCGATCACGCCGTCGACCGACTTGCGCAGCGAACGGACGAGCAGCTTCTCGGCGCGCTTGCGCTCGAACGGCGTGCGCGCCGGGTGCCAGAGAGCATCGCCGATGTCGGCGGCGCGGACGGTGCCGCGCGACGCGAGAGCCGACAGCGCCTCGGGAAGCGTACGAACCTCGCCACCTTTGCCGGTGGCATCGAGCGCGTCGAACAGCAAGCGCGTCGCGACGAACACGCCGGTCGACCACGCATCACCGCGCTCGCCCATCGCGCGAACGATGCCGGCGCCCGCGGCAGGCTCGACGAGCGCGATCGCGTGGGCATCGGCGGGCAGGGAGGTGGCCTGATCGCCGGCCGGTAGCGCAGCGATCGGCGCACGACCGACCGCGATGCTCACCGCGTCGAGCGGCTCGGCGATGAGCGCTTTGACGACCGCGGGGGTGAACACCCGATCACAGGGGGCGACGAAGAAGTCGCCGCGGACATGCGGACGCGCACGCCACAGTGAGTACGCGTCGTCCTCGGGGCGCTCGGCGTTGAAGACCCAAGTGATCTCGAGCCCGGCGACCTGCGGATCGGTCAGCGAGACGCGGCGGACCTCGGCGTCGGCGATGACGACGACGAAGCGCTGGACACCGTTGCGCGCCAGCACCATGAGTGCGCGCTTCACGAGGGAGACGCCGCCGACGCGGGTCAGCGCGGTCGGCATCTCGCGCCCACGACGGTGGCTCGTGGAGGTCGCGAGGAGAACGGCGAGCGAGATCGGTGTCTTGACCATGAGAGCGAAAATCAAGGCTGGGAAGAGGAAGCGGGGCGCTGCAGAGTCGGCGAGCGGCGGTCCAATGTGACGGACCGGGAGCGATGCCGTGAAATTTGTGGCGCCCTGGCGTCGAGGTAGTCGCACGGGTCCGGGGTTGGACGCATCGGGATCAACGCAAAAAGCTGTTGGGATCCTCACGGAGAACGGCGTTTTGCCCCGGGAAACGCGCGCTCCAGGGAATCCTTGAACACCGAACCGCACCCGTTCCGCCACCGGGGCGCGGGCGTGGTACCCCCGGCTCCGCATGGCGCTCTCGGTCGGGATCGTGGGTCTACCCAACGTCGGCAAGTCGACGCTGTTCAACGCGCTCTCGAACGCGGGCGCGCAGGCGGCGAACTATCCGTTTTGCACGATCGACCCGAACGTCGGCGTCGTCTCGGTGCCCGATCCGCGGCAAGACGCGCTCGTCCGGCTGTACGAGCCGGACAGCGTCGTGCCGACGACGATCGAGTTCGTCGACATCGCGGGGCTCGTGCGCGGCGCGAGCGAAGGCGAAGGACTCGGCAACCAGTTCCTCAGCCACATCCGCGGCGTCGATGCGATCTGCCACGTCGTGCGCTGCTTCGACGACGACAACATCATCCACGTCGACGGTCGCATCGATCCCGTGAAGGACCTCGAGACGATCGACACCGAGCTGATCTTGCGCGACATGCAATCGGTCGAAGCGCGTCGCGATCGCGCGCGCAAGCAGGCGAAGGGTAGCGACGCGGAAGAGAAGCTCGCGCTCGATGTCTGCGAGCGCGTGTTCGCGGCGCTCGAGAACTCGGTGCCCGTGCGCGCGCAGTCGTTGTCGGCCGAGGACATGACCGTGCTCGAGCCGCTGTTCCTGCTCACGAGCAAGCCCGTGCTCTACGCGGCGAACGTCGCCGAGGCGCAGCTCGCTGCGGATCTCGAGGATCCGCGCGTGCAGCCCGTGGTCACCCGCGCGAAGGCGGAAGGCGCCGAGGTGTGCGTGATCTCGGCGGCGATCGAGGCCGAGATCGCGACGCTCGATCCGGCGGACCAGCAGGAGTTCCTCGCCGGCATCGGCCAGGCCGAGCCGGGATTGCACCGCCTCATCCGTCGCGCCTATGCGCTGCTCGATCTGGTGACGTTCTTCACCGCCGGCAAGCAAGAGGTGCGCGCGTGGACGATCCGTCGCGGCACGCTCGCGCCCGGTGCGGCGGGGAGGATCCACACCGACTTCGAGAAGGGCTTCATCCGCGCCGAGGTGATGAAGCAGAAGGACCTCATCGAGCTCGGTAGCGAAGCCGCGGTCAAGGCCAAGGGCCTGCTGCGACTCGAGGGCAAGGAGTACGTCGTCCAAGACGGCGACGTCATGCACTTTCGCTTCAATGTGTGAGGTCGTCGAGCGCGGACGAGAAGCTCTCGAGTCCGACCTTCAGGAGTGCGGGATCGATCCCGAACGAGACCCGCACGAAGCCCGGTGCTTCGAACATCGAGCCTGGCACCACCTGCGTGTCATAGCGCTGGCGCAGGTGCTCGGCGAACGGGATGTCCTGCATGAAGCTCGGCAGCCGCACGAAGCCCGTGAGTCCTGCCGACGGTGGGATCCAAGCGACACGCGACTCGCCCGCAATCCACGCATCGATGACCTGACGACCGACTTCGGCGATTCCCCGGGCGCGGGCCAGAAGTGCCTCGGAATGGTCCAGAACGCGCGTTCCAAGCCTTGCGGTCGCGACCGGCGGATTCACGTGGAGATAGTCCGCGGCGGCCCGGACCGCGCGGGCCGCATCGGCGTCGGGCGTGACGATCCAGCCCGCGCGGATCGCCGACACGCCGAACGCCTTGGTCGTCGACGTCCAGCTCAGCGTGTTGCGAGCGACGGTCGCGGCCGGCATCGCGATGGGATCGCTGCTCGGCCACACGTGATCGAGATACACCTCGTCGACGAGGATCATTGCGCCGACGCGCGATGCGAGCTCGGCGATCGCGTGCAACGCTTTGCTGTCGGTCGCGACGCCGGTCGGGTTGTGCAGGTTGGTGAGGATGACGGCGCGCGTGCGCGGCGTGAGGAGCTGCGCGAGTCGTTCGGGCACGACCGCCCAGCCGTCGTCGAAGCGTCGATCGAGACGCGAGACCACCGCACCGAGGATCTCCGGCGCACGACGCAGTGCTTCGTACGTCGGTCGCTCGACGACGACGTGATCGCCGGCGCGGATGAGCGCGATGAGCACGTGCATGATCGCGGCACTCGCGGCGAGTGTGACGGTGACGCACGACGGATCGAGATCGTAGCGGCGCGCGACGGACTCGCTCAGCTCGCGCGTCGCCGTCTCGCCATCGGTGCGGCGACACAGCGAATGCAGGTCGATGTCACGGTTCCAGTCGGCGATCTCGTCGGCTGCGAACGGGCCGTCGTCGACGCCGAACACGTCGGCGACACCACTCGCGGTCAGGTCGTATCGCGCGCCCCGCGGAACCGACTTCGCCCACGCCATGTATTCGAACGGTCGGAGCGGGGCCTTCACGAGCAGCGCATGATTTCAGATCTGCCCCACGGTCGCAAGCGTCACGCCGCGACGTCGTCGAGGGGTGATCCGCCGTCGGTCGTCCAAACCGGTGCCTGGTGGGGTGCGTCGTTGGGCGCATTCGCGTCGGCAGGATCGCTGCCGGGCGGATCGCGGTCGGGTCCACCACTCGCGGATGCATCACTCTCGGGGTCGGACATATCGCTGGCGGACGCATCGTCGTCGCGGCGATCACGGGTGGGATCGCTGCTCGCCGCGTCCGCGGACGGGTCGTCGTTCGATGCATCGTCCTCGTGCGATGTCGGCCTGGGCGATATCGGCGCGCCGATGCGGCCGACGAGAGCTCGCAGTCGACGACGCAGCGCCGCGAACACGCCGAGCATGTGCAGGCCGATCACGATCGTCGAGAGCAACGCCGCACCGATCATCACCGCGAGAACGATCTTCGGTCGACGACGATGACGCTCGAGCTCGGTACGATGTGCGTCGACGTCGAACGCTTCGGCGACCGTTGTATCGGCGAGATTGGGGCGCGCGAGCAGCTCCTCGAGCTCGTCCCACGCCGCTGCACCGAGGAGCAGATCCCAGCGCTGCTGCAGGACATCCACGTACGCGGCACGCACGTCCGTGTGCTCGAGCGAGGGGTCGAAGCGCTCGAACGCAGCGAGTGCCTCGGCAGACTCGCCGCGCGCGGCGGCGAGCTCTGCTTCGATCAGGATGGCAGCGCGCGCGGCATCGGCATGACGTGCGCCGAGGGGCAGCTCGTCGAGGCGACGGATCGCGGCGCGACGTTCCATCGGGAACTCGACGTCGAATGCTCGCGCCGCTTCGACATGGGCGGTGATGATCGCGTCGGCCGAGGCCTCGGCACG
>Ga0163144_10008816_pt1 | contig 21759 bp, 21 predicted proteins | sample OliLak19BULKMAT1_FD_123175 | JGI IMG/M metagenome (GOLD analysis project Ga0163144, IMG submission 123175) | Freshwater microbial mat bacterial communities from Lake Vanda, McMurdo Dry Valleys, Antarctica - Oligotrophic Lake LV.19.BULKMAT1 | ecosystem: Environmental > Aquatic > Freshwater >... | reverse complement strand
GACGGTGCTGCTCTGCGGCGGCCGCGCGGCCGTGGTCACGGCAATGACTGCGCTGGCCGGAGCGACGGTGCTGTCGACAGTGCCGCTGCTGGCCGCGCTGGCGCTGCGGGGCACGACGGCAGCGTGGTCGGGTTTCTGGGTCGACCCTGACGCTCGAACGGTGTTCGTCGTGACCCACGTGGCGGGACTGGTCTGGGCTGGTGGCGTGCTGGCCGTGACGGCCGCCCGGCTGGCACCGACTCCCCTCAGGGCGGTCATCGCCTCGGGCGCGACGCTGGCGGGGGCGGGACTGCTGGCCGCCACGATCGGCACGGTGACCCGGGCGGTCGGGCTGGAGCGCTACCTCACGACGTTGAACGACGCGATGGCCGTGATTCCGTTCGGCCTGTCACGGATTCTCGGCATCACGGTCCATCTGGGAGTTCCGCCGGCCCTGCCGCAGTGGCTGCTGACCGGTGGACTCATCGCTGCTGGATCGGTACTGGCCGCCGGCTCGGTGCTGGCCGCTGCCGGGGCCAGACCCGCTGACCGGGGCTGAGCGGGCTCTGCGCGACCCAGCCAACTCGGCCCCTGGACCGACGCGGTGGCGCAGCGCCCACCGCAGCCGGTGCCAGGGCCGCAGGCCCCGATCGTGTCGCCACTCGGTGAAGACGACCCCCAACTCGTCAGCCGCGGCACGCGGCGGCAGCGGCCGGGCCGAGTAGCGCAGCAGCGCGGCGACGCTGGCAACCCTGGCCTGCTGGTCCGGTGCCTGAGGGGGTTGGCCCAGATGCTGGGCGAGCGCCGCGGTGATGTCGCTGCGCCCGGCGTCGAGCAGGCTCTGCCCCTCCGCCGCCATCAGGCCCAGCGCGTCGAAGGCCTCGCGGACAGGCCAGCCCTCGACGTCGTGCAACCACAGCACCTCGCGGCGGTTGAGGGGTTGTGCGGCGAAGGCCGCGTCCAGCGCCGCCCAGCCGTGCTCGCCCCACGCCGCCGACCAGGCGAGCGTCGACCACTCGACGCTCGCCGCGGGGTGGGGCACGGGGGCCGGCGGCGGGGTCGGGGTGACGGCGTGGGCCCGTCCGGCGGAGACGAGGATGCCGAAGAGCCAGGCGCGGAAGGTGGTGCGCCAGGCGAACATGTCCAGGCCGGGCAGCGCGATCGACCACGTCCGACGGATCAGCGGCGCGCCGGGGTCATCGCCGATGTAGAGCCGGGCGACCCGGCGCATGGCGGCGTCGTGCTGATCCAGCAGGGCATGGAAGGCCTGCCTGCTGCCCAGCCGGAGCCCCTCGAACAGGACGCCCTCGTCCGACATCCCACCAGCGTAGGGCGGCTGAGCCTCTTCCAGAGTATCAGCGGGTGGCACTGAGGTGCGGGGATGGGATGGTTGGTTCGTGGCCGCCGTCTCGCCCCTGGTCTCGGGAGTACCGGACGTTGCGTCGTGCGAAGCGGCGCGGGCGATGCTGGCCGGTGTCACCCGGGTGACGCCGGTGGTGGCCAACCGGGCGCTGTCGCAGATCATCGGCGGTGAGGTGTGGCTGAAGTGCGAGAACCTGCAGCGCGGCGGCTCGTTCAAGCTGCGCGGCGCGTACGTGCGGATGGCGCGGATGACCGCGGCCGAGCGGGCGCGGGGCATCGTGGCCGCGAGCGCCGGCAACCACGCGCAGGGAGTCGCCCTGGCGGCGGCCCTGCTGGGGGCCAGAGCGACGGTGTTCATGCCGGTCGGGGCCGCGTTACCGAAGGTGACCGCGACGCGCGAGTACGGCGCAGACATCCGCCACTCGGGCTCGACGGTCGACGAGGCCCTGGTGGCGGCGCGGGCCTTCGCGGCGGCGACGGGCGCCGTGCTCGTGCACCCCTTCGATCATGGTGACGTCGTCGCGGGACAAGCCAGTCTGGGCGCCGAGATCTTGGAGCAGGTACCCGGGGTGCGGACCATCCTCGTCGCCACCGGCGGCGGCGGGTTGCTGGCGGGGATCACACTGGCGATTGCGCAGGCCGGCGCTCGGGTCGAGGTGGTCGGCGTCCAGGCGGCGGGTGCGAGCGCCTGGGTGGACTCACTCGCCGCGAACCGGCCGGTAGCCGCGACCAGTATGACCACGATGGCCGACGGGATCGCGGTCGCCATGCCCGGAGCTGTCCCGTTCGAGGTGGTCGCCACTCACCCTCACCGGATCGTCACCGTCGCCGAGGAGGACCTGTCACAGGCGCTCGTGCTGATGCTGGAGCGGGCCAAGCTGGTGGTCGAGCCCGCGGGCGCCGCATCGGTAGCTGCCCTGCTCGCTGACCCGCGCGCGTTCGAAGCACCGGTGGTGGCCGTGCTGACCGGTGGCAACATCGATCCACTCGTGCTGCACCGGGTGTTGCGCCACGGCCTGGCCGCGGCGGGGCGCTACCTGTCGGTCCAGGTCCGGATCCCCGACCGGCCCGGTGGGCTGTCCGCCCTGCTCGCCGCGGTCGCCGCCGCCGACGCCAACCTCGTCGAGGTCGAGCACCGGCGAACCGATGCGACCCTGCACGTCGACGAGGTGGACGTGGCGCTGCAGGTAGAGACCCGGGGTGCCCAGCACCGCGCCGACGTGCTCGCCCACCTGGCCGCCGCCGGTTACCGGGTGCAACGGGCGTGAGCGATCGACCGCGAGCACACGACACCCCGATCGCAGGACGTTGGTCCCCGACCGGGGAGCCCGCAGCTGGATAGCGTCGTTGGTGATCGAACCACCCAGTGGGCTCGATCAGGGAGTTCACCATGCAACGGCTGCTGGTCCTAGGCGCAGGCACCGCGGGAACTATGGTCGTGAACCGACTCCGCTCCAAACTGCCCGTAAGCGAATGGACGATCACGGTCGTCGATGCGGACGACACCCACTACTACCAGCCCGGCTTCCTGTTCCTGCCGTTCGGCGCCTACCGGCCCGAGCAGGTCGTCCGCCCCCGGCGTCAGAGCATCAAGGCCGGGATCGAGTTGGTGACGGCGGAGGTGGACCGGGTCGATCCGACCGCTGACCGCGTCCAACTCGTGGGCGGCAGGGTGCTCGAGTACGACTATCTCGTCATCGCGACCGGTACCTCGCCGCGACCCGATCAGACCCCCGGCATGGCCGAGGCGTTGTGGCACGAATCGATTCACGAGTTCTACACCTACGAGGGCGCGATGGCGCTGCGGGAGAAACTGCGCACGTGGCCCGGCGGGCGACTCGTGGTGCACGTCACCGAGATGCCCATCAAGTGCCCCGTCGCCCCACTGGAATTCACCTTCTTGGCCGACGCGTTCTTCCGCGAGAACGGCCTGCGCGACCGCGTCGACATCACCTACGTGACCCCGCTCGAGGGGGCTTTCACCAAGCCCGTGTCGAGCGCCCACCTCGGCGACATGCTGAACAAGCGTGGCATAGGACTCGAACCGGACTTCGTTGTCGAGCGAATCGACACCGACACCAGCGCCCTGGTCTCCTACGACGAGCGGGAGGTCCCCTTCGACCTCCTCGTCACCGTGCCGGTCAACATGGGCGCCGATTTCGTCGCCCGGTCGGGGCTCGGCGACGACCTCAACTACGTGCACGTCGACAAGCAGACGTTCCAGTCCGAGAAATTCGACAACATCTTCGCCCTCGGCGATGCGTCCGACATCCCGGCGTCGAAGGCCGGCTCTGTCGCGCACTTCGCCATGGACGTGTTCGAGCGGAACTTCCTCAGCCTGGTCCGGGGCGAGCCCATGCGTGCCGAGTTCGACGGCCACGCCAACTGCTTCATCGAGTCCGGGCGAGGCAAGGGCATGTTGATCGACTTCAACTACGTCACCGAGCCGTTGCCCGGGACGTATCCCCTGCCGACCGTCGGACCGTTCAGCCTGTTGCGCGAGACCCGCGTCAACCACTGGGGAAAGCTCTTCTTCCGGTGGATCTACTGGAACGTGCTGCTGCCCGGCAGGCAGTTGCCGGTGCCGGCCCGGATGTCGATGGCCGGCAAGCGGCACGACGCTCCCGCAGCCCCGACCCCTATTGCAGCGAAGGACTGAGACCGATGCCAATCACCATGCTCAACGGCAAGGACGTGCACGTCAACGACGAGGGATTCTTGACCGAGTTTGACGACTGGGACGAGGGCCTCGCGGCAGTCCTCGCCGAACAGATCGGCATCGACCTCACCGATGCCCACTGGAAGGTCATCCGTTTCCTGCGTGAGGACTACCGGGCGCAGGGTGAGACGGCGACCACGCGACGCGTGCACACCGTCGGCGGAGTTCCCGTCAAGGAGCAGTTCGCACTCTTCCCCAAGAAGCCCGGAAAGAAGATGTCGTACATCGCGGGGCTGCCGAAGCCTCACGGCTGCGTCTGACTTCAACCCATCCATCGAGACGGAGGCTCCGCCGTGACCACCACAGCCACAGCACCGATCATCCCGAATTTCGACGACACCGAGACCGATCGCAAAATCGCCATCATCTGCTCCAAGGGAAACCTCGACATGGCCTACCCGGGCCTGATCCTGGCGAACGCGGCGCTCGGCGAAGGCGTGGAGACGCACCTGTTCTTCACGTTCTGGGGTTTCGACATGATCGTCAAGTCCCGGATGCACGACCTGCAGTTCAGTCCCGCGGGCAACACGGCCATGCATCTGCCGGGCAGTGACCGCCACCTCCCCCAGGCGCTTGCCCCGGCGATGACCGGTATGGCGACCAAGATGCTGAAGAAGCAGATCGCCGACCTCGGCGTCCCGGAGGTTCCCGATTTCCTCGACCAAGTCGTCGCGGCCGGCGGTCATCTCTGGGCGTGCCGGTTGTCCGCGGACATGATGCACATCGAGGAGTCCGGTCTCCGGGACGACGTAGAAGGGATCATCAGCGCCGCCGATTTCATCGAGAAGACCGCAGGCGCCCAACTGTTGTTCATCTGACGACTCATTCGCCAGTGGTGGTGCGCCCGCCGGTCAGCTCATCGCCGTGCACATCGCCGGGATGACGTGGCGACCGCACCTACGTGCACGGCGCCCAGTTCCGCGTTGGGCGCCGTACCACCGCGGCTCGGTTCCACAGCCGACAGTGATGACGAAACACTGACGGCTGACGCCCGTCGGCCCATGAGGGCCGCTCAAGTGACACGCTGCCGTGCGGCAGGCGTTCCGACGGCGACGGGAGTTCCAGATGACGGCAAGCACGACCACTCTGAGCGGCGGGCCGACCGCGGACCAGCCGGCCACGAGGACGATCCAGTCCCGGTTGGCGCCGGTGCTGGAGATCGCGGCCGGTGACGCGGCGCGGGTCGACACCGAGGGGGCCTACCCCGAGGACGCCGTGGCCGCGCTTCGCACCTCGGGCCTGCTGGGGTTGACCCTGCCGGTCGACGTCGGGGGCTTGGGGGCGGGCCCGGTGGAGTTCGCCGAGGTCACGCAGACCCTCGCGGGCGCTTGCGGTTCCACCGCCATGATCTACCTCATGCACGTCGCGGCCGCCATGCCGCTCGCCGCGGCGACCCCGCAGGCCGCGCCCGACGTGACGGCCCGGATGGCCAGTGGCGAGCTGCTCGGGACGCTGGCTTTCAGTGAGAAGGGCTCGCGCAGCCACTTCTGGGCGCCGATGTCGCAGGTCGAGGAGCTGGGCGACCAGTTGCGGCTGTTCGCCGAGAAGTCCTGGGTCACCTCGGCGGGGCACGCCGACGTGTACGTCGTCAGCACCCGGTCCCTGGGAGCGACCGCACCCACCCAGACCGATCTCTATCTCGTGGCCAGGGGCTCGGACGGGATCAAGGTGGCCGCCCCCTGGGTCGCCCTCGGACTGCGCGGGAACGCGTCGTCCCCGATGGTCTTCGACATCACCCTGGAGAACTCGGACCGCCTCGGTGAGTCCGGCAGCGGCTTCGCCACGATGATGAGCGTCGTTCTGCCGTGGTTCCAGCTCGGCAACGCCTCGATCACTCTCGGGCTGGCGAAGGCCGCCCTCGACGCCGCCGTCGGGCATGTGACGGGTGCCCGCCTGGAGCACCTCGGCTCGAGTCTGGCCGACCTGCCCACCATCCGGCACCGGATCGGCAAGGCGGGCGTCCTGCTGGCGTCCCAGCAGGCCTACATCGCGGCCACCGCACGCAAGATCGCCGATCCCGCCGACGACACGATGATGTACGTCCTCGGCGCGCGCGCGGGCGCCAACGACGCGGCCCTGACCATCACCGACGAGGCGATGCGGGTGTGCGGCGGCGCTGCCTTCTCCAAGCACCTGCCGATCGAGCGGGCCTTCCGAGACGCCCGGGCCGGCCATGTCATGGCGCCGACGTCCGACGTCCTCTACGACTTCTACGCCAAGGCCATGTGCGGCATGGACCTCTTCGCATGACGCCCGTGCTGGTCGGCGCCGTCGCCTACACGGCGAACGTCGTCCCGATCTGGGAGGGGATCCGCGACTACTTCCGCGGGTCGGCCGTGGAGATGGACTTCGTGCTGTTCAGCAACTACGAGCGGCAGGTCGAGTCCCTGCTCGCCGGAACCGTGGACATCGCCTGGAACACCAACCTCGCCTACGTCCGCACGGTCCGCCGCACCGCCGGGCAGTGCCGCGCCCTCGCCATGCGGGACACCGACCTCACGTTCCGTACGGTCTTCGTGGGCCGCGCCGGCTCCGGGCTCTCGGGGCTGGAGTCGATCAGGGGGCGGCGCGTCGCGCTGGGCTCGCGAGACTCCGGTCAGGCCCGCATCCTGCCGTCGAAGTTCCTGGCCGATGCCGGGATATCGGCCCCGGAGACGACATTCCTGCACTTCGACTCCGATGTCGGCAAGCACGGCGACACCGGGCGGAGTGAGCTGGACGCCCTGGCCGCCGTGCTCGACGACGAGGCCGACGTGGCGGCCCTGGGCATCACCACGTGGGAGAGCCTGCTCAAGGGCGGCGATACGGGGTTCGAGGAGATCTGGACCAGCGCCCCCTACTGCCATTGCAACTTCACCGCGATGCCACGCCTGGAGGCCGACCGCGCCGCGGCGTGGGTGGCTCACCTGCTCGCCATGGACTGGGAGAACCCGGATCATCGCCGCATCCTCGAACTCGAAGGTCTCAGGGCCTGGGTCGAACCACAGCTCGACGGTTACCGGTCGCTGTTCGACGCGGTGGACGAGCAGGGCATCTCCTCCACGTGGTGACTGCGACGGCCGGCCGGCAGCCGGGTCACGCCGTGCTCCGGGCAATGTCGGCGGTCGGCACCGCAGCGGCGGGCAGTGTGGTCATGGTCGACGTCGCGAACGCCGGTGAGGTGGTGGCGGTCGACAGCTGGGCCCGGGGCTCCGGCCTGTCGGTGCTGGCCGTGCACAACGACGCCATGGAGATCTTCCTCGGGCGACTCGACGACGTGAGCTCCATCCCGTCGGACCGGATGCCCGGGACGCGGGTGTGGTTCTACACCAACTTCCACTGCAATCTCGCCTGTGACTACTGCTGCGCCATGTCCTCGCCGCGCAGCGACCCATTGATGTTGCCGGCCCCGCTGGTGGCTCGCCTGGTGGACGAGGCAATGTCGCTGGGGGCACGCGAGTTCTTCCTCACCGGCGGCGAACCCTTCCTCCACCCCGAACTAGACCGGATCGTCGAGTCGTGTGCTGCCGCGGCGCCGACGCTGCTGCTCACCAACGGCATGCTGCTGCGCGGTTCGCGACTGCAACTGCTGCTGCGGCTCCCGCGCGAGAACCTGATCCTGCAGGTGAGCCTCGATTCCCCGACGGCGCAGCGACACGACCGGCACCGGGGCGAAGGAAGTTGGGCCAAGGCCGTCGCGGGAATCAAGACCGCGCGCGACGCCGGGTTCGCCGTCCGGCTCGCCGCGACCCTGGGGTCCGAGGCATCCGGTGACGACGTCGCCCTCGCCGAGATGTGCGCCGACCTCGGGCTCGATCCGCAGGACACGGTCGTGCGTCGGGTCGCCCAGCAGGGCGCCGCGACCGACGGGATCGTCCTGTCCCGGGCGACGCTGGTGCCGGAGATCTGTGTGAGCGGGCGGGGGGTGCATTGGCACCCGGTAGCCCCGTTGGACGAGGCGATGTTGGTCACCACCGACATCTCGTCCCTGGCGCCCGCGGTCGACGCCGTGCGGCAGGAGTACCTCGGTTACCGGCGCCGTGGCGACGTTCTGGCGGCCACCTTCCCGTGCGCGTGAGTACGCCCCGCGCCGAGGTCGCCGTGATCGGCGGGTCGGGGATGTACCGGCTCTTCAGCGAGGCCGACGAGGTGACGCTCACCACCCCGTACGGCGATCCCTCCGCACCGGTCAGCATCGGTGAGGTCGCGGGGCGCCGGGTCGCTTTCCTGCCCCGGCACGGAGCGCACCACGAATTCCCGCCGCACGCCGTCAACTACCGGGCGAACATCCGCGCGCTCGCCGATCTCGGCGTGCGACACGTCCTGGCACCGTGCGCCGTCGGGTCGTTGTCCGCAGCCCTCGGCCCGGGTAGCCTCGTGGTCCCGGACCAACTGGTCGACTGGACCCGCGGCCGGGTGCAGACCTTCCACGACATGTTCGCAGGCGGGCCGCTGCACGCTTCGTTCGCCGACCCTTACTGCTCCCTGGTCAGGCGGTCACTGCTGGACGCCGCCACTGCAGCCGGGTGGCCGGTGATCGACGGCGGCGTGATGGTCGTGATCGACGGGCCGCGCTTCTCGACGCGAGCCGAGTCCCGGTTCTTCGCTGCCCAGGGCTGGCTGCTGGTCAACATGACCAATCACCCGGAGGCCGTGCTGGCCCGCGAGCTGGGGTTGTGCTATTCCCCGGTGGCTCTCGTCACCGACCTGGACGCCGGCGTCGTCCAGGGGCAGGGCGTCAGCGTTCCCGAGGTGCTCCGGGTATTCGCCGAGAACGTGGCGCGGCTGAGATCACTCATCAGCACCGCCGTCGGGATGCTGCCCGACGACTCCGATGTTCATTGCGAGCCCGGCTGACGGAAGTCATTACGGGCTGGTGAACGCTTCACCAGAATGTGATACCGCCACGGCGCGACTCCTAGGGTAGTTCCGGTCACTCTCGATAACCGGCCAAGGAGCATTGATGGATAATCGTCTCGACGCCAGCCGCTGGCGCCCCGCCCATACTCGAATCGCCGCAGCCCTCGGGATAGGCTGGATGCTCGACGCCTTCGAGGTCCAGATCATCGGGTCCGTCATTCCCGGAATCCAGGCCGAGTTTGGATTAGGGGGTTCCCAGGCGGTCTTCATCAATGTCATCTGGTTCGTCGGGATCGCCCTGGGGGCGTTGGGCTTCGGCTATCTGGCAGACCGGATCGGCCGCAAACGCCTGTTCGTCGCCACCTTGATCATGTACTCGCTGGCCGCCGTGGCAACGGCGGCGGCACCGACGTACGAAGTCTTCATTTTCTTCCGCTTCCTCACGGCGCTCGGCGTCGGCGGGGAGTACTCGGCAATCACGTCTGCCATCGCCGAGTTCACCCCGAAGCGCAGCCGGGGGCTCAGCAACGGCCTGGTCATGAGCTTCTGGGCCCTTGGCGGGATCCTCGCCAGCCTCGTCTCGATCATCGTGATCTCGACATTCGACCTGTCTTGGCGCTACACGCTGCTCTTCGGCGTCGTCAGCGCGGCCTACGGTCTGGTGGCCCGGCGACTGGTACCCGAGTCACCACGCTGGCTGGCCTCACGCGGCAGGCTGGTCGAGGCTGACGCCGTGGTGGAGCAGATCACGGGGATGTCGAGCAGTACCGGCTACGCGGTGACCACCGAGTCGACGAGCGGGGCTTCTGCGCTGGGACAGCTGTGGCGCGGCTACCGAGGCCGACTGCTGTTCGGCATGACGTTGGACTTCTCGGAGGCTGCCGGATACTACGGCCTCTTCACCGCGATGAGCATCTTCGTCTTCTCCTCGGCTACCGGTGCGGTGCCCATCAGTGACGGCACGTTGCCCTATGTCTTCCTCGTCGCCAACGTCGGCGCACTTGCCGGCGGCGTCGTGGTGTCGCTCTTGCTGGACCGGCTCGGACGCAAGCCGACCGTGACGTTCTCCTACCTGGCTGCGGCACTGAGCATGGTTGCCTGTGCGGTGGCGGCCTCCTCCGGTGTCCAGGCGACGGTGGTCGTCGTGTTCGTCGCCGCAGCATTCTTCGCGACATGCGCGTGGGTATCGGCGTACCCGACGTTCTCCGAGCTCTTCCCTACCCATCTGCGGGCGACCGGGATCGGCGCATCGGTCGGCGTGGGCAGGGTGGGGGCCATCATCGGCCAGGTGTTGCTCGCCGAGGTGGCCCTGTCGTTCAGCCTGGCCGCGATGTTCCTGCTGCTCGGCGCCTTCTGGATGATCGGCACGGTCGCGGGTGTCGTGTGGTGGCTGCGAGGGACCGAGGCCAGGGGCGTGTCGCTGGAGGACCTGCACACCCCACCGGTCCGCGTGCCCGAGGCCGTCTGAGCTCGCTGCGGGCCCTGGCGCTCAGCGCGCCGGGGCCTGCAGCGGTGCCGTGGCTCCCACCGGCGTCGGGTCCCGCAGCGGCGCCGTGGCGAACTCGAGCATGCCCTGCTCGAAGGGCACCCCGGCCCGGAACCCGAGGACCTCGGCCGCTCGCGCGGGGGACGCGGTGATGTGACGCACGTCGCCGAGGCGGTACTCGCCGGTCACCACCGGCTCGGGTGCCCTCGGGCCGAACCCGGCACGCAGGGCCCACGCCATGTCGGCGACCGTGCGGACGACGCCGGTGGCCACGTTGAAAGCGCCCGACACCGGACCGGGCGCGAGCAGAGCGAGGACGTTGGCTCTGGCCACGTCGTCGACGTGGACGAAGTCGCGGCGCTGGGCCCCGTCCTCGAACACCCGTGGTGCCCGACCGCCCTCGTAGGCGCTGCGGAGGATGCTCGCGACCCCCGCATAAGGGGTGTCCCGCGGCATTCGTGGGCCGTACACGTTGTGATATCGGAGGCAGACCACCTCGGCCCCGGTGGCGATGCCGAAGGCTCCCGCCAGGTGCTCCTGGTGAAGCTTGGTGGCCGCGTACACGTTCCGCGGGTCCAGCGTGGCCGCCTCGCCCACCTGAGCGGTGCGCAGTGCGAGACCGCATAGCGGGCACCGGGGCTCGAACCTGCCGGCGTCCAGGTCGGCGGCGGCGCGGGGCCCGGGACGGACCGGGCCGTGCTGATCGCACGCGTACGCCCCTTCGCCGTAGACGACCATGCTGGAGGCGAGCACGAGCCGACCCGCGAAGCCCACCGAGTACAGCGAGCGCAGCAGAACGGCCGTGGCCACGTCGTTGTCGTGGACGTAGCCGGTGACATCGCCGAGGTCGACACCCAGCCCGACCCGCGACGCCTGGTGACACACCGCGTCGGCACCGCCGGCCAGCCGCTGTGTGACCGCCTCGTCCGCGAGATCGGCGACGACGTACTCGACGTCACCGCGGAGGTAGTCCGGCTCGACGGCGTGTGCGCCCGGATGGAGGTTGTCGATCACCACGACCCGGTGACCGGCCGCCACCAGCTGGTCGACGATGTGGGAACCGATGAAACCGGCCCCACCGGTCACGAGGATGCGCACGTCAGGACTCCCGTCGAGACGAGACCGGTGACGACCGCGGCGAAGCGTGTGCCCCCGGCCATGGCGCCGACGGCGCAGGCGTCCGCGGCGGTGTCGACGTCGCGCAGGGACGGCAGGCGACAATACGTCCAGCCGAGGTCGTCGAGGCAGCGGCCCTGCGCCTGACCGGTATCGGCCGTACTCATCGGGACGGCGTCGAACATGGCCGGGTGCGGTTCTCTGGCCCCGATGACCCACCACCCGCCGTCGGTGGCGTGGCCGAGGACGGCATCGACCCCCGGCTCGTCGAGGCGCTCGAGGCAGCCGTCGAGCAGGTCCGCGGTGACCTGAGGGGTGTCCATGCCGATCTGGATCCCCGGGCCACCAGCGACCTGCCAGGCATGGGCGAGCCGCTCGTTGAAGGTCCGGCCCTGCTGGGCGAAGACGTCGAACCCGGGCGGGAGCCAGTCACCGGCATCACCGTCGAGGGCCAGCAGCCGCCGGCCCGCCCCGCAGGCGAGTACGGCGTCCAGCGTGTCCTGCAACGCCGCCCGGGCCAGGTCAGCGGCTTGGCGGAAGGTCAGCGGCGGGCACAGCCTGGTCTTGACTAGACCCGGGACCGGAGCCTTGGCGAGGACGAGGACGTGTGGTCCGGTCATGCCAACAGCCGTGCCATGTCGCGGACTGCGCGTGCCGTCCCGGCGACTGTGCCCGTCACCTTGGACCGGCCGATCCGCGGTCGGTAGCCGACGGGCGTCTCCACGATCCGCCAGCCCGCCGCATGCGCGCGCAGCACCATTTCCAGCGGCCACCCGAACCGCCGGTCGAGCAGGCCCAGGTCGAGGACCGCCTGCCGTCGCATCGCCCGCATCGGCCCCAAGTCGGTGAGCCGCAAGCCCGCCCGGCGGCGCAACTCGGCGGTCAGCACCCGGTTGGCGACTCGGGAGTGCCACGGCCAGCCCTCGGAGGCGCCGCGGCGCGAGCCGAGCACGAGGTCAGCCGCACCGGTCAGGACGGGCCCGCAGACCCCGGGCAGCTCCCCCGGATCGAAGCTCGCATCGGCGTCCATGAAGGCGACGACGTCTGCTGACGCCGCGAGCAGCCCTGAGTAACAGGCCGATCCGAATCCCGGCACAGGCTCGACGACCACCTGGGCCCCCAGTGATCGAGCGACGTCCCCGGACCCGTCGCCGGACCCGTTATCGACAACGATGGGGCGGAAACCGTCAGGCATCCGCTCCAGCACCCACGGCAGCGCGCCCGCCTCGTCGAGGACGGGGAGGATCACGTCTACCGCCACGGCGCTGCCACCTCCGGGCCGGCCGTGCGCCGGACGTAGACGTAGGTGGGCCGGCGCCTCAGGTCGCTGATCGGCCAGAAGCCGTCACCGGACACTGCCGCTGCGCTGACCTGGACGAAGTCACGGTCCAGACCGGGTTGCAGCAGGGCACCGTCGCCCACCTCGTCGAGGATGACCACGTCCACGCCGGCCAGCCCGGGGGGCAGGGCCGACGCCAGGGCGTCCCGGGCGCGCGCCGACCCGCCGGTGGCCACGTCGGTCAGGCCGATCACGTGCGCACTCGTGCCCTTACCCGCCAGTTCGGCGTACCACGGGTGCCCCAGGACGACGACGCGACCGGGTGTCGCCGCCACCGCCTGGACGAACGCGTCGCCCGCCACCCGGTCGGCCTCGGTGGGGACGAGCGGGAGCCACGGCAGGCTCAGCAGGCCGAGCTGGATCGCCAGCACCGCGGCAACGACTCCCGCCGGCCGCCGGCCGCGGAGCCGGCCGTCGCGCCACAACCAGGCCAGGGCGAGGCCGGTGAGGATGGCCACGGCGGCGTAGGCGGGCATCAGCACGTTGCGGAATCCGCCGTCGTGCAGGCGCCCGCTCCAGGCGATGAGCAGCAGGCCGACGCAGGCGACGAGTTCGACGTCCCCGGCCACCGCACGCCAACCGCCGGCGCCGGTCTGCCGCCGCCGGGCGACGGTGGCCCAGCTCACGACGAGCACGAGGCCCGCGAGCGGCGCGACGACATCGGCCGGCCAGAATCCGAGGATCCGGTCGGCGGCGACGCCGTGCCCGAGTAGTTGCAGACCCACCACTTCGGCGTACCACCCGTCGCTGCGCCACTGCTCGATGGCGCTGGGCACCAGGACGGCAGCGACGAATGCGGGCACCGCCGACCACAGCACCCGGCGGTGCCGCCACCCGGTCACGGCCAGGAGGGGCAGGGCGACAAGCACGGCGTTCTGCTTCGTCATCACCGCGGCGCCGAGCAACAGCCCGACGAGCAGCCCGTGGCGGATCGTGCTCGCTCGTTGTGCGGCCACCACGCCGGCCAGCAGCAACGCCAGCATGAGCGAGTCGACTCGGCCGATATCCGCCCACGAACCGGACAGCTGGAAGGTCCCCGCGTAGGCGCCCGCCGCCACGAGACCGGCCAGCGCATGACCCGTGCGCCGGGTGACGATCACGGCGACCAGGCCGAGGACGGCGAGTGCGGCGGCGAGGGAGACCAGTCGCAGCGGCAGGTAACCGGGCCCGATGATCCAGGACAGCCCGCCGGCGACCCAGTAGTACAGCGGCGGGTACGGCCACGAGACGAAGTCCAGTGTGGGCGCGGTGTAGAGCGGCTCTGCCAGTGACACCCGTCGGGCGATGTCGACCGACGACCCCTCCATCCAATGCAGGTCGTACGGGTAGCGCAGCCTGGCCGGCGCCGTCGCGACGTAGACGACGATCGGCACGGTAGCGGCGATGCCGACCACCACGGGAAGAATTCCGGTGGCGCGTCGCCCTGGCACCACGTCCAGCGCCGCGTCCGGCGTGCGGGCTCGGCTCAGGTCGCGATCCGCACCAGGCGGGCTAGCCGACCACGGGCGGCTAGCAGGCGCGGCCGCAGCCACGCGTCGACGCCCAGCACCCGGCCGGAGGCGAAGCCCAGGATGGCGAGGTGGACGGCGATCATGAGGAAGTACGACCACTCCCACTCGTCGGGCGCCGCCCCCACCGAGAGGAAGATCGCCACGGACTGACCGATCGCCACCAGTGCCCACAGCCTGGTCAGCAGGCCGAGGAGCAGGAACACCGCCAGGGCCCACTCGGTCACGTACGTCACCCAGGCGAAGACCGTGAAATTCGGAAGGACGACGTCGGCGACGAAATCGCTCCAGGGCTGGAAGACCGGATGCTCGACAGCCAGACCGGTGAAGAAGTACAGGCCGGCGTTGTCGTCACGGCCGAAATCTGGCGGCACTTTCCAGGCCAGATTGGTGAACCACAGCGCTGCCGCTATCAGCCTGACGACCAGGGCTGCCGCGCGAGCGACCGTGTCATTCGCGGGGGCATTCGCAACCGCGTCGGGGGCGGTGGTGCCGCCGGCCGTAGCTGACGTCGTCATCGATATCCTATCTGGGCTGTGTCGAGGACTGCCGGGCCGTTCGTTGCCACTGCGGACGACAGTACGAGAACTGCGTCGGGTGTGTCGCCGGGACGCGGTGACGATCCCGTGACGTCGTAGCACCGGCTGCGTTGGCCAGCGGCGGCGCGAGGTGGGTCTTGACCGGTGTGGGCCCCGTCGATGAGCTGCTCGGGCGTGGACCGCTTCAGCAGGAACCCCTCTGGTAGGGACGACCAGGCCGGGCCGGTCGGCGTCGCCGGGTTCGGCCTGCTTGCCGCTCCTGACCGCCCGGTCGGCCGGTCGGTCGGCCGGTCGGCCGGTCGCCGGGTGGCCAGTCGGGTCCAGGGACGGTCATCGCCACGGTGGGAGCGCGCGCGAAACGAATAGGAGTGGTATTGGTGCGATGTCGTCCTTGGCGAGCTGACCGCGGAGATCGGCCGCCGCGTGCAGGGGCTTTGCTACGAGCAGCCACCTCGAGAAGCTGACAGTATTCATCTGGCGAACGCATTGGCGTTGTCAGAGGCCCGACGGTGATGGCCGTTTGGGATCAACGCTTGGCGAGCAGCGCCTTGGCATGCCGAGTCCGGATCGGGCCGATGCCGCCCGAAAGGACCCAGGTATCCCGCTGACGCGGCAAAGAATCCGGGGCCGATCGGGCCACCGTGCTTTCAGTGATCGGACGCGGCGCGATCATCGACAACCGTATAGCCGGCGCCGCGCACGGTGACGATGCTTCGCCGGCCGTAGGAACGGTCCAGTTTCTCGCGGAGGTATCCGATGTAGACGTCGACGACATTGGATGTCCCGTCATAGGCGAAATCCCACACGTGCTCGAGGAGATGGGTTCGTGACAGCGCCCGCCCGGGGTGTCGCATGAGCTCGTGCAGGAGCGAGAACTCCTTGGGCGACAGCGTCACACCGGAGCCGTTACGGCTGACGCGACGGCTCGCCGGATCCAGTACGAGGTCTCCCACCTGGATGATGGGTGGCCGCTCCTGAGGTGCCCGCCGGGTCAGAGCCCGGACCCGCGCCGACAACTCGGCCATGGCGAAGGGCTTCACCAGGTAGTCGTCGGCACCCGCATCGAGCCCGTGAACTCGGTCATCAACGCCGTCGCGCGCTGTCAGCAGGAGTACGGGGACCCACTGTTCGCTGGCTCGCAAACGCCTGACCACCTCGAACCCGTCGGCTCCCGGGATCATCACGTCGAGGACTATCCCGTCGTAGGCATTCTCGCTCGACAACCACAGCGCCTCGTCGCCGTCGGGAGCGATGTCGACGGCGTAGCCCTCGCGTCGCAACGCACGGCCGAGGAGGTCCGCGACGGCGCTGTCGTCCTCGACGACGAGCAACCTCATGGTCTCGACGATAGCCATCTGCTTGGGTCAGGCTGCGACCTCGGCGGCCACGAGCTCCGGTGGAGTTCGGTCGCGCTTGCTCCACGTCAAGTAGGCCACGAGGACGATCATGAGTCCGACGAACAGATAGCTGGTGCCGGTGGCGCCCAGTCCGAGGCCGCCGGCATCGCGGGGCTGGGACAGCAGGTCGCCCAGACTGGCGCCGAGTGGGCGGGTCAACACATAGGCCACCCAGAAGGTCCCGACCGCGTTCCAGCGCAGGACGAAGTGAGCGATGGCGACGAGAGCGATGATCCCCACAAAGATGGCGAGCGAGACGGCGTAGCCGAGGCCCACCCCCTCGGAGAAGAGGTCACCCGCGGCCGTTCCCAGAGCAAAAGTGACCAGGACGGTGAGCCAGTAGAAGGCCTCGCGGGGGACGCTGATGATGCTGTGGATAGACAGGGTCCGCTCGCGGCTCCACCAAGCCACGAACACGAGCGCCAGAAGAACGGCGAACACGGCGGTGCTAACGGTCAGCGAGATCCCCAGATTGTCCGTGAGGTTATCCGTGACCAATGTGCCGGCGACACTGATCACCAGAACGACGCTCCAGTAGACGCCGGGCACGTATCGGCTCGTGCGGAATTGGACCACCAGCAAGACGGCCAGCAGAGCAAACGTCACCAGCGACGTGTAATTGAGCCCGAAGCCGAGGTCGACGTTGAGGTAATCGGCGGCCGTTTCACCGACCGTTGTGGCCAGGATCTTGATGATCCAGAAATACAGTGTGACCTCGGGCACCTTATTGAGCAGTTCCATGACGGGTTGACGGTAGGCGGGTCCGGGCCGTGTGGCAGCGGTCGTTGACTTGTACGTGTCAGTCATGGGGCAGACCGTGACAGTGACAGGGTAAGAATGTGATGAGGATGCGCGGAGCACGCAGAGTAGGTGTACGTGGGCGAACGACCAGGGTGGTCGCTGTCGCGATGACCATCGTCGGGCTGCTCGCCCTCTGGGCACTCGTCGTGGTCGCCGACGATCAGATCGACGCCGCCGTGGACGACGGTTTACGTACACGATCGGGCGAGGTCGTCCGCTCGCTCACGACAGGCGAGCCGATCGTCGATCCGCTCGCGCAACTCCTTGACCCCTCCCGTCGCGTCGTCACGGCATCGCCGGGTCTCACAACCGCGCCGCTGATCGACGACGCTCAGCTGGCGGCCGCGCTCGACCGCCCGACCATTGTCGAGGTCACAGGCGAGTTGCGAGTGCACACCACGCCGCTGGACGGGAATGTCGTCGTCGTCGCCTCGCGATTGGAGGACCTGGAAACGGCACGCTACCGCCTCGCCGTTCTCGCCACGGTCGCCATGGGACTGCTTGTGGGGGCGGTATCGGTGGTTTCGTGGTTCGTCGTCGGCGCCTCCCTGATCCCGGTCCGTCACATGACCGAGGCGGCTGAACTACTGGGACACGACATCGGTCCTCGGCGGCTCCCGCCTCCGCGAACCGGTGACGAGTTGGACGACCTGGCGTCGACGCTGAACGGCATGCTCGACCGGCTCTCACTCGCGGTCGAGCGGGAGCGGGCATTCGTCGATGACGCCAGCCACGACCTGCGGACTCCGCTGACACTGCTGAGGGGAGAGTTGGAGCTGGCCCTCGACGAGCCGAACGTCGACGACATTCGCGACGGGGTCCGTCGTGCCTTGTCCGCCGCCGAGCGCCTGTCGGGGCTGGCTGACAACCTCCTGGTCCTGGCACGCCTTGACGGGGGCGAGCACCCACGGTTGGAACCGTTGCCGCTTCAACCCTGGCTGTTCACGGCCGTGTCCCGCCTGTCCGGCTTGGGCTCTGCGGACCTCACGACTCACTCACCGGACATCACCGTCGCCGTGGACCCGGCGATGGTCGAGCGAGCGCTGTCCAATCTCATCGTCAACGCCAACGCAGCCGGCGCCCGTCGCATCGAGGTGTCGGCGACGACCCATCGCTCACCGACGGGGCCAGCGCTGCTGTCCATCGTCGTGGCCGATGACGGACCGGGATTCTCCGCTCGGATCCTGCCCACGGCGACCGAACGGTTCAGCAGGGCCCACGCCGCACGCGGCTCCGGTGGCGCCGGTCTGGGTCTGGCGATCGTCGCGGCCGTCGCCAGGGCTCATGGCGGGACACTCGCAGTAGGGAACGGCTCGCCTCTCGGAGGGGCACAGATCACATTCACTGTGCAGTTCGGATCCGAGGGCGTCACGACGCCGGGCGAGGCCGCCAACGGCTCCAGCATTCAGTGATGTCGACCCACAAATCGATATCTGCGGTGTCGCGCCCCACCGCACGGCAATGCCTGCGCCAGGGCTTCGCTATCGCGACGCCTGCTCCGGCCGTTCGAGCCGGTACCCGTGCCCACGCAGTGTCGTGATGACCGGAGCCGAGTCCGCAGTACCCCCCGATGCCGAAGCGGCGGTATCGAGCGCCCGTCGCAGCGCGGCCATGGTCACGTCCAACGTCTTCGTCGATCCGTGCCAGTTGTCGTCCCAAACCTCGGCCATGAGGACCTCCCGTCGGACTCCCTCACCAGCGCGGCGACACAGTGCGGCCAGCAAGTCGAACTCCTTGGACCGCAACTTCACCGCTACACCGTCGACGTGGCATTGGTACCGGCTGGTATCCATGACGAGTGCCCCGACCTCGATCACCGACGCTTCATCGTCTTGATCGTGCAGGGCACTGCGGCGGCGGAGAAGGGCTCGCATCCGAGCCAGGAGCACCGATAGCGAGATCGGCTTGACGAGGTATTCGTCGGCTCCGAGATCAAGTCCCACGACGACATCGATGTCGTCACCGCGAGCGGTCAGCATGACGATGAGGATGTCGGGGAACCGGTGCCGCAGATCCCGGGCGACATCGAGACCGTCGATGTCCGGCAGGCCGAGATCCAGCAGCACCACGCCGTAAGGACGGGTTTCGGCCTCGGCCAAAGCACCGGACCCGGTGCGCTGCCACGTCACGGGGTAGCCATGTGCGATCAGGCCGATCTGGAGGTTTCGGCCGATGATGTCATCGTCCTCCACCAGTAGGACGGCCGGCTCCGACCCATCCATCGCCATATCGACAAGTTAGCCTTGATCTTTCGTGATCTTGGTTTGATGTGGTGGCGGGGCGTTGAGTCGTTCGTGGGGGCGTGATTGTGCCGTGGGGGTAGGACAATGGCCCGAGGGTGCTCGGGGTGGGCTCCAGGGTGGGCTCGGGTCCGGTCAGACGTGTTCCAGATCGTGGGGGCAGGTGGTGGGTTGGCTTAGCCGCTGGGTGCGGGTAGTGCCCGGTGAACCGCCCCGGCGAGTCTGGAGACGTTGATCCTTGGGAAGGATGGGGTCATGTCAGGGAACATCTCGCGGAGGTATCCGCCTGAGTTGAAGCAGCGGGCGGTGCGGATGGTCGGGGAGATCCGTGCCGATCATGAATCGGAGTGGGCGGCGATGAGTCAGGTCGCTGAGCTGCTCGGGGTGGCCACGGCGGAGTCGGTGCGTAAGTGGTGCCGGCAGGGCTGAGGTCGACGTCGGTCACCGGGCGGGTGTGAGCACCGTGGAGGCCGGGGAGATCAAGCGGTTGAGGCGTCCCAGGTTTGATGCCGCTCCTGTTTGAGTCCAGGAGGATGGGCACCATGCCGAAGAGGATCGATGAAGGACTCAAGGCCAGAGCGCTACGACTGGTCAATGACCACCGGGGCGAGTACTCCTCTCACGGCCGCCTCCGCGGTGGTGGCCAAGCAGCTCGGTGTCGGCAAGGAGTCCGTGCGCCGGTGGGTGATCCAGTCCCAGGTCGATGGCGGGCAACGTCACGGCGCTACCTGCGAGGAGCTGGTTGAGATCAAGGCGTTGAAGGCCAAGGTCCGCCGCCTTGACGAGGACAACGCGATCTTGAAGTCCGCGACGGTTTTCTTCGCCGGGGAACTCGACCCCCGCAACCGCTGATCATGGGGTTCATCGACACCATGAGAGCCAGGCCTCTCACGTCGACTAAGCTTGAACGTAACTGGTCAGGTGCTGTCCAGTTACCCCTATCCTTGCTGCTCAGGATCACTTTTCGGTTCAACGACACGTCACTCCGGTGAAAGCCCCGACCTAGCCCAGGGCTAGCCCGAGGCGATGCCGGGGTGGCTGTCAACCACCCCCGGCAATCACAGTTCCCGGAGTTCCTCGACCGCAGGTCGGTTGAGGTTGCGCCCACCCACCACCGACGCCAGGGCGACCGCCGCCGCGATGACTGCCGTGGTGATTCCCAGATAGGCCCACGGCACGGCGATCGTGGACGGCGGAGGATCGAACACCCCGTTGAGCACCGCGACGAGCATGCGCGACAGCGCCCACCCGGCTACGGCACCGCCGACGAGACCGAAAACGGTCACGACCGCGGTTTCGCTACTCACCAGTCCTCGCAGTTGTCGCGACGTCGCACCGAGAACCCGGGTAAGGGCGAAGGTGCGGCGGCGCTCGGCGAGGTCGAGGGCGAGGACCAGACCGCCGGCAGCGGCGGCGATCACCACAGCGAAGCCGAGCTCGAGCCTGCTCAGTCCACCGAGATCCACCGACGTCAGGCTGGAGCCGACGTGCGACCGGGCCTGCGTGATGTCGGTCACCGTGACGTCCTGCCCCAGGACCGAGCGGACCTGATCTGCGACGGCTGCCTGATTTCGCCCGCCCGTGTCGATCAGATAGGTCCCGATGGCAGGGTTTCCGGTTGCCGACGCGATGTAGTCGGCATTGGCGATGAGGAAGCTGTCGCTGGGAGCAGTGGGGAACTCCTTGCCCACCCCCACGACATGAAAGGGAACCTCGATGTACTCCTGGGTGGTGGCGTCCTGCAGGCGCAGGTTGATGAGGTCTCCCGGGCTGAGCTGGAAATCGGTGATCGTCTCCTGGCTTACCAGCACCGAGTCCGGATTGGCCGCAAGTTGTGCCATGAGCTCGCGTGCGGTGCCGCCACTGAAGTATGCGTCGGCGAGCGCAGTCGCGTCGACGATGGTCGACGGGCGCACCCCGTACAGGTCCTGAAGGTCGGCTCCGACGTAGGCGAACCGGTGCTGCAACGGCTCGACCGCCCTGACACCGGGAATGGCCGTGAGGGAACCGGTCCCGTCGGTGGCCGTCGGGGCGGCCTGAGTGACCGTGACGTCGGCTCCGTTGGTCAGCAGAGCGTCCGCCTCGGCCTGCTGGCGATAGGTGGCGGTGAAGGTCGCCGTCGAGACCGCGAAGGAGACGGCGAGCGCTAGCAGGACCACCGACCGGGCAAGGGTTATGCGGCGTCGGCTCATGGACGCCACCGATGTTGCCGAAAGTGGCCCGGCTATGGGTCGGATGAGGCTGCGGATCGGGCCCACGCCCCTGCGCAGCAGCAGTTCACACACCCGCCACAGCAGCATGGCGGAGCCGAGCCATAGCAGGATCGGGCCGAGGAACGCCCAGTAGTTGACGGAGATGGTGGGCACACCCTCCGGCGCGAGGACGAGGGTGTACTTGGTGCGGGCGACCGACCAGAAGACCAGGGCGGAGATCG
>Ga0163144_10008815_pt1 | contig 21759 bp, 17 predicted proteins | sample OliLak19BULKMAT1_FD_123175 | JGI IMG/M metagenome (GOLD analysis project Ga0163144, IMG submission 123175) | Freshwater microbial mat bacterial communities from Lake Vanda, McMurdo Dry Valleys, Antarctica - Oligotrophic Lake LV.19.BULKMAT1 | ecosystem: Environmental > Aquatic > Freshwater >... | reverse complement strand
TGCGGTCGATCATGCCGACCCACATACCCCAGCAACCGCGCCCCAGGAATCCCGCCGCCTCGAGTCACTTCGAAAACAGCGCGACAGAACCCAAACCGATTCAATTGTTTTGGTGAATGTCCTAATCCCGGGTCATCCAGTAGCCCGGTCGTCTTCGTGCATGAGCAATGGCGAGCACGCGGATATCGGCTTCGCGGATGCGGTACCAGATGATGAACGGGAAGCGCCTCATCACGAGACGCCGCCGGCCGTCCTTGATCTCAGGCCACCGTTCGGGAGCCTCGACAATGGATGCGATTCCTCGATCGAGTTCGGCCATGAAACCAGCGGCCGCATCTTCGCTGCGAACCGAATACCAGAGCCGTGCTGCGGCAGCTTCCAGAATGGCGTCAGGATGAAGTGAGGCATCCTTCACGTTTAGCGTGAGCCGAGGATCTGACGGCGCGCCTCCGACCATGGAATTGCCTTCACCGTTCCAGAGTCGAGTTCTTGGTCACGGCGCGAAAGCTCTGCGTCCCAAGCAATTTCGGCATCGACGTCGACCGCCGGGTCGAGGCTGTCGATCAGTCTTGATGCCAAAGCACCACGTGCCTCTGGGGGCAACTTCATCGCCTCCTTCATGAGGCGCGAGAGGTCGAAGCTCATCACAGTCTCCGTTCGTTGGCTGGATCGACGACAGATGAACGCCGCATGAACCTGCGGTCAAGCCGCATGATCCACCCCGGGCCTCAGTCTCTACTGCCGACCAACACCATACAGCCCCGCATCCGCACCCGCGCTGACCTTGCCATCGGCGATGTCGGCGTCGCGTGACTCGCGTGCGCGTCGACTTGCATCACCATACCCGCCGCCGCCGGCGGTTTCGACCAGCACGCGGTCGCCTTTGTGCAGCGCGGTGACGAGTTTCGAGGGGATCAGTTCTTTGCTGCCGTCCGCGCGCGTGATCACGGAGACCGCCGGCAGCCCCGGGCCGCCGCCTTGGGAGCCCTGGGCGGGGCAGTAATGGCGCTCGCCGCGATGGGTGAAGGTGACTTCGCCGTCGAGGATCTCGTATTCGCGCACCACGCCGAGGCCGCCGCGGAACGTGCCGGCGCCGCCGGAATCGATGCGCAGGGCGGTGCGGTGGACGCGGATCGGACCTTCCATTTCCAGCGCCTCCACCGGCAGGTTCATGCAATTGGTCGCGTCGGTCTCGATCACGTCGACGCCGTCGCGAAGCTGCGCCGCGCCGGAACCGCCGGCGATCAGCTCGCCGATCACGAAGCTCTTTCCGCTGGCGCCATGCCGCCCGCCGAAGGCGAGGGTCAGCAGCTCGCCCGCCGCATCGGCCGGCACTTTCTCCGGCAGCAATTCCTTGAACGCGCCGAGGATGCAGCCGGTGATGCGCTTGATCGTGGCGGAGCGCGAGCCCACCGGAGCGGGCTCGACGGGATTGACCAGGCTGCCCTCGGGCAGCATCAGGCTCACCGGTCGGAAACATCCGGCATTGGTCGGGATGGTCGGATCGGTCAGCGCGCGCACCGCGAAATAGGCGGCGGCCTGCGAGCCCGAGCGCACGCAGTTGAACGGGCCCTTGAGCTGGCGGCTGGTGCCGGTGAAGTCGCAATGGAAATTGCCGTCCTTCACTGTGACGGCGACTTCGATGCGGATGCGGCGGTCGAGCTCGATGCCGTCGTTGTCGAGGAAATCCGCGTAGCGGTAGGTGCCATCGGGGATCTGGCGCAAAGCGGCGCGCGTCATCGTCTCCGAGCGGTCGAGCAGCGTGGCGAAGATCGTCGCCAGCATGTTGTGGCCATAGGTCTGCGCGAGCTCGTCGAGTCGCCGCGCGCCCATCTGGCAGGCCGCGATCTGCGCGTTGAGATCGCCCATCACCGTGTCGGGGATGCGGACGTTGAGACGGAGCATCTTGACCAGCGTCGCGTTCATCACGCCGGAATCGCGTAGCTTGAGCGGCGGGATGCGCAGGCCTTCCTGGAAGATTTCCGTCGCATTGGTCGGCACCGAGCCCGGCGTCATGCCACCGACATCCTGGTGATGCGTCATCGCGGCGGAGAGCGCGATCGGTCGGCCGCGATGGAAGACCGGCATCACCAGCGCGATGTCCGGCAGATGCGTGCCGCCGAGATAGGGATCGTTGAGGATGTAGATGTCGCCGTCGCGCATCGTCTCGATCGGGAACTCGCCGAGGATGGCGCCGACCACGGGGATCAGCGTCGCGAGATGGATCGGGATGGCGCAGGCCTGGGCGAGCGTCTCGCCGCCGATCGTGAACAGGCTCGCGGAGGCGTCGAGTCCCTCCTTGACGATCGGCGAGAAGGAGCTGCGTAGCAGCGTCTGTTCCATCTCGTTGGCGATGCCGTCGAGCTTGTGGCGCACGACCTCGATCGTGATCGGATCGAGTTCGCTGCGGTTCGCCTCGGTCATGCGGGATCTCCGGGATGGGTGAGCAGGAGGTTGCCGGCGGCGTCGATGGCGCCGGTCCAGCCGGGTTCGACGAGGGTCGTCGTGTCGCTCTGCTCGATGATCGCCGGGCCCGTGAACCTGAACCCGACCGGCATCTGCGCGCGCGCGTAGATCGCGGCGTCGAGCGGTTGGCGTGACTCCGTGACGAGGATGCGTCGCGTGCCCTTGCGCGGATCGCCAGGCTCGGGCGCCAGGGCGTCGTCGTCGATGTGGGCGAGGCCCTCGGCGCGATGCACGCTGCGCAGATTGACGATGCGCGCGGGCGTGCGCGTCGCGTGGCCATAGACGCGGTCATGGGCGACGAGGAAATCCTCGTAGAGCGAACCCATCGGCGCGGGCGTTTCCAGGCGCAACGGCACCTCGATCGTGTAGCCCTGGCCGATATAGCAGACATCGGCGAAATGGAGCCGCGACTGGGTGGCGTCGCCGAGACGCTCGCGCGCCATCAGCGCGGCGGCTTGCACATCGAGCACGTCCAGCGCCGACTTCACCGCGCCGAGATCGGTCGTGGCCAGCGCCTTGCCGAAGGCTTGCGAGACTTCATGCTCGACCGGCGCGGCGAGCAGCCCGGCGGCGGAGAGCACGCCGGGATGGCGCGGCACGACGATCCGCGTGATGTGGAGATCGCGCGCCAGCGATGTCGCGTGCAGCGCGCCGCCGCCGCCGAGCGGCAGCAACGCGAAACCGCGCGGGTCGATGCCCTGGCGCAGCGAGACCAGGCGGATGCCCTCCGCCATCTGCGCGTTGATGACGCGATGGATGCCACGCGCCGCTTCCTCCACGCTCATGCCCAAGGGCTTGGCGATCGTCTCCTCGATCGCTTCGCGCGCCAGCGCGGGCTGGAGCTTCAACGTGCCGCCGGCGAAATAGGCGGGGTCGATGTAGCCCAGCACGATCGAGGCGTCGGTCACCGTGGCGAGCTTGCCTCCGCGGCCGTAGCAGGCGGGGCCGGGCTCGGACCCGGCGGAGTGCGGACCGACGCGCAGGCCTCCGGCCTTGTCGAGCCAGGCGATCGAGCCGCCGCCGGCGCCGATGGAATTGACGTCGACCATCGGCACGCGCACGGGATAGCCGTCGACCAGGCCTTCCTGGCGCACCAGCGCCTTGCCGCGCGCGATCAGCGCGATGTCGCTCGACGTGCCGCCGATATCGATGGTGATCAGATCCTCGAATCCGGCCGAGCGCCCGGCCTGCTGTGCGCCGATCACGCCGGCGGCGGGGCCGGAGAGGAACAACCGCACCGGACGTTGGCGCGCGATCTCCGACGCCATCAGCCCGCCGCGCGATTGCATGACCTGCAATGGCGCGGTGATGCCGGAGGCGGCGAGGCCACGCTCAAGCCGCGCGAGATAGCGGTCGATGACCGGTTTGACATAGGCATCGAAGGCGGTGACGACGGTGCGTTCATACTCGCGAAACGCGGGATCGACCTCCGAGGAGATCGCTATCTTCAGCTGGGGATGAGCGGAAGCGACGATGTCGCGCGCGCGCCGCTCATGCGCTGAATTGGCGAAGGAGAACAGGAGGCAGATGGCGATCGCCTCGACGCCATCGGCCGCCAGCGCGTCGGCCGCATTGCGCACATCGTCTTCGATCAGCGGCGTGACGATGCTGCCATCGGCGCCGATGCGCTCGCGCACTTCCTTGCGCCGCGCGCCCGGCGCCAGGAAGCCCGGCGTCTCGGGCTCCAGCACGATGCTGTACATGCTGTGGCGCATCTGCCGGCCGATCTCCAGGACATCCTTGAATCCGGCGGTCGTGATCAGCCCGATGCGCGCGCCCTTGCGCTCCAGTACTGCGTTGGTCGCGACAGTGGTGCCATGGGCGAAGCGCGTGATCGATGCGGGCGCGATCCCCCATTCACCGGCCATCAGCTTGATCGCGTCGAGCACGGCGGCGCTCTCGTCGCCGCGTGTCGTTGGCAGCTTGGTGAAACGCAGCCGGCCTTGCGCATCGCGCGTCACGATATCCGTGAAGGTGCCGCCGATATCGACGCCGACGGAGACGGAGACGGAGGGGGTGGTCATGACTCACCACCCTGGCGCGGCTCGCGCCGCGCCTGTCCGTCCTCATTCGAGCTAGGGGATGCACACAAGATTGCACAGCAAGTCGACGTGAGTACGATAGGACCGACATCAAATCGATCAAGACTTAAAACCCGAAGCGCACCCTGCACTTCATCCCCTCCTGTCGCGGCACGCGATAGGAGGGGTGGCACGCGCGAAGCGCGTGACGGGGAGGTTCCGTGAATTCGAAGAGGTCTGTGCCCACGGAGATCCCGCGAGACCTCCCCGTCAGCGCGCTGCTGCGCGCTGCCACCCCTCCTAGCGGTGCGCGCCAGGAGGGGATGTGTGCGTTCGCCGACCGGCTCCTGGCGCCGGGACATCGCCTCGACGATTTGTGAATCGCCTAGCTCATTCGAGGAGGGACGACGAGAGGGGTGGGTCGCCCCTCCGCGAATGAGGAGGGGCAGCGCGGCGCAGCCGCGCGGGGTGGTGCTTGTCGACACATTCATCATACGAAACTCAGCAGCCGTCTGGGGTTGTCTACGAGGATGGCGTCGATCTCGGCGTCGTTGAAGCCGCGGCGGCGCATCATCGGCACGACGTTGCGGAAGATGTGGCCGTAGCCATGACCACCGAAGCGCATGAGGCGGCTGACGTAGCAGATGTCGTGGCTGATGACGACGCGCTCGAGATGCCCGTGCTTGATCAGCGTGCGGATATGCTCGAGCCGCGTCGCGTCGTTGGGCATGTCGATATCGGCGTGCTTGTAGAAGGCGTTCTCCTGGCCGAAGAGATCGAACTCCACCACGCAGCCGCTATCGGCGAGGCGCAGCAGCCGCTCGTCGTCGAAGATGGTGCGGTCGATATGGCTGATCACCACGCGCTCGATCGCACCGCCCTGGGCGCGGACGAAATCGGCGACTTCCTGGGGTTGATCCGGATGACGCCCGGGATGGACGTTGATCGCGGCGCCGGTCTCGCGCTGCGCGATCAGCGCGGCCTGCATCACGCGCTTCTCGAGATCGGTCCACGGCGCCTGGCAGCCGATCTCGCCGATCATGCCGGCGCGCACATCGGTGCCCCAGGCGCCGAGCTGGACCTGATCGATCATCTCCTGCGCGAAATCGTCGATCCGGCGATTGCGGTTGCGCGGATCCTGGTATTCGTCGACGTAGTAGCCGCAGCCCATCACGAGATGTACGCCCGTGACCTTGGATATCTCGGCGAGGCCGACAGGGTCCGGCTTCAGGCCGCCGCAGGAGAGCTCGACGATCGTGCTGCCGCCGACGTCGCGCAGCTTGCGCACCTCGTCGATCGCGATGGCCACGTCGTGGAGCTGCAGATTGCGCGGCTTGACCAGCTCGCCATAATTGTAGGCCCAGATAGTCTCCAGCGTGATCTCCGGGCCCGGATCGTTGAGCGCCGCGAGCTTGGGCGGCGTGATGTCCCAGAGCACGTGCTCGTGCATCAAGGTCGGGCCCAGAGTCGCGGGGTCGATGATGCCGCGCACGGTCTGGGCGCGGCCGCGCAGCATGTCGCGGGTGTGGCGTTGGCTCATGGGGTTCTCCGAGGACTCAGCGCAGATGGCACGCGACGTGGCGGCCCGGGCCGATCTCGCGCAAGGCCGGCGCTTCGACGCGGCAGCGCGCCTCGGCATAGGGGCAGCGCGTATGGAAATGACAGCCCGGCGGCGGATTGCTCGGGCTCGGCACGTCGCCCCCGAGGATGATGCGCTTGCGCCGCGTCTTCGGATCGGGCACCGGCACGGCGGAGAGCAGCGCCTCGGTATAGGGATGCAGCGGTGTGGCGAACAGCGTGCGCCGGTCCGCGAGCTCGACGATGCGGCCGAGATACATGACCGCGACGCGATGGCTGATGTGCTCGACCACGGCAAGATCATGGGCGATGAACAGATAGGAGAGAAGCAGCTCGCGCTGGAGATCGACGAGCAGGTTGATGACTTGGGCCTGCACGGAGACGTCGAGCGCGGAAACAGGCTCGTCGCAGATGATCAGCGCAGGGTTGGGCGCCAGCGCGCGCGCGATACCGATGCGCTGGCGCTGGCCGCCGGAGAATTCATGCGGATAGCGATCCATCTGCTCCGGGCGCAAGCCGACACGCCCGAACAGCTCCGCCACGCGCGAGCGGCGCGCTGCGGATGACAGGCTCTCGAAATTGCGCAGCGGCTCGGCGACGATCGCGCCGGCGGTGAGGCGCTGGTTGAGCGATGAGTAGGGATCCTGGAAGATGAATTGCAGCTGGCGGCGAACGGGCCGCATCGCGGCGCGGTCGAACCCGTCGATGCGCCTGCCGTTCAGGCTCACTTCGCCCGAGCTCGGCTCGATCAGTTTGATGATCGCCTTGCCGGTCGTCGACTTGCCGCAGCCGGACTCCCCGACCAGGCCGAGCGTCTCGCGCGGCATGATCGAGAACGAGACGCCATCGACCGCGTAGACGTGGCCGACGACCTGCTGGAACAATCCGGCGCGGATCGGGAAATGCTTCTTGAGGTCCTTGACCTCGAGCAGAGGCGCGCTCATGCCACGACCCGGTCGGCTTCGAAGCAGGCGACGAGATGGCGCGCGCTCTTGCGTTCGAGCGGCGGCACGGATTGCCGGCAGCGCTCCGTCGCGAATGAACAGCGTGGCGCGAAGGCGCAGCCGGGAATCTCCTCGCGCAGGCTGGGCACCACGCCGGCGATTTCGTTGAGGCGTTGCGGCGGCGCGTCGCCGAGCGAAGCGCCGAGCTTGGGCATCGAGCCGAGCAGGCCGCGCGTGTAGGGATGCAAGGGGCGCTCGAAGAGCTCGCCGACCGGCGCTTCCTCGACCTTGCGCCCGGCATACATCACGACCACGCGCTCGGCCATCTCTGCAACGACGCCGAGGTCATGCGTGATCAGCATGATCGCGGCGCCGATCTTGGATTTGAGCTCGCGCATCAGGTCGAGGATCTGCGCCTGGATCGTCACGTCGAGCGCGGTCGTCGGCTCGTCGGCGATCAGGAGCCTGGGATTGCAGGCGAGCGCCATCGCGATCATCGCGCGCTGGCGCATGCCGCCGGAGAGCTGATGGGGATATTCCCTGGCGCGCCGCGCCGGTTCAGCGATATTGACCAGGCCGAGCATCTCAACGGCGCGCGCATTGGCGGTGCGGTGATCGAGCCCCTGATGTCGCACCAGGCTCTCGGCGATCTGATGGCCGATGGTGAGCACGGGATTGAGGCTCGTCATCGGCTCCTGGAAGATCATCGCGATCTGATTGCCGCGGATGTCGCGCATCTGCGCATCCGTGAGCTCGAGCAGATTGCGACCTTCGAAACGGATCGCGCCTTCGACGATGCGCGCGGGCGGCGAGGGCAGCAGCCGCAGGATCGATTGCGCCGTCACGCTCTTGCCGCAGCCGGACTCGCCGACGATCGCGAGGGTTTCACCGGCGGCGATCGTGAAGGAGACGCCATCGACGGCGCGCACCACGCCCTCGCGGGTATAGAACCATGTGCGGACGTTCTCGAGTTCGAGGAGCGGCGGCGCGGCGGTCATCGCGAGTTCAGATCCGTCGCGCCAGGCGCGGGTCGAGCGCGTCGCGCAAGCCATCGCCGACGAGGTTCACCGCCAGCACCGTGAGCGAGAGGAAGATGCCGGGGAACACGATGATGTAGGGCTTGACCTGAAACACGCTGCGGCCATCGGCGATGATGTTGCCCCAGGACGGGATGTTCGGCGGCGTGCCGGCGCCGATGAAGCTGAGGATCGCCTCGGTGATCATCGCGGAGGCGCAGATATAGGTGCCTTGAACCAGCAGCGGCGCGATCGTATTGGGCAGGATGTGGCGGAACAGGATGCTCGGCAGGCCCGAGCCCGAGGCGATCGCCGCCTCCACCATCGGCAGCTCGCGCAAGGACAGCACGAGGCCGCGCACGAGGCGCGTGACGCGCGGGATCTCGGCGATGGCGATGGCGAGGATCACGTTCTCCAGACTGGCACGCGTCAGCGCCATCAGCGCGATCGCGAGCAGCACCGGCGGTACCGCCATCAGCCCGTCCATGAAACGCATGATGATGGAGTCGGCGAGGCGCACGAACCCGGTGACGAGGCCGATCAGCATGCCGACAGCGGTCGCGAAGATGGCGACGCCCAGTCCGACGGTGAGCGACACGCGCGCGCCGTAGAGCACGCGGCTATAGACGTCGCGGCCGAGGAGATCGGTGCCGAACCAGAAGCGCTGCGAAGGCTCGCGCAAGCGGAAGATCGGCGCGACCTTCTGCGGATCGACCGTGCCGAGATAGCCCGCGCAGATCGCCATCGCGACCATCGCCGTCAGGATGATCGCGCCGAGCACGGCGGTGGGATGGCGGCGCACGGTGTTCCATGGTCCACGGCGTCCCGCGCCGCGCGGCATCTTCAAGGCGCCAGTACGGGTCACCGCGGCCATGCTCAGTACCGGATCCGCGGATCGAGCAGCGTGTAGCTGAGATCGATCAGCAGGTTGACGACGACGTAGACGAAGGAGAACAGCAGCACCACGCCCTGGATGATCGGATAGTCGCGGCGCAGGATCGCATCGACGGTCAATCGGCCAAGGCCGGGAATGGCGAAGACGGTCTCGGTCACCACGACGCCGGAGATCAGCAGCGCGATGCCGATGCCGATCACCGTGACGATCGGCACCGCGGCGTTCTTGAGCGCGTGGCCGAGCAGCACCTCGTTCTCGTAGAGACCCTTGGCTTCGGCGGTGCGTATGTAGTCCTGCGCCAGCACCTCGAGCATGCTCGCGCGCGTGATGCGCGCGATCAGCGCCATGTAGACGATGCCGAGCGCGAGGCTCGGCAGCGCTATGCTGCGCAGGAACGGAATGATGCCCGCGCTGAGCGGCGTGTAGCCCTGGACCGGCAGCCATTCCAGTTCGATCGAGAAGCCGAGGATCAGGAGATAGGCCAGCACGAAGACCGGCACCGAGAAGCCGAGCACGGCGAACGCCATGATCGCGCGATCGATCCAGGTGCCGACTTTCCACGCCGCGATCACGCCGAGCGGCACGGCGAAGATCACCGTGAGGATCAGGGTGCACAGGCTCAGCATCAGCGTCGGCTCGATGCGCTGTTCGATCATCCGCGTCACGGCCTGGTTGGTGAAGATCGAGACGCCGAGATCGCCGTGGAACACACCCCAGACCCAGCTCCCGAACCGTACCGGGAAGGGCTCGTCGAGACCGAGCCGGGCGCGGATGCGCGCAATGTCGTCGGCGTTGGCGAGATCGCCGGCGATGACGGCCGCAGGATCACCAGGCGTGATGTAGAGCAGCGAGAACACGAACAGGGCGACGATCGCCATGACTGGGATCGTCGCGATCGTGCGCCTGATGACGTACGCGAACACGCGTGACCTGCTCCTGCCCCTGTCGACGCGCCGGCTGTTTCGTAGCTCGACCTGGCCGCGTCGCCTGATTCGAGTAAGCACGGTTTGCGGCGGGGCTTCAAGCGGGGCAGTATTCGCCTCACTAGGCTTTGGTCTCATTGCTGGGTCACAGGAGGGGCAAATGAAGAGATGGCAGACACTGCTCGCAGCGGGGACGACGCTCGCCACGCTGATGGGTCCCACGCTGATGGGCGGCGCGGTCGCGCAGGAAAAGGTCTTGCGGCTGGTGCCGCAGGCGGACCTCAAGAATCTCGATCCGCTCTGGACGACCGCCGCGATCACCATCAATCACGGCTTCATGATCTACGACACGCTGTTCGCGCTCGACAGCAAGCTGCAGGTCCAGCCGCAGATGGTGGACACCTTCACGCGCAGCGCCGACGGCATGAAGTGGACCTTCAAGCTCCGGCCGGGAATGAAGTGGCATGACGGTACGGCGGTGACGGCGAAGGACATCGTCGCGTCGCTCAACCGCTGGGGCAAGCTGCCGACGCGCGGCGGGGCGATGATGTCGCGTGTCGGATCGAACACCGCGATCGACGAGCTGACCTTCGAGCTCGTGCTCAAGGACAAGTTCGGACCGCTCACGGAGACTCTCGCCGATCCCTCGCTGCCGGTCTTCATGATGCGCGAGAAGGATGCGATGACCGACCCCTTCGAGCAGGTGAAGGAAGCCATCGGCTCCGGCCCCTTCGTCTTCGTCAAGGAGGAATGGGTTGCGGGCAGCAAGGTCGTCTATCGTCCGTTCAAGGATTACAAGCCGCGTTCGGAACCTTCCGACGGCATGGCCGGTGCGAAGATCGTCAAAGTCGACAAGGTCGAGTGGATCTATCTGCCTGACCCGAATACCGCGACGCAGGCCTTGCTGAAGGGCGAAGTCGATGCCTTCGAGCAACCGACCTACGATCTGCTGGCGCTGTTGCAGAAGGACCCGAACATCACGGTCAAGGTGCTCGACAAGCTCGGCAAGATGGGTCACCTCCGGCCCAACCATCTGCATCCGCCGTTCAACAATGTGAAGGCGCGCGAGGCGCTGACGCTGCTGGTCGATCAGGAGGAATTCCTCGCCGCCATGGTCGGCAAGCAGGAATTCCAGCAGCAATGCTACGCGGTGTTCATGTGCAACGCGCCCTTCACGACCGAGAAATACTCGGAAGCGCATCGCAAGGCGAACCTCGCCAAGGCGAAGCAGCTCTTCGCCGAGGCCGGCTACAAGGGTGAGGAGATCATCGTCCTGCATCCGACCGATCAGCAGTTGATCGGTCAGAACTCGCTGGTCATCGTCGAGAAGCTGAAGGAGGCGGGGATCAAGGCCAAGCTCGAGGCGATGGATTGGAGCACGCTCACGAGCCGCCGCACGGTGCAGGACGCGCCCGGGTCCGGTTCGCGCGGCTGGCACATCTTCCCGACCTGGTGGACGGGAATTCCCATGGCGAGCCCGATCACCAACGCGCCGCTGGCCGCATCCTGCGACAAGAAGAACTGGTTCGGCTGGCCGTGCGACGAGCAGATCGAGAAGCTGCGCGCCGACTTCATCTCTGCGGGCGACAAGGATTCGCAGATGAAGGCGGTCGACGGTCTGCAGAAGCGCTTCTACGAATTCTTCCCCTACGTGAACACGGGGCAGTTCGTGGCGCCGGTGGCGTGGCGCAAGACGCTCGTCGGCGTGCCCGACGCGCTGCTCTTCGTCGCGTGGAACATCGAGAAGAAGTGACGGAGAGAAGGGAATAAGTGGTTCCGGGTTCCGAATTCGGAACCCGGAACCCGGAACCGGTATTCAGCATTGGGGAAGCCATGAACATCGCGACGCTGACGGCCACCGAGCTCTTGCGTCTCTATCGCGCGAAGAAGCTGTCGCCGGTCGAGGTGACCAAGGCCGTCCACAAGCGGATCGACGAGTACGAGCCGGCGCACAACGCCTTCGTCTTCCGTGGCGACGAGGATGCGCTCGCGATGGCCCGCGCCTCTGAGGCGCGCTGGGTGAAGGGCGCGCCGATCGGCCTGGTCGATGGCGTGCCGACGACCATCAAGGATCTGTCGCCGGTGAAGGGATGGCCCTGGCGCAGGGGCTCGCGCACCACCTCCACCGATGTCGCACCAGAGGATGCGCCGGCGGTGGCGCGGCTGCGCGAACATGGCGCGGTGCTGCTTGGCAAGACCACGGCGCCGGAATTCGGCTGGAAGGGGACCGGTGACAGTCCGCTCACGGGCTCCACCCGCAATCCTTGGAACACGGCCAAGACGTCGGGGGGATCGAGCAGTGGCGCCGGCGTTTGCGCCGCGCTCAATCTCGGATTTCTGCACCATGGCTCCGATGGCGCCGGGTCCGTGCGCATGCCCGCGACGTTCTGCGGCGTGTTCGGTCACAAGCCGACCTATGGCCGCGTGCCCGCCTGGCCGCATGGCGCGCTGCCGATGCAGTCGCATACCGGACCCCTGACGCGAACCGTCGATGATGCGGCCTTGATGATGACGGTGATGACCGGGCCCGATCATCGTGACTGGCTCGCCCCGCCGCCTGATGGTCGCGACTATCGCATCGCGCTCGATGGCGGGGTGCGTGGCCTGCGCGTCGCGTTCAGCCCGGCGCTCGGCTACGTCGAGGTCGAGCCGGACATCGCGAGCGCGGTACGGCGCGCGGCCGAGCGTTTCGCGGAGCTCGGCGCCATCGTCGAAGAGCGCGATCCCGGCTTCGAGGATCCGCGGGCGCCGATGGAGAAATTCTACGTCACCAACATGGCCGTGACGATCGACTCGATCCCGAAGGAGCAGCACGCGCTGATGGATCCCGGCTATCTGCGCTTCGGCGCCGCCGGTCGCGACGTGATGGGCATGGAGCTGGCGCGCGCCTGGGTCGCACGCGATGCGCTCGGCCGGCACATGAACGAGTTCCATCAGCGCTACGATCTGTTGTTGACGCCGAGCCTGCCGATTCCGGCCTTCGATGTCGGTCACGAGGTGCCGCCGGGCAGCGGCATGAAGGAGTGGCTCGACTGGAGCCAGTTCCACTACCCCTTCAACTTCACGCAGCAGCCGGCCGCCGTCTGCCCCTGCGGCTTCACCCGCGACGGGCTGCCCATCGGGCTGCAGATCGTCGGCGCGCGCTACGCCGATGCCCTCGTCCTGCAGGCCGCGCGCGCCTATGAAAGCGCGGGGCCTTTCGTGATGCCTAGAGAGTCTTGAGGAACTCGATCAGCGCGCGCTTGTCGTCGGGCGGCAGCTCGACCCCGTAGACGTGACCGTCCTTGCCGTTGCCGAGCAGCGTGGTGTCGAAGCGGAATCCGCGTCGCGCCGCCGCGTGATCATTGGCGACGAACCCGATGCGATCGCGGTCGATCACGTCGTAGCCGCGGTAGAACGCCGCCGGGCGCTCGGCGGGAGGTGACAGCAGATCGGCGAGCGTCGGCACGGAGCCGTTGTGCAGATACGGTGCGAGCAGCCACACGCCGACCAGCGGCCGCGCGACATAGCCCTGCGCCGCCAGCATCGTCGCATTCTCGATACCCAGGAATCCCGTGAGCTTGTTCATCCGGTCCGCATCGCGCTGTGTCCAGGTCTTCACATGCTCGGGATCGGTGCCGATCTCGGCGAGCGGAATGGCGGTGCCAGCGCGCGGTCCCTTGGGATCATGACATTGGCCGCACGATGCGGCGAAGATCTCGCGACCACGCGCGGCGCGGCTCGCATCGACCGGCAGCGGATAGGGCGGCGGCGGGAGATCGCGCAGATAGGCTTCGATGCGTCGATTGCGGTCGGCGAAATCGCCCCAGGGCGTGGCGCCGGTCCCGAGCGCGGAGGAGGCGACGACGGTGTAGACGCTGCGCGCCTCGCCGCCCCAATGCATGAGATGCCCGTCGCGCAGACCCATGCGCCAGAGCGCCGGGAAATCGGAATTGCCGACGCTGTCGTCCCACTTGCTCTGGGTCAGCACGAATTTCGGCAGGTTGAACGCGTCATCGCGCCCGGGTCCCCAGGCGGGACGCGTCTTCGTCCAGGCCATCTGGTCGGCGGCGATGCGCAAGGCGATGCGCGTCGCGGGCACGAGCACGAAGGAGTAGAGCGCCCAGTCGCTCCAGCCGAGATCGAATTGCAGCGCGATCTCCGGCATCAGCCGCGCGGCGGTGAAGCGGCGATCCTGCGCGGCGTCGAAGAGGAAGCCGAGCAGCGCCTGGACATTGGCCGTATGGCCGGGTCCGCCGAGCGCGAAACGCGGCTGCTCGTCGGGCGTGAGGCGATAGGAACTCGTGTGGCAGAGCGCGCAGTTCACGGTGACGCGCTCGAAGCCGAGCTTCCTGATGGAGAAGCCGATCGGCAGGCGCTCGCCCGGCTCCCAGGGAAAGCCGAAGGCGCCGTAGCCGCCATGGCGCAACTTGTCGGGCCCCCAGCCGGCGGCGGCATGTTTCTCGATCAGATCGGGAAACACGCGCGGCAGGATCATGAAGATCGGGTAGGGAATGCCGGCGAGCAACTCGCCATTCAGCGAGCCATACTTGAAGGCTGCCTGATCGTCGGCGAGGATTTGTTCGCCGGGCGTGAGGAACTTCCACCACACCAAGGCGGCGCCGCCAAAGATGACGGCGAGGAACACCAGCAACGCGATCCGCGCGCGGCGGGTCCAGCTGCGGCGAGGGCGCGTCGTCGCCATCAGAAGCCCTTCAGGAATTCGACGATGGCATCCTTCTCCTCGGCGGATAGATCCGTGCCGTAGGCCGGTCCCTCGTGGCCGCGATTGCTGTTGCCGGCCCAACGGCCGGGCACGCAGCGATGATCGTCGTGACGATTCTCCGGATTGATCTCGCGCATGCAGAGCGCCGGCTCGTCGACGCATTGCGTCTCGTAGCGGAAGAACGATTGGGTCTTCTCGGCGGGAACGTCCGCAACGAAGCCGAGCTTCTTGCGATCGACGACGTCGTAGCCGCGATAGAAGACGCGCGGGCGCTTCTCGGACGGCTCGAGCAAATCGCGCAGCGTGGGTACGGAGCCGTTGTGCAGATAGGGCGCGCGCAGCCACAGCCCGTCGAGCGGGGCATTGGCGTAGCCGTCGGTCTTGCGGAAGCGCCGGAAGCGCTCCTCGGGATAGCCGCTGTAGAGATTGCCCTGCTCGCGCGAGAGCTCGTAGGAGTAATTGTCGAGACGGCATGGATCGGTCGCGATCTTGTCGATCGGCTCCACCTTGCCGACGCGTGCGCCGCTGAAATCGCGGCCGTCCTTGCCGTGGCAGGCGGCACAGTATTCGGCGTAGAGGCCGCGCCCGCGCGCCGCCAGAACCTGGTCGATCTCGAACGGCCAGCGCGGCGGGGCATTGCGCGGCGAGCTCAACCAGGTCGCGATGAAGGCGAGCGAGTCCCGATCGATCGTCGTCGGCACCGCGCCGGTACCGAAGGCCGCGCTGCGGTTGCGCTCGGGAACGGAATCGTTGTTGCCGTCCCAATGCAGTTGCATGCCCTCGCGCGGCCCCTGCAGCCAAAGCGAGGGAAAATCGACGGTGCCGATCGTCTCGTGCGGCGGCAGACTCTCGAAGCGCCAGTTCAGCAGCGCCTTGGCGGGGTTGAACGTATCGAAGCGACCGGGCCCCGGCGCCGGTTCAGTGTCGAGAAAACGGAAGCGATGACGCGCGAGGATCAGGAACTCCTTCATCGCCGGCACCGCGAGATATTGCAGGACCATGCGGTCGAAGAAGCCGTAGCGCGCGCCGGCCGTCTCCGCGGCCTCGATCACCTGCCAGGGGTTGAAGCGCTCATCGAGCGCGCAATTCTCCAGGAAGCGCACGAACTCGCCGAGCAGCAGCCGATTGGCCGGCATGCCCGGCACGATCACCGGCTCGGCATCCGGCGTCGCACGGTAGGTGCCGACATGGCACGCGGCGCAGTTCAGCGACACGCGATCGAAGCCGAGGCTGCGGCGCAGCGACGTGCCGATCGGCCGCTCCATGCCGTCCTCGAACAGCAGGCCGAGCGACTGCCAGCCTTCGCCCGGAAGATACTCGCGGCAAAGCTGCGGCAACGCCTTGAAGATGCCGATGGGAATGCCGACGAGCTGGTCGCCACCGGTCGAGCCGTATTTGAAGTGTTTCACCGGGTCGTCGTAGAACGCCTCGGCCTTGTTGCGGCTGTAGTCGATGTAGATCCAGATCGCGCCGCCGAGGCAGATAAGAGCGAGCAGCGCGACGATGCGGCGTCGCCCGCGCCACAGCGCGACGAAGAGGCCGGCAAGACGATCGAAGAGCCCGCCCACCGCGCTTGCCTGGCGTCAGCGCGAACCCGCGCGGCGCCCCTGTTCGCCGGGCCAGCAATCCTCGGCGATCGGCGCGTCGGCGACAAAGCTTTCCCCCGCGCGGCCGGCGACGGCCTCGTCGTAGAGAATGAAGTTGAGCAGGAACAAGCGATTCGCGTAGGCGCGGCCGAGATAGAAGCCCGGCCTGACCATGCGGATCTCGTCACGGACCCGCAAGCCGCCGCGCCCCGCGAGGCTGTCCGGGCTCTTGCGATAGCCGGCGATCTCGTCGTTGTAGAGATAGTCGATGATCACGGATTCACGGCGGCCGTCGAGCAGGCTCTGCCCGCAATAGAGCTTGGCGGGGAAGAGCAGCCAGACGCGCTCGCGCGGGAAGATGCGCGTGAACAAGCCGTCGCGCGGCACGGTCGCCGTCATGACGCTCGCCGGATCGTCGATGATCCGGCGCAGCGGCGCGAGATCGTCGATGAAGTTCCACAGCTCACGGCGCTCGCGGTCGAACAGCTTGCCCTTCCACAAGCCGCGTCCGACACGCTCGGCGAGCTGGATCTTGGCGCCGACGAGCCGGCCCTCGATGCCGCCGAGGATTTCCTCCAGGCGCAGCCGCAGTCCTTCGCGATCATCGCGATCGGAGAACAGCCGGCTGCTCTCGCCGCGCGCGAAGAAGAGATCGCCCGAGAACGGGCCGTTGGGGATCGGGCCGGCGGTCAGGCGGCCATAGATCTGGTCGATCTGCTCCTGGTTGAACGATCTGATGTTGTCGGGCGTCAGCTTCATGCGGTCGGCGCGCGACAGCGGATAGTTCCGCTCGACCCTGGCGAGATCGACGCGGAAAATCTTCGTAGGATTGTCCGGATCCTTGAGCGCGGTGTCCTGCAGCGGCGCGAAGGGAATGTCGACCTGTGCCGAGGCGCCGCCGGCGGCGAGCGCGAACAGGGCAGCGCATGCGAGGAGCTTCATGGCTCGGTTCCTCCCGCTCACAGCGTGGCCAGGAAGGCGATCAGCGCGCGCTTCTCCTGATCGGAGAGACGCTCGCCGAATCGGTGGCCGGAATTGTCGTTGTGGTCGAGCACGTTGGAGTACCAGCGCTGGATGAAGCTACTCTGCACCTTGGTGATGTCGAGCTCGACCCGCGCGGTCTGACGCAGCACGACGGTCCAGAGCTGCTTGAGCCCGGCATCGAGTTCGTTGATCTGCGCGGGCGTCAGGAGCGCCGCATATTTGGCGCGAAGCTGTTCGGGTCGCCGTTTGGCGAGCACGATGTCCTGCAGCATGTCCTTGTAGCGCAGGCTATTCAGCATCGGCACCGGGAAGCCCTTGGGAATCTTCAGGCTGAGTCCGGTCTCGAGATCGCCGATCTTCACTTCAGGCGCGACGTCGATGATGATCTCGCGATCGGTGAGCCAGCGCTTGAGTGCGCGCCGATCTGGCCACAGCAGTTCCTCCATCGAGGCGACGAACAGCTTGAAGCGGCCCTCGACGGACGGATCGAACGGCCAGCAGGCGGGGGCGTTGGGCAGCGCACGCCCTTGCGCATCGACATAGGGCGAGACGTAGAGATCGAGCTCGGCGCGCGATGGCTTGCCGCAGATCTCCGGCCCGATCGAGTTGTTGTGCATGAACGGCGCATGCGCCCAGGCGCTCAGCAATGAGGCCGGCCGGTAGTAACCGCGGCCGCTGCCCTTGAACAGCTCGGGCGCCGCGGGATCCGGCGCGCGCTCGCGCAGATCGAGCGCAGCATACTGGTCCCACACGCGCGTCGGCATGTGGTTGGAATGCATCGAACGGCCGCGATAGGTGCCGATTCGCGTCGCCAGCAGCGGCTTCTCGTTGCCAAGGAAATCCATGCGCAGGGTCGGATCCTTGGGATCGACGGCATGAAAATCGACACTCTCGTAGGGGCCGCTCTGGCTGGAATGGCAGCCCGCACAAATGCCTGCGAAGACGCGTCGCCCCGCAGTGACGGCGCCGGCGCCGAATTCGCGTTCGAGCTGGGCCTCGAGGTCCTTGGGGCTCGAGAGCCGGCGCGCCTTCCAGAGATCGGTCGGCCGCGCGGCGAAGAAGAATGCCGCGACGTCCTCGAGCCGGTCTTCGATGGCGCGGAAGCTCGCGCAATCGCGCCGGCACTGCCCGATGTCGAACGGAGTCTGGCCGTAATTGCGCTGCGCCGGATCGGCGACGCGCAAATCGGGGATGTGGTTCATCCAGCATTGCTCGGCGCAGGAGCCGATGTTGAAGTACACGCGCTGGATCGCCTCGAGCGCGCCGATGGAATCCTCGCCGCCCTTGAGGATGTTGTGGACGAGTTCGCGCTTCTCGCTGCGCTCCCAGCACTTGCCGGGCTTGCCGGTCTCGCACCAGCACGCGGTCTCGTCCGCGCCCGCGGCGCAGCTCGACGCCTTGCGCCACTTGAGAACATTGTGTTCATGCACCGGCCGCCTCGCCAGGTTGATGATCGAATTCATCGTCCCCGGATTCATCACCGTATCCATCGGCAGCGCCGAGGTATCGACGACCCCGGGCCGCGACACGGCGATGAGCTGCCATTCCAGTCGGTGCTGCTGCAGGCCCGAGCCGAGCATCTGCGACACACGGCTGTATTGATTGCCGACCAGCCCGTCGATGTTCTCCCATTTGGGATCGTTCATATTGGCGGGCGGATTGTTCGGATCGTAGGCGATGTGGCAGGCGCCGCAGGCCATGCCGATGCGGAAGGGCGGCTCGATCGCCGCGTCGAACAATCGGTTGGTGCGCGAGTCCGGCGTGCCGGGCTTGGGCGAGATCGCCTGGCGATAGCCTTCCCAGGACGACAGCGAGCCGTTGAGCTTGCGCCACGCCTCCGGGTTGAATCGCGGATTGGGAAATTTGCGCAGGCCCAGCGCTCCGGTCGAGGTGCCGAACCGCAGATCGCATTTGTCCTGCCGCTGATCGTTGGGGCCGTGCGGCGTCGACATGTTGTAGGGCGAGTCCTGGAAGTCGCAGCCGGGGTCGCGATACTCCTCGCGGCCGACCGATTTCAGCAGCAAATCATCCCCGGGGCAGTAGAGGAAGCCATAGGTCTCCTCGGCTGACTTGGCCTTGCAGTCCTTGGCGCCGGGCGCGCAGCAATCGGGATCGGGAATCGCGCCCCAGGCCTGGAACAGATCGTTGCGATACGGCGCGCCGAGAATCTTGAACCAGTCGATCGAGGCGCCGAGGCGCTGCGGGTAGGAATACGTGAAGAAGCGATCGTTGAACGCCGTGGCGAAGAACCAGATCTCCTTGCCCGCGCGTTCCTGCGGCGTGAGCTTCGCATCACCCGCGGCATAGCCGGCGCTGAGCGAGCTCTGCGCGACGGCGTTGGGGCTGGGCCCCGCCACGGCGATGCCGATGATCAGAAGGAACACGGCGACCAGTCGCTCAAGTGACAATCGGCGCATTTCGGATCCCCTTATCGCGATCGAGGCGCGCTGTGCCCTCGTGTGGCGCTGCGTCGACCTCGGACGATGTGAAGTAGACCATAGGGAACGGGCACACGCCAAGATTGGCGAGGCGGCTCAGCGAGCGGTTGGTCGCCGCGCCGAACCCCATTCCGGTCACAGGCGCCGGCGGCGACCTCGCTTCAGCGCAGGTCGAGCCTATACATTCCGCCATCGACCGGGATCGAGGCCGCCGTGATGTAGCCGGCGAGCGGCGAGGCCAGGAACACGGCCAGGGCGGCGAGCTCGGCCGGTTCTCCGAATCTGCCCATCGGGATGTTGTCGGCGATGAAGCGCTGGCGCGCCTGCTCGGTCGGGTAGAGGCGTTCGAGGATCTGCGCGCTGTTGATGCGGCCCGGCGCGATGCAATTGACGGTGATGCCGTCGCGCGCGACTTCGCTCGCGAGCGCGCTCGACCAGCTCAGCAGGGCCACCTTCGCCGGCGCGGCGGCGTTGACCGTCTTCTGTGCGATGGCGCCGGTGATGTTGATGATCCGGCCCCAGCTCGCCTGCCGCATGTCCGGCAGCAATGCCTGGGTCAGGCGTCGCGCGGCCGTGAAGTTGAGCGCGAATGCCTCGTCCCAGAAACCTTCATCCGCGCCCTGCAGCAAGGGCCGAGAGCCACCTGCGTTGTTGACAAGAATATCGACGCCACCGAGCCCGGCGCGCGATGCAATGGCCGCAGCGCTGACGCCGCCCGGCGTGGCGAGATCGGCGACGACGATCACCGGCGCGGCCGCACCTGCGCGCGTCAGCGCGTCCGCGACGTCGGTCAGGCGCTGGCGATCACGTGCGCAGATCGCCAGCCGCGCACCTTCCGCCCCCAAGGCGAGAGCGATGCCGCGCCCGATGCCGGAACTCTTGCCGGTCACCAGCGCGCGCTTGTCGCGGATCGCAAGGTCCATCGTCATCTCTCCTGGCGGTGATGTCGTTCGAGGTTCTAGTTTGAGCGCTGTGGCCTGGGCATCACCATCGGCGAGCAGGGCGGGCGATGCCTACGACAAGCGATGCAACGAGACAGAAGAGGCTGCGATGCGACTGCTGGTCCTGAATGCGAATACGTCCGACTTCGTCACGCAACGCGTCGCGGCCGCGATCCAAGCCATGGCGCTGCCGGGAACCGAGATCGTGCCCGTCACGGGCGCTTTCGGCGCGCGCGTCATCGGCAGCTACACCGAGATGGCCGTGGGCGAGCATTCGGCGATCGACCTCATGGCGCGCCACGCGCCGGGCTGCGACGCCGTGCTGATCGCCGTGTCGTGGGACAGCGGGTTGCGCGCCGGACGTGAGCTGCTCTCGATGCCGGTCTTCGCGATGACGGAGGCGGCATTGCTCACGGCGCGTCAACTCGGCACGCGGTTCGGCTTCGTCACCTTCGATCGCCGATCGCTGGTTCTCTATCGCAGCATGATCGAAGGCTACGGCTTCGGGCCGCAGATGGCGGCGTGGCGCGTCGTCGAGTCCAAGGCCGTCTACACGCCGAGCGGTGCGCTGGAAGTCGACCAGAAGATCATCGCGGCGATCAACGACATGGCCGAGCAGGATGGCGTCGAGGTCGCGATCGTCAGCGGCGCGGTCATGGCCGGTGCTGGCAAGCGGCTGCAGCCGAGCTGTTCGATTCCCGTGATTGACGGCGTCGCCGCGGCGCTGGTCCAGGCCGAGGCGCTGATCCGCCTCGGCGCCGCCAAGCCACGGCATGGCAGCTTCGCGCGGCCGCAAGGGCGCGAAGCGGTCAACATCGCGCCCGAACTCATCGCGGCCCTGCGCGGCGACACGAAAATCTAGGCAGAGATTCATTGATCGTGACCCACATCGCCGCTGCTATCCGAGCAATCGAAGCCCCGATCTCCCGTCGCCCCGCCTCGAATGAGCTTGCCGATTCACACATGGTCGAAGTGATGTCCCGGCGTCCGAAGTCGATCGCCAATTGCGCCCATCCCCTCCTGGCGCGCAGCGCTAGGAGGGGTGGCAGCGCGCGTCGGCGCGCTGACGGGGAGGTTTCGCGGGACCTTCGCAAGTACGGACCATTTCGAATTCAAGGAACTTCCCCGTCACGCGCTTTGCGCGTGCCACCCCTCCTTCTATGGGCTGGTTGGAGTCAAGTGCGTTTTGCTGTCATTGGCGATCTCCAGTGGTGAGAGGTGTTGCTTCGTGGGCGTCGTCGGGATCAGACCGCTTGCAAAGA